>Ga0075522_10001094_pt1 | contig 20588 bp, 19 predicted proteins | sample NGEPerA_FD_74796 | JGI IMG/M metagenome (GOLD analysis project Ga0075522, IMG submission 74796) | Arctic peat soil microbial communities from the Barrow Environmental Observatory site, Barrow, Alaska, USA - NGEE PermafrostL2-A | ecosystem: Environmental > Terrestrial > Soil > Wetlands > Peat ...
AGCATGACACGCTTGCCCTTGGTCGGGAAGCCGCGTAAATGGGGTTTGCTGGTCTTATAACTGCAATGCTCGCTCCACATGACCGAAAAAATCCCCAATTCGGTATGGGTGGGCCGGCGCCCCAAAACGGCCCCAATCCGGCCATACTCATCGGCGCTGAGGCCATATTCACGGGCCAGCTTGAGGTTGACCTCGGGATCGCTGGGATGGGCCTCGACTTGCACGGGGGCACTCGTCTTCATGGTGTGGCCAGAGCCTCGAGGGCGCTTTCAAAAAGAATACGCCCATCGGTGCCGCCCAAGACTGCTTCCGCGGCGCGTTCGGGATGGGGCATCATGCCCAGGACGTTGCCTTGCGCATTGATGACCCCGGCGATGTGGGCCAAAGAGCCGTTGGGGTTGAACGCTTCGCCCAAGGCGCCGTCCGGCGCGCAGTAACGAAACACGATCTGGCGTTTGTCTTGGAGCCGCTTGAGCGTGTCGGATTCGCAAAAATAATTGCCTTCGCCGTGGGCGATGGGCAGTTTGAGCACGACGCCCGGCAGTACGGACCCGGTGAAGGGCGTGTCCGAAGGTTCAACCCGAAGGTGCACATCCTGGCAGAGGAATCGCAGGCCTTTATTGCGCAGAAGCACCCCCGGCACCAGGTGGCTTTCCGTCAAAATCTGGAACCCGTTGCAAATGCCCCACACCAAACCGCCGCGCCGCGCGTGGCTGAACACCGCCTGCATAATCGGCGAAAAACGGGCCACGGCGCCGCAACGAAGGTAGTCGCCATAGCTGAATCCGCCGGGCACCACCACGCAATCGGTTCCCGCCGGCAATTCGGTTTTCTCATGCCAAACCAGGGACACCCTCTGCTTCAGGACCGTGCCCAGCGTATAGACACAGTCGTGATCGCAATTGCTTCCTGGGAATTCGAGGACCGCAAATCGCATGCCTTGTCTCCGTTTAAGGCCGGGGGCTCCGGCGTTCTTTGGTTAAGCTGAATTCGTAGCGTTCAATCTGGGTGTTGGCCAACAACTTGGCGCACATTTGCTCGACCCGGGCCTTGGCTTTTTCGACGCTGAGGCCTTTGTCTTCAAGGCGCAACTCAAGGTACTTGCCCTGGCGCAGGCCGGCCACTTCTTTGTAGCCCATATGGCGCAAAGCCGCTCCCACCGCGACGCCCTGAGGGTCGAGGACGCTGGGCTTGAGGGTCACATAAATTTTGGCAAGGTACATGGGTAAAACCTCCAGCCTTTAGAGCTTCAGGCGCTTGAAGATAAGGTCGACATGGCGCAGGTAGGCTTTCAAATCAAAGGCCGCGTCGATTTGCGCCGGCGACAAACTGCGGGTCCGGGGGTCCGCTTTCAGGCGGGCGCGGAAGTCGGGGCCGCCCTGGCCGCCCAGTCGCGCATTCCATGCGGCCATGGCGTTGTCCTGCACGACCTTGTAGGCGTCGTCGCGTTTGAGGCCGGCTTCGGTGAGCGCCAGCAACACGCGCTGGCTGAAGACCAGGCCGCCGGTCATCTCCAAGTTCCGCTTCATGGCGCCGGGGTACACGATGAGCCGGTCCATCAAGTCGGTGAATTTGGCGACCATGTAATCGAGCAGGACGCAGCTATCCGGAAAAATAATGCGTTCCACCGACGAATGCGTGATGTCGCGCTCATGCCACAAGGCGACGTTCTCCCAGGCGGCCACGGCGTTGCCCCTCAGGACCCGGGCCAGACCGGCCACGCGCTCAGCCATCATGGGATTGCGTTTGTGGGGCATGGCGCTGGACCCCTTTTGGCCGGGCGCGAAGTACTGTTCCACCTCGAGGATTTCAGTGCGTTGCAGGTTCCTGATTTCGGTGCCCCACTTTTCAAGACTGCTGGCGGCGACGGCCAAAACAGACATGAATTCGGCGTGCCGATCGCGGCTCTGGGTCTGGTTCGTGGCGGGATCGGGCCGCAATCCCAAAATTTTGCAGGACAAAAGCTCGACGCGGGGGTCAATGTTGCTGTAGGTTCCGACCGCGCCGGAAATCATGCCCACGGCGACGGAAACACGGGCCGCTTTCAGGCGCACGACGGTCCGGTCCAATTCAGCGATCCACAAAGCCAGCTTCAACCCGAACGTCAAAGGCTCAGCCTGGATGCCATGCGTGCGGCCGATTTGGGGGGTATGCTTATGCTCTTTGGCCCGGCGCACCAAAACCTTGCGCAAGCCGGCGAACCCTTGCAGAAGAATGTCGGTGCTGTCGCGCAACTGAAGGGCCTGGGCCGTGTCCACCACGTCTGTGCTGGTCAGTCCCAAATGGATGTAACGCCCCGCAGGCCCGACATGCTCGGCCATGCAGGTGACGAAGGCGATCAAATCGTGGTCCGTGACCTTTTCGAGCTCGGCGATGCGCGTGAGGCTGAAGGCGGCCTTGCGGCGAATGACGGCGGCGGCAGACTTCGGGATACGTCCGAGTTTGGCCTGCGCTTCACAGGCCGCCACTTCCACTTCCAACCACATTTGAAACTTATTGAATTCCGACCAAATTTTAGCCATGGCCGGCCGGCTATAACGTTCAATCATGCCGCTACCGAAAAAGTAAGAACGAAGCCCTTATGCAAAGGCTTCGTTCCAGAAGTTGAGGGCAGATTATGCTTTAGCCGATGCGCCCTGGCAAGCCAAGCGCGCTCGTCAAAAAATCAAGAAACGGGTTCCAAGGGCTTCGCACGGCGGCGGCGAACGGGGATCTTTTGCAGGCGGGCCAAGCCGCGCCGCGCCCATTCCGCCACCCAACGGTCAGAGTCTACGCTGGCGTTTTCAAGGACCGCCTGGGTTTGGGGCAAGGCCAAGTGGGACAGGCTTTGCACCGCCGCCCGGCGAACGTCGCCGTCCATGTCTTTCATGCAAAGACTCAGGGCCTCCGCCGAGCGGGAAGCTCCTATTTCTCCAAGAGCCCACGCGGCGCAAGCCCGAATGGCGGCTTCCCTGTCCGTCAAAAGGTTTTCCAAGGGAATCACGGCGTCGAGGGAGCATTTCTCAACCAATTCAATGATAGCCGAACGACGGATGAAAGTCGCGGTGCTCGTCAGGTCTGCCAGCAAACTAGGCACATCTTTGGATTCTCGTTTGCGTTTCACCATAGCGGGGACATACCCTCCGTGCAGTTTGAACAAAGTTACAAGAAATACTATATCACATTTTGAAACAATGTTCCCTAGATTGGAAGGGAGAAGATGCGGCGATTTTTTGAAACCCAAGGCCCCTAAACCAAAAGCCCTGGCGGGTTTCCCGCCAGGGCTTTTGGATCAAACATTTTTGACTTTTGAATAGGAGGATCAAACCATCAAAGCCTTCAAGGCCGCCAAGGCCGCGTCATAGTCGGGGTGGCTGGCCATTTCGACGACACGCTGGACGTAGGCGATCTTGTCGTTGGCGCCGACGATGAAGATGCTGCGCTGCAGCAAGCCCTGCTCCTTGACGTAGACGCCATATTTGGTGCCGAAGTCGTGGTCCCGGAAGTCCGAGAGCATGCGCAGGTTGCTGATGCTGCCCGCGTTGCACCAGCGGTTCAGGGCCATGGGGGTGTCGCAACTGATGGTGATCCACTCGACGCCGCTGATTTTGTTGGCTTCTTCGCTGAAACGCTTGGTTTGCGCGTCACAGATGCCGGTGTCGACGGAAGGCACGACGTTGATAAAGCGGATTTTGCCTTTGACGTCATGGCTCTCAAAGGGCTTACCCAGGCCGACAAATGCCACGAAGTCAGGGGCTAAGTCGCCGACTTTGAGTTCCGGGCCGACCAAAGTGAGCGGGCCGCCTTTAAGGGTATATTGTCCTGTACGTTCCATCGATTTGCCTCCTGGGATTGGTTGAGTTGAGGATAGTAAGGGAGCATGAGCGATTTGGCTAGGGTTGGCTTTGGCGTCAGGCCGACAAATCCTCAAAGCTGATGTCGCTGAAACGGTCGCTGTGCGGCTGGGCCTTGGGATCATTGAGGGCCGGGGTTTTCGCTTGCACCAAAGCCCACGCCAAATCCCGCCAATCGGCTTCGCTTGCGCAGTCCGCTTCAAGCACGGCGTCGAAGTAGAGGTTTGCCATGCGCTCTTGGACGGCCTTGAGTTTTTCCTCCGGCAGGCCGGCGCGGCCTTCGATGATGGACAGAAGGATATCCGCGATAGAGCCGCCGGCGGTGATATGCCCGATGTAGAGGACCTTGCCGTCTTCGGCGCCGGGAGGGAATTCCACCAATTCAAAGATGCCGGCTCCGCGCGGAGCGTGGTTGGTGACGCCGCCGGCGTGCAGGCGGTAGATGCGTTCTGTGAAGCGAATTTTGAATGTACGGGATGGTTTGTCCGCAAGCCCAGTGTTCATAGGATCTCCGTGAGACGTTCGAAAGAGCTGATTAAAACTTCCGGCGCGGAAGCCATCAACAATTGTTGGTCGCCGATGCCGCCCAAGATTCCCACAGCGGGCATGCCCGCGTTGTGCGCCGCCTCGACGTCCACCCGGCTGTCACCCACCATCACCGCGCGCTTTGGTTCGCAGGCCAAATCGCCGCAAGCTTTGAACAAGGGTTCGGGGTCGGGTTTTTTGCGGGCGCAGGTGTTGCCCCCGACCATGGACCCGAATCTTGCGGCCACGCCGAGACCTTCGAGGATGCGCCTTGAGATGCGTTCAGGTTTGTTGGTGACGATACCCATGGCGTAGCCGCGGGATTGAAGGACTTCCAAGCTTGCCGCGACCGCGGGATAAAGGTGCGTTTGGTCCAAGCAATGCTCGTGGTAGTGCAGCATAAAGGCTTCGACGCGGCCGTGGATGTCGCCGTCGGGCCGCTCCAACAAACGGCGGACGAGCGCCTCGACCCCGTCCCCCACATAGCCGGCGATGCGCGCGGAATCCAGATGGACCAAGCCCTCGCGCAGGCGCAACCAATTGCCGCTGGCCACCAAGTCCGCGGTGGAATCAATGAGGGTGCCATCGAGGTCGAAGAGCAGAGCCTGGACGGCCCCTGCGTCAAAAGGTGTAAGCGACATCAAAAATGATATCTCCACCAAGGGAAAAGGGTGTTTCCGTCGCCCAAATGTACTGAGCCTGCCAACCCGCGATGGCGCTGAAGCGGCCGTAACGCGCCTGGATCTCGGGAGTCAGACCTTCGGTGTTTTCCGCAGCCAATCCTAAACCACGCCCATCGGCGGTCCACGGACTGAGCCAATGAACCTTAGCCTCGATGGCCAAAGCGATGCGGGTCGTGTCCTCGTGGTACCAGGCCCAAGCCAGGCCCGCCACGGAATCGGCCCCATAACGGGGCCCCAGCCAGACCCCGCCCGAGGGGAGCGCGATCCCACCTTCGGGCCCCCAGGACACATAGGCGTTTTGACCGACCGTGGCGGGATCGCCCAACTGCGCAAGGCCGTTCACCTGCAGCCAAGATTCCCAAACATCCGATTTCCCGCCTATGACAAACCCCGGGATCAACTGCCAGCGTCCGGCACCCGTAGAAGCGAGTGTGGTGGGCGCGTCCTCAGGACCCAAACCGCTGGGGACCACAACTGAAAGGGTCCAGCCCGCGTTGAAGCCCAAGTCCTGATCCCGAAGGGCTGTCCGCAAACCCAGGCGTAGGTCGCCCAAACCCTGGCTTCCGGAAACGCCGGGCGTATTGACATCGTAATATTGGGGGGTCGGTGAAGAAGGCGAAACTTGGCTGAAAACCAAGGGAACGTCCAATTCCGCGATCAAACGGGGCTTTACCTGCCAATCCAAACGGGTGTCGATCGTGATAAGATCCTGTTGATCGGGAAGGCCGGTATTCGGATCCGTCATCGTCCGTGGGTGGTCGCCTTCTTGCCACCATTGCCGTTCGGTCTGGTCGAGCTTAATGTTCATCGAAAAACGGCCTGCATCCAAAGGCCTCGGCACCTCGATGCCCAGCCAGTCATTGTCGGCCAAGGCCGGGCCGGCTCCCAGGCAGACCAAGGCGGCGGCAAGCAGGGGGCCCCAAGCGGACTTGGGGAATGTCAGTGAAAATAGCCGAGGGCGGGGCATGGGCGCATGATGGCAGGGCTGCCTGCCAGGGTCAAGCAGGCCTTGCGGGCCGGAGGCGGTGGTGGTACATAGGAAAGGTCCCTGCGGTGTTCGTGCTGGGGGTCGGTCTTTTTTGATCCGTAACTCTATTTCAGGGACTCCGAATTGAATCTCCCCTTGGGGATGGTTCTCGAGGAGACCCACCTGATCCTAGGGTTCAAAAAACCGGTCCTCCACGGCACAGGTGGGGCACAATTTGCCGCCTTGACCCAAGGCATATGCAGGTCTAAACTCCCGACAGCTTCCTCAAGTTCAAGGCCTTTGGCCAAAGAGGAAAGACTGACTCAGACCTGAACCGGGGAAAAGGGGCTCCGGCAGACCATGCTGTTTTTGACATTCATCCACTACTATTTGTTCACAGGGCTCGCCGCGGACTCGGCGGCACGTCCAAAACATTTGTCTGCGCCCAAAAGCGCGGCAGGTGTCTTGGAACGCGCGCACCGGGCGTCGGGCCGTCAACGCGCCGCATTTTTGACGTGTGGCTTGTGGAGCATGTCGGCACGATCTTGATTTGAGCGCCGGGCCCACGTTTTGCCCGGTGGCACGTATCCCCTCCGTGCCGGTTCTTTCCTCCAAAACGCCTGTTTTGGAGTTTTCATGCTTCCTTACCTATTATTAGCCATAGCGGCGGGTGTGCTGATCGGCATGCTTATCCGCGTTTTGTACGACCGTAAACGCAGCCAAGCCGCGGTAAAATCCGCGGAATCTCAGGCCACCCGTATTTTAGACCTGGCCGACCGCGAATCCGAAGCAAAAACCAAGGAAATGATGCTGGAAGCCAAAGCCACGATTCTGCGCGAACGGCAGGATTTTGACGCCGCCGCCGGCCGCATGCGCACCGAGCTCAGCGACGCCGGTCGCCGGGCCCAGGACGAGGATCGTCTCTTGCAGGGACTGCGCCGTGAGCTTGATGAAAGCGGCAAGGACATGGAAGCCCGCCGGCACGACCTCAACAGCAGGGTGCAACAGCTCAGCCGCAAAGAGACCGAGATGGAGCGGCTCCTGCAGGAAGAACGCGTACGCCTGGAAAAGATCGCCCACATCACCCAGGACGAAGCCAAGCGCCAACTCATGAAGTCCATCGAGCGGGACACCCGCCACGAATGCGCCGATATGATCAAACAGCTGGAAGACGAGGCCAAAGAGCTGGCCGACCGCCGCGGCAAGCAGATTTTGAGCGTGGCGATCCAACGTTGGGCCCATAGCCATACCGCCGAAAGCACGGTCAGCGTGGTGCACATTCCCAGCGAAGACATGAAGGGCCGCATTATCGGCCGGGAAGGCCGCAACATCCGCGCGCTGGAGAACGCCACCGGCGTTGATCTCATCATCGACGACACGCCCGAGACCGTGGTGGTGTCCAGTTTCAACCTCTTCCGTCGGGAAGTGGCCCGTTTGAGCCTGGAACAATTGGTCGCCGACGGCCGCATCCACCCCAGCCGCATCGAAGAAGTGGTCCAAAAAGTCCGCGACGAGATGGAAGCCCAGATCATGCTCATCGGCGAACAGGCCTGCCAACAGGCCGGGATCTACGGCATGCATCCGGAACTGATCCGCTTGGTCGGTAAACTACGGTTCCGAACCAGTTACGGGCAGAACCAACTCGTCCACACCATGGAAGTCACCCACCTGGCCGCCACCCTGGCCGCCGAGGTGGGGGCCGATGTTGAAGTCGCCAAGCGCGCCGCCTTTTTGCATGACATCGGCAAGGCCGTGGACCAGGACAAAGAAGGCACCCATGTGCAGTTGGGCGTCGAGATGATGCGCCGCTACAACGAGCATCCCGCGGTGATCCATTGCGTAGAAGCGCACCACAACGACGTCCAGATGGAAAGCATCGAGGCCTTTCTGGTGCAGGCCGCCGACGCCATCAGCGGCAGCCGCCCCGGGGCGCGGCGCGAAAGCCTGGAAGCCTACATCAAGCGTCTCCAGAAACTCGAAGAGATCGCCCATGGCTTCAAGGGCGTCACCCAAGCCTATGCCCTGCAAGCCGGCCGTGAGGTCCGCATCATGGTGGCCCACGATCTGGTCAGCGACGCCGAAGCGTCGCAATTGGCGCGCGACGTGGCCCGCAAGGTCGAAGCGGAAATGGAATACCCCGGCCAGATCAAAGTGCAGGTCATCCGCGAGACCCGGGCCGTGGAGTTCGCAAAGTGAAGTTTTTGCTCATCGGCGACGTGGTCGCAAGCCCGGGGCGCAAAGCCTGCTCGGCGTTTGTGCGCCCCCTGAAGCGCGAACATAAGATCGATATGGTCCTGGCGAACGTCGAGAACCTGGCCGGCGGCTTCGGCGTCAATGGGGGAACCCTGACCGAATTGAAAGAAGCGGGCGTGGACGTGTTCAGCTCCGGCAACCACATTTGGGACAAAAAGGAAGTCGCGGAGTGTTGGAGCGCCTTCCCCACCCTGCTGAGACCCTGCAACTATCCCATGGGGGTCCCGGGGCGCGGTGAAACGCTGTTCACGACGGTCGGCGGGGACCTGGTGGGCATCGTCAATGTGATGGGCAGGGTTTTCATGCCGGTGCAGGTGGATGACCCTTTTCCCGCCGCCAGGGCGTCCGTCGCCAGGCTCAAAGCCCAGGGCGCGAAGGCGGTGATCGTCGACATTCACGCGGAAGCCACCAGTGAAAAAGTGGCCCTGTGGCGGCACCTCGACGGTGAAGCCAGCGTCGTGGTGGGCACGCATACCCACGTCCCCACGGCGGACGCCCGCGTTTCCGCGAAAGGCACCGCCTACTTGAGCGATTTGGGGCTGACCGGCGGCTATGGCGGCGTGATCGGCATGGGCGCGGACAGCGTCTTGCGCAAATTCCTTTTGTCGCTGCCCGCGCGCCACAGCCCCGACGAAACGGAAATCGAATTTTGGGCGCTTTTGGTGGAGACCGATGGGCAAGGGCGGGCCCTCAACGTAAAGCAGATCAACCACAAATTAGTCTAAATTTTTGACAGGGCCGATCGCCCATCGAATTCCAAGCGGACCTTCAGTTCCAAAACCAAATCAAAGCGGCGATCACCAGCGAAGCCAGCAAAGTGATGATGATACCCATCACGACGGGGGAGCGGTCGAAGCCGATGGCTTCGTCATGCTCGATATTTTTACCCGCCCGGGGCACTTCGCTTCGCGCAAGGTTTTCCACCGGTCTTACGACCGGGGCGACCTGTTTCCCCCCCACCGGCGCGCCGCAAAAGGGACAGACCACGGCGGCTTGGGCCAAATAGCCTTGGCATTGGAGGCACTTTTTCATGCTTCGCGCTCCTGATGCGCGGGCTTCAATAGGTCGCTTAGGATTTTGACCGGGTTGAAGGTTTCCAAGGGCAGTTCCACAAAGAGGGTCTTCCAATGGGCCATGGCTCCGTTCCAGAGGCCTGGGCGTTCCAAAGCCGTCAGGGGCCGGCCCTGATGACTTTTCGAGGATAGGAATACCGCTGAAGGATCCGTGAAGCGCCCCAAGTCATAGGGTCGGCCCTGGGCGTCCGTCAGACGGCAAACCATATCCACCGGGTTGAAATGCGTTGACGCGGCGAAGACGGCTTTTTGGGCGGGATCCTTGAAGTCCACTTGGGCGGACTCCACGATTTGGGGGGCGCTTAGGCCCTGAACCCAAAAGGGGCCCCCTCCCGGTTCGCCGGTGTTGGGCACCACGCCCGCCACACGCACGGGGACGCCATCTTGGGTCGCCTCGTCCAGAAGCCCAAGCAAGACACGTTTATAGCGGAGTTGTGCCGTCCACAAGCGGGCATGGGCGATATTGTCGATATTTCGCAGGAGAGCGACATCGGCGTCCACCGCCAGCGCTTCAAGATTCCGAATCAAGGCTCCATGCCCGCCGGGACGCAGCATCAAATGCCCTTCGGCATTTCGGAAGAGACCCCCCGCTCCGTCACCCGCCAAAGTGTCGGTCGACGCCAATTGGAAACTATGGGTGACATCGAGGTCCAAGGCCGGCGCTGGGTCCGGGAGGCGCCGCAAGCCGGCCAACAACGCTTCAAAATCGGCGGCGTGCTCCGGTGACAGGCTGAAGTGCAATTGCTTCAAGCCGAGGGCCCCGGCTTCCCTGAAATGTTCTTCAAGGGCCGTGCGCGCCGCACCGTGGATACGATGAAACGGTATGAACGCTTTGGGCTTGGCGGCGTAGCCTAAGCCCGGCTTTTCCAGCAAACTCCGCAGGGCCTCGCGCCAGCGACCCTTCGCCAAGGCCATGGCGAAGGCCCGGCTGTCCGCTACGCCCAAGGCCGCCCGCCAAAAATCAAAGAACGCGAAGTGTTCAGCTTGGGACAGCACAAGGGCGCTTTCCGCCGATGGGAAATCACCGGTGGACGCCAAATCCGCCGACAGATCCTTGAACATCCGGGTGGCCGCGCCCGAAGCGGGAACAAACTTGGCCACGCGCAAGCGGCGCAATAGGTCGGCGCCGCGCGCCTCATAGCGGGCCTCTTCGCCTTTGTCCAAGCGACGGATGCCGTCCCCGACGAGGCAAGGCCGCTCCAGTCTCAGGGGATTGGGAGGGGCCCGCAAAATTTGATGTTGCCTCAGCGCCTCTTCGGGCGGGATTCCCGCCGCGCCCAATTGGGCCAAATCTTCCGCGCTGAAGGGGCCGGCGGCGCCCTGATCCGAAAAAAAACTCAAGACACTTTTTCCCAACGCGGAAGGCTGTCCGTCGATATCAGGGTCCGCAACAAAGGGGCTTGCCGGTCTTTATCGGACAATAGCGGCTCTTGCAAGGGCCACCGAATCGCCAACTCAGGGTCGTCCCAACGAACGGCCAACTGATCGCCCGGAACATAGACGTCCGAACACTTGTATTCCACCTCAGCCGTTTCGCTCAGCACCGCGAACCCATGGGCAAAGCCCTCGGGTAAGTAAAACTGGACGGCGGTATCGGCCCCCAGTTCGGCCCCGACCCAGAGCCCAAAACTGGGGGAGCCAAGCCTGATATCGACGGCCACATCCCAGATCAGGCCCCGAATGCAGCGAACCAGCTTGGCTTGGGGGCGCTTCAGTTGGGCATGCAGGCCGCGCAGGGTGCCCCGCACGCTCAAAGAATGATTGTCCTGCACAAAATGTTCGGATATACCGGCCGCACAGTAGCGTTCTTCATGGTAGGTCTCCACGAAAAAGCCGCGCGCATCGCCGAAAACATCGGGACGGATCAGCAAGACTCCAGGGATGGCCGTGGTCTCCACTTGCACGTCAGAATCCCTCTTGGAGCGACGGACCTTCGCTCAGCAGGCGCAAAAGATACTGCCCATATTGGTTCTTACGCATCGGCTGGGCCAGGACCGCCACGTCCGCGCCGGAGATCCACCCCTGCCTCCAGGCGATTTCTTCGGGGCAACCGACCTTGAGGCCTTGACGGCTCTCGACCGCCTCAATGAAGGTGCTGGCCTGGAGCATGCTTTCGTGGGTGCCGGTGTCCAACCAAGCGATCCCCCGTCCAAGCAGTTCGACCGCCAATGACCCGTCGTCGAGGTAGCTCCGGTTCAAATCGGTGATCTCCAATTCACCCCTGGCGCTGGGTTTTTGCGCCGCAGCGCGGCCGGCGGCGCTGCCGTCGTAAAAGTACAGGCCCGTCACGGCGAAATTGCTTTTGGGGTCGGCCGGTTTCTCTTCAAGGCTGATGGCCTTGCCGCCGGCGTCGAAGGTGACAACGCCATAGCGCTGCGGGTCCGTCACCTGGGTGGCAAAAATGGCGGCTCCGCCCTGGGACTCCACCCGTTCCCGCGCCACGCGCATCCGCTGGGTCAGGCCGTTTCCGTAGAACAGATTATCGCCCAGCACCAAAGCGCAGGGGCCGGCAGCGCAAAATTCACGGCTGAGGGTCAGCGCTTGAGCCAGGCCCTCGGGTTTGGCTTGCACCTTGTATACGATCTCCAAGCCCCAGGCCGCCCCATTGCCCAAAAGCCGCTTGAAGGACTCTTGGTCTTGGGGCGTCGTAATGACCATGATGTCGCGCACCCCGGCCAGCATGAGAACACTCAAGGGGTAGTAAATCATGGGTTTATCATGGATAGGCAGCAGCTGCTTGCTGACAGCCAGGGTCGCCGGATACAGGCGCGTACCGGAGCCGCCCGCCAAAATAATGCCTTTCATGCGCTTACCTCAAAAACGTGCCCGCCAGCCGAGCCGATGCCTGCGGCGCCCTACTTAGCCCTTGCCCAGGCGTTCCCGCTGGTATTTGCCCTCCTGGACGCGGGCGCACCATTCAAGATTGGAGGCGTACCACGCAACCGTTTCGGCCAGGCCCGTCTCGACGGAATAGGCCGCCTGCCATCCGAGCTCGCGTCGAATCTTGGTGGAATCGATGGCATAGCGGCGGTCATGGCCGGGACGGTCCGCCACAAAACTGATCAAGCGCTCGTAAGAGTCCAGGCCCTTGGCCCGCAGAGCGCCGTTGTGCAGGGCTGGACGGACCCTTTCCAATTCAGCGCAGAGGCTCCGAACGATCTCCAAATTCGTCCGCTCTCCGCCACCGCCGATGTTGTAGTGCTCCCCGCAGCGTCCCCTGGTGAGGGCCAGCCAAATTCCTGAGCAATGGTCGCGCACATGCAACCAGTCGCGGACATTGCCGCCATCGCCGTAAACCGGCAGGGCTTTCGCCTCCAGCGCGTTGACAACCATCAAGGGAAGCAGTTTTTCCGGAAATTGGTAGGGACCGTAATTGTTGGAACAGTTGGTGATGACCGCATCCAAGCCGTAGGTGTGCACATAGGCGCGCACCAGATGGTCCGCCCCGGCTTTGCTGGCGGAATAGGGGCTGTTGGGCGCATAGGCCGTCTCTTCGTTGAAAGCCCCCTGGGCGCCCAAACTGCCGTAGACTTCATCGGTGCTCACTTGCAAAAATCGGGACGGCGCCTCCCCCGCCGGACGGCCTTTGGAGCGCTTACGCATGGCCTCCAAAAGGACGAAGACCCCCATCAAGTTGGTCCCAATGAAGGCGGCGGGAGAATCAATGCTGCGGTCGACGTGGGTTTCGGCGGCAAAATTCACCACAGCTTCGGGCGCTTCTTGGGCCCATAGGGCGGACATCGCCTGCGCGTCGGCGATGTCCGCCTGCACAAAAACCACCCTTTTATCATGGAGAGGAGCTTCAATATTCAGGGGAGAGCCCGCATAGGTGAGCTTATCGATGATCACCAAACGCTCCAGGCCCGGCTGTTCCAAAGCATAACGGACAAAGTTGCAGCCAATAAATCCGGCTCCGCCGGTGACCATCAACGAACGCAAAGACACCCCCTATGGGAATAGTTGGGTCCATCCTAACGGGTGACTGCGGCGGGAGCAAGGTACAAAGGACCCCAGCGCAGCCCTTCCGGCAACGGCGAAGTTGGGCTAAACTAGGGCATGCCTAAGCCGCCGCCGCTTCCCCCCTCCGCCCGCAAAGTTTTCTGGTTGGCCGTCCTAAGCCTTACGGCTTATGGCGCCTGTCGCGCATTCTTCGGCACCCTACTACCGTCGACCGCGGCGTCCAACCTTCCCCCCCAGAACTTAGCGGTGCTGTCGGGTTCCCTTAGCTGCGCGCTCTTTCTGTATTGGTTGGGACGCCTACGCTACAACGGCCCGACCCTGCGCAATCTTCCCGGATCTTGGATCGCCGGTTCCGTGGCAGGACTTGGTCTGGCGACGGCGGCAACCTTTTTGCAATGGCACCGCCTCGCGACGGACCTAGACCCGAAAACGGCGCTCCCGCGCGCGGCCGGCCTGGTGGTGGCGCTCAGCGTGGCAAGCTGCGAAGAATTCGGCTTTAGAGGGGTGCTTTTTTTATCCGCCAAAGAAATGACCGGAAAACGGCGAAACGGTCTGGCGCTTGTCGTGGGGAGTTTGGGATTTGCGCTGGTGCATGCCGGCTACCAAACGCCCTGGAATCTGGCTTTTGCCGCCGCCGCCGGGCTGGCCTTAGGGGTCGCCCGTCTTCGCGGAGCGTCCCTGGGTTTATTGGTCGCGGCCCATACCCTCATGGACGCGGTGGACCCCCTTTGGCTCAGCCCTTCCCTGACCTTAGGCTATTGGCCGGGGATTTCAGCTGCAGTCGCGGCTCTGGGAACCGCCTTGATTCTTTGGTCTCTTCCTGCGCCGGAAAGCGGGTCTTAGTAAGCGTTGCGCCACCTGCGCCCGATCGAAATGCGGGCTTAAGAGCGTTCTAGTTGAAGATTTTTAACATTGGTCCGGCGAGTTTGGACTTCCTTCCACCACAGACCCAGCAAGAAAACCAAACCGGCGAAGCATGCGGCCAACGCGTCATAAAAAAGCCCGTTGTCGAAACGGAAGTCCACCCGATGCCGTCCGGCTTTCAGGATGACGGCTTGGAGACCTCCATCCGCCTTCAGCACCGACGTGTCTTGCCCGTCGACCTTGCACCTCCAGGAGGGATACCAGGCATTGGATAGAACCAGGACCGCGTTGCGATCCGTGGACACATCCAGGGCGTAGGTCTGCGGACTGCGATCAAGCCAATGAACCCCGCCCTTAGGGACAGAATCCTGGAGCCCCGATGACGTATTCAGCCCGGAGTCCACGGTGAGGGCCACCTCGGTGCGGGGATTGAACGCGGGATCCGCCAGCAAGGTATAGGCCTGTTCGTCCCCGGCCACCCTCCGGCTTTGGCCCACCAGCCAGGCGCGTGGAAAGACGTCGTGGTTTTCATAGATCATCACCTGGTCCCCTTGCGCAGAAAAAGTGCTCCGGAAACCTGAGAAAAGGTAACGCTCATTCATGAGACCGAACCAATCCTTCCGGCGCTGTCCCATCGAGTCCATGATCCGCTGGTAACTTTGCATGGGCACCGATTCCAGGCCACCTAGATTTTCGTAGCCGTGCAAAACCGGGCGGTTTGGAAGGGCGCTATCGGTGTCGTAAACGCGCCAGGGCTCCTGGTCTGAGGCCGGCGGGAGGAGAAGCCCGAAATTCGACCGGTCGACGAATCCCTGAGGACCCATAAATTGCACAAAATGATGGAACACGGTTTTTTGGTCCTGAACGTGGAACGCAAGGGCCAAGATCAAAGCCGCCCCCGTTCCCAGACGCCAAGTCCCGAGCCACAGCACCATCCCAAGCAGGGGAATCAACATCAAGGTCGTCTGGGCGGAACCGCGGGCCATGATGAAAAGGATATCGTTCATGCGCCGGAGTTCCTCCACCGAACCATTGAAGCGCCCCGGTTTCGGCCCGTCCGCGATGGCTTGTTCCCGAGCGAAGCCCCAGGCGATCGCAACGGCCGCCAGCGCCAGCGCCGCGAAAACCATGGCACCGCGAAAAGCGGCCTTCCGATGGGCCGCCGCCCGCAGCGCGTCCCAACCAAAAGCCGCCAATACGCAGACGGCGAAGGTGAGCAAAAAAAGTATTCGGCTCCATATCCTCAAACTCGAGACGACCGGCACATGGCTGAAAAGCGCATAAAAGGGCGTCCATTGGCGTTGGGCGAAAAAAAGGGCGGTCAGCGCCAGGGCGGCCATCCAACGCACCCGGGCTTCGCGCCGCCAAAAGGCAAAGATCGCCCCTGCGGCCAAGGCCCAGGGCAGCAGCCCGAAGTATTCCGTGACGCAGACGGCGCCCATGGGCCCGTGGTACGTCGGGGTATGCCAGCCGAAGAAACCCGGCACGAGCCAACTGATGGTTTCGGACAAGCCGATGGAGCCGGAGATGAATTCCGCATGGCTGTACCCGTGGCGCGTGCACCAAGGAAGGTATTGCAGGGCCAACCACAATTGGGGCGCGGCCAACAAGGAAGTCAGGCCCAAAGCCAGACCTAGGCCCCGGAGGGCGGACAAGCGGCCCCCCATTCGTCTTTCCATTGACCTCGCGTCCGAACCCGGGATGTTTCGTTCCCGCTCCAGGATCAGGACAAAGGCCGCCACCGCAACGAGGGTATAGACGACGATTTGGGTAGCCTGGGCCATGATTTGCAGGGAGAAAAACAGTCCGCACAAGCCCCAACTGAGCATGGAGCCCTCTTTCACGCCCTTATGGGCCGCCCAAAAGGCCCAGGGCATCAGGGCGATGCCTTCCACGAAATTATAATAGCCGCCGAAGAGTTGGGACACTTCGGAGCCGGAAACGGCAAAAAAGAATGCGCCCAAAAGGGCCCCTGAAACGCTGCGGTCCAGCCGCCGCAAAAAAAGGAACATGCCGATTCCGGCCAGGGCGACGTGCAGGCCCGCGTCCAGCCCGAACTGGGTCTGTACCGACCATCCGGCGAGCGTGGAAATCAGGTCGCTGGGATAGAGAAAAAACAGGTTGCAGGCGGCGATCCCCGGCATGCCGCCAAGGACGCCGGGCATCCAGAGAGGCCACTCGTGCGCCTCCAGACTACGCTGAATTTCGGCTCTAAACGGAACGTGCAAGGTGATGAGGTCAAACCCGTAAATCGCCTTATCAAACAAAAATACGGGCGAAAACAAAAAAATGGGAACTGCGACCAAAAAGGATACGGCTAAAAATAGAAGCCATTTTTCCCTAGCCGCATCCGTCCTAAGACCCTTGCGAATCATAACCAAGCCAGCCCAACCAAAGCCACCGTCCCGGCCAGACAAGCGGCGAGGGCGTCATAAAAAAGCCCGTTGTCGAAACGAAAGTCCACCTGATGCCTTCCGGCCTGCAAGATGACGGCCTGCAGGCCTCCGTCCGCCTTCAGCACGGCCGTCTCGTGCCCGTCGACCTCACAACGCCAAGAGGGATACCAGGCATTGGACAGCACCAGGACCGCGTTGCGATCCGTGGACACGTCCAGGGAACAGGTCTGGGGGCTGCGATCGAGCCACTGAACGCCCCCTTTAGGGATAGACTCCTGCCGCCCTGGAGCGATGTTCAGCCCGGAGTCAACGGTCAAGGCCACCTCGGTGCGGGGATTGAATCCCGGATCGGCCAGCAAGCTATAGGCCTGCTCATCTCCGGCCACCTTCCGGCTTTGGCCCACCAGCCAGGCGCGGGCAAAAGCGTCGTGGTTTTCGTAGATCGTCACCTTGTCCCCGGGCGACATGGAATTACCCTTGGAATGCGAAAAAAAATAACGTTCATTCATGAGGTTGACCCATTCATGGGTGCGCGTCCCCATGGCATCCAGCATGCGCTCTCGGCTTAGCATCGGCATCGATTCCCTTCCGCACAGGTTTTCATAACCCAAAAATACGTCACCATTGGGAAAAGCGTCATCGGAATCATAGATGCGCCAAGGTTCCCGGCCCACGGGCGGTGGAGGAAGCGCAAAATGGGGATGGCCAAGGGCATTGCGCGGGTCCACAAAAGTGACAAAGCGCTTGATCACCTGATTTTGGTCCCATCCGTGAAATGCCAGCGCCAAAACCAGGGCTGCACCCGTGCCCAAGCGTTTCGTTCCGAACCATACCATGGTCAAAAGGATGGGAACGAGAGCGAGAGTCGTCCGAGCGGATTCCCGAGTTAAGGCGGCGAGACCTTCCACTAAAGAATGTGTTGCCGTGGTGAGGCGCAAGATTAAGGCCACTTTTGCCGCGTCCTCCGCAGCGCGTTCAGGGGCGAGTTTCCAAGCATACGCGGCGGCCACCAGCGCCAGGACCGTGAAAACGGCCGTCCCCCGCAAGGCCGCCGCCCGGAAAGGGATCCTCCGCAACGCATCCCAACCGAAAGCCGCCATCGTGCATACCGAAAAGGTCAGCAAGAAGAGTATGCGGCTCCAAATTCTGAATCCCGAAAGGACCGGCAAATGGTGGAAAATCGGATAAAAAGGCGTCCAAGCCCCTTGGGAAAAGAAAAAAGCGGTCAGCGCGAGGCCGGCCATCCATCGCACCCAGGCTTCCTGACGCCACAGGGCGAAAACCGCTCCGGTGGCCAGGGCCCAGGGCAGCAATCCGAAGTATTCGCTCGTGAAACAGGCGCCCATGGCGCCATGGTACGTTGGCATTTGCCAGCCGAAGGACCCCGGCACCAACCAGGTCAGCGCCTCGGACAGGCTGATGGACCCGGTGATAAACTCGGCATGGGTATAGCCCTGGCGCGTGGACAAAGGCAAGTACTGCAGGCTCAGCCAAAACTGGGGCGCGGACAAGAGGAAGGCGAGCAGCAGGGCCAAAGCAAGACCCTGTAACACCGGCAGGCAAGCCGTGATCCTTGCTTTGAATGTCGCGTCCGCCGCCGCCGTATTTTGATTCCGTTCCACAGCCAGAACAAAGGCTCCCACCGCCACAAAGGTGTAAGCAAAGAGTTGGATTGAAATGGACATAATCTGAAGGGCGAAAGCGAGGCCGCAAAGGCCCCAGGCAAACCACGATCTTTCTTTACAAGCTTTGTGCGCCGCCCAGAAGGCCCAGGGCACCAGGGCGATACCTTCCACGAAAGCGTAGTAGCCGCCGAAGAGCTGGGACACTTCGGAACCCGACACGGCGAAAAAGAAAGCGCCCAAAAGGGCTCCTGAAACGCTCCGGTCCAGGCGGCGTAAAAAAAGAAACATACCGATTCCAGCCAGGGCAACATGGAGGACCGCGTCCAGCCCAAACTGTGTTTGCATCGACCACCCGGCAAGCGTGGAAATCAGGTCGCTGGGATAGAGAAAATACATATTGCAAGCGGCGATTCCAGGCATGCCACCGAGGATATCGGGCATCCACAGGGGCCATTCATGGGCGGCCAAACTTCGCATGATTTCAGCCCGGTATGAAAGGTGCACCGCAACGACGTCGTAGCCATAGATCATTTTATCGAACAGGAACACCGGCAAAAACAGTAATACGGGCACAACAATCAAAAAGGAAATCGACAAAAAGATAAGCCAACGTTGCTGGTCCGCGGACTTTTCGAAATTTAGACGCATAAGGGAACCCGTCTTTTGCCTGAATGAACCTGAAAATGTACCTTAACAACAAGGCCACAATACCAGCCTCGCCGGTCCAAAGCAATGCGAGGCTTGCGTTTCAAGGGCGAATCGAGCATCCTAAAACTACCGTATTTAATGCCTTTTTTGAAATCCAGTCGACGAGGAAAACAAGCTCCCCATGTCTTCGCTTATTTCAGTCGTTGTGCCCGTCTATGGTTGCGGCGAATGCCTGCTCAAATTGCATGAGCGCTTGTCCTCGGTTTTAACCGCCATGAAGACTGATTTTGAGATCATTCTAGTCAATGACGCCAGTCCAGACGGCGCCTGGGACGTCATCACGCGGATTTGCGCCCTCGACGGACGGGTCAAGGGTGTCGACCTTTCAAAAAACTTTGGGCAGCATTACGCCATTTGCGCGGGGCTGGACCTGGCCGTGGGATCCCATATCGTGGTCATGGACTGCGACCTCCAGGACGATCCTTCCGAAATTCCGCGCTTTTTTAAAAAAATCTCCGAAGGCTACGACGCCGTCCTGGGGCGGCGTGCGCAAAGGCAGGATTCCTGGTTCAAGCGGACTTCCTCGAAAGCTTTCTACTGGGCCCTCAGCGCCTTGACGGAATCGAAGCTCGATGGGGGCGTCGCCAATTTCGGGATGTATCGCCGTCCGGTAATCGAGGCGGTGCGTTCCATGGGGGACAAGATCAGGTTCTTTCCTGTGATGGTCCAGTGGGTGGGCTTCAAGACCGCCAGCATCGAGATCCGCCATGGCGAGAGGTATGCGGGAGAAACGTCCTATTCCTGGGCCAAACTATTCAGGCTGGCGGCCCATGTGGCCATGTCCTTCAGCAATAAACCCCTTATCCTCATCGTCAACACCGGCTTCGCCATTTCCAGCGTCGCCATGCTCTACGCCTTAGTCATCGTCATCAAGGCCCTGACGGGCGGCATCATTGTTCCAGGCTGGTCCAGCGTCATCATTTCGCTCTGGTTCCTGGGCGGAGCGCAGATGATCGTCGTGGGCATCGTGGGACTCTACGTCGGAAAAACCTTCGAAGCCACCAAAGCCCGGCCACTTTTTTTGGTGCGGGAAACACGCAATCTATCGTCGCGACGGGACGAAGCCCTGAAAAGCGGCGCAGATGACGGAAAACGTAAAAAGTAAACGGAGGTATTGCCATGACCGAACAAATCATCGCCCCTTCGGTGCTGTTATGGGGAGGCAGATCGCAGGCGAGGATCGTCCACCAAATTCTGCAAGACTCCGAATCCGCCCGAGTCCATGCCATTTTTGACCCAACCCTCGAATGCCCCTATTTTTCGACCGACGCAAAATTCATCCGTGAACCTTCGCTTCTAAACATGGAATTGCCCGCATTGACGCATTTTGTGGTTTGTATCGGAGCGGAGCACGGATTCGCTCGATGGCAGATCGCACAGTTCCTGAAAACCCGCGGCTTAAAAGCCTTGGATGTCGTCCACCCGCGCAGCTTCGCGGACTCGGCGGTTGAAATCGGCGAAGGTTCCCAACGGATGCCGTTCTCAATCGTCCATAAATTTTCAAAAATAGGCCGGCAGTGCATCCTCAATACGGCCTGTGTCGTCGACCACGAATGCCGCATCGGCGACGGCGTCCATATCATGGGCAGCGCGGTCGTCGCGGGAAAAGTCGAAATCGGCGATTTCGCGACTCTCGGGACCAATGCGACCGTTCTGCCGGGCCTGAAGATTGGAATAGGCGCGTATGTGGGCGCCGGCGCC
>Ga0075522_10001097_pt1 | contig 20554 bp, 14 predicted proteins | sample NGEPerA_FD_74796 | JGI IMG/M metagenome (GOLD analysis project Ga0075522, IMG submission 74796) | Arctic peat soil microbial communities from the Barrow Environmental Observatory site, Barrow, Alaska, USA - NGEE PermafrostL2-A | ecosystem: Environmental > Terrestrial > Soil > Wetlands > Peat ...
TGGTAAGGCTCAGGTAAACGTTCAGCCGCGGATTGATCTTCGCGATGCGATCGTAGTAGTTGGCGGCCAGATCACTGGCCTTGGTGCGGCCCGAAGTAATTTCGGCGCGCAAAGCGGCCAGCGTCATGGGCTTTTCGACATAGGTCTCCGCGAGGGAGTTTTCCGCTGTTTTGGCTTCGCTGGACAATCGAACCTTCCTTATCGAACTTTCATTGCTTCCTGGCTGCCTGTTCTGCTTTATTCGTTCGCGCGCAACCGCAAATCATGTGCTGAATGTATGCGGTGCTTACCGCTCAATCACTTTGGGGACCTTGAAGAAGACCTGATCGCTCTCCGGCGCCTGGGGCATCACGGCTGAGCGATCGAGTGAAGGCTGGACCTCGTCGGCACGCGGCGTGCTGGCACTGGCCGCATCTCCCAACTCGCTCACCTGGGCCAAAGGCAATACGCCCGCTGTATCCAGTTCGTTCAGCTCGGCCACATAGTCGAGAATTGCGTTCAGGTCCTGGAGCATGTGCCCGGTCTCTTCCGGCGTCAGTTCCAGGTGCGCCAATTCGGCCACACGCTCTACTTCTTCCACGGTTACTTTTGCGGTCATTCCCTTATCTTCCCCATCTGTGGCTTACGGGTCTGGTCTTCCTGCCGATTCCGCTGCAAACACTCTTCAGAACAGCCCGAAGATTGTGCCTGAAGATAAAGTATAGCCGTTGCCCATTGACGTTTAGCCCTGTTGCATTCGCGCTGGCGGCATCAGTCCACGGTCATAGTCAAAGTAACCGCATGAGATATCCCGGTGGAGGAAACTGTGACGGGAATCGTATAGGTTCCAGGGGGAGTGGCGGAGGAGCTGCCCGAGCCACCCGAACCGCCCGAACCACCGCCCGTTCCTCCGCCCGAACTGGTGCAACTGGAAACCGAGCCTGCCAACACCGCCAACAGTAAGATCAGCAGCAGGGACTTCCGGCGGCGCACTAAGGCGAACGGCAGCAGCAAAAGTCCGCAGGCCAACGGAAGCATGCGCCATGCGGTCGGGCTTTCTGCGCGGGCCAGAGTTGCTTTCCCCGTCGAAATTCCGACCGTGACGTTTCCTGTTGCGCCTGCGCTCACGGTTGTCGTCGGGGGATTGAAGAGGCACAGCGCATTAGCTGGAAGCGTGCCGCAGGTGTAAGTAAAATTCCCCTGGGCTCCGTTAGCGGGATTGATCGTCACTCCATAATTTGCTGTCTGGCCGGCGGCAATCGTAAGGCTGCTCGAACCGGAGGCGGCAACCGTGAAATCGAAGCCGATGCCCACCAGCGCCACGTTGGCCGGAACCCTTACTGAGGTTGAGCTGACCGTTAACGCACCCGCCACCGTCCCGCTCGCAGTGGGCTGAAAGATCACTCCTGCGCTGCAGTTTGATCCTGCGGCCAGGCTGCCGGAACAGGTGTTCTGCGTCAGGAGAAACGGTCTGCTGACCGCAAGCGACAGCGACCCGATTGCATAGCTGCTGTTGTTGCTGATAGTCACTGGCAATGCCGCGCTGGACTGGCCGACACCCACTGCCGGGAAGGTCAACTGCGCCGGGTTGCCGCCCAGTCCACTCGACAACTGTCCCGTACCATTGAGCGGCACCGAAACAGGAGTCACGCCAAGTGTCGAAGAGGTCACAATGAGCGTGGCCGCGATGGGTCCCGTTGAAGCTGGAGTGAACATCACCTGCACAGTGCAACTGCCGCCGGCGTTCAAAGTGGCTCCGCAAGTTGAGGCGCCTACTGAATAGCTGGCCGCGGCCGGGCCTGTGATCTGGAAGCCTGCATTGGCCAGTGCCACTCCGCCGGTGTTGCTGATGGTCAATGTCTGCGGCGCGCTGGCAACGCCGGGCTGCTGCGTCGAAAAATTCAAGCTCGTGGGGTTGACGCTGAGCGCCGGTGGAGCGACGCCCGTGCCGGTAAGGGTTGCTGTCTGCGTGCGCAGCGCATCGAAAACAGTGAGCGTGCCGGACAAGCTGCCCAACTGCTTGGGGGCGAAGACTACGCTGATGGTGCAGGCGGCGTGGCCGGTCAATTGCGTTCCACAGTTGTTCGATGTCTGAAAGGCCCCGTTCGCCGATACGCTGATGACCGTCAGCGTCAGGTCCCCGGTGTTAGTGAGCGTGATGGTTTGCGCGGCCGAGAGTGCCCCTGTCGCCGTCGCTGAAAAACTCAGCGAGCCCGGGTTCAGATCATCCGTTGCGGCGGTGGCTCCAGTTCCGTTCAGCGCCACCGTCTGAGTCCCGGCGCCGTCGGTAAATACCAGTGTTCCCGCTGCTGCTCCTGGCTGCGTAGGCGCGAACCTGATCAGCACCTGGCAACTGGAGTTCGCCGCCAGGGCGGTTGTCCCGCACGTGTTGCTTGAGATCTTAAAAGGAGAAGTAATGGTGACGCCGCTAATCGGAACCGCCACCGCGCTGCTGTTGCCCGCCTGAACCTGCATCGGCGCGGACGTGGTGCCCACTTCCACTTCACCAAAATCTACGCTGGGAGGTGTCAGGCTGACCGCGCCCGCTGCGGCCCCGGTCCCCGTCATGTCCACCGTCAGCTGTCCGCCATAAATGTTGGCGTTGATGGTCATCTGCCCGGCGCGGCTGCCGGCTCCGCTGGGCGTGAACGTCACTTGGATGGCGCAGCTCGACCCCGCCACAACGCTCGTGTTGACGCAGTTGTCGGTCGCGCTAAAGTCCCCGCTTATTGAAATGGCCGTCACCGCCAGGGCGCTGCTACCGGTGTTCTGAAGGGTTACCGTCTGCGCGCTGCTGGCGGTCCCGAAAGCCTGGCTGGCAAAGGTAAGTGCAGTTGGGCTGGGCGCAGCAGCTGTCAGGCTCGTGCCCGCAGTCCACAGCGGGGATTGCCAGATTCCACGGCCGTACGACGCCGCTACCAGCAGTGGCGACGATATGCCTGCCGGAGAAGTGCTTAGCGCAACCACCGGCGCCGCCGGCAGTCCAGTTCCAAACACAGACCAGCAGTTGGACTGGGCCTGCGCGCAGCTTGCCATCTGGGTTGTGAAGTACACCCCTTCGTCCGTGGCAATGTAGACCGTATTGGCATCCTGCGGGTCGACGACAATGCTGCTGGCGGGCGTCTCTGGCAAGTTTGCATTCAGATCCGTCCAATGTGCTCCGCCGTCGGTTGTGCGGTAGGCCACCTGTATCGCTGTCGACGAATTCTCAGCTCCTTCGACGGTCACATATGCCGTGTTTCCAGTCGCGTCATGGGGGTCAATGAAGATGCTGGAAATGTCCATGCCGAATTTGTTCAGCGAATTGATGTCGTTGGCGACCGGGCCGAGGGTCACATCGCGCCACGCGGGGCGTCCACTTGAAGCTGGGTTGACAGTCGCGCTTAACACATGGCCGGACAGATTTGCGCCGCCGTTGGCGGACCCGTACATGCCCAGGTAGACTTGCTCGCCGCCACCAGGCAATGCCATTGCAGCCATCGTGCGTATCAATGCATCGCCGTCGCATTTGCCGCTCGTGGAGCCGTTATCAAGAATTGCGCTGATGGCGTTCGATCCACTCCAGCCGCTTTTGTCTGCCGGTCCGCGCCAGACACGGCAGGTGCCGACCAGTAATTGGGAATGATCGAGTGGGTCCACCAGAAACGGGGCCGGCGTGGGCATAGTGTTCCCATCTCCAGCCACGTCTGCGTCGCTGACTACCGGGCTCGAACCAAAATCCGCCGCCGCGCACTCTGCCGATTGCGAACAGCGGTAGATGGAGACTCCCGCTTGGCTGTTCACATACCAGTTGCTGTCATCACTGGGGTCGACCGCAACAGGGCCGCCGTAACCGCCAAGAATCTGCGGCCAATTCCCCGTGACCGTGGTGCTCTTCACGCCCGCTGTCCCGTTTACTCCAAGCCCCGCCATCATCGTGTAGGGCGTTTTTGTCACCCCGGAGAGGCTCGCCACTTCGGCCAGCGAGCCGAGGCTCCCGTTCAGGTTTTGGAAGTGGTTAGAATCCGCAATGGAGCAGACCTGTCCTTTCTCTCCAATGGCGTCGGTTGAGCTCCAAAGCCCGCTGTCGTTGCCCACAAATATTTCCAGCGGATTTGCTGTGTTCCAAGCCAGCGCGTGCTGGAACGCGCCCACCTGCGCACTCTTGCAGGTGGTTGAGTTGGTGGTGTTGCGCCATGCGCATCCCATGGCCAGACTGCACTTCCACAGGTCGTCGGCCCCGGCCAGCAGCAGCGTGTCCTGCCCCGCCCCCAAGGCCGCCGGCACCGCGGCCAGTGCCAGCGTGTAGCTGCCGTCGGCGATAGTGGCCGCTCCTTTGGGTGTGTTCGTCTCCAGCGCCGCGGTGCTCCACTGCTTGCCAAAGGCGACGGTCTGGCTGCTGCATGACCCACTGCTTATCCCGCACTGATCCTGCCACAGCCCCTGATCCTGGTCATTCACATCCACGGTCCACGCAAACGTATCGCCCGTAAATGGATTGACGGCCAGTGTGCCGCGATCGATGGGGCAGGCGATCGAGCCTGTGCTGCCCGAATTGGTTGGACAAAGCAGCGCGCCAAGACCTGAGCCTGGCTGTGCGGTCATGCGCGTCCAGGTAATGCCGTCCATTGACTGGTAGTAGCCGTGGAAGCGCACCGCGGCTATGAACAACTTCCGCACCGGATTCCACACCACTGAAGTGGCTGCATTTCCGTCCGGCCCTGCGAATGCCGCTAGCGGACCCTGTACGAAGTTCCCGCCGCCGTCTGTAATTGTCGCAAGATGCCAGGTGGCGCCGCTATCGGAGGAGTAGTACAACCCCTGATAGCTGCTGCCGATCCGCGCCGCATTCACCAGCGTGCCTTCATAGGCCTGCGACACCGCTGCCACCACCAACTGCGGACTCACGGTGCTCCATGCAAAGCCTGCAAAGCCTTCGCCGAGGAATCTGAAGTCCCTAATGCCCAGGCCTACTTCTACATCGTTGGTCCTGGAGATCAGGCTCCAAGTATTTCCGCCGTCGGTGGAACGCAGAATGCCGCCGCCATAGTAGGAGTCGAGAACGTCATTGGGATCGCCGGTGCCGGCTAGAATCACTCCCGTTCCACCCGGCTGAACCGTCAGTGCGCCGATGCTTATGGAGGCATCCACGGCCCCGCCAAGGGTCGCCGGCGTATCTGTCATCGGTGTAAAAACTATGGAGGCCGGTTTGGACGTCGCCGCGTTCTGGCTTACCCACACACCTCCGCCAGTTGTTCCCAGATAAAGGCGATTGCCAGTAGCGTCAGAAGGGTCCAGTGCCAGCGCTGTAACGCGCCCCGTAACCAGACCGAACCCCGGCGTCTGAACGGCTGTCGGGCCCAGCGGCTGCCATGTCGCAGTTGCCGCGGTTCCGGCCTCGATTCCAATGGTGCTCATTTGCCCGAAGGTGCGCCGCATGCCGGAGCGCTTTGGGGTCAGCCCGCGAGCAGGAGTCCAACCCCGGTCAGACAGAAACCGCCGAGCCTCAATTACACGCGGGGGTAGATTCGCCTGGTGCATCTGGACTTGCGCTTAGGAATTCGAATTTGCTTCTTGCGCTGGTGCTCCAGGCGCCGCAAGGACAACGAGAGCCAATGCTGCCGACACAATGGCCCGCTTAAAGGCCAGCGGCTCGAATTCCCTCTGAGTGGAAACACAACTTCTCACCCTGCCACAGAGGGCGGGCTTGCGAAAGTTCAACTCGAAGGTGCACTTTGTCACACGCGTCCGGAATCCGATTTCTGCTTCCCCTCTCTTTCATATTCCGAGGGGGATGAATACAGAAGCCTTTGGATAACGCAATGTGAAACAAGCAGTTTCCGGGATTGGAATCGTGGCCCATTATAGGACAGGGCAAAAGGGAGCCGCCTGTGATGGCCGTTACACGAGCGCGGACCGTACCTGTTTGGTTAGGTACGGACTTGATCGACCTGTTGGTGGATATACGCCTGAGCATCGAGCTTCCGCGAGATCGAAGCACCTGTCATGGGCCGCACCAGACCGAAGACGGGGCGGTTGAACCAGGGCCGGTCGTGCTTGCCGACGATCGCCCATGCGATGCCGGCATAGCCGCTCGGGTCGCGGCCGTCCAGTTCGTAACGATCGTTCAATAGGATTGCCCAATCGAATGCAGTGGCCGGGTCCGGCGCCCATTCAAGAATCTTTTTCGCCCAGTACATGCGCATGTAGTTGTGCATCCATCCGTTCGCAACCATCTCCCGCTGTGCTGCGTTCCAAAGATCGTCGTGGGTTTCGCCGCGCTCCAATTGTTGGAGGCTGTAGCGATACGGGCGTGGGTCGCCGGCGTGTTCGATCAATGTCTTGCGGGCCCACGGTGCGGCGCACTCCCAGTTGTCGTAGTTTGGCTCGTGGCGCACGAAGAGCACTGCAAGCTCACGCCAGCCGATGAGTTGCTCAAGATATTTGTCGCCGGCTGCAGCCGAGGCTTTGCCGTTGGCAACAGCCTTCTTTACTGCGAGTGCAATGGTCAGCGGTCCAATGTTGCCGAAGTGCAGATATGGAGACAGGCGGCTGGTCCCGCGCGTCTCGGGATGATTGCGCGTTTCCTCGTAGTCTTTGAGTTCAAGATTTACAAATTCTTTCAGGCGCTTGAGCGCGGAATGGGTTCCGCCGGTAAAGCTGTCAACCGGACGCACCGTGCGGTCGAGCTTACTAAACCCGGTGGTTATGTCTTCCGAAAGAGAGATCACCGGAGGGGCCTTGCGAGGTTTCCACGCGTGGAGAGGCTTGATCTTTGCAGATGCGACAAGATACTTGGGCAACTCAGCATTCAGGTGCGGACGAAAGTGATGCAGCAGGACAAAGCTGCGTCCGAAGACACGCGAGGGGACTACTACATCGGCGTCCACCGTCCAGTAAGGAAGCTTGAGCTTTTTGGCGAGCACTGTGCGCCAGCGTTCTGGTTCGCGGCATCGGTTTTCGTCGCCGACGACGAGCGCTGCTGCCACCTCTTCCAGGAATGCTTCCAATGTTGCTGGCGACTTGCGAACCACAAATCCAAAACCGCGCTCGGCTGCATCTTCGGCCACGTCCCTTAGCCCCTGCTGAAGAAAGTGATAGTGGCGCAGGTTAGCATTGGGGTAGTTGGGAATCACCTGGAAATAGACCACAACGGGAAGCGCGAACAGGTTGCCTGCTTCGATGGCCACATCAAGTGCAGGGTTATCCACGATGCGCATGGCGCGCTCCATCCAATAGACGACGCATTGCCCTTCTTTCCGTGGTGCACCGGCTCGCCGAACCAGCACGCGGGGTTGGCTTGCGAGCTTTGCTAGCTCTTCTGAAGTTTGTGTGTCGCGACCTGTGCGCGTCATTGGGGATTGGCCTCTATCTCTATTGTCAATATTGCAGACGGTCAAATGCGTTTGGCTTTTTTCCGCTTCGGTGACACGAAAAGAATTGCTCTGAAAATTGATTGGGCGCGTTAGGATGGGGTGGTTGTTGCTGACACGCATGCTGCTTTCCCGAAATTCAGTTACACATTCCCGGAGTTGAGGTCCTGCTGTGAAACGAATTGTTGTCGCGATTGTTTTGATTATTGCTGCCACTGCGCTGCGCGCGGAGGACTACACGCTCGGGCCTGACTCGCGGCCGCATGATGGAGTGCCGAAGGGCACGGTGACGAAGTTCGTTCTGAAGCCGGGAGAATATTATCCGGGCACTCCGCATAACTGCGCGGTGTATGTGCCTGCGCAGTACGACGCGAGCAAGCCGACGCCGTTCATGATCTTCCTCGACGGCAGCGGAGCACTGGGTGATGGCGTGCGCGTGCCGGTGGTGTTCGACAATCTGATTGCGAAACATGAACTACCGCCGATGATTGGCATTTTCATTGATCCGGGAGTTCTGCCGGTGAATTCGGACGAGGTTCAGAATCGCTATAACCGCATCTTTGAGTACGACTCGCTGAGCGGGCGGTTTGCGGAGTTCTTACTTAATGAGCTGATCCCTGAGGTCGCGAAGAGTTACAACCTTTCGAAGGATCCGAATGACCACGGCATCAGCGGAGTGAGCACGGGCGCCGTGGGAGCATTCATGGCGGCGTGGAACCGGCCCGACCAATTTCATCGCGTGCTGAGTTTCATCGGAACGTATGTCGCGATGAAGGGCGCGGATTCGATGCCGGCGCTGGTGCGCAAGACAGAGCCGAAGCCGATACGACTCTTCATGCAGGATGGAACAAACGATCACATCGTTCCCGCCGAGCCTTATGGCACTTCGTTCTCTGGCAGTTGGCCGATGGCGAACCATGTGATGTATGAGGCGCTCGAGTATTCCGGCTATGACGTGAAGTTAGTGATGGGCACTGAAGGCCATAACATGAAGCAGGGCGGAGCTATCATGCCGGATGCGCTGCGCTGGTTGTGGCGAGGCTCTTCGGAACCTATCGTGGTGCATGAACCAGAGGCGATGACGCAGCCGGGTTGGGATCCGCGCGGCAAGGTATATGCCACCGTATTTGCAGATAAGCCATGGAAGAAGTTAGAGGGGAGTTATACGTCGGCACTAACTCCAACTGCCGATCGGGATGGCAATGTCTACTTTGCCGATGCCGGAGCAAGCCGCATTTACAAGGTCACGCCGGACGGGAATGCGGCGGTGTTCAAGGAGCACGCGGGCTCTGCCTTTGCGCTCTGTTTTGGCGCTGATGGGCGACTCTATGCATCGGAACCTTTGCAGAAGCGGATTGTGTCTTATGGCGCTGTCGGTGATGTAAAGGTTGTAGCAGAGAATGTAGAGGCGCACGATCTTGCGATAACTCAAAAGGGCGCGATCTACTTCACAGATGAGAAGAACAAGACAATAGGGATGGTGGATGCGGCCGGACACATGCGCGTGGTGTACGACGGAGGGGAGATTGTGGAGCCCGCGGGGATTGCGCTATCACCGGACCAGGCGATGGTGATTGTTACTGACGCGCAGTCGCGGTTCGCATGGTCATTTCAGATTGGTGCGGCTGGGATGTTGGAAAATGGCGAGCCCTTCTACAGGCTGGAGATGCCGGAGATGGGCTCGAAGAGCGAGGCCAAAAGTGTCGCGATGGATGCGGAGGGCGCGGCTTACTTCGCGACTCCGGGGAGGATTCAGGTGTGCGAGGCAAGCGGGCGGGTGATCGAGATTTTGAATGCTCCGGAGGCGGGGCCGGACGCGGAGGAACTGACCAGCGTTGCATTTGCGGGGAGCGGGCAGACCTGGCTTTATGCGGTGGAGGGAACGAAGCTTTATCGGCGGCCGGTGAAGGTTACTTATGCGCCAGTGTGGGCTCCGGTGAAGCCGCCGAAACCGCTTTTGTGAGGGCTGGAATGGTCGCTTTTTTGCAACCTCGACAGCGCTAAACGTTCGCTTAGATGGTTACGAAATGGGGCCAAATGTTCGCTTGCAGGGTTGCACTTTGTCGAGGGGTTAACCCTTTTTGATATCAAATTTGGCGAAATGGCTGCTCACAAGGTTGCGCATTGAGACGAAGGGTTGCAGTCAATTGAACAGGGTATTTGCGGAAGAGGTTCAATTGGGGTCGGCTGCGCGCGTAAGACATTGAAAAAAGGTGTTTTTGCGCGTTATTCTTGTCTGTGCGGCCGCCTGTGGAATGTTCAATCCCGGGAATCGGGTCGCATCCGGTTTCATGTCGAGCCGACCCTCCGGGGCGGCGGGATTGTGGCGGACGCTCACCCAGAGTTATTCTCGCGTTCTCTCTGACGGGAGAATGAAAAGCTCGGGGACTCTGTGGTGCCCCACCCTTCGCAAAATGCGCGAAGGATGGGGCACGGGGCATTCGTGGCGGATTTGGAAATGAAGAAGGCCGCCGTTGGGCGGCCCTTTGAGGTCAGAGTTGAAGGCGCTTACCAGCGGCCCCAGGCGCGGCTCATGTAGTCGGCCAGTGTCATGCTGATGAGGCCGAGGAAGATGAAGACGCCGGCGATGAGGGTTAGCTTGGTGAGCTTTGTGCTGTACTTGACGCCCATGAAGAAGAGCACCACCAGCATGGCTTTGCTGGTTGCGATGGCCAGCGCGATGACCGGATTCCAGGCATGGAGGTCAATGAACGACGCCCATACCGTGAGGGCTGTGCCGACCAGCAACGAGAACAGGATGATGATGTAGAGCACGGGGCTGGTGACGTGGTGTTGGTGTCCTTCGTGTTGTGCTTGCTCGCTCATGCGGTCGTGTCCTTTATTGATGTCTGCTGATCAGGTAGAGCAGCGCGAACAGGTAGATCCAGATGATGTCGACAAAGTGCCAGTAGAGGCCGAAGTTCTCAACGAATGTGACGTGACCGCTGGTGTAAGCCCCGGCTCGCGCTCTGAAGATCATGTATCCAAGGATGGCGATGCCGATGATCATGTGCAGCGCGTGCATGCCGGTCATGGCGAAGTAGAGGAAGAAGTAAAGCTCGGTGTGACGGGCCATATCCAGCGGCAGCGGCTTGTCGTGATACTGCGCGATGTCGGGATCCGAAGCTGGATTGAGGAAGGACTGGAGGCTGTAGTGCATGCCCGGGATGTGGTGCTTCTCCCACTTTTCGTGGTATTCGATGGTCTTGATGCCAAGGAAGCACGTGCCCAGGATGAAGGTGAGGATGAGGCAAAGGACGAGCCCGTTCTTGCGCCGGGTCTCAGAGCACCATACGCCCATGGCCATGGTGAAGCTGGAGAAAATCAGCACTGCCGTGTTGGCGGTACCCCAGCCAACGTTCAACTGGTGCGAGCCGGCCACGAAGGCGGGGTAGTACCAGTTGCGGTAGATGAGGTAGGCGGCAAACAGGCCGCCGAAGAACATGACCTCAGTGAGCAGGAAGAGCCACATGGCAAAGTTGGTGGTGTCCGCCTGCTGCTCGACGGATTGAAAGTGATGGCGCAGGTAGGAGGGATGCTCCCCGTGAGGGTTGACGGCCTCCGCCAGTGCGCCGTGGGCGGTCGCGGGACTATCGGACACTGGCCACCTCTTTCGCTTGTTGAGTCTCAAGCCACTCGTAGTCGTAGGCTTCGTGGTCCATGATGGGGGTCACAAGAAAATTCTCCGTCAGCGGCGGCGACTGGGTTTGCCACTCGAGGCCGGTTGCCTGCCAGGGATTATTGCCGGCGATGGCGCCGTACTTGAGCGACCAGGTGAGGTAGAGAACCGGCAGCAGGTAACCCACTCCGAGGATTGTGGCTCCTGCGGTGGAGAAGACGTTGAGAACCTGGAACTCCGGTGGATAGGCTGCGTAGCGCCGCGGCATTCCCAGCGTGCCAAGGATGAACTGCGGGAAGAAGGTCAGGTTGAAGCCGATGAACGTGACCACCGCAGCGAGTTGCGAGATCTTTTCCGGATACATGCGCCCGGTCATCTTGGGCCACCAGAAGTGGATGCCGGCGAGGAAGGCCATCAACATGCCGCCGACCATGACGAAGTGGAAGTGGGCGACGATGAAGTAGGTCTCGGTGAGGTGAATGTCGGTGCCGGATGCGCCGAGGAATACGCCGGTCATGCCGCCAATGGTGAACAGCCCCATGAAGCCGAAGGAGTAGAGCATCGGCGTTTCAAACGTGATGGAGCCCTTGTAGAGAGTGAATGCCCAGTTGAAGATTTTGATGGCCGAGGGCACCGCAACCAGCATGGTGAGCAGCGAGAACACCAGCACCGCATAGTTGGAGATGCCCATGATGAACATGTGGTGGGCCCAGACGAAAAAGCCGAAGACCGCGATGGCCACCGAAGAGAATGCCACAGCCGTATAGCCGAAGACGCGTTTTCGGCTGAAGGTGGAGATGGTCTCAGAGATGACCCCCATACCGGGCAGAATCATGATGTAGACGGCGGGGTGGGAGTAGAACCAGAACAGGTGTTGGAAGAGAAGCGGGTCACCACCTTTGGTGGGGTCGAACACGCCGATGCCGACCGTACGCTCGAGAGCCAGCAGAACTATGGAGATGGCGAGCACCGGAGTGCCGAGCACCATGAGGATGCTGGCCGCGTAGTGGGCCCAGCAGAACAGCGGAAGCCGGAACCAGGTCATGCCGGGGCAGCGCATCTTGTGCAGTGTGACGATAAAGTTGAGACCGGTGAAGATGGAGCTGAAGCCGGCGATGAAGACAGCCATGCCAGTGGACATGACGTTGGTGTTGATGTAGTGGGTGGAGAGCGGAGTGGTGAAGGTCCAGCCGGTATCGACGCCGCCCGCCGCCATGGTGTAGATGACGAGGATGCCGCCGGCAACATACAGATACCAGCTGAGCAGGTTGATTTTGGGCAGGGCCAGATCCTTGGCGCCGATCATCATGGGGATGAAGAAGTTGCCCAGCGTGGCCGGAACCGACGGCACCAGGAACAGGAAGACCATGATGACGCCGTGCATGGTGAACACCTTGTTATAGGTGTCGGTAGCCATGAGATCGCTTTGCGGCGTGAGCAGTTCGAGGCGGATGAGGCCGGCCAGGGCTCCGCCGATGAAGAAGAAGAACGTGATCGAGATCAGATAGAGGATTGCGATCCGCTTATGATCTCCGGTCAGCAGCCAACTGAGCAGGCCGTTTTCCTTGGTGAGGAAGTTGGTCTTTGGAATCCTGGCTGTGGACTGATCGGGAAGATTGATGATTGTGGAGCTCATGGGTTCACCTTCCCCTGCGGTTTAGCTTGTTGGCCTGCCGCAGCGCCTACGCTCTCTGGGAGCAAGTCGGTTGTATTGGTTGTCTGCTGGATACGGTAGTCGGAGTCGAGGTGCTTGATGTACTCGACCAGCGCAATTACGCCCTCTTCGCTGACTTGCCCCTGGTAAGTGGGCATGATGGGCGCGTATCCCTGGGTAATATGTTGCGACGGGTTGAGGATGGACTCGCGCAGATAGGCGTCGTCGGCGGTGATGGCTTGGCCGCTGGTGAGTGTGAGCTTGGAGCCGTAGACATTGGCCAGGCTGGGGCCACGCGCGTCGGGACGTGTGTTGTGGCAGGCGGCACAGCTGAGACTTGCAAAGAGCCGTTCGCCATCCTGGGCGAGCGAGTTGCCGCTGGTGGAACTGGCCAGCCACTTCTTGAAGTCGTCTGGCGAGAGCACCACGATGTCGCCGATCATTTGCGAGTGGTTGGTGCCGCAGTACTGGGTGCAAAAGAGGTGATAGGTGCCGGGCGTGGTGGCTTCAAACCAGACAGTCGTGTATCGGCCCGGAATGGCTTCACGCTTTACGCGGAATGCGGGGATCGAGAAGCTGTGAAACACGTCCTGCGAGATCATGGTCAACTGCACCGGCTGGCCGGTGGGCACGTGGAGGGAGTTGATTTCGTGCTGACCGCCGGGATGCTCGGCCTTCCACATCCACTGCTTGCCGACCACGTAGATGTTCATGGCGTTGGCGGGCGGAGTGTAGATGCGGAAGTAGAGGAGCGCGCCCCACACAAACATGATGAGGAAAAGGCCGAGGGGGATGATGGTCCAGGTGGCCTCAAGCAGCGTGGAGCCCTCGATCTGGATGGCGTGCGGATGGCGCTCCTTGCTGTAGAGAATGGAGAAGCTGAAGACGAGCAGAACGACGATCGTGAGCCCGATGAGGCTCACCAGGGCCATGAAGAAATACAGCGCGTCCATCTGAGGCGCGATCTTGGACGCCTCCGGCGGAAACAGCGCGAAGTTCGTCATCCACTTGACGAGAAACTGCCAGAGTACTGGACTGATTTGGTTCATTCCGTTATCCGTTCACCTTTTTGCCTGTCCCCGATGCTCCCCGACCGGTGTTTCCTTTATCGCCGTTTTCGTTTTGTACCGCGTTATCATCGTGATGGAGGTCGCGGCGGAACATGACCAGCATGAATCCGCCCAATAGCAGTACCGTAAGGCCACCACCCATTTGCACCACCCTGGCCACAATCAGCGAGTGGGTGTTGGTTTGGGGATTGTAGTGGTAGCAGTACGTGAGAATGTTGTCGACCGGCGAGCCGATGCGGTTGGACGACGCCTCGTTCAAGCCGAGCAGCAGATCCTTGGGCGAGTACTCGACGCCCATGTAGTACTGAGCGAGCTTGCCCTCGGGAGTTACGACCTGGATGGCGCTGGCGTGGGCGAATTGCGTCTGGTTGCTGTTGGGCAACTGAATCTTTACGTAGCGAAAGCCGGTTGCCTGGGTGAGCGCGTCGATATTGGGCTGCGTGCCAGTCATGAAGTGCCAGCCGTTGGCGGTTTCGGGATGGCCGTAGCGCTTGACGTATTCACGCTTTTTGGCGGCGGCCAGGTCAGTGCCTTCGGTGGGATCGATACTGATTACGATTACGTCGAAGTCCTTCCCGGGGACATACTTCACCATTTGCAAGGCGCTGGTGAGGCCGTTCATTTCTTCGGAGCAGAGCATGGGGCAGCGGTAGTAGACAAGAGCAAGAATCGCGGGGCGCTTGCCGAAGTAGTTGCCGAGCGCGACTTGCCGGCCTGCATCGTCAGTGAAGGTGAGGTTGAGCGGGAGCTGCTGGTTGAGGCGCTGCTCGATGCCAACGCCGTCAAGAAGCGCGGGCGGCTTATCGTTGACGGGGCCCGCCTGCTTGTCACCATAGCTGGAGACCTGGGCGATGAGCGCAGGATATGCAACGGACAGGCAGAGCGAGAGCGTGCCCGCTGCGGCGATTGCCGTGGTGCGCCAGCTTCTGTGGATTGTGCGTGTGCTCTGCATGATTCCCTGCTCTCCTTCTCCCGGCCTGACTTGCGATTGCTTGCCGGGTGCGGTCGTGGTGTTGGCGCGATCGCTACTTGCCTTCCTGCTGGCGGGCCTGAATGGCCTGGGCCGCAGCTTCTTCCTGTTCAAAGCCGGTGCGTGCGAAGCCGTCGGTCAAGGGCACCTGCAACTTCGGTGTGCTGTCTCCGGTTAATAGCGGAGTGGTCTGGACCGCCGGCGCTACGGGCAGGCCGCGCTGGGCAATCAGCGCCATGGCGCGCTCGATGGGGATCCTGACCTTGGTGTGTGCTGGGTCAGCCCAACTGTAGTTGTCGAGCAGCAGATCTTCGCGGGCGTGGAGATCGGCGACATCCTGGTTGCCGTCGTCCACCTGCACACGCGGCGTGGGGAACTGCTGAGTGAGCTCGGCGACCTTGTTCTGCAAGTCCGGATTGTTGGGCAGATTGCCGAGCTGGCGAACATCGACGGTTTTAGTCCACCTGGTGTCGGGGCCGTCTTCCTTGTTCATGCGCGCGTTGATGACTTTGCCGATGCCGTAGCAGAGGATGGCGGTGACCACTACAAAGATGCTGAGCGCGGTGATGAAGACGAGGATTCCCGTGATCTTGACGTCGCTCTGCTCAAAGCCCGCGGATGTGTCGATTTTTTCCGGCTCGTGTTCCGAGCCGTGATTCTCAGGCTTGTGCATGTTCAGGCTCCAGGATTTCCGCCAGATGCGGGTCGTTGGTCTGCACCAGTGGCCGCGTCTTCAGGCGGTTACAGAAAAAGGCCACCCAGAAGGAAACCATTGCGACGGGGACGGCTATGTATTCCAGAATTCCCCAACTGAAATGGAGGTTGCGCGCGGCGTCTTTGAAGTTGGGCTCGATGAGCCAGAACAGATCGAAGGCCTTGGCGAAGACCATCCATTGGCAGACGCGGACGAGGCGCTTTTTGTTGCGCTTGATGTCGCGCGAGAGCAGCATGGTGAACGGGATCAGCCAGTGGAAGAGGAAGTCGAGGGTGATGATGACGCCCCAGTGGCCGCGAATGCGGTCGAGGTACCAGGGAATTTCCTCGGGCAGGTTGCCGGACCAGATGATGAGGAACTGCGCGAAGGCCAGGTAGATGTTGAGCATGACGAAGGCGAAGGTGAACTTGCCCAAATCGTGCTGTTCGGTCTGGCGAAGAATGGTCTTGAAGGGCTCTGCCTTGGACAGCGAGATGGAAACGATGATGGAGAGCGCGAGGACCGAGTAGCCCTGGCCGACGAGGAAGAGCAGGCCGTAGACCGAGGAGTACCAGGTGGGGTCCATCGACATGACCCAGTAGATGACGGCTGCGGTCATGGTAAGCGAGTAGACGACGATTCCGGGGCCGCTGACGTTTTCGAGTTTCTTGATCCAGTAGGGCGTGTTGCCTTGCCGATCGGCGTCGCGCTGGAGGGCCAGGGAGTTGAGGCGCCACGTGTAGTAAGTCCAGATGGCGAAGCAGAGCAGGCCGACCCAGGCGAAGGCGGCGGGATTGAGCATGGGGCGCTTGAATTCGATGGCGTGCGCCTGAACCTCGTTAATGAGGCCGGACTTGAGTGCGGCTGTGACGTCGCCGACCTGGGCCCAGAGGTAGAGTTTCTTCATTTCAATGACGACGACGCACCAGTAGAAGAAGACCAGAGGAAGGGTGCGGCTCATTGCCTCAAGAGGCCGGCGGAGGAGGAGGCCCCACTTGCCGCCGGAGCAGTACTGGACCATGAGCAGGGCCAGGCCGCCGACGCACCAGCCGAAGGTGAGCATCATGCCGAGTACCCAGGCGCGCATTACGTGGTCGATGGATCCGTCTGCGAAGGCCAGGCCAGCGGCGATCACCGAGAAGATTGCTCCTACCGTGAGCGCGCGCGTCTTCCAGCCGTCGACTAAAGCCGGACAGCTGAGGTCGGCGGGGAGCGTATTGGCGTGCGATTCGTGAGCCATTCCGTCTGTCCTTACTTCGCGGCCGCAGGTGCGGCAGGTTTACTTGCGGGAATCTTGATGGCCGGATCTGCGGGGTTGGCCGGAGCCATGCCGGGCGTACCCTCTTTCGCGATATGCGGATACGCCTGCACAGCAGTTGCCGGCAGAGCCCAGGGTTGCGAGTACTCGGGATGCCCTTCGCTCGTGGCAATGCCCTTGAGGTCCTGCACTTGTGCGCCCGCAGGCACATCGGCGGCGGTGGCCGCCTGGCTCAACTGCAGAGCGCGAATGTAAGCCGCAATGGCCCAGCGATCTTCTGGCGTGAGTTGTGCCGAGTAGTCGGGCATGGCGCCGTAGCCGTGGGTCATTACGTAGAAGTAGTGCGAGATGGGCTGCGTGAGGCGCACCTGGTCATGCAGGTTGGCGGCAGGTTTGTAACCGCGCTGGACGATCTCGCCGAGGCCGTTGCCGACGCGCGAGTGGCAGGGCGTGCAGTAGATGTTGAACCGTTCCTGGCCGCGCCTGAGCACTTCCATCGTTACCGGGAAGGGCATGAGATTCTGCTCTTCGCGGTAACCGTTCGCGCCCTGTACCACGCCGGTGTAGAAGTAACTGTCTTCGCGCAGTTGGCCGCGGGCTACGGTATTGAGCACCTGCGGACGAGCGCCGCGATGGTCGGCGAAGAAGCTAGTTCCCCGCTGCGGGAACATCCTGGGCTGATCCTGCATGTCCTGGCGGCAGCCGGCCACGAGCACCAGCGCGGCGAATCCGAAGGCGGCAAGGACTCGGCTGATCGGCAGTTGTGGTATCCCATCCTTGCGCCAAAAAGAAGGCGCAAGGATGGGGCACGGAGAGTCTGTGGGACACCCGGCGGTAACAATTCGCCCGAGAATTCGATTGAGGCGGTTCGCTTGCATCAGTACTCCACCTCCACCACCGAAGCCGGCTGGAAGGTCTGGAGGTAAGCCTTCGCTTCCACCAGGTTGAACTTCGGGTCGAGCGCCTCAAGGCACAGGAAGAACTTGTCAGTCGTTGCGCCGTTGCGGAAGTTGGGTGCGTTGAACAGCGGATGATAGAGGGACGGCAACCCGTTGAGCGCCATCATGCCGAAGCACGCCGAGAGTCCGGCCCAAAGGATGGTCCACTCATAGGCGGGCACAATGAACGCCGGCCATGAGTAGGTGGGACGCCCACCGATATTCAGCGGATATGCGAGAACCGAGATCCAGGTCTCGAGCAAGAACATGGCCGCGAGGCCCATGAGAGCGCCGACAAGGGTAACGAGCGGCACCTTGTTGCGGTGGAAGCCAATGGCCTCGGCCGCTTCTTCGACCGGATAGGGCGTGTAGCAGTCCATGCGCCGCCAGCCGTCGTGGCGTGCCTGACGCGCGGCGCGCACCAGGTCGCTGGGGTTATCGAATTCAGCCAACAGGCCGTAGGTTCCTTCGCGTGGGGGCATAATCAGTCACCAGCCTTCGCGGTTGCCTTGGGTGTAATCTTTGCTCCGGGTAACATCATGCGGATCTCATTCATGGGAATCATGGGCAGGAAGCGCACAAACAAGAGGAACAGCGCGGTGAACAATCCCAGCGTTCCCACGAAGGTCATGTAGTCCCACTTGGTGGCGCGATAGGTTCCCCACGACGAGGGGAGAAAGTCGCGGTAGAGGCTGGTCACAATGATCACAAAGCGCTCAAACCACATGCCCGTATTGACAATGAGGGATAGGACAAACATGAACGGGATGGAAGTACGCAGCTTGCGCGACCACAGCGTAGTCAGCGGAATCGCAAGGTTGCAGGTAACCAATACCCAATAGGCCCAGCCCATGGGCCCGAACATGCGGTTCCACATCATGAAGGCTTCCCAGTGCGAGGCCGAGTACCAGGCCATGAAGACTTCCATGCCGTAGCCGTAGGCGACGATGAAGCCGGTGGCCAACATAACCTTGCCCATATTGTCGATATGACGCTCGGTTACCAGCGCTTCAAGGTGGTAGAACTTGCGCAGCGGAATGGCCAGGGTGAGCACCATGGCAAAGCCGGAGTAGATGGCGCCGGCCACAAAGTAGGGTGGGAAAATAGTGGTGTGCCAGCCGGGAAGGACGGCCACAGCGAAGTCGAAGCTGATGACCGTGTGCACCGAGAGTACCAGCGGAGTAGCAAGGCCGGCCAACAGCAGCGAAGCCGTCTCATAGCGCATCCAGTGGCGTACAGAACCGCGCCAGCCCATGGAAAGCAGGCCGTAGAAGTACTGGCCGACCTTTGATTCGGAGCGGTCACGCAAGGTGCCGAAGTCCGGAATCATGCCCAGATACCAGAAGACCACGGAGATGGTGGCGTAAGTGGAAACCGCGAAGACGTCCCATAGGAGCGGCGAGCGGAACTGCGGCCAGATGTTCATCGAGAGGGGAAGCGGCAGCATCCAGTAAGCGAGCCAGGGTCGGCCCACGTGGATGAGCGGGAACATACCGGCGCAGACCACCGCAAAGATGGTCATTGCTTCGGCGAAGCGGTTGATGGAGTTACGCCAGCCCTGCTTGAAGAGGAGAAGAATTGCCGAGATCAACGTGCCGGCGTGGCCGATACCGATCCACCAGACGAAGTTGATGATGGCAAAGCCCCATGCCACCGGCTGGGTGATGCCCCAGATGCCGACGCCGACAAGGAACAGCCACACCACGGCGACCAGGAGCGCAGTTGCAACGCTGCCGGCGATGCCGAAGAACATGAACCAGCCGAGCGGCGTATGCGGCGTGAGCACGATACGCGAGATCTTCTCGGTGACCGACTTGAAGGTCTGGCCCGGCCCTATGACCCGGAATTCTCCGGTTGCGGGATCGACTCCGGGATCTTTGGTTTTCACTTCGCTGGTTGCCATCGTGAATTTAACCCTTTGCCGGTGCGTGTTCCACCGGCGCTTCTTCGAGTTCGGAGTTCGGATTAATGACCGCGGCCACATACGTGGTACGTGGGCGGGTGTTTAGATCGGCAAGCACCTGGTAGCTGCGCTCGTCGGCGCGAAGTTTTGCAACCCGGCTCTGCTTGTCGTTGATGTTGCCGAAGGTGATGGCCGAGGCCGGGCACGCCTGCTGGCAGGCGGTTACGACTTCGCCGTCGCGTACCGGACGGTTCTCCTTGTCCGCATCGATCTTGGCTTCGTTGATGCGCTGCACGCAGTAGCTGCACTTTTCCATGACGCCGCGCGAACGGACGGAAACGTCGGGGTTGCGCATCAGCTTGAGGCTTTCGGTCTCGTAATCGGCGAAGAGCAGGAAGTTGAAGCGGCGCACCTTGTAGGGGCAGTTGTTGGAGCAGTATCGAGTGCCCACGCAGCGGTTGTAGACCATGGTGTTGAGGCCTTCAGGCGTATGCACCGTTGCGCCGACCGGGCAAACTTGCTCGCAGGGCGCGTTCTCGCAGTGCTGGCAGGCCATGGGCTGGAAGTGCGCGCGGGGCGCTGAAAGATCGCCCTCAAAGTAGGTGTCGATGCGCAGCCACTGCATATTGCGGCCGATGCGTACCTGCTGCTTGCCCACTACGGAGATGTTGTTTTCGGCGTAGCAGCTGACGATGCAGGCGTTGCAGCCGGTGCAGCTGTTCATGTCGATCGACATGCCCCAGGCGTTGTCAGGGTAAGTCCAGTTGGGGAACATCGAGGTCCCCATGTCGGTCTTCTCGTGGCCCTCGCCCTCGTTCGCGAATCCGGGGTTGGCCTTGAACTGCTCCAGCGTGGCGTAGCGAACAACGCCGCGTGGGCCGAGTGCTTCATCGGCTTCAAGCGAGTTGTTGCCGGTTCCCTGTCCGCCGAAGGTCTTCGACCGGTGATCCTGGTAGTGGCTCTTGGTGACGGCGAGGCCCCACTTGCCTTCGATCTTGCGGATGGAGCCGGTGGCGTGGAAGGGCGCCCAGGTGTTGCGGATGAGATAGGCATTGAAGCCTGCTCCCGAGCCGACGCGGCCCGCAAACTCGCGGCCGTAGCCGAGGTAGACGGTGAC
>Ga0075522_10001098_pt1 | contig 20542 bp, 13 predicted proteins | sample NGEPerA_FD_74796 | JGI IMG/M metagenome (GOLD analysis project Ga0075522, IMG submission 74796) | Arctic peat soil microbial communities from the Barrow Environmental Observatory site, Barrow, Alaska, USA - NGEE PermafrostL2-A | ecosystem: Environmental > Terrestrial > Soil > Wetlands > Peat ...
GAGATACAGTGGCCATCCCTTCGCCGCGCGAAACGGTTCCCAGATTGGCAAGTTGCTGCCAATCCGGGCGATTCGTGCCACCGCTGCCGCCGGTGATGGGGATATTTTTCAAATCCTGCAGACTCTGAATCTGGTATTGCGGGGCCTCGGTCGCGACCGTGTAGCTGACCCCTGTCTTGGGGTCCATCCAGAAGGAAGGCGAAGTCTGAAAACTCCCGCTTAGCGAAACAAGCAAATTTCCGGCCACATCGCGCTGCGTAAATCCAGCCTGCAGTGCTTTGGTGCGATCCACATTGATATGCAGCTTGGGCTGATTGAAAGGTTGCTGAATTCGCAAATCCGCGATCCCGGTGACCGTGTTCAGTTGTTTCATCAGATTGTTGGCAAATGCATGGTTTCCCTCGACATCGCGCCCCATGATTTGGATGTCAATCGGGGCAGGGAGCCCGAAATTGAGAATTTGGCTTACGATATCGGCGGGAGGAAAATAAAACAGGACGCCGGGGAAATTTCTCGCGAGCTTTTCCCGCAAATCATGAATGTATTGTTCTGTCGGATGGTGATTCTCGTTCAGCGAAATCATGATATCGGCATCTTCCGGGCCGATCGGCGCGGAGGTGCTGTAGACGTAATTGTAGGCACTGTACGGCAGGCCGATATTGTCGATGATGCTTTCAATTTCGTTGGCCGGAATTTGCTCGTGAATCGTGTGTTCCACCTCGCTGCATAGCTGCGCGGTTTCTTCAATGCGCGTCGCGGTTGGAGCACGGAGATGCAGTTTAATTTGGCCGGCATCGACGCTGGGGAAGAAGTCCTGCCCGAGCCAGGGGTACAGCGCAAAGGACCCAACGCAAATGGCCAAAAAGATGACTGGAAAGGCGAAGCGCAGCGCGAGGCAGGAACGCAAAATTTCACTGTAAAAATTACGCAGCTTTTCAAATTGCACTTCAAAATGTCCCTGCAAGCGAACCAGTGGGTTTTTGCTGGCAAGCGACGCTTCTGCTGAATCTTCCGCATGCGCTTTCAGCAGGTAACGCGCCATGGTCGGAACCAATGTCCGGGAAAGCAGATACGAAGCCAGCATCGCGAAAACAACAGCCTCAGCCAGCGGTACGAATAAATACCGCGCCACGCCGGTCAGGAAAAACATGGGTACGAATACGATACAAATCGAAAGCGTGGAAACGAATGCAGGCACGGCGATTTGCTGCGCGCCGTCCAGAATCGCCTGAATCGTTTCTTTTCCTTCCGCGAGGTTTCGATTGATGTTTTCGATTTCCACCGTGGCGTCGTCCACCAGGATACCCACGGCAAGAGCCAGACCGCCCAGAGTCATGATGTTGATCGTCTGTCCGATGGCGCTCAAAATGATGATGGAGGTGAGAATGGACAGAGGAATCGAAACGGCAATGATGAGGGTGCTTCGCCAGCTCCCCAGGAAAATCAAAATCATCAGGCCCGTCAGGCATGCGGCGATGACCGCTTCGCGGACCACGCCATTGATCGAAGCGCGCACGAATAAGGACTGATCGGCGATGGGGCGCGCGCGAAATTCCGGCGGCAAGCCCGCAAGCACGGTGGGCAGCTTTTCCTTAATTTCTTTGATGATTTCCAGAGTGGACGTGCTTCCGAGCTTAAGGATTGTCATGAGGGCGGCTTTTTGTCCGTCCACCAGCACGATATTCGTTTGAGGAGGATTGCCGTCGCGGACATGCGCCACGTCTCGCACGTAAATTGTGCTGCTGCCCGAGTTCTTAATGGGCAATTCATTCATTTCGTCTACGGTTTGCGGACTTCCGTTCAAGTCCACATCGTCTTCCTTGGTGCCAATCTTGACGGTGCCCGCGGGCAAAATCAGGTTTTGATTTCCAATCGCGGTGACCACATCATTGGGCGATAACCCCTTGGCCTGCAGCGCCTGAATATTCAGGTCCACCATGATCTCGCGCTGCTTGCCGCCATACGGATTCGGAAAGACGGCGCCTTGAACGGTAGCCAGTTGCGTGCGCAGGAAATTGGCCGCCATGTCGTTCAGTTGCTGCTCGGAAAGGCCTTTTCCAGAAAGCGCCAATTGAAGAATCGGTACCGAAGATGCGTTATAGGCCAGAATAAAAGGCGGAGTCGTTCCCTGAGGATCCTGCCGCAGTTGCGATTGTGCGATGGCTGTGACCTGCGCCATGGCCATGTCGATACGGACGTTGGGATAGAAAAAGATCTTGATGACGCCAAGTCCGTTCAGGGATTGCGATTCGATATGCTCGACGTCATTGACCGTCGCGGTGAGGCCGCGTTCAAAATTGACAATGAGCCGTTGCGAGACGTCCTCGGCCGACAGCCCTCCGTAGGAATACACGACGGCAATAATCGGGATATCGATATTCGGGAAAATATCGACAGGCGTCGTATAAATCGACAGAGTCCCAAGTATCAGAATCAGCAAGGACATCACCACAAAGGTGTACGGCCTTCTGAGCGCTAATCGAACGATCCACATTCCGAGCTGTTGCTCCTAACTCCGACGACGGGAGGCTTTACCGACACAGATACAATAAGCGTTGGTTGCCGCGCCAGCAAAAACGATTCGAACCGGTTTTCCGCGTTTGAAATCTGCCCATTGCTGGCGATTCAGAAGTTAATTTGCGGCGGCGCTGCACTTTCCCCGAATGGCACGCCAAGAGACTGAAACGGCCTGCCTACTCTATCCCGTATATGTTTCCTAATCATTGATGCGGCCGGGCAAAATCCCGTTACATATTCCTTTGGCCAACGTGTGTGCCACCCACCCGGGAGTTAACACCGCCCCGACTGAAAAACGGAATCGAAGAACTGCCCCAACGCGTGCCCAATATCGGCGTCCGAGAGGGTTTTGGGGTCAATTAAATGTTCCAGCAGCAGGCCTTGCGCCACCGCTCCGAGGCACGCCGATGCCGCCGGGTAGCCAATGGGAATCTTCTTGTCCAGTTCTCGCATCAATTCGGAGAACAGCTCACCGAAATAGGCGCGGACGCGGCGGTGCTTGCTTCTCAGCCGGGCGTGAGCCTCTGGGTGGCGCAGTGCAAATAATTTGAATTCCATGGAAATCAGGACCAGACTGCGGTCCGTGGCCAGCTTCGCATAATGCGTTCGCAGCGCGGCCAGTTTTTCCACAGGGTCGGAATGCTTACGCATGGCTATGGTAACGGATTCGATCCTCTCACATACCCATTCCTCAAAGAGCGCAAAAAAAATGTCTTCCTTACTCTCAAAATTGGCGTAGAAGGCGCCCCGTGTGTATCCGGCGCGGGCCGCGATGTCTTCCAGGCGCGCCGCCTCGAACCCGTCTTGCGCGAAGATGCGCTTGGCGGCGTCCAGCAGTTTCCGGCGGGTAGCCTGCGTGCGCTCTTCCTGGCACATGTGGGTGCGCGCGGATAGAGCAGTGCGCGGGCGGCCCTGCTTGACGTGTTCGGTAATGGAACTTCGCTTCAATGGGCCTTCACAGAGTCTTCACAGGGGCAAACAGCTTCCCTTGACATGATACATACGTGTATGTATCTTAATGGGGTGTCCCTGTCGACGCAAGCTTTAATTGCAAAGTCGGACAGCCTCTTATGACTTCCCCTCGATTTTCCAAACGCGGGCAAAGTGAGCGGCGTGTCCCGAAGAATAGAGCGCATTCCATGCGGACTTTCCGGATCCATCTTGTTCTTCTGCTCGTGGGCACGTTCGTTTCTGCAACCTGCGCCTTCGCGCAAACCGGCCCGTACCAGGGCAGCGCGAGCGCCGGGCCTCCGTCGGAGCAGCCCGTGTCGCTATCGCTCGATCAGGCCCTGAAAATGGGGCTGCATTACAATCTGGGAGGCATCACCGCGGAACAAGCCTCGCAACGCGCGGCCGGAGAAAAAATCGTGGCGCGCAGCGTTCTGTTTCCGGACCTCTCCGGAGGCTTGCGCGAAAATGTGCAGCAGATCGATCTGGCATCGTACGGCTTTAAATTCAAATTTCCTCCCAACCTGGGACTGAATTTTCCGAGCATCGTCGGTCCGTTCAACTTTTTCGATTTGCGCGGTTACCTGACGCAGCGTATCGCGGACGTACAGTCAATCCGCACCTACCAGTCCGCGCGAGAAGGGCAGCGCGCCGCGGAACTTGCCGCTGCGGATTCTCGCGAAATCGTGGTGTACGTCGTGACTCAGGCATACCTGCAGGTGCTGGCCGAGTCGGCGCGCGTCGAATCGGCAAAGGTGCAGGTGGATGGGGCGCAGGCAATTTTTCAGCAGGCGTCGGATCGCTTCAATGCCGGGCTGAGCGCGAAAATTGACATGACGCGCAGCGATGTCGAATTGCAAACGCAGCAGCAGCGATTGACCGCAGAGCGGGCAAATTATGCCAAGCAGAAAATCGGGCTGGCGCGATTAATTGGCATGTCGCCCGCGCAGGAGTATTCGCTTGCCGACAAATTGCCGTTTGCCCCGCTGGAAAATATAACGCTTGAGCAAGCTCTGGCGCTGGCCACGCAAGACCGATCCGACTTGAAATCTGCGGAAGCGCAATTGCGCTCCGCTGAATTTGCGCGCAAAGCTGCCGTAGCGGAACACTATCCGACACTCGGCGTGACCGCGGATTACGGCGTGATCGGCGTAAATCCTGCCAATTCCCACGGAACATTCGACGTGAGCGGCCAGCTGATGTTTCCGATCTGGGCGGGTGGACACACGCACGGCGACATTATGGAAGCGGATGCGAATCTGGCCCAGCGGCGCGCCGAATACGAGAGCGTACGTTCGCGCGTGGAAGCCGACGTCCGGAATGCCTATCTCGATCTGAACTCTGCCGCCGAACTGGTTCGTGTGGCGCAAAGCCGCCGCGAACTGGCGCACGATCAGCTCGCGCAATCTACGGACCGCTTTGCATCCGGGGTTGCGGACACTGTGGAAGTGACGCAGGCGCAGGAAGTAGTGGCCAGCGCGGAGTCTGACTATATTGCAAACCTGGATGCCCACAACCTGGCCAAAGCAAGCGTGGCCCGCGCCATTGGCCAAGCGGAGAAAATTATGCGTGATCTTTTGAGGAGCCAATAACCATGGCCGTCGACCAATTACCGGAAACAAGGACATCTCAACCTGCTGAACCTGTGGACACTGGAAGCACCGCCGAAGGGCGCCGCAAAACTTTACTTTTCGCGGGCATTATCGGAGCAGTGATTCTTGTGGGCGCGGTTGCGTTCTGGCTTTATTCGCGCACCTACGAATCCACCGATGACGCGCAGGTGGACGGACATTTGAACGGCGTCACAGCGCGCATCGACGGCGACGTGAAAGCTGTATACGTGGAAGAAAATCAGTCGGTGAAGGCCGGCGACCTGCTTGTCGAGTTCGATCCGCGCGATTACCAGGTGGCTGTGGAACAGGCGCAGGCGCAACTTCTGAAGGCGCAAGCCGATGAGCGCGCGGAAAATCCGAACTTACCGATTACGCAGAGTACTTCACGGACGAGTGTTTCCACAAGCAAGTCCGAAGTAGCAACCGCGGACGCCGCGGCAGCAGCGGCTGAAGGCGAGCAACAGGCAGCGCAATCACGTTTGCTCGAAGCCGAAGCGAACAATGTGAAGGCTCAGGCGGATGTCGCGCGATACAAAGCGCTGGTCGACAAGAGCGAAGTCTCCAAGTCGGACTACGAACAAGTCGTGGCCAACGCCAAAGCGCTTGCCGCTTCGGTGGATTCGGCGCGCGCATCGGCCCAGGCTGCGCAAAAAGTGGTGGAGCAGCGCCGTTCGCAACTCGAGCAGGCGCGCAGCTTGATGGATTCTGCTGCCGTGAATGCGCCCTACCAGGTGGCTATTTCTCGCGCGACGCTGCAATCGAAGCACGCTACCGTCGCGGCGATGCAGGCGGCGCTGGATCGCGCGCAGCTCGACCTGAGCTATTGCAAGATCGTCGCACCCGTTTCCGGTGTCGTGAGCAAGCGTACAGTGGAAGTCGGTGAACACGTGAGCAAAGGCGAGCGCCTCGTCAGCATTTCCGACCTCGGCGACCTTTGGGTGACGGCCAACTTCAAGGAAAGCCAACTCCGTCAGATGCATCCTGGCCAGGCTGTCAGGATTTCCGTGGACGCTTACGACCAGGATTTCGATGGCACGGTCGAATCCATGCCCGGTTCGACCGGGTCGATTACCAGTTTGCTTCCTCCAGAAAACGCGACAGGAAACTACGTGAAGGTCGTGCAGCGCTTACCTGTACGCATTCGTTTCAACCCAGGACAAAAGGGCCTCGATCGCTTGCGGCCCGGAATGTCCGTCGTCCCAAAAGTGTGGCTCAAGTAGCACTCAGTCGCGCGGGCTTCAGCCTGCGGAATTTAGGCCTTGCAGGCACTTAACCCCGCAAGCTGAAGCCAGCGCTACCAAAGCCTGTGCCACAAAACTCTGTACCAACTGATTCTCAAAGATAGAAAGAAGACTGTGACGGAAACACTCGAGATTCCCTGGAAGCCAAAATATAACCCGTGGCTGATCGCCATGACGGTTACCTTGGCCACGTTCATGGAGGTGCTGGACACCTCTATCGCCAACGTGTCCTTGCCGCACATCGCCGGAAGCCTTTCGGCGAGCCAGGAAGAGTCCGCGTGGGTTCTCACAAGTTATCTTGTTTCGAACGCGATTATCCTGCCGATCAGCGCGTGGCTTTCGACGATCATTGGCCGCAAACGCTTTTACATGTCCTGCGTGGCGCTGTTTACAGTCAGCAGTTTTCTTTGCGGCCTTGCACCGAGCCTCGGTGTGTTGATCTTCTTTCGAATTTTGCAGGGTGTCGGCGGCGGAGGATTGCAGCCGAGCGAACAGGCCATTCTTGCCGACACGTTTTCTCCGGCCAAGCGCGGCATGGCGTTTGCCGTCTATGCCATGGCCGTTGTGCTCGCTCCCGCCATCGGACCGACGCTCGGCGGGTACATCACGGATAACTATAACTGGCGCTGGATTTTCTACATCAATGTTCCAATCGGCTTATTGTCTCTGTTTCTGACCAACCGGCTGGTGGAAGATCCTCCATTTTTGAAAGTTGAGCAGGAGCGGCGCAGGGGCATACGTGCAGACTACGTCGGTCTCGGACTCATCACCCTGGCGATCGCCAGCCTGCAGATCGCGCTGGACAAGGGCCAGGAGTCCGACTGGTTCTCTTCGCGCTGGATTACTTCGCTTGTGGTGACTTCGGGGTATGCGTTTGTGGTATGGGTATTTTGGGAGTGGCATCATCCTAATCCGGTGGTGGACATCCGTCTATTCAAGCTGCGCAATTTCGCCACGGCGATGTTTTTCAGTTTTACGGTGGGCATCGTGTTATACGGCACGACGTTCATGATTCCGCAATTTCTGCAGGTTTTGCTGGGATATCCCGCGCTGGTTGCGGGCGAAGCGCTTGCGGGCGGCGGATTCATCATGATCATGGTGCTGCCTTTTGTGGGGACCATGGTTTCGCGAGTCGATCCGCGCAAGCTGATGGCCTTCGGGTTTGTTTGTATTTCGGCGGCCATGTATTACATGTCTACACTATTCAGCCTGACCATGGATTTCCGCGCGGCATTTATTATGCGCACCTTGCAGATGTTTGGTCTGGCGTTTGTTTTCGTGCCGCAGAATGTTCTGGCCTACGTGGGAATTCCGCGGGAGAAAAATAATCAGATATCCTCCATGAATAGCTTTATGCGTAACGTGGGCGGAAGCATCGGCATCGCGCTCATCTCCACTTTCATTTCGCGCATCGCGCAGACGCGGCGCACTTACATGGTCGCGAACGCCAGTCCGGGCACGCCGCAGTATGAGGCCCTCGTCGGAGGTCTCTCTCAGACCCTGCAAAACCAGGGCGCAGGAAGCGTGCAGGCGACGCAGCAGGCGCACGGAATTGTGTCTTACCTGATTGACAGGCAGGCGACCACGCTCGCCTACGTCCAAGTCATTTCCATTCTTGCCATCATCATTCTTTCCCTCGTGCCATTTCTTCTGATCATGAAGCGAAACAGGCCTGGGGTCGGGGAAGCGCCCCCAGCGCACTAAAAATTCCCGAATGGGTTGAGATTTTTAGTAGGACAGGCTTCAGCCTGTGGGGTTAGCCATTGCGAGGTTCAAATTCCACAGGCTGAAGCCTGTGCTACTTAAGAAACTCTGCGAATGCGCCGGAACTTCGCCGTCTCAGCTATACTGTCGCAGTAAAATAAAAACCACGTCGAAGACGGGAGCACGGTTGTATCCCTTTATTCATATCGGCCCATTAACACTGGGCTCTTACGGCCTGATGGTGGCCATCGGACTGATCTGTGCTTTTTTTATCCTGCGTGCCGACTTCTTGCGCCGCGGAGTTTCCGCCGACGCGGAGGCAATTATCGGAATCACGGGACTTTCGGGCCTCGCCGGTTCCCGCCTGTATCATTTGTTTGAAAGCCCCAGGGAATTTTTCGCGGATCCTTGGCCTCAACTGTTCAGCACGATGGGTTTTGCGTTCGTCGGCGCCATTATTGGCGGATTTATCGCGCTTGTTCTGCTGGCGAGGCGGTTCAAGATTTCCCCGCTGCTCATGCTGGATGTGGCATCTCCTGCGGCGGCCATTGGTTACGGCATCGGGCGCATCGGCTGCATGCTTTCCGGGGACGGCGATTATGGAATCGCCACCAGCCTTCCCTGGGGAGTCGCCTTCAATCCGATTCAACCAGGCACGCTGATCTTGGGTTTCATCCAGGTCGACCATGGCGCGATCGTCCCCAGCTATGGGCGCGACGTTGGTGGATTGCCGCTCGATGCGATCGTGCGCGTTCATCCCACTCCTATTTATGAATTCCTCGCGGCCATCGTAATTTTCTATGTCCTGTGGCGCTTGGGCGCGCGTGTGATAAAAAAGCGCGCACCGCACGGAATTGTTTTTGCGGCATACCTGGTGCTAACGGGAATCGCGCGTTTTCTTGTGGAAATGATTCGCATCAATCCGCGCTCATTTTTGGGAATGACGAACGCGCAAGCGGCGAGCGTGGTCTCCGTCCTGGCCGGCATCGCATTATTTTTTTACTGCAAGCACGCGGGAGGGCGGAAGGTCCGCACTTGACGGGGTTGTCCCGCTCGCATAACGTCCCTGTAGCATCCATCCGCTGGATACCGGAATTCCCAACAGGAGGAAAATGGAGCGACCGTTCGGAGTCACGATTCTCGGCGCGGGAATGATCCTCGCGGGCTTGGGATTTGGGAGCGCGGGGGTCTTTTTCTTTCTGATGGGTTCTTCGGGAGCTACGGCGACGGCCCCAACGAACGGGCCTATGGCCACTCTGCTCGCAGCTCTGGGTGCTGCTGCGGGCGTTGTATTTCTGCTTTTCGGCGCGCTGCATGTGGTACTCGCAATTGCTATTTTCAAATTGAGAAATATAGCGCGCGTCATGACCATGTTTCTGTTTTTGTTGATTGCGGCGGGCGCCTGCCTGGGATTGATTGCAACGCTGGTGAGCTACAGCCGAGTCGGATTACTATGGAACATCTCCATTCTGATATTGGATTCGCTCGCCCTTTGGTACCTGCTGCGGTCCAGTACCAAGGAAGCATTCCACGCGTAATTGAAATTACAGGCCGGCGCGTGTTGTTTTGCCGGCCCCTTCCGCAGCCGCCGAAGAAGGAGTCACGATTTCCACCGGACCGTATTTTTCGAGCACAGATTTGATTTTGCTCGCATCTCCCACCGCAACGACCTGCATGGTTCCCGGATCGATATACTTTTTCGCGACGCGCTGCACATCGTCTGCGCTGATCGCGGCGATTTTCGCGGGATATTTATCCCAGTAATCCGCGGGGAACCCAAAGGCCTTGCGCGTGATTGCGTAGCCGATTAACTGTTGCGGAGATTCGAGGGAAAGCGCAAAACGCGCAACCACCGACCGGCGCGCAGCGTCAAGTTCGGCTTCAGGCACTTTTTCGTCGCGAATGCGATTCAACTCCCGCAGAAATTCCGTCATTGCTCCGTCCGTGACTTCCGTGCGCAGGTCGCCGCCCGCGGTCCATGGCCCCGCATATTTTCGGGCGATCAAGTTGCTGTACACGCCGTAGGTGTAGCCTTTTTCTTCGCGCAAATTCAGGAACAGGCGGCTCGCGGACCCCGCGCCCAGCACTTCGTTCAATACAACGAGGGCCGGATAATCGGGGTTGGTGCGGTCGATCGCCAGATTGCCCATGAGCAGAGTGGTTTGCACGGATCCGGGACGATCGACCAGAAAGATCTTTTCCTTTTGTGCAGGCGGCGGTCCTGGAGGAAATTTTACAACTTCTTTTGTGCGCGGCCATTCCGCCAGCCACTGCCGCAGCTTCGGAATGATGGTTTCCGCGTGCACATCGCCTGAAATGGCGAGAATCGTGTTTTGAGGCGCGTAGTGTGTATCGTGCCATTCGGCGAGCATGGCCGGAGTCATCGAATCGAGGGATTCCGGCGTGGCGGAGACGACGGCGGCGGGATACGTTCCGTACAGCACTCGGCTCATCGTTTGATTGGCCAGAAAGCCGGGCTGCGAACGCTGCTGGGCGAGCACGGATTTCGCGCGCTGCAGATATTGCGTGACTTCGTCGGCGGGAAAATTCGGATGCAGCAAAACATCGGTAGTCAGCGCAAACCACTCGTCGAATTTATCTGACAATCCCGATGCGGCCACGACTGCCGAGGACGAACCGAAGCTAGCCGAGGCCGAAAGCGATGCGCCGAGCGAATCGATTTGCTCGGCTATTTGTTTGCTCGTGCGCGTTTTGGTTCCTTCGGTCAGCAAGCGCGCCGTGGCCCCCGCGAGGCCGGGCTGCGTGGCCGGTTCGTACATCGGCCCCGCGCCACTGATATCGAACATCACGGTGACCAACGGAAACCTGTGGTCCTCCAGAATCATGAGGTGGATGCCGTTCGGCAGAGTGGTTTCTATGGGGCGGGGAAGCGTGACCTTTAAAATATCTTTCGAGACAGGCGCGCGATTCAGCCGCTCTACTTTGCTCGTCGGGATGGATTTGTCATCCGCGGCAGGCGCCTGGCTCCAAGCGGTCGCGGTCATGGTCGCGGCCAACAGGAAGGTTAACGCCACACGCACCGAAATTCTGAAACTCACGTTGCTTCTCATCGGTTTCCTCTTCGAATTCTCCGCGTTTCGGAACGCTCATGCATTCGATTTATAAAACGCCTGGACTCGGTTGCGCCTTGGGCGTTGTCAGGACGACGGTTCGCTGCGCGTCGCCCAGGTATTCGCGAGCCACGCGCTGAATATCGGCGGCCGTGACCTCGCTGTATTTTGTAAGAATCGTGTTGATCAACTCCGGATCGTGGAAATAGACGGCGTACTCCCCGAGGGTTCGCGCGCGGCTCATCGTGCTGGTCATGGACTCGGCCTGCTGCAACCGGTCCTGGATCAGAATTTTGCGCATTTCTTCCGGAGTGACGCCGTCTTTTTTCACGCGATCGAATTCTTCGTAAATCGCTTTCTCCACCTCGCCCGCATTCTGCCCGGGCTTGAGCAGCGCGAAGGCCTGAAATAAGGCAGGGCCGCGGCGCAAATCCATCCCACCGGCCACGTTGAGGGCCAGCATTTTTTCCTTCACCAGCTTTTGATACATCCGCGAGGATGGGCCGCTGAACAGAATATCGCCGAGCATATCCAGTGCGTAAAAATCCGCCGTGTTTGCCGGAACCGTTTTGTAAACGATGTCCAGGCGCGGTAAGCGCGCGAACGAATCTTCCACCGTCGTGCGGCGCTCGGCCGTTTGCACGGGCTCGGTCATGTCCACGGAGGGCGGCGCAGGCTGTTGCGGAATTTCTTCAAAGTATTTCTTAATTTTTGCCAGCGCTTCCGGCGATTTGAAATCGCCGACCAGCGTCAATACCGCATTATTGGGCGCGTAATAGGTTTTAAAAAATTGCGCCACATCGCCAAGGCTCGCCGCATTTAAATCTTCCATCGAGCCCATGGTGGAATGCTTGTACGCAAAATTATCGTAGGCGAGCCCTTCGATAATTTCGCTCGTCTTTCCGTAGGGCTGGTTGTCCATGCGCAGACGCCGCTCTTCCTGCACGGTGCTGCGCTGGTTGTCGAGATTTGCCTGCGTGATGCGCAGGGCCTTCATGCGGTCGGACTCGAGGAACAGAACCATGTCGAGCTGATTGGCGGGAACGCGCTCGTAATAATTTGTGGAGTCGTCGGTGGTGGTGCCGTTCACATCGCCGCCGTTTACGTGAACCATAATCAGGTGCTCGCCCTTGCCCACATTTTCAGAGCCCTGGAACATCATATGTTCAAAAAGATGCGCGAAGCCCGTGTGGCCCGGCAATTCGTTGCGCGATCCCACGTCATACGTAAGGCATAGCGATACGGTCGGCGCCGCGTGGTCTTCCGAAAGCATAACGCGCAATCCGTTTTTGAGTGTGTATTGCTCGACAGGAATATGGACGCCTTGCGACGTGGCGGACGTGTCCGGGGCGGGCAGGACGCGTCGTGGTGCCGCCACAGCCGTCACACCCGCAATTCCCAGCGCAAGAGCAAGCCCTGCTATCGAAAAAACTCTGTAACGCTTCATGGTGTACTCCGGCCAAACGTATTTCGAGCAGACACTCTATCCTACGTTTAATAGACGGCTGAAGGCAGCAATAGTTTCCTTTTGAGTTTCAAATGAATTTGTGAATCACGGTATCGCAACAAATGCGCGAGCGCGGTAAACTCTCAGTTCCATGGAAACCGCCCCTGATTCTAAAGTCATCGATGTGCAATCCCTGACGAGGCGATACGGCTCTCTCGTTGCCGTCGACCACCTGAATTTTTCCGTTTCGTCGGGCGCGACGTTTGGCCTTTTGGGCCCGAACGGCGCGGGCAAAAGTACGCTGATCAAAATGCTCACGACGCTGCTGCCTCCCTCGGAGGGCACGGCGAAAATTGCGGGATTCGATCTGGTGCAGCATCCCGAACTTGTGCGCAAGAAAATCGGCTACGTGTCGCAGATGCTTTCCGCGGACGGCGACCTGACGGGCTATGAAAATCTGCTCATCTCCGCAAAGCTCTACGGTATGCCGCGCACAGAGCGGTCCAGGCGCATCATGCAGGGCCTGGAATTTATGGATCTCGCGCACGTGAGTAAAAAGCTCGTGCGGCAATATTCCGGCGGGATGATCCGGCGCCTGGAAATTGCGCAATCGATGCTGCACCGGCCCGCTGTTTTATTTATGGACGAGCCATCGGTCGGCCTCGATCCCTCCGCGAAACGCTCCGTGTGGGAGCGTATCCGCGAACTCCGCCGCGAATTCGGCACAACGATTTTGATGACCACGCACGACATGGAAGAGGCGGATCACCTGTGCGACATGGTGGCCGTGATGCATCGCGGCGTGCTTGCCGCGATGGACACTGCGGCGGCGCTCAAGGCGCAAGTCCGCGCGGATGCGTCGCTTGACGACGTTTTTATTCATTTCACCGGCGCCACGATTACCGAGGGAGGCGAACTCAGAGATGCCGCACGCACAAGAATCACATCTCAACGCCTGGGCTGAGCCCTTTCCCGGCGCGAATTATCTGCGGCAGACCTTTGCGGTGGCGGAAGCTGACATCCGCAAACTCGTCCACGATCCCGTCGAGTTGTTCACGCGCATGGTTCAGCCCGTTTTGTGGCTGCTGATCTTCGGGCAGGTTTTCAATCGCACGCGTGCCATTCCCACGGGCGGCATCAGTTATCTGGATTTCATGGCGCCCGGAATTCTGGCGCAGAGCGTTTTGTTTGGCGCGATTTTTTACGGCATCTCGCTGATCTGGGAGCGCGACCTCGGCATCGTCCAGAAATATCTCGTAAGCCCCGCACCGCGCAGTACGCTGGTGCTGGGACGCGCTATTTCCTCCACGGTGCGCAGCCTCTGCCAGATGGTTTTTGTTTACGGGCTTTGCTTCATTCTGCACGTTCAGCTGCGGTTTCAAATTTTTGCGCTGGCGGGAGTGGTGCTCGCGGTGATGCTCGGCTCGGCGATTTTTTCGACGTTCTCTTTGATCGTCGCGTGCATTGTGAAATCGCGCGAACGGTTTATGGGGATTGGGCAGGTGCTCACGATGCCGCTATTTTTCGCGAGCAACGCCATCTATCCGCTGAGCCTCATGCCTGGTTGGCTACGCATCGTGTCAAGGGGCAATCCACTGTCTTACGAGGTGGATGCGCTGCGAACCCTGATGATTGTAGGGAGCACTACTTCCTTCAGCCTGGGCAAGGATTTCCTCATGTTGTTCATCGCGTTCGCGGTGATGGTCGGAGTGGCGACGAAACTCTATCCGACGATTGTTACGTGATGGCGTGAGCGCCGGCGACCAAAGTCAAATGCACGGGTTTAACGCAGAGGGAACAGAGAAAAGAGGAGAGAACCGGAGATTCGTTCGCCGTATTTCTCCTCTTTTCTCTGTGCCCTCTGGGTTAAATCTTTTTCCGTCCGTCCGAGTCGTGCCCCCTCACCACAGCAGCCTCAAACTGAATTGCACCTGGCGAGATGCCGTCGACGTTTGCGTGAACGTTCCGGCCACGGGAGAAGGTGCTCCCGCCGCGGATGTGAACACGATCAGATTGGGTGTGTTCAAGTTCGTCCTGTTCAGCAGATTGAAAATTTCCGCGCGAAACTGCAGATTCATCCGCTCAAACACGTGCGTATCTTTCAGCACGGAAAAATCCCATGTCCCAAGTCCGGGGCCGGTCAACACGTTTCTGCCAACATTGCCAAATGTTCCCGAGGGCGGGACGACGAACGCAGCCGGATTAAACCACTGCGTGGTGCCGCCCAGAATTATGGGCCCGGTGAACGATGGATTCCATGATGGCCGCACGGGATTCTTGGAATCGCCGTCGTTGGAAGGATTAAAGCTCAGCTGCGGTGTGAACGGAAATCCCGACTGAATGGTGACGATACTGTTGAGCGTCCATCCGCCGACAACATTATTCTCCCAGCCGCTTCCGCTGTTCAACATTTGCCTTCCGCTTCCAAAAGGCAATTCGTAGCTGACATTCATGACCCCGGCGTTCCGCACATCGTAGGTAGCCGGTCCCCAATCGCCGCGAACATTCAAGGGATTTTGCACCAGCGCAGGCGCGTTGGCGGCCGCAGTGGCATTCAGCGAATCTCCATCGTCAAGCGCTTTGGACCACGTGTACGCGCCACGGAAAGTAAGGCTATGGCTGAATCGATGGCGTACATCCACGGTCATGGCGTTGTACATGCTATCGCCTTCCGAAAACCAGCTGTATGTGTTCGCCAGAGAATTGTTCTGCCTCGTTGTGCTGGTGTTAAAGATCGTTCCGGCAGGCAAGCTTCCGGGGCACGGTGCCGCAGGGCACACCACCTGCGTGGGTATGTTGGCGTCCACGCTGATCAGTTCGTGCGAGCCGTGCGCTCCAACGTATCCCAAGCTGACCGAAGTGTTCGAAGTAATTTCCTGTTCGATTTTCAGGCTGTACGAATAGACGGTGGGGGTCTTCATGTTGGGATCCACACCGCCCGGAGCAATTTTGGCGCCCGCCGGTGACGCGGTGCCCGCGGAAACCGGAACGATGTTGGGAGAGAGTGGAAATCTGTTGAGCGTCAAATTGGGGATCGTGTAGGTTGGATTGAATGGAGCGTTCTGATCGGTGCGGTACCCGAGTGCATCCTGCAAATCGTTGTAAATTCCCGCGCCCGCGCGAACCACGGTCTTGCTGCCGATTGGGCTCCAGGCAAAGCCGATTCTGGGCTGCGGCAGGAACCACGCGTTATTTTGAGTGAAAACGCTGCTGCCAATAACGGGCTGTGCGTTGATCACGCCATTGGTGAACGTGTAGTTGGACGCTTTGCCGTAGGCTTCATTCCATCCCGTTGAGAACTCCTGGCGGTAGCCGAGGGAAACTGTGAACGATGGGCTCACTCGAATGACGTCTTCTGCGTAAATTGCGCCGAATAAAGCGCGCCAGCTCAGTGGGGTGGACGCGGGATCGATCAGAAAACTTCCGGTGCCAAATGTTCCGCTGAGGAAATTTGTCAGACTGGGAAACGTGGCCTGCCCGTACTGGCTGAGTGCAATATTTTCGTTTGACTGAAATCGCTGGAACCAGGCGCCGAATTTAAATTGGTGGCGGCCCGTCGTCCAGGCGATTTGATCTTCATAGGTAAATAAATTTCTGTGCAGATTCAGGTTGCTTCCATTGTTGCTGCCGGCAAGCGCGACTTGCGCGGCTGGGTTGGACGCGGCGCTTCCTCCTACTACCACCGCGCCAACGAATGGAATTCCGTTCAAGAACGGAGCAACTGTGGCCGCGGGAGTTCCGGGAGTAGGTTCCCCCGTGAAATAATAACCGGCGCGAGAGAAACCGACGCGAGCGGTGTTCAGAAATGATGGCGAGAACACGTGCGTTTCTTCGAGGCTGAAAACCTGCTCGCGCAGGGAAGTAAAATCCGACATGTAAGGATTGATGGCCGTGGCGTCCTGGTCGACGCTATCGTCAATTGTGTAGACCGCGCCGAACGACTCCCGATCTGAAAAAATGCGATCGGCTCGCGCGGTGCCGAAATCTTCGCGAATTGACCGCAGCGGATTGCTGTTGTCTATCGCAATGCCGCTGCCCTGATCCGGTCCGTTGGCTACCGGCCACAAGTTCAGCAGCGATGTAACTTCGGCTACGCAGGCTGGGCGGTTCGGCACAGTGCATGCGGAACCCAAGGGCACGAAGGCGCCGCTGCGCGCGGCGGCGTCCGGAACAAAAGCCACGCTCGTCTGATGCAGGCTCTCGCGGAATCCTTCATAGTTTGCGAAAAGGAAGGTCTTGTCTTTTTGGATGGGGCCTCCGATGGCGCCGCCAAACTGGTTGCGGCGAAAGGGCGGCGCGGAACCCAGGTCGAAAAAATTAGGCGCGTCGAGAACATTGTTGCGCACGAATTCAAAAAGCGATCCGTGCCACTGGTTCGTGCCGGAATTCGTGACGATCGTGACCTGACCGCCGGGATGCTTGCCGTACTCGGCGCCGTAGGCATCGCTCAGCAAATTAAATTCGCGAACCGCGTCTACGCCGAGCATCTGGCCGCTCGTGCCTCCGGGAGTCATATTGTTTTCCGCCGCGCCCGTGAATTCGATTCCGTTCAGCAAAAATAAATTCTGTTGCGGCCTGTTTCCGGCGACGGAGAACATGTTGGCGTTGGTCGAATTGGAAACTCCGATACCCCCGGTTTTTTCCGACGTAAAAGTAACCACGCCCGGATTCAGCGTGATGAGTTCGTCATAACTGCGGCCATTCAGCGGAAGGTCTTTTACTTGCCGCTCGCCAACAACTCCGGATATGTCCTTCGCGGTGACGCTCACCACGGGCACGTCCGCCGTGACCTTGAATTCCTCGGCAATTTGGCCCAACTGTAACGCGAGATCGACGGTCGCCTCCTGACCGACGACCAGATGAATTCCGCTGCGCAACTGTTCGTGAAATCCGTCTTTCTTCGCGCGGACTTCATACTCGCCAACCGCGAGCGTCGGGACGTAGTACCGACCGCCATCGTCGGTAACGGTGTTTCGTGTTTCGCCTGTCTCCACATTTTTCGCCGTGATTGCTGCCCCGGACACGACCGCGCCCGATGGGTCCGTTACCCGGCCCGAAATCGAAGCGGAGACTTGCGCATTGGCCGCTGGAGCGTACAGCAGGATTGCCGCCAGCAGATTTCCTGCAAGAAAAATTGAAAAACTTGCGAAAGCCCTACTCGTATAATTGGCTTGCGAATCGGGAATTGAAATGAATCGACCACCAAAGCAACTCATGAAACTGCCCCCCCGGAAATAGTAAACACGGGCGATTGTCGATGCGCTGTTCCGATCGCACGTGCAGATGAAGTGGTTGATTTAATACAAAAACAATCGATAAGTCAAATCGACTTAATACGGATACTGACGGTATGGTTTAATACGGCGTGAACAGAAAAATCGTATGCTTCGGGACTGGTCAGTAGGACAGGCTTCAGCCTGTCTTCTTTGGTTTTTCGCGCGCCCGGCCGAAATGAAAGCAAGACAGGCTGAAGCCTGTCCTACCTAAAACGCCGTTACTCATTCCGGAAAATGCTTCCGTCTTTCATTACAAAAAATACTTTACGCACGGACTGAATATCGTCCAACGGATTTTCCGGTGTGGCAACGATGTCGGCGGCCATGCCGGACTTAATTTCGCCGCGCTCGCCGTCGACGCCTAGCAATCGTGCGGCGTTAATCGTCATTGCGCGCAGCGTGTCTTTCGCCGGTATGCCAGCTTCAACCCACGAATCCACGTACTCCGCCGCCTGCGTTCCGCGCGTTTCTCCCGGCACGTACACAAAGGCATCCGTGCCAAACGCCATCGTCACGCCAATCTGGTAGGCACGCTTGAGCCGATCTACAAACACGACGTGCATGTCGGGCATTCCCGCATTTCGCGCGGCGCTTTCCGTAAAGTCCGTGCCAACCAGCACGACGTGATTCTTTTTTGCGAGCTGCAAATCGTCGTTGGTCATTCGTTCGCCGTGTTCGATGGAGTCGACGCCTGCTTCGGCCGCATTACGCGCACCGGGTTCCGTCCAGCAATGTGCCGCGAGCTTCAATCCGTCGCGGTGCGCTTCTTGCACCATGAAGCGGATGTCGTCGGCGCTGTAAATATATTTCTGATCGTCGACCACGATCTTGATCACTTTCGCGCCGTAGTGAATATTTTCACGGATGGCTTTGATCATTTCGTCATGCGTGTCGGCAAATGCGTATTCTGGCGTGCCGAGATCGCGCTTTTCGGGCTGCAACTGGAACTGCCCGCCATAAGGGGCGATGATGCGCCCCGCGTTGAGCATGGTGGGTCCGGGCACGAGGCCGCGTTCGATCGCTTCGCGCAAAGCGGAATCCGCATAATTTCCGGCGTTGCCGACGTCGCGCACCGTAGTAAAGCCAGAGGCCAGCATGTCACGCGCGTTGGCCACGCCTTCGATCGCGCGATAGGGAGTCGGGTCGAGCAGCGTCGTAATGTAGTAATTGTCTCCGTCGCGATTTTTTTTCAGCGTCATGCACAGATGCGTGTGCGCATCAAACAGGCCGGGAAGCACTGTCGATTTTGACAGATCGATTATTTTTGCGTCCGATGGGATCTGGACGTTCGCGCCGACGGCCTCAATCTTTTTTCCGCGCACCAGAATGATTTGATTGGTTTCGGTCGTGCCTTTCTCCGGGTCGACGAGTTTTCCCGCCTTGATCGCATAGACCTTTGCGGGTCCGGGCTGCGGGTATTGCGCAAACAATTGAGGCGACGCGTACATCATGCAGCTGAGGAGTAAAAGAAAAAGGAAAGACGGAATCAGGCGCGAACGCATTGGCAGCTCCTTAAAGAAAAAGGAATGTTGCCAGAAATCAGGAACTGAGGGAAGCAAAGGAACGGCCGAAAGATCCAGCGGGGATCACGTGCGTTTGGGGACAGCGGCCTTTACGTCGACTCGAATGTACTCATACATTTGATCCGTGACGTTCTCACCCATGTGCTGGGACTGCGAACCGTTTGCCCACAAGACGTGGCCGGCCTTGTTGTGCGCCTCTTCGGTCTTGCCGCTTTCGAGGGTTTGGTGAAGATTCTGGTCGGTCATGAAGATGATGACCGAGCCGAGGGGGTGATTGTGCATTTTCACTTTGTCGCGTGCGGGGATGCGGCAGCGAATCACCCTTACGAATTCGTTTTCAAATTCGAGTTTATAGTGTTCGGGATCTTCGACCGTGCATTCGTGGGACATGTCCACGCCGGGGATTTGCGGCGCCGCGTTTGCATTTTGCGCGGCGTGTATTGTAAGCGCAGACGGCAATGCAACTGCCGCGAGTGATGTGCCCGCTGCTGCCTGAATGAGTTGCCGCCGGTTTAATTTTGCCATTGGGTTTAAGTAGGACAGGCTTCAGCCTGTCTTCTTTAAGTTTCCCGCTCCGGACCAAAATCAAAAGAAGACAGGCTGAAGCCTGTCCTACCCAAACCAGTCTCCGCGAGCTATAGCATTTGCCGCAGCACGTACGGCAGGATGCCGCCGTGGCGGTAGTAGTTGACTTCTTCGGGCGTATCGGCGCGCGCGACGGTCTGGAATACGGTTTCCTTGCCGGTCTTATCCTTGGCGCGAACTTCGACCGTCATCCCGGGAGCGAGCTTCGAAACGCCTTCGATGGTGAACTCTTCAAAGCCGGTGAGGCCGAGCGACTGCGCCGATTCGCCGGCGCGATATTGCAGCGGGAGGACGCCCATGCCGAGCAGGTTGCTGCGGTGGATGCGTTCGAAGCTTTCCGCGATCACAGCGCGCACGCCGAGCAGCACGGTGCCCTTCGCCGCCCAGTCGCGCGACGATCCTGAGCCGTATTCCTTGCCGCCTAGGACGATCAGCGGCGTGCCTTCCTTCTGGTACTTCATTGAGGCGTCATAGATCGACATTTTCTCGCCGTCGGGCTGGTGGACGGACCAACCGCCCTCGGTTCCCGGAGCAAGTTGGTTGCGCAGACGGATGTTGGCGAATGTGCCGCGCATCATCACTTCGTGATTGCCGCGGCGCGCGCCGTACGAGTTGAA
>Ga0075522_10001100_pt1 | contig 20520 bp, 21 predicted proteins | sample NGEPerA_FD_74796 | JGI IMG/M metagenome (GOLD analysis project Ga0075522, IMG submission 74796) | Arctic peat soil microbial communities from the Barrow Environmental Observatory site, Barrow, Alaska, USA - NGEE PermafrostL2-A | ecosystem: Environmental > Terrestrial > Soil > Wetlands > Peat ...
CTATGCTTCTAATATGGATATTGAACTGCTATCTAATATCGGACTAACGCCTCAGCAGGCCAAAACTTACGCGTTTTTGGCCAAGCAAGGTGCTGGCCCCCCTCCTGCTATCGCGCAGGCACTCGGCGAATCTCGCACCAATACCTATAACGTGCTCGAGAAATTATTAGAATTCGGCCTTGTGAAACGCTTTAGGCAAAATAAAAGATATGTTTTCCAGGCCGAGCCGCCGACCGCACTAGAGAAACTAGCCAAACAGCGACGCGACGCTGCCCTACAGCAGGAGCGGCAATTGCACGCCTTAATGCCAGACATGCTATCACAATATTTCGACGGTAACGAGCGGCCAGGTGTCAGGTTTTTCCAAGGCGAGAGTGAGCTAAAAGATATTTACATGGATCAGATCAAAACCAGGCGGCCGATTTACATTATCCGGCCGGACTACAATATGGACCTCTATGATTTTGAGTACATGAGCGAGATTAGGCATATGGCCCGAAAAGCCGGCATCAAACGCTACGCTATCACACCAGACCGCCCCAAAGCCCCAAAGAACTACCGCGAGAGCGATCCGTTCATGAAGCTGACAAGAACCTGGATCAAAGCTGGTGATTACACCACGCCGGTCGAATGGAACGCTTACGGTGACAAGCTGGCAATCATGTCTTTCGGCAAGGAAGCAATCGGTATGATAATCGAGAGTCCGCAAATCGCCGAAGCATTCCGGCAATTATACGGTTTACTCGACCAGGGCCTCAAGCGGGCACCGGGTTATAGCTCCCTGCCTCGCGAAGCCACATATATCGGTGCTACTAAATAGCCCTAAGCCGCGATGGCCGGACGGAGCACGGCAGCGATGCCATTGCGCCCCCGCGGTTCACCGGTTCTATTGCTGCGGGCGTGGGAGAAATAGCCCAGGTGCGCACCGACATCTATAGGATTGATTTCCATCTGTTCTGGCTCGATGCCGGCGTCGGTGAGTTCGCGTATGATACGCCCGAGCAAATCAATGTGATAATTGCCGTGCGCTAGGGTAATAAAATCTTTCCATTTGGGATCGGCCATTTGTTCAGCCGATAATTCTGGATAATAATACGATGCCGCGCGGATTGCTGGCGCGAAATGGAGTCGTAAGTGCTCCTTGGGGACCCCGCGAACGCCTGTAATGTGTTCCAGCGCCGCCAGGTGGATATCGCCGTCAACACCTTGCCGACCACCATGGATGAGGCCCATCGCGCCGCCTTCACGGGCGTCATACATGGTAATAGCACTGCAGTCGGCCGTGTTAAGACCGAGAGCTATATTGGGCCTATTGATAAATAAGCCGTCTGTCGGGTAGCTAGGTTCGAGGTCTTCATCTGCAATATCGCTCAGGTCCAAGAAGTCAGGACCCAGTTGAACGACCTGCAGGACATAGTGGGCCGGGTCAAGGACATCAATCAGTCTCTGCCGATTAACTAGCGCTACTTCTGGGTCTCCGAACTGAGTTCGGGTGTCAACGTTACCCAAAGCTTTGCCGGAGTAAACTATCTCCGCTTGGGCCTCGACTATATGCGTAACCTCAGGGTCTGTCATAATTCAATTATTATAACAGATTTAGGTGTAATAAACAATAGCGGTTTTTGTTTATTTGGGATCTGGGCCGGTTAGGTCGTTCAAGACCTCTTCTAGGCGTGTTTTGAGGTTTTGCAGGTCGTCCTGGTTATTGATGATTGAGGTGTCAGAGCGGGCTTTGACAGCCGACATATCGAGGGTGGCGGCGTCGCCGGATTGGCTCATTTCGGTGGTTTCGTCGGCTATGAATTGCTCGAAAGGCATGGCGTCTTCGGCGGCCCGGCCGCGGGCGGCGGCGTTGGCCTGGATACGGTCGTAACGGATCCTCGGATCGGCGTCTATCCAGATAACCTTGCCGCCAAGTTCGTGGACGCGGTCGGCTTCGCCGGGGTTGCGCAGGCTGGCCATTACGAGACCTGTGTAGTTGCCCTGCTCTCGCTCGAATTTATCCACGGCCTTATCGACCAGGACACCGAGCTGGCCGGTTTCGCGGCGCCACTCGGCGCTGATCATGCGCAAGTTTTCGCGGCTGGGTTCAATCGCGCGCTTGAGGGCTTCTTCCCGCAAGACATCCGTTACCGATATGAAAAGATAGCCGTAGTCATCAGCCAGGATATGCCCGACAGTGTCCTTGCCCGAGCCGTTAGTGCCAGCTATTCCAATAATCTTCATTCTAGCCAGTATACAATCCGGGCCGGTCATAAGCGACCAATAACTAACACGGGTTATAATTTAATCATGTTGATACGCGAAGCGGTTTTAGAAGATCACGCGAACCTGATGGCTCTATATGACGCTTTCATGGAGGTGGAGCGGTATTCAAAGTTGAATAGTGATTCATTGCAAGCAGTTATCGCCAGCAAAGACAATTTCATTCTGGTCGCCGAGGAAGACCATAAGCTTGCCGGTTTCATTACCGCTTCCGCCCGTTTAGTTGTCCGATACCCGCAGCCGATAATGCAGGTTGATGAGCTATATGTCGACCCTGACTTCCGCGAGCACGGCTTGGGCAGACAACTCATCCAAGGCATAGAGAGCATTGCCGCCGAGCACGATTATCACCGCGTCTATATCGAGTCTGGCTTCCAATACGAGGGCGCCCACAAGTTCTACCAGAAAAACGGCTACGAGAAGGATGGTTACTACTTCAAGAAAGTGCTCTAGTTACTTGATGTAGTCGTGAAGTTTTTTGGCGTCGCGGTGTTTGCGGAGCTTGGCTAACGCCTTTGCTTCGATCTGGCGGATGCGTTCGCGGGTGACGGAGAATTCCTGGCCGACTTCTTCGAGCGTGTGGCTCTTGCCGTCTTCCAGGCCGAAACGGAGTTTGAGGATTTTCTGCTCGCGTTCGGTCAGGGCGGACAGCATGTCCTTAACCTGTTCCTTGAGCAGTTGGCCGGTGGCTGATTCTTCCGGTGAAACGGTGTCTTCGTCTTCGATGAAATCGGCCAGAACGGAGTCTTCCTCGTCATCGCGGATCGAAGCGTCCAAGCTGGAAATGTCCTGCTTGATCTTCATGATATGCTCGACTTTGTCGACGTCGATTTCCATTTCTTTGGCGATTTCTTCGTTGGACGGTTCGCGGTTTAGTTCCTGGGTCAGGCGGCGCTGGGTACGCAGCAGCTTGTTAATTGTCTCGACCATGTGGACGGGGATACGAATGGTCCGGGCCTGGTCGGCGATGGCGCGAGTGATGGCCTGGCGGATCCACCAAGTGGCGTAGGTCGAGAATTTGAAGCCTTTGTCAGGGTCGAACTTCTCGACGGCGCGCAGCAGGCCGGTGTTGCCTTCCTGGATAAGGTCGAGCAGGTCGAGGCCGCGTCCGACATAGCGTTTCGCGATAGAGACAACCAGGCGCATGTTGGCTTCGGCCATCTGGTCTTTGGCCAGCTTGTCACCGGCTACGACGCGCTGCGCCAGGGCTAACTCTTCTTCGGCGTTAAGCAGCGGGATTTTGCCGATTTCGCGCAGGTATAAGCGGACTGAGTCATCGGCCACGTCATCGTCGAGGTAGACGGGCGTATTGGTGGCCACGACTTCCTCTTCGGTTTCTTCGGCTTCCCATTCGGCGGTGAAATTAGCGGCGTTGGGCTCGGTGCTGGTGATTTCTATATTGTTGTCAGCCAGTTCAGTGTAAAGGGCATCGAGGGCTTCGGCGTTTTCCGGGGTTTCCGGTATCAGCGCGAAAATATCCTGCTGGGAAACGTGGCCTTCCTTCTTGGCGAGGTCGATTAGTTTTTGTCGGTGTTGTTCCGGGGTCAGTTGTTCTTCGGCCGGTTTTTTGGCTTGGGCTTTGGCTTTGGGCTTAGGCATTGGCAGCTCCTTTGACTTGTTTAAGTAGTGAATCGTATTTTTTGGCTTGTTCCAGTAATGTCCGGGTCGTCGCTTCGTCAGCGGTTTCAAGAGATTGGGACAGTTTGGCTTTCTGCGTTTTTATAAATTGTTCTATCAGTCGTGCCTGCAATCGAGCGGCTTCGTAATGAAGCTCGTTAAGCTCGAGACCCTGGTAGAGTTCCTCGTAGAGTAATGCTTCTATTTTAACATAATCGGCCAAATTTTGCACTGCCGCGAGGTCTTTTTTGCCATCGAAATCGGGATTGGCGCGTAGGAATTCCAGCAAAGCCCGCCCGTCGTCGGTATACAGCATCTCTGCCTCCATCAATTCAAGAAATTCGCGCAGCGTCGGACGCATCAGCACCAAACTGAGGAAATTATCCTGCAGCTTGCGGTTCTCGACGGCCTTCTTGTCTATCTGTTGCGGCGTGGCTTTGACGCGGCGCTGGCGGGTTTGCGGGTCCGCCCCGGCGGTCTTCTGGAACTTTTGTTCCAGCGCCTCGCGGCTGACGTCGATGGTCTTGGCGATGGCATTCAGGTAGTGGTCGCGCTCGACCTCATCCGACAAACTCCGCACCACCGGCAATAAAATGTCGCTGAACTCCCGTTTGCCCTGCGCCGAGCCAATGTCCAGCAGCTTGCTGTAGCGCGCCATCAGCCAATCCAGGGCGTATTGGTTCTTGGTAATCGCTGTTTCCCATAACTTGGGATCCTGTTTGATCAGCTCGTCAGGGTCTTTGCCGCTTGGAATATCGATGATGCTGAGCGAAACTTTGACCCGGCTGGCAATCGGGATCGCCCGCTCGGTAGCGGCCAGCCCGGCTTTGTCAGCATCGAAACTCAGGCGAATATCACCTGTAAAACGGCTCAAAGCCTTGAGATGGGGCTCGGTCAGCGCGGTGCCAGCTGTCGCCACGACCTGCCGCACGCCGGCCTGGTGGCTGGCGATAACATCGAGATTGCCCTCCGTGATAACCACGAATTTGGTCTTGCGGATCGTTTCCTTGGCCAGGTGCAAACCGTAAATATGGCGGCTCTTGTCGTACAAAACCGTCTGCGGCGTATTGATATACTTGGGCGCGCCCGGATCGTCATCATCGAGCTGGCGGGCCGTGAAACCTATGATCCGCCCCTGGGGATCTTGCAACGGAATCATCAGCCGGCCACGGAACATGTCCTGCATGCCGCCGCGGTAGCTCCGGGCACTGAGGCCGGCCCGCTTAATATCGTCCTCACTGAAGCTCTTGGTCTTCAGGAAATCCAAGAGCGCCGAGCCGTTATTGGGCGCGTAGCCGAGCCGCCATTCCAGGGCGGTTTCTTTGGTAAACTGGCGTTTCTTGAAGACGTATTCAAGGGCTGTTTTATTCTTAGAGAACTGTACTTGGTAAAAATGGGCGGCCGTTTCTAGGACTGAATACAATTTTTCCTTATCCGGGCCGCGCGGACCCGTACTTTTGCTCCGGTACTGTTCGATATCGATACCGGCTTTGCGCGCCAGCAGCTCCAACGCACCCTTGAATTCCAGGCCCTCGACTTCCATGATGAAGCTGAACATGTTGCCGCCCTTGCCCGAGCTGAAGTCGTGCCAGATCTGTTTCTCAGGGCTGACAATGAAGCTTGGTGTTTTCTCATTACTGAATGGGCTTAGCCCGCGCCAGTTCCGCCCAGCCCGTTTGAGCTGGACATATTCGGCAATTACATCCTCGATGCTCAAACGTGATTTAACCTCTTCGACAGCGTCCATACCAATAGCTTATAGCTAATAACCGCTGGTGACTAGCATGAGCGTTATGAGGATGGCGAAGATAGCTTGCTGCGGTCCGGGTTTTTAATACCTATAAGGGATACCGCCCCGCCGACAACGAGCAGTCCGGCAATAGTCACGATACCGGAGTGAAAAGCCGAAACCGAGGCTTCCTCCAGGCCTAAACGATAGATTTTCGTGTTTTGATAAGGTTTTGGGGGCGTTATTACCAACGGCGCCTGGTTTGCCATTGATATGGCAACTGGGTCAAGTTGCCAAACCCTGGAAAACCTATCAAGATTCGAGCTGAATTGGGCGGCTACTACGGCACCGATCGCGGCCACGGCGACCAAACCGGCGACCCGGGCGACGGCATTATTGACGGCCGAGGCTATTCCGGCCTGGGCCGTCGGCACGTCGCCCAGTATGGCAGCCGTCAGCGGCGCGACCGTAAGTGATAATCCAAGACCAAAAATCACTATGGCCGGGAAAAGACCCGTCCAGTATTTAATGTCTCCCTGCATATGAAGCATCATCAAGAAACCGATACTCGCGATGAGCGGCCCAAAACCCATAAACAATCTCGGCCCGTACTTGCCCGCCAACGCCCCCGCCCGGGGTGATACCAAGAACATGATTATCGTTACTGGCAGCAGCGACAGTCCGGCCGATAATGCCGAGTAGCCGGCCACCTGCTGCAAGAAGACTACTAGCAGGAAAGTCGAAGCCGTCAACCCGGCATAGACCGATAGCGTGGCCACGTTCCCAACGCTGAAGTTATGGTTACGGAAGAGGCTGAGCGGCAGCATGGGGTGCTCGACCCGTTTTTCATAAGCCAAGAAACCAACCAATAATAAGAGTCCTGTGACTAACGGCAAATAAATCAGCGGGCTGCCCCAGCCGTAATGCGGCTGCTCGATCAGGGCAAAAACCGAGCCGGCCAGGCCTAGGGCGCACAATAGGGCACCGGTGATATCGACAGTCGTCCCAGAGGGTTTAGCCCCGCCGGTCTTCACGCCCTTTAACAGGTACAAAGTAACCGCGATCGGCAGTAAATTGATGGCAAAAATCCAGCGCCACGAAGCCGAATCAACCAAGAATCCACCCAGTAAAGGCCCAATAATAAACGAAATCCCCGTCCAAGCCGTCCAACTGCCAATCGCCTTGCCTTGGGCGGCCCCCGAAAAAGTGTCGATTATAAGAGCCAACGAACTGGGTACCAGCAGAGCGCCGGCAATACCTTGTAGCGCCCTGGCGGCAATCAGCAGGCCGCTGTTAGGTGCCAAAGCACAGATCAGAGAGGCAACCGCGAAGCCCGTCAGGCCGAACGCCAGGATTTTCTTCCGGCCCAATAGGTCAGATAATGAGCCGGCAATCAGGATCAGAGAGCCCAGCGTCAGCAGGTAGGCGTCAACGATCCACTGCTGCGAGGCCAGGCCGCCGCCCAGGTCACGCTGGATAGCCGGCAGGGCCACATTCACGATCGCCCCGTCCAGGAAAGCCACGAACGAAGCCAGGATACTAACTACCAGCACCAGCCTCTGCTGCTTGTTCATGACAACAGAATAACAGACTATTCCGGGCCGCGCTTCACTTGGGCGTGAAGCTTATGGTTTAATTAAGGTCATGCCTCCACAATCACCACCCGAGCCCCCGGTACCACCCGTACCGCCCTCAGCGCCGCCTGCCGAACCGGCAGTTGGTCCCACGCCGCAGCCGCAGACGCAGCCGCAATCTCAACCGCAGCCTTACGACTTCATTACCCACCCTGGCGAACCATCCCCCGGTCTTTCATTGAATTTGCCCGGCAACGATTCTACTATCATGCGCGCCGTATATTTCGGCGGCGGCTTGCTAGTTTTGTTGGTTTTATTTCTTATTGTTAAAGGCATCCTCAGTAATAACCCCGGCGCGGCGTTGTTTACCGGTATCGCCCAGGACCAGCAGGAATTAATCCACCTGGCCACCGACGCCGGCAAACAGCCGGGCCTGACGACCAGCAACCAGAACTTCGCGGCGACCAGCCAGAGCAGCCTCACCAGCTCCCAATCGGCCATCATAAAAGCCATTCTCGGCAGCGGCGCGAAACTCAAAGTCAAAACCTTGGACCTAAAAGTCAGCGCCGCTACCGACGCCCAGCTAGCCAACGCCGCTACGGCCGGCACTTACGACCAAACCTTTCAAACGGTCATGAACGCCAAGCTGGGCGCTTATGTCGGAGACCTGAAACAGGCTTACGCCAAAACGAGTGACAAAAACAGCCGTGCCCTGTTCAGCAACGACTACAAACAGGCCCAATTGCTAATCACGCAGCTCAATACGCCGATTAATTAACTTAGCTTGTTACCAGGTCAAAACTGTGCCGGATCAGCCCCTGGACTTCTTCCCACGGGAGTTGGCCGGTCAGCACCAGCGTGTTCCAGTGCTTCTTGTTCAAGTGGTAGCCGGGCATGACCTCGTCATACTTTTCGCGCAGCAGCTGGCTGAGCTGCGGGTCGCATTTGAGACTCAATTGCACCGGGTCCTTGCCTTCGCTGATCAAGGCGAACATCTTATCGCCAGTCTTATAAACGGCCACGTCCTCACCGAACGGGTAATCCAGCCGGGCGTTAGGCATGCTTAACAGATAAGATTCAACTGTCTTGTGATCCATTCCTGAACCATTCCAGATAATACTGCAGCTCGGCGATCGAAGCTTGGATATCATCGAACGCCCGATGAATTTCTTTCTTCTCGAACTGCAAACCGTATTTGGCCTGCATCACGACCTTCCAGGCGCTGACGTCTAGCATCCGGTAATGAAGCTTCAAATCCAGTTGCGGCCACCATTGTTTAATGAAACTGCGGTCGTTGTGGATGCTGTTGCCGGCCAGCACCGCCGGTTCGTCGCCGAAATTTTGTTCGATCAGCTCGATCAATTCGCTCTGCACTTCCTCGGCCGGTTTGCCGCCGTCCAACTTACTCACGAATTCGTCGCGGTTTTTCGGATAATCTTTCCACCAGATGTTCTTGCCCATCCGCTCGATCACCAATTCCCGCGGCTGTTTCACGATTGCTTCGTAACTGGCCAGGGTCTTGAATTCGAAGTCGGTGACTTCGGCCGCCACCTCGAGGATAACGTCTTCCAACGGGTCCAACCCGGTCATCTCCAAATCCACCCACAACAACTTGGTCGAAACAGCGTGTTTATCAATCATTACCGCTCATTATAACCGAGCTTTGTGAAAGAGGCTTCGGATCCGCCTCGAAACATTGTTTCCGGCATGGTGTAAAAAGTGATGTATAAGGTGTACCTATTGGGTACACTTCGTGTATCACTTTGTAACCCATGGCAAAGTTAATAGCAGCACGCCAATAACTTTTGCGGCCGGAATCCGGTCGGGGCCGGACTTATTTGTCGGCGCCCCGGGCAGCGGCCAAGGCGTCGCTGTACCACTTGAGTTCTTCCAGCATAGCCTCCAAGGCTGCTTGCGGCCCATAAGGCCTAGCCTTAGCGGCTTCGGACAAGTTGCCCTCTTCGTCGATCATTTCGCTCATACCGGCCATGGCCAATGGCGAAGAGCTAGGCAGCGGCACGGCTTTGCTCTCGGACAGGATTTCCTTGAGGTCGGTCGCGGCCCGCGCTCCACCAGCAGCGCCATGCGAGACGACCTGCGCCGGCTTGCGTTGCAATTCCCAGGTCACATAGTCCATGGCGTTCTTGAGCACGCCAGTGATAGAGTGGTTGTATTCGGGCGTAACGAACACGTAAGCGTCGGCCGCGGTCAGCTTATCGAGCCAAGGCTTAACGGCCGGATCGATCTGGCGATCGGGGTTATAGCGAGGCGAAATCGGCTCGTCGAAAAACGGCATCGGATAATCTTTCAGGTCGATCAGCTCGACTTCCACGTCTTCCATTTGCTTGGCGGTGTTAGCCACCCATTTGGCCTGTTGCGGTGTCTTGCGGCCCTGCCGGGTAGTTCCTATGATAATTGCTAACTTCATCTGTACCTCCTTTTGTGATATACTTTGTATAGTATTAAGTAGCCTAAGTATAGGCTCAATACTATACTTTGTAAAGTATGAAAACTACATCTCTCACCAAACCACTAGAACCGCATGTCGGCTGCATCGCCAGCGCCATGCAAATCATCGGTAACAAATGGACCGCCCTGATCCTGCGCGACCTGTTCGCCGGCCCGAAACGCTTCTGCGAACTCGAACGCTCGGTCGGCAACATCAACCCCCGCACCCTCAGCCAACGCCTCGACGACCTGGAAGAAAACGGCATCATCACCCGCCGCAGCTTCGCCGAAGTCCCGCCCCGCACCGAATACGCCCTCACCCCCAAAGGCACCGACCTCCTCCCCATCCTCCGCCAAATGGCGGCTTGGGGCACCAAGCACTCAGCCAGTCGTCTATCTAGTTAACCGCGAGCTGTTGAGAATTGAAGCCTAATAGCTCTAACCTGGTCGGGACTGAGGCCCAGCCTATTCCATCTACGCGATGATCCTAAACGTCTGTTCTCTTCATGTTCATTACTTATATCAAGCAGGTCAACTATTGAGGTAATGTACTCTCTGTCCCATATAAAGTCATCTTCGTTATGCCTCTTGCGTTGAATAATAATTTGGTTGGCAATATACTCTACTACCCGCAATCGGCGCAGATTAGGATTTTGCTCAAAATCATCTACAAGAGACAGCTCCACACCTAAAGCCGTTAACAAGCCGGGTATTTTGGCTTGCAGTACCGTTACCTCATTTATTGCGGCTGCCGTTACCTTTCTATCTACAAGCATCTCCAAGCGTTCAATATCTAGTCTGTAATCCATTTGGTGCCCTTCCCATAGCCTGACCGGCTGGGTAATTGCAACTGTCACCCCATTTCCCCGTGCTTCATCGAGAACCCTTCTGGTAAAGGCTGGGAGGTCCTCCGCAGCGCCTACGGCTTCATCAAATATGAATAGGCCTGGGGTGGTTGCGCTTTCAAATCGATTACGAAGTTCTTCGCTGACTTCTGACATTTGATCATCTCTTTCGGGTAAATGAAACCTGTCATCAACACTAGGGTGCAAATCAAAGTTGTTGGCAGCCTGAAGCATGCGTTGATGTCCATCCAGATAAATAACCAGACCCCCTTCCCAATTTATAACAGATATACTCCCGAGGTCTTGGTAGCCATGTTGCTGACCCGTTTTGAGCAATTCTGGAATAAGTTGAGTGGTTTTACCAATGCCATGAGTACCTTCTAGCATGATTAATTCATCCGGGCGACGCGTAATTAAATCAAAGGCCTGCCGGGCATAAGGCCCATAATCAGGCAATATTGCCGGGTTAGCCAGCCCATAATCAACAAAGCTGCCCGGATAGACCGCAAATAATTCTGCTGGCATTTTTGAGTAGGCTATTCCGTCACCATCCGTAAATTCACTCATTTAGCTATATTATAAACTAAATCTATATCTAAGTAAAATAGTTGTTGCTTTTTACCTACATAGCCTAGGGCCGTCAACTACTTGAGCCAGATATTAAACTACAGCCACTCTAGTATTCGGATCCTGTGGTAGGCCATTAACGGGATAGAGAATCTGCCCCAAAGTTTCAGCCTCACCCTGATAAAGATGCCGCCATTCCCCAATTCTTTGCACCTCACCAAGATCGGTTACATTACGCCCCATTATCACTAAGTCTCTAGCTCCTGTGTCAAGATCAATAACTTCTTGTGTCCTATATAATTGGAATTCGGGCTTGATCAAAGACCTGCGCTGAATGATCGTTTCTATCCTGGACACCCTGCCAACTTGTCTATATAAAGACCATTTACTCTCCTCTGGATCGTATAATGTCTTGCCAGGGTGCCAACTCCCTGTAACCATCAGTTGGCCTTCGTCGCGGTCTTCAAAATTAACATCGGTGCTGAAGCCCTCACCGCCATCGGTTTTAACAGAGGGCACGTAACGAGCATCGAATGTAAGGTTAGGTGCTAAATCGTGTACCCATTGCTCGCCAGCTAGCTCTTGAGAAAAATCGTGCGTCTTCGGCCCGGGGTTCCGGAAACGCATATCTTGTAACAGACGGACATCGGCGACTGAAGACAAACTTCGCATAATCTGCGCGACATACTCCCCATAAACGGAGATGTTGCCAGGCAACTCGGCTTGCTCAAAATCGAGCGGTCGTTTACTTTCAGGTGTAAATCGGCTTTTCCCCAGGTCAAAAACGGCCGTCTTTAGAAAGTCAGGATCTCTGACAGTTTCGGCAAGAGTACGAGCGTACACATAGCCATTTAGAGCAAAATCGGCACTAATATAGCTCGGCTCGCCAGCATTAATGTCAACTTGCTTATCATAGGTAAGATCCTCCCAAGGAGTTGGAGACGCTAGTTTCCTTGCTTGTACATTCATCGCATGAAGCTTAGTAATAGCAAAACAAGCGGCCTGCAATACGGGCTGGGCTTTGGCGTCTAAGAACTCAAAGTCTACCATACCGGGTAATATTAGCTGGTCAACTGTAGGGCTTTGGCCTACATTGCCGGTATCAGATTGTAGTTCAGCTTGGTTGGACATAAAAATTCCTTAGGTTTACCCAGCAATTAAAACATAAACACTTGCAAAATGTAAAATTACTGATATAATTGTTCATATATAATAAATTGTGTATAATTCTAGACACAGCATATGATCACTATCCCTGAAAAAGTCGAAGAACTGGTTAACCAATCGCCTTATTTGCGTGAAGCAATGTCAGACAAATTAGTAAACTTATCGGCGCTGGCACGACAGCTTAAGCCACAAATTGAGCGCGATTTAGTCAAGGACGTCAGCGAAAGCGCAGTTTTTATAGCCCTGCAACGCTATAGCGCTACCATGAAGCCCTACTATCAAGTCAACCCGGCCGATTACTTAGCGAATCTAGGACTTAGGTCAGATCTCCTTGATCTGACAGTTAAGAATTCTCCTACCTTGCTTGGCAAGCTGTCACGTTTAGCTAAAGTGATTGCTGACCAAAATACCGCCCTGTTCATCGTTACCCAAGGTCAGTACGAAACGACGATTATTACTAGCACCAGTCTTAAAAGTCATCTTGAAGTCTTGCTCAAGGGCGAGACTATCACCCACACTATCCCTGATTTGACAGGTATCAGCCTGCAGCGAACACACGGTCAGATTGAACGAACCGGCGTGCTGCAGTTTCCTCTACGCATTTTGGCATGGGAGGGAATATCAGTTATCGAGATCATCACCACTCTCAACGAAATCATGATGATCGTCCGCGACTTCGAAGTCGACCGGGCCGTAGCCTCAATCCGCCAGGGTTTGCAAACCGTCAAGAAGCAAAGCTCTAAAGCGGCTGCCAGCCATTAGGTCCGATTAACTAAAGTGTCTCGAGGACTTGTGAGGCTTGGGCTATTTCGAGTGGGCCGAGTACATGAGCCGCAGCCGTCTCGGCTTGGGCCTTTTCAGAACGTGCCTTAGCCGCAGCTAAAACTATGTCGGTTGCCTCAGTAGTAATCCTGGTGAAAGCTTCAACGTCGGTATGGACCTCTTGAGAGTACTCAGGATTGTCGCTACCATCGAGTCGGTTTCTTCGAACCCGAAACCTGCCATTCTCTTGCTCAGATTCGGTAAGGTCTCCTACCGCCATAAAAGCCACGTCTTCGTATAGGGACTCGCCGGCTTCATTCTTAGTTACAACTCTGGCAAAACGTGTCATATGAGTACGCGCTTCCGGTCCCGCGCTTGGCCGCAGGCTATCATTAAGATGTCCGCCGAAGTCTAAGGTCACGTCAGCCCTATCCAAAGTTCGGCTGGACGAAGGTATGTAAGGTGCCGGCACTGTTTCCGGACGATTCGCTTCAATTGCCGTTATCGGAACATCTACACCGGCATGGCCGGCTACGGTCCCGATCCGGTCTACATATAAGGCAGGCGTTTCGCCGTCTTGCGGTCGCCGCTCTGATTGCCCAACCCTATCAAAGACACTTCGTACACCAGTTTCACCACCAACTATGGCCTCAAACACGGCTTCCAGCCGTTTGGCAGCATCATTAGCTAGTTGCTCCGGGTTTGTAAGGTCGGATGTATTTGCGTCAGCTGGGTCTGGTTGTGGTGCAGCGCCGGGGGCGTCTTCTCTTCCTGACATGAGTTTTCTCCTTGAATTATTCTGCTAGTGTTTTACCGGCCTATCATGACAAGTAACTTGCATAAAGTAAAATTACTGAGATAATTGTTCATATTTAAAATAATATGTTTAACTTTAGACATAGCAGATTGTCGCTACGCCGGAATAAGGACATCCCGGCAACGCGTAGGTTGTTTATTGCTGAATTGAGAAAAAGTGAGCGCTGGCCATGTTTTTGACAACCTCATCAGGCGTAAATAAGTGGCCGTGCATGCATAATAAAATCCCTGGCTCCATACTCAGCAAGGTAGCTATAGAGAAGCCGAGGTTAAACGGAGCATCTGACATACTGTAACCTTCAAGCGGGATCATGGCTCCGGTTAAAACAACAGACTTTTGGTCTAAGCCCCCCCCCGTTCGGGCCTGGATGTAGCGAGCAGTATCAGGCATAGTGTAAGTTCCGTGTGTTATTAATATCTTGCTGCTTGGGCTGTTTTCAACAGCATTGCTAATTGCTTGAATGTCCTCAAGCGTAATCTTGCGGCTGTCTTTCATGAAAACCGTGTTATAGGTGAAGTCGACGTCGAGTTTAAGTTTGCTGAAGTATTCGGGTATTACAGATTCGCTTGCCGTGACAGCTGTGTCCGCAGCAGGATCCCATTCCGAGTCAATCGTGCCGCCGGTGATAATTACGTGTATTGTTTGGTTGCTCATAAATCAACTTTATCACAGCTTGCTTTGGCGGGCTTATTTCTTCTCTTGGAAGTCGAGGGCGGCGGAGTTGATGCAGTAGTGCTGGCCGGTTGGGGAGGAGGCGTCGTCGAAGATGTGGCCGAGGTGGCTGCCGCAGTTTTTGCAGGTGGCTTCGGTGCGGCTCATGCCGAGGCTGTTGTCGGCTTCCAGCTCGACGGCGTCGCTGCTAGCCACGTCAGCGAAGCTGGGCCAGCCGGCTAGGCCGGGGACATCGGATTCGTATTTGGAGTCGCTCTTGAAGAGGACCGCGCCGCAGGCGCCGCAAGTGTAATCGCCGGTTTTGTCGTTCTGGAGAAGTTTGCCGCTATAGGGGGCTTCGGTGCCTTTTTCGCGGAGGATGTGGTATTGCTCGGGGGTGAGCTTGGCCTTCCACTCGTCATCCGATAATTTCATCTTCCTCCTCTTCCAGTTCTTCTTTGACCTGTTCTATCTTCTTGCGAAGTTTGCCGCGGCGTTTGCGTTTGGGTTTGCCCAGCTCGTCGAGGTTCAGGAATTTAACGACGACGTAGATGGTGGCCAGCACGAAGAGGAAGTCGAGCAAAGCGTAGACGAAACCGCCCCAGCCGAAATTCGCCGACCGGCCATGCCAATCGAGGGTAAAAGTGCGCTGGCTAAGAGCCTGCCCCAACAGCAACTTGAATAACGGGTCGATGAAACTGGATACCAGCTGCTTGACCAGCGACTGCACCTGCGTACCGATGACGAAACCGATGGCCAAACCGACCACGGCATGCTCGCGCAGGAAATCAACGAAGCCGCTGACCGGGTGAATGTCGGGGCTAACGACTATCTGCGGTTTGTGCTGGCGGCCGCCCGTCGGTATCTCGAAACGGATCGTGCCGCCGAGGTTGGTCATTCTGCCGGAGTCTTGGTGCTTGGGTTTGTCTGCCATAGTTCTAGTGGCTATTATGCTACATCTGTTCGGGCGCTACAATGCCTAACAGTTCCAGGCCGTCGCGCAAGGTTCCGGCGTAGCGGCCGACCAACGCCAACCTTATGTCCTGGCGCTCATCGCCAATTACCCGGTTATTCTCGTAAAACCGGTTGAAAACCTGGGCCAGCTCGTACAAATAAGAGCAGACGTGATGAGGCATAAGTTCGGCGACCGCTTTGTCGATTGTCTCCGGATATTCGCTGATTTTGCGAACCAGTGAGCGCTCGCCGGGTTGTAAGTCAGTGTCGATAAGCTTGTCAGGTGTGTCGCTGCCAGACTTGCGCAAAATCGACCGCGCTCGGGCATGGGCATACTGAAGATATGGCCCGCTATTCCCTTCCAGGCTGACCGATTCGGTCGGGTCATAGATGACGTCGCCGCCGGTCCTGGTTTTTAGAAAAGCGTACTTGACCGCCCCGAGCACCGTTTGGTCATTATCCTGGCCGGCTTGTTTATTAGCTTCGTCCGCAGCTGCCAGCACGTCGGCGGCCCGCAGGATATTGCCTTTGCGGCTGCTCATCTTGGTGCCGCCGGCCAGTTTCACGATGCCATGCGTCAGGTGCCGGCTGCGGGCCGACAGTTCAGGCATGAATTGCTCGATACTCTTGAGGACGACTTTCATATATTCGATGATGTCGTTACCGGTGATAACTATAGATTGGTCGAACTTATAGTCCTGCCATTTCTTCATGACCAGGCCGACGTCCTTGGCCTCATAGGTCGGCAGGCCGTTGGAATTAATGAATACCCTGGTGTGCAAACCGTATTTTTCACCGTTGAAAATAACGGCGCCTTCGCTCTCTTCATAGACCTGGCCTACGTGGTCGCGGACGGTTTGCAATCCTAGCGGCGCCGTTTCGCTCTCGGGGTAATATTTCTCGAAACGGGTACCGATGCGTTCATAGAAACTGTCGAAATAGTCGTAGCTCCACTGCCGGCAGGTCCAATATATTTTGGCGAATGGGGAGTCATGGTCATTGTCGACGTACAGTTGATAGACCCGTTTGTTGAGGTCGACGATTGCGGGTTTGGCGGCTTCGTCTTCTTCGTAGGCACGGGTGCCTTCGACATAGGCTTGAGCCATCCACTCGGAGCGCTCGGCTTCCGGTATGGCGGATAGTTTATCCGGGTTTTCGCCGCCGAGTTCGCGCAGGATGGCCCACATGGTTTTGCCGACATGCAAGCCGACGTCGCCACCAAAGTTTACCCGGTGAACGGTCGCGCCAGCGGCTTCGAGCAAGTTGGCAATCGCGTCGCCGACGACACTGGTGTAGAGGTGCCCGGCATGCAATACCTTGAACGGGTTGGGGTCAGAGTATTCGGCGACGATTGACTGGCCAGCCAGGGACTTGGACGGTTTGGCTTCCAGGGCAGCCAGCAACGACTGGTCGGTTAGTTTCAGGTTGAGAAAGCCCGGACCGGCTACCGATACTTCGCTGATCTGTTGGTTTAAGTTTTCACGGAGTTTCACGGCCAGAGCTTCGGCGATTTCGCGGGGGTTTTTGCCAAGCTGCTTGGATAGTTGCAGGGCCACGTTGGTAGCGTAGTCGCCGAACTGCTCTTCCGGGCGTGTCAGGGCGACTTCGGTTTCGGTGCCGAATACTTCCTTGCAGGCCACCGCGATCTGCTTCTCTAGCTCGTCTTTCATTGCACTTAGTTTAACAGATTAAACTTACGGCTAGCGCATCGATGGGATGGCGGACAGTTCGTCGGTCATGGCTTCCAGCTTGGCGAAATCGATGCCACGGCCGAAGAGAATCCATTCGCCCTGGCGTTTCATGATGTCAGCGTGTCGGTGGTACCAGGTGGAGTAGCGGTTGGTTACGTGCGAGCGCCAGAGTATTACTGGGTAATCGGCGGCGATTTTGTACCATAAGCTTTCGCCGATACCGCGGCCCTGCAACTGGGGTGAAACGGCTAGCTTGTCGAGGTATGGCGTGCCGTCGGAGAGCTTGGTGACAACCCCGAACGCCTGGCGGTCGGCCGTAAAGTAAATTTTCTCGAATTGTTGCTTGTCATAATTATCAGGTAAAACCTTGCCGAAGGCCTCTTCTACAAGCGGCGAAAGATCGTTAAACACGTCATTAATATCAGTGGTTGTCAGGATCTTCTGGCCCTTGCCGACAAACGTGCCAGAACCCTGGTCAGTCAGGAGTTCCGCCAGCAGTTCAGACGGTTTAGTGATCGAAATGGCCGAGCCGGTTTCCAGGCGGCTCAGGATTGTCGCCAGCTCCCGTAACTTTAGGGCCATGCCGCCGCTGACCGTGCCTTCGGCGATCAGGCCTTCGATGTCCCGGATGTCTATGCCGCTTATTATTTCCTGGGCGTCGCTGTCATCGATCGGTTTCAGCACGCCGCCGGTCGGACTCAAGCTGGTCATTCGGTGCGGTTGAAGCTCGGTCGCCAAGGCACGAAAAATAGTGTCAGCGTTAACGTTGAGCGTTTCGCCGGTAGTTTCGTCACGAGCCAACGGATACAGGACCAGGACCGAAGATTGTTTCATGGCGTCGATGATCGACTTGGTTTCAACGGCAGTTACCTCTGTTCCGACCAGCCCTAGGTCGGGATTCCTCTTGGCGCTGAAGAGTTTCTCGGCCGGTAAAGCCACGGTTTCTATGCCGTTAGCTTGCAGCGCCTGGACCAGATCTTTCGTGAGGTCCGCGAAGACGGATTTTGCCAGCTTAAGCGTCGCCTCGTCGGTGTAGCGTTTGCCGTCTATGAAGCGGGCTTCGACTTTATAACGCTTCATGGCCTGGCTCAACTGGGGGCCGCCGCCGTGGATGAGCAAGGTGTGAATATTGTTTTTGGCCAGTTCGGCGAGCGCCTCGGCCAGCTCCAGGACCGCCGTTTCGTCTTCCAGCAGGCCGCCACCGACTTTTATAAGTAACTGGCGGTGCGGCTCGAATTCCTGTAAAGCCTTGAGGTAGAGTTCGGTTTGCTTGGCAGGTAAATCGGTTATTTTCATGTTTGTGACTGTAACACTCCGTCCAGGATCGAAATCGCCTCTTCGACTTGTTCGGGCGTGGCGTTCAGCGGCGGCAACAGCCGGATGACGGTGCCCTGCGTGCTGTTTATAAACAAGCCCTGTTCAAGACAGGCTTCGACGATGTGATTGGAATCACGGTCCAGCTCAAGGCCGATCATCAGCCCCTGTTGCCTGATCTCGGTAATGCAGTCGTGGGCAGCCGCCAGTTTGGCGAGCCTGTCGGCCAGCAGGTTTGCCAGCATGGTTACGTTTTTGCCGGTCTCAGGCCTTAATATCTCCTGTAGCGTGGCCATGGCAGCCGCCGCGACCAGCGGGCCGCCGCCAAAAGTACTGCCATGCATACCCGGCTTGACCAGGCCCACGGCTTTGCTGCCGACAATAGCTACGCCTATAGGTAATCCGCTAGCCAGCGACTTAGCGCTCGTGATTATATCGGGTTCGATATCGTAGTTCTGGTAGGCGAACAGCGGGCCGGTACGTCCCATCCCTGACTGTACCTCGTCGATAATCAGTAACAGGTCCTTGTCGAGGCAAAGCTGCTTGATAGCGGCCACATACTCCGGTGACACGATATGTATGCCACCTTCGCCCTGTACCAGCTCCACCATTATCGCCACTGTTTCGCCGTCAACACTGTCTTGCAAGGCCTGGATGTCATTGAAAGGCACGTGCGTGAAACCGGCCAGGTGCGGCGTGAAACCTTTCTTGATCTTGTCCTGGGCCGTGGCGGCCATGGTCGCCGATGTCCGGCCGTGGAAAGAGCCTTCGGCGGTAATTATCCTGTGCCTGGTGCCCTGCCCGTAAAGTTTGGCGAATTTAATGGCGGCCTCGTTAGCTTCGGCACCGCTGTTGCCGAAGAAAAGCTTACCTTGGATGCTATTCTCAACCAGCATTTTGGCCAGCTGCCCCTGCTGCTCGGTGTAAAAAACGTTCGGGACGTGGATCAGCTCTTTAACCTGTCGCTCGATGGCCTCGACCACGGCGGGCGGGCGGTGGCCCAGATTGGAAACCCCCCAGCCTGATAAGAAGTCCAGGTACTTCTTATCGTCTTTGTCATATATATAACTGCCCTCGCCGCGCACGATCGTAATCGGGAAACGCTGGTATGAGGGCAGAACGTATTGGTCGAATTCTTCCGGAGTCATTGACTCTATTTTAACAGATGCCGGTGCCACACCCCTAGCTATTTTATGTTCTAAATAACAAAGTTCTGTTCGTGGGCATCTGTTGTTTGACAGTTGGCCAGTTATAGGTTAGTATTTTTAATAATGTTACCCCCCCCCTGAATAGTTTTCCTAAGGCCGCGCGATGTTTATAGATACCGCGGCCAAAACGCTTGAGGCTCCACGAGCCATAATATCTAATGACGCGTCTAGCCGGTGCGAGGATTGCCCGGTTATCAACCCGAACCCTCCCTCTGAGAGCGATTGTCCTAACTTCGAACTCCTGGGAAGCGAGCCATTCTGTAATAAGGAAGATAGCACCCGCCGCCAAATTGACGGCGGCGGCATAGGCACTGGAATTGGCAGTATAGCTTGTCCGAGATTGGTTGAGTCGCTTGAACAAGGCCAGCCGTTGCCCGGTGTATACCCTATCGGGTAGCTTTCTTGGGGCAAATTTCTAGTTATATTCGACGTTGATGTCGATGTAGTCTTTGCTGAAGTCGCAGGTGTAGACGGTGGCGGTGGCCTCGCCGAGTTTGGTGGTGATCGTGAGGTCCAGTTCGTCATCGGAGGGACTGTCGGCCTTAATGTCGAGTGAGTCTTCGGTGATTGGCAGGCCGAGTTTGCCGATGGCTTGGGCGATGCGACCCCAGTTGCCGGTTTTGCCGTGGGCAGCGGTTTTGACTAATGGCGAGTTGGCGACTTCGTAGGCGATGGCCTTGGCCTGGTCGTAGTCGGCGGCGCCTTTTACTTCGACTTTTACTAATATGGTGGCGCCTTCGCCGTCACGGACAATCATCAGGGCCAGGTCCAAGCAGGCTTGTCGTAGCGTCTCCAGGAAAGTCTCATAATCCTCGTTTTCTTCGGTGATAAGGGCGTTGTCAGCCTGGCCGCTGGCCATAATCGCCAGCATGTCGTTGGTACTTGTCATGCCGTCGACCGTAATCGAGTTG
>Ga0075522_10001102_pt1 | contig 20493 bp, 22 predicted proteins | sample NGEPerA_FD_74796 | JGI IMG/M metagenome (GOLD analysis project Ga0075522, IMG submission 74796) | Arctic peat soil microbial communities from the Barrow Environmental Observatory site, Barrow, Alaska, USA - NGEE PermafrostL2-A | ecosystem: Environmental > Terrestrial > Soil > Wetlands > Peat ...
GTTGAGTGGCGTCAGGGTGTTCCTGCTTAACGCACCGATCACCGCGCTTCGCGAGGTGGCGCGCGGCATGGCGGTCATCTCCATGGAAGCGCCTGAGATTGCCGCCGCCGTCAAGGCGGGCCAGTTCGTCAACCTCGGCCTGACCGGACCGCTGCTGCGCCGGCCGTTCTCCGTCTACCGGGTGGATGGGGAGCGCATCGAGGTGATTCTCAAAGCCGTGGGGGTGGGGACGAAAGATCTCCTTTCGATGCGCCCCGGCGACGTGGTGAGCTGCCTCGGACCGCTGGGCCGCGGCTTCGAGCTGGGGGCGGGGCCCCGCAGCGCAGTGCTGATCAGCGGAGGGCTCGGCGTTGCGCCCATGCCGCTGGCAGCGCGAGAGGCTAGGGCCCTCGGCATCCGTGTGACATGGGTGCACGGCGCCCGCAACAGCGAGGAGCTGTGTTCCGAGTCGGAGGGCGACGACGTGGTCTGGGCCACCGATGACGGGTCGCGTGGGTTTGCGGGCACCGCGGTCGCCGCCGCCCCGGATGCAGACCTGGTGCTTGCATGCGGGCCCAACCGGATGCTGGCCGCAGTCGGCGAACGCTGGCCCGACGCCCTGGTCGCGGTCGAGACCTACATGGGCTGTGGCACCGGTGTATGTCTCGGCTGTGCGGTTCCATTGAGCCGCGGGGGGTACGACCGCGCATGCAAGGAGGGCCCCGTCTATCGGGCCTCAGAGGTGGACTGGGCAGCGCTCCCTTCGCATCTGCCGTACGCCATCACCGCATGACCCTCGATATGGGCGTGGAGATCGGCAACCTGAAGCTTCGTGGACCGGTGCTGGCCGCGTCGGGGACGTTTGGCTATGGGACCGAGGTGCCGCTGCTGGAAAGGCGAGCACTGGGAGGCATGGTCTCCAAGGGGATCTTCCTGCGCCCGCGGGCGGGCACGCCGCCGCCGCGCATCGTCGAGACGCCGTCCGGGATGCTGAATGCGATCGGCCTGCAGGGCCCCGGAGCCGACGCGCTGATACGCGACTACGCGCCGCAATGGGCGTCGTGGGATTTTCCCGTGCTGGTGAACATCAACGGCGAATCGATTGCCGAGTACGAGGAGCTGACGGCCCGGCTCGACGGCGTGCCAGGCGTCGCCGGCTTCGAGATCAACATCTCGTGCCCGAATGTTGAGCAGGGTGGGCTTTATTTCGGCAACGATCCGCGCGCCGCAGCCGCCGTCACGCAGGCCGTGCGCAAGCGCACGAAGCTTCCGGTTTGGGTGAAGCTAACGCCGATGGTGACCGACATCGCGGTCATCGCGCGCGCCGTGGAAGCGGCCGGTGCCGATGCGCTCAGTGCCGTCAACACCTTCGTTGGCATGTCGATCGACCTCAATGCGTATAAGCCGCGGTTGAGCTTCCGCACCGGCGGCCTGTCGGGCCCGGCAATCAGGCCGCTCGCTGTGCATCTCGCACATCAGGCGGCTCGCGCCGTGCGCATCCCCGTGGTCGGGGTCGGCGGCATCGTGCGTGCGGAGGACGCACTCGAGTTCCTGGTCGCAGGATGTTCGGCGGTTCAGGTCGGCACTGCCACCTTCGTCAACCCGCAAGCCATCGCCGAGATCCATGACGGCATCGCCGCGCACCTCGAGTTGCGCGGCTTAAGCTCGCTCGCCGACCTCCCGCGTTACCTGCCTCGGGACTGAGCCCGCGCGAGTCCTGTCGGCCCGGCGTCCGGTGAGGCGCTGGCAGTTGTAGACCACTAGAGTTGATGATCGGGATGGCCAAGCTCCGAGAGACGGTGGACATCGACGCCCCGGCTGCACGCGTTTGGGCCGTGGTGCAGGAGGACGTGAAGAACGTCCCGAAGTGGTCCAAGCAGGTCGCCAAGATCGAGCAGCTCGACAGAGAGCCGCCTGGCAAGGGCACCAGGTATCGATACCACCTCGACCTCCCGGGTGGGTTAAAAGAGACAGTCGAGGTCGAGCAGACGGCGTACGTGAAGCCCAAGCGCTGCGCTGGAGAGTTCATCCGTGGGCCGCTCAAAGGGACGTGGTCGTACACCTACTCGCAGACCAAAGCGGGCACGCATGTCGTGTATGAGATGGACTATCAGCTCGGCGGTCTGCTTCGCTTCGCGGGCGGCCTGCTCGCGGGGCAATACGCAGAGGGAATCCGCAACAACATGGCCGACCTTAAGAGGTATATCGAGTCGGGCAAGGGCCCCAAAGTCAAGTAGCTTTGCTGGCGTACGTCTTCTCGCATCGAGCGGCTGAAGGCGTTGACATCGCCGACTACGAGGAGTCGCTCAGGCGCTTTCACTCGGCGCTGGCGAGTGCAGCGCCGACTGGTTTCATAACCTCGACCACTTTCAGGATCGGCGACGGCTTCAGCGACTGGTACCTGCTCGAGAGCTCGGCGGCGCTTGACGTGCTGAACGCGGCCGCTGTCAGCGGAGCCAGGGCTCCGGCTCATGACGCCGTGGCCCGCGCGGCAGTCGACGGCGCCGGCAAGCTCTGGAGCCTCGCCTCAGGTCAGCCCTTCATGGAGGCGGGCTTTGAGGCTAGCTTCAGCAAGCCCGCGGGGATGGCCTACGTGGATCTCTACGCCCGGCTGCAGCAGTGGACGGAGGAGCCGGCGGTGAGCCTGTGGCGCCGGATGATGGTCCTTGGGCCGCCACCCGAGTTCACGATCCTCGGGCCCGCTGAGGTCAAGCTGCCGTCCGAGCTGAGCCCCGAGGTATCGCGCCGAGAGCCGATCTAGGGCCGTTTGAAGGGAAGGAGCTCAAGCTGCTCGAAGCGGTCTTGCACGGCCGTGCGAAGCTCGCTGGTCAGTGATTTCAATCGTTCCTGCGCGCTGTGGTCGTCGAGGTTGAGGGATCGCAATTTGCGGAGCGCTGTCTGCATCGCATAGAGGCCGGCGGCCTCGTTGCCGGTGATCCGGCCGGCGGCGCTTCGCAGCTCGCGCGCGAGATCTTCGTGACCATGTGCCCGCAGCCAGTTGCCGAGTCGCGACGCCGCAACCAGGACGCGCTGCGTCTTTGGATTGAGGCCTGGCGGCACCGACTCCCGCGGGTGCGCAGCCTGGAAGACCGAGGGGACCTGTGCGCGCCGGAGGCTTCGTGCCCGCTTGATCAGCACCCCGGTTGTCGGTCCCAGCATGACCAGGATTCCGGCCACCACCAGCAGAGCGACCACGAGTGCGATCACGGCCTCCAACATCGCTTCCTAGCGTACGCTTTGAAGCCGCCGCGGTAGCCGTTCACGGGGGAGATATGGTCGCTAATCGAACGAGGCCGGTCGCTGTTGTCACTGGCGCTTCCTCAGGCATTGGGGCCGCCACTGCCGTGGCATTGGGTCGGCGTGGCTATCAGATCGTGGCGGGGGCGCGCCGTCTGACGCGAGTCAGGCGGGTCGTCGGTGATCTGGGGATGGCCTTGCCGCTCGACGTGACCGATCTGAAAAGCATCGAGGCGTTCGTTGGAGAGGTGTCCAAATCATTTGGGCGAATTGATGTGCTGGTCAACAACGCAGGGCTCGCACTGGGGCTGGCGCCGATTGCGCAAGCGAGTGACGAGGACTGGATCGGGATGTGGGAAGTGAACGTTCTTGGGTTGATGCGCGTGACACGGGCCTGCCTGCCGCTGCTGCGCAAGGCGAAGCACGGCCACATCGTCAATCTGGGGTCGATTGCGGGTTTCGAAACGTATAAGGGAGGGGCGGGGTATACCGCGAGCAAGCACGCAGTGCACGCTATATCGCGCACCCTGCGCCTCGAGTTGAACGGCGAGCCGATCCGCGTGACCGAGATCGAGCCGGGGATGGTGGAGACGGAATTCAGCACCGTGCGGTTTGCGGGCGACCGCAAGGCGGCGAAGGCTGTGTACCAGGGCGTGAAGCCACTGGTCGCCGAGGACATCGCGGACTGCATCGTGTTTGCCGTCACGCGACCGCCTCACGTGGACATTGACGAGATCGTGATCCGCCCGATAGCCCAGGCGGTCTCGTGGTTGGTGGCGAGAAAGCCCTAGCCGCGAAGCGTGGCTGCCAGTGGCCGCCCCTCTCTCAGGCTCTCTCCCCTTAGGGAGAGAGGTTCGAAGTTGGGACTTAATTCAGGAGACCGGCCGCACGGGCCTCGGCGATCGTCATTCAACAGCCGGGGTCGCCGTAGTGGCCGCAGCACGTCGCTCTGCGCTCGCCACCTCGCCTCGCGATGTTGCCGGCGACCATCCGCGCCCGCTGCAGAAGGCTCATCCGGCCCGCCACTAGATTCCGGATAAAAGAAGGAGGTCCTCCCTTAGATCGTGGCGGCTTGCTACTCATGGCCCAGGGCAATTGTTGCGTCAAACAGACTGAAATGTCGCCGGTAGGCCGGATTCACTCCGGCCGTCACCTGGCGTCCACTTTCAAATTCCTGCAACGTGGCCAGGAGCCCCCAGGTGATAGTCCGAGGAAGAGGACCGCAGTCCTCTTCTTCGCCTTATTCAAAGTAATTGTTGCCGAACATGATCCAGCCCGGGATCGGGCATCCGCTCGAGGTGGCCGCGTGGGTGCAGTGCACGCCGACCTTGGGACCCGGGTCGATGTACAGCTGCCCATGAATTACCACGTGGTCGCCCACGTGGATCGGCGCCGGCGCCGCCAGGTCGATGTTGTGATCTATCTCCAGCACCTCGCCGGTCGTGGCCTTGACCTCGAACCGCTCGTGGCCGCCCGAGTCAACCGGGCTGTTGAGGACGGTGGCATCGAAAGTCACCTCCGCGCCGCTGCTGTCGTTCACGACGTCCTGGTGCAGGGCCTTGTCGTCCGGTGTCGCCCGCCCGCCGCAAGCCACGAGCGCGACCACGACCAGGGCGACGGCAAGAGGCCTCACAGCGCCAGGGCTTCATCCAGCTTGATCCGGCCTTCATAGAGCGCCTTGCCGAGGATGACCGCCGCGGCCCCGGCCTGCCTCACCTCGCTAATCTCATCGACCGAGGAGACGCCTCCCGAATACTGGATCGGCAGGCTCGTCATCGCTCGCACCCGTGTCAACGTCTTCAGGTCCGGGCCTTCGAGGGTGCCGTCCCGCTCGATGCTGGTGAAGATGACACCGGCTAAGGCAAGGACATCCCATCGCGCCAGCAGGATGCCCATCCTCAGCGGCTCGCTCTGCGTCCAGCCGGCAACCGCCGGCTCGTCGCCGCGCACATCGAGTGCGGCGAGGACCCGGCCAGGGTGGTTGCGCGCGCAACGCTCGAGCACCCGCGGCTCGCGTACCGCCGTGGTACCCATCACCACCGATTGGGCTCCCGCCGCGATCAACCTGTCGACATGGGCCTCGGTGCGAATGCCCCCCGCGACCTGAACCTTGATGTCGCCACGGCGGACCATGGCTTCGATGAGCGCGTGGTTGTCACCGACCCCACGCGCAGCGTCGAGGTCGACGACGTGGATGCGCTCTGCCCCGGCCTCGGCGAAGCTGGTCGCCACGTCGATGGGGTCATCCGAGTAGACGGTCGGATGCGCATAGTCTCCGCGCAGCAAACGGACGCATTTGCCGTCAAGGAGGTCGATCGCTGGGATTACGAGCACTGTGCTTATGGTGCCCCAGACCAGGGGGTGCGTAGACGTTCCCGGTGGATTACCTGTAGTTGGTGAACTGCAGAGGGACCGGGATGTCCTCCGCCTCACGCAGCGTCTTGATCACCAGCTGAAGGCTGTCCTTGTCCTTGCCGACCACCCGCAGCTGGTCACCCTGGATCCGCACCTGGACCTTGGGCGTGGCACTCTGGATCCGCTTGCGGAGGTCGCGCGCGATGTCGTCGGTGATGCCCGCGTTGAGGTGGACTTCGATCTGACCCCGGCCCTTGCCCACCGTCTTCGGCTCACCTGCCTTGAAGAGCTTTGGCGAAAGCTGGCGCCGTGCCGCTTTCTCGCGAAGGACCTGGAGCGCGGCCTTGGCGCGGTCTTCGCTCGCCGACTCGATAAGGATCGTCTGGTCGCTCTGGTCGTAGATGGTGGCTGTGTCCTTGAAGTCGTAGCGCGTACCGACCTCGCGCCGTGCCTGATCCAGGGTGTTGGTCAGCTCGACAGAATCGAACTCCGAGACGACATCGAATGAGAACTCAGCCATCGTCGGACACCTAACTGGCGTTAAGGATCGCGTTCACGCCGATGACCACCGCCGCCACAGCGAGAGCGACACCGATCAGCGAGGTCAGCGCCAGCAGAGCGCCGATGCCCGCGGTGCCCTGGTCGAGGGGCTCGGTCGCCGGCTTGTCGTACGGATCCTTGCCGAAGTCGAGGTCATAGAGGTCCGCCTCCCGGGCACGTTGGGCGAGCTCGTCCAGCACCTGCTTGCCACCCGCCGGGAGGGACTTGGTGCTGAGCGCGGCCACGGCGTCCTTGAGGTTGTCGCGGGTGCGCCCCAGCTCCGCCACGACCATATCGAGGGTCTGGGTCGCCGCGGGCGTGGGGTGTTCCCGGCGGAGGTCGGCGACGATGCCGTACAGGCTCACCTCGCGATTCATAACAGAAACGGGGAGCCGCCGGAGCCCGAGGGGGGCCCAACGGCCGATCCCGACTTACACTAAAGCTGAGATGAGCGTGGAGACAAAATCGAAGGCGGCCACCAAGAAGCCGGTCGTCCATCCGAACACCTGGGTCTACTTCGACGGCGAGTTCGGCCGCTACCACGACATCAAGCTCGGGCTGATGACCCACGCGCTCCATTACGGCACCGGTGTCTTCGAGGGGATTCGTGCGTACTGGAACCCCAAGCAGGAGCAGCTCCATCTCCTCCAGGCGCCCGCGCACTACGACCGCCTCGGACACTCCGCCAGCATCATGCGCTTCAAGCTGCCGCACTCCACCGAGGAGCTCGTGAACCTCACCATTGAGCTGCTTCGGCGCAATCAGTTCAAGTCAGACGTGTACATTCGCCCCCTCCTTTTCACCTCAGGCGAGGAGATCGGCGTCCGCCTCCACAACATCAACCACAGCTTTCTCATCTACGCGATTCCCTTCGGCAACTACGTCGAGATCAAGGCCGGCCTCCGCTGCATGGTCAGCACCTGGCGGCGCGTTCCCGACCAGTCTCTGCCGGCGCGAGCCAAGGTCACGGGCTCCTACGCCCAGTCGGCCCTTGCCAAGTCCGAGGCGAATGAAGCCGGCTACGACGAGGCGATAGTGCTCACGGTGGACGGCCACGTGTCCGAGGGCTCGGCAGAGAACCTCTTCATGGTCAAAGACGGCACATTCGTGACCCCTCCCGTCACCGACGACATCCTGGAGGGGGTCACGCGAACCTTGATGATCCGTCTCATCAAAGATGAGCTTGGCTTGCCTGTGATCGAGCGGAGCATCGACCGGACCGAGCTTTACACCTGCGACGAGCTGCTCCTCTGCGGCACCGGTGCCCAGGTCGCACCGGTGATCGAGGTGGACCGCAGGATGGTGGGTAACGGGAAGGTGGGAGAGTTCACGCAGGAGCTGCAGAACATCTACTTCGGCGCTGTGCGAGGCGAGACGCCGAAGTACAAGGACTGGACGATTCCTGTCTATTAAAGAGGTCGCCAGGAGGCCGGATTTATTCCGGCCGGCGCCAAATCGTGCAATTCCAAACACCTCCAAGCCCGCTCAGACACCGAGGGGGCCTCACGGGGGAGGCCTGACTCCCACGTGCTGAAGATCATCGTTGCGCCGAACTCCTTCAAGGGCAGCATTTCGGCCACGCAGGCGGCCAAGGCCATCACGCGTGGCGTACGCCAGGCGTTTCCGGATGCAGAGGTCGTTGAAATCCCCGTCGCCGATGGTGGCGACGGAACCGTGGAGGCGCTTGTCAGCGCCCGTCATGGAACCTATCAGTCGGTCAATGTCGAGGGCCCTCTTGGAGACCCGGTGCTGGCGTCATACGGCCTGCTCGACGACCGCCGGACAGCCGTGGTCGAGCTCGCCACCGCCAGCGGCTATGTCCTTGTGTCACCCGCGATGCGCGACCCTCGCAAGACTTCGACTTACGGGTTCGGCCAGCTGCTCGAGGCAGCCAGAAAGGCGGGCGCCACGACCATAATCGCGGGCATCGGCAGCTCGGCGACCAACGACGGTGGCGCGGGAATGGCCCAGGCCTTGGGTTATCGCCTCCTCGACGGCGCGAGCCGCGACCTGCGGCGAGGGGGCGCGGCCCTCCTGCGACTCGGCCGCATCGACGCCACAGGACTGGATCCCGGGTGGCGTTCGGTCAAAGTGTTGGTTGCCTGTGACGTCACCAACCCGCTGACCGGCCCCGAGGGCGCAAGCCACGTCTACGGACCACAAAAAGGAGCCGATCTCGAAACGGTTCTGTTGCTGGACAGGGCGCTGGCCCACTTCGCGAAGGTGATCGAGCAGGACCTCGGCAAGCGGGTCGCGGACCTCCCCGGCGCCGGGGCAGCGGGCGGTACCGGCGCGGGTCTCGTGGCCTTCCTCGACGCCAAGCTGGTGTCCGGAGCCGAGCTGGTCGTCGGGGCCAGCGGCTTCGACCGCGCACTTTCCGGCGCTGACCTGGTCATCACGGGCGAGGGGCGTGTCGACGGGCAGACTGCTTACGGCAAGGCGCCAGGTGAGGTCGCCCGAAGGGCTCAGGCGGCGGGCATCCCGGTCCTTGTCATCGCAGGCAGCAAGGGGACGGGCTGGGAGACGTTGAGCGACAAGGGAGTCAGCGCTGTGGAGGTGCTGGCGCAAGAGGGAGACAATCTGCAGGAACTTATGCGCGATTCAGGACCGGCGATGACTCGAGCCGCTGCCCGCGCCGTCAATGGTTTGCTGGCACGAAAATGACTGACGATCCCGAAAGTACCGCCACGGTCGGCACGGACCCGACGGACGTCGATCTCGTCAAGGCATATCGCAACGGGGATATACACGCCTTCGAGGAGCTTCACCGGCGGTATGTCGCCTCGATCTACCGCCTCGTTCGTCGCAAGCTCGGCGATGCGCTCCTGGCCGAGGACATCGCGCAGGAGACCTTCATGAAGGCGCTGCGGATGATGGACCGCGTTGACGATTCGTTCAACTTCGGCGGCTGGGTGCATACAGTCGCTCGAAACCTCTGCTTCGACGAGCTGCGCCGACGCCAGAAAGATCTGAGGGTGGACGCGGGGGACGAGGACGATATCGACCTGCTCGCAAGCCTGCCCTCCACCGCCCGCGGCTTCGACCCCGTCCAGGTGCAGGAGTCCAACGAGCTCCGGCGCCAGGTCTGGGCAGTGTCACAGCGCCTGCCGGAGAAGTACCGTCTCGTGCTGACGCTGCGAGAGCTCCAGGACCTCAGCTATCGCCAGATCGCCAGGTCCCTCAAGATGTCGGAGAGCGCAGTCGAGACTCTGCTCTACCGAGCCCGCCTGCGATTCAAGGAGGAGTTCATATCGGCCGAGGGAGAGGGCGCGCTGACCCATGACGAGGCGGTTCCTCTCCTTGCTCCGTACCTCGCCGGCAAGCTGCGACGCCCTCAAGCCGAGGCTGTTCGCATGCATTTGGCGGTGTGCGTTAAGTGCGCTCGGCGCATCGGCCGTCGGGGCGTTCGCAGGAGTCCAGAGAAATGAGGGTTAGTAGAGTAGTGAACGAATGGCCAAGGTAGTTGTCCGCTTTTTCGACGACGAGACCCTCGAGGGGGTCGCTCGCGACCTAGATTTCGACGAGCCTGACTTCCTGGTGGAGGTCGACGACGCAGGCGGTCTGGAAAACAACGAGACCGCCTGGATCCCGCTCACGGCGGTGAAGTGGGTCGAGCTGCCTCGCGACCCGGAGCTCGCGTCGGAGACGCCGGCGCGAAAGGTTGCGATCAGGTTCCTGGACGGGGAGGTTCTGCGGGGCCACCTCGACGGCACTCTCGAGCGGCATCGGTATGGCGTGGTGCTTCACCTCCATTCCGAGCAGTCCGACAGCCCGGTCAGGAAGCTTGGAATCCCGTTCTCCGCCGTCAAGGCTCTGTTCTTCATCCGGGAGTTCGATGCCCGGGGTGAGGAAGCCGGGTCCGCCTCCGAGGCATATCTCGCAAGGCGAACTATGGCCCCGCTCCTGGACGTGCTCGAGGAGATGGACATGCTGACGCGCCTCCACCGCGACGGGCTGCTGTCAGACGACGAGTACGCCAACAAGCGGACATTGGTGCTCGAGAGGCTCTAGGTTCGGGCCGCGTGATGGCTGTCGGTTAACGCCCTGTCCCCCAACCCCTCCCCCCCGGAGGTAGGAGGGGATGCCGGGCGTAGAATCGTCTCGATGGCTGAAGGCAACGGTTCGCGTAACGGGCACCGGCCGGTGAAGGGCTCTTTCAAGCTCAAAGCTGGGCTCGCCCAGATGCTCAAAGGCGGCGTGATCATGGACGTGGTCACAGCTGAGCATGCCAAGATCGCCCAGGATTCCGGCGCGTGCGCGGTCATGGCCCTCGAGCGTGTGCCGGCCGACATCCGGAAAGAGGGCGGCGTCGCGCGGATGTCGGATCCGACGCTCATCCGCTCGATCATGGAGGCGGTCACGATCCCCGTCATGGCCAAATGCCGCATCGGCCACTTCGTCGAGGCGCAGGTCCTGGAAGCGCTTGGGATCGACTACATCGACGAGTCCGAGGTGCTGACGCCGGCAGACGAGGAGTACCACATCGACAAGCACCCGTTCAAGGTCCCCTTCGTATGCGGCTGTCGCGACCTCGGAGAGGCGCTGCGTCGCATTGCGGAAGGCGCGGCCATGATCCGGACGAAAGGTGAGGCCGGGACGGGCAACGTGGTCGAGGCTGTACGCCACGCGCGGGCGGTCAACGCGGGCATCCGCAAGCTGCAGGGGATGAACCGTGCCGAGCTCGTCCACGAGGCCAAGCTTCTCGGCGCGCCGGTGGAGCTGCTCGCAGAATGCCAGCGGCTGGGCCGGCTGCCTGTCGTCAACTTCGCCGCCGGCGGCATCGCCACCCCCGCGGACGCGGCACTGATGATGCAGCTGGGCGTCGATGGCGTTTTCGTCGGATCCGGCATCTTCAAGTCCGAGGACCCCTTGAAACGTGCCAAAGCGATAGTGGCGGCCACCACCTATTTCGACAAACCGGACATCCTGGCCGAGGTCTCCGCCGGGCTGGGGAAGGCGATGGATGGGATCGAGATTCCCGCCATCCCCAAGGACGAGCTGCTCGCTGCCAGAGGCTGGTAGTCCCCGCGCGGGGCGCAAAGCTCTCATCGGGGTCCTCGCGATGCAGGGTGCTTTTGCCGAGCATGTTCGCGCTCTCGGAGCGTGCGGCGCGACGACGAGGTTGGTGCGATCTCCTCAGGACCTCGATGACCTGGACGGCATCGTGATGCCAGGCGGCGAGAGCACCACGATGACGATGCTCATGGAGCGGGTGGGGCTTTTGGGCCCGCTGCGCGCCGCTATCGATGCGGGGCTGCCGACGATGGCGACCTGCGCGGGCGTGATCGTGCTGGCGCGTGAGGTGACTGACGGGATGCCAGGCCAGCGCGGCCTTGGCCTTTTGGACATCGCTGTGCGGCGCAATGGCTATGGGCGCCAGGCGGAAAGCTTCGAGGCCGACCTCGAAATCGCCGGGCTTGGCGGCAAGCGGTTCCCCGGAGTCTTCATCCGCTCGCCGTTGATCGAGTCCACGGGCGCCGTTGAGGTGATCGCGACCTACGAGGGACATGCCGTCGCGGTGCGCCAGGGACAAATCACGGGCCTCTGCTTCCATCCCGAGCTGACCAACGACCTCAGGCTTCACCGCCAATTCGTTCGCACGGCGGCGTCGTGAAGCTTCGCGCCGCCGGTCTGCTGGATCTCGCCCGCATCGAAGAGATGCATCGCTCATCCGAAACTGGCCTGGGCTCCGCAGCTCCGCCGGCGGCGAGGCTGTGGACGGTCCTCAGCTCCACGCTTTCCGCCCTGCTCCCTCTGTCGCAGGAGACCCTCATCTATGTCGCCGAAGAATCCGGCAAGGTGGTCGGCTTCATCCAGGCGTCAGGGCAGCCACTGGGCCTCGACCTGCCAAGGGCGACCGTGCTGCAGGTGCTCAACCTGCAGGTGGCGGATGCGGCGGAAACCGACGAGGTGGCCCCGGCGCTCGTAGAGCACCTTTGCAACCAGGCTCTCGAACGAGGTGCTCACAGGCTCTTCGTACGCCTTCCCGAGCGCGATCCTCTGCTGCCCGTGTTCAGGCTGCGCGGTTTCCGCCAGTACGCCACCGAGGTGGTCGTGTACGCGGACAAGCCGGTGATGCGCTCGGGCCAGTTCCCGGAGGGTGCGAGACCGGTTCGCCGCGGCGACAGCCGGCTCGTGTATCAGCTGTATCGAAAGGTGACGCCCCAGGGCGTGTCGCAGCTGGAAGCGCCGACCTATCGCGAGTGGAGGGCCATGCACAGCGAATGGACGGGGCGCCTGGCGGCACGCGGGTCAAACAAGCAGGAGCTGGTCGTCGACCAGGTCGAGATCGCCGGCTGGGTCAAGGCCGACCGGAGCTCGGGGGCCCGGCCCAACACGGTCAGCTACATGACGCTCCCCGATTCATCCTTGGCGGGCGAGCTTGCCGACCTGGGTCTTTCGCTGCTGGGAGACTCTGACCTGCCTGCCTGGTCGAGCCTGCGCCACTATGATTCGCACATGATCGACGCCCTGCGCGGGCGTGGGTTCAGCGTGCTGTTGACGCAGCTTCTCCTAGTCAAAGAGCTGGCGGTGCGGGTGCCGGTGCAGGAAAAGGGCCTGGTGCCCTCGTTCGGATGAGCTCGCACAGCTCGCCGCGAGCTACCAACTGGGACGAGGAGGTCGAGCTTCTCGCACGCGCGTTGCCCACCGACCTCGCACGCGCGCTGCATGAGCGCACAGACCCGACAGAGCTGTTGGAGATCGTGCTCGACCTCGGTCGAGAACCTGAAGCCCGCGTGCCGGGCCGTGAGGTCCTGCTCGCGGACCGCACAGTCACTGGGGCCGACCTCGAGCACGTGGCCCAAAACGTCGGGCAGTTCGGCGACGACAATCGAGCCGGCATCGAACGAACGCTGCACCGCGTCTCCGCCATTCGCAATCGATCCGGGCGCATCACAGGCCTCACCATGCGCGTCGGCCGCGCGGTCACCGGGACCGGCGAGATCATCCGCGACATCGTCGTCAGCGGACAGAGCATTCTCCTGCTGGGCCGCCCCGGCATCGGCAAGACGACGATGCTTCGCGAATGTGCGCGGCTGCTTGCAGACGAGCTCCGCAAGAGGGTCGTGATCGTTGACACGTCAAATGAGATCGGTGGCGATGGCGACATCCCGCACCCGGGCATCGGGCGCGCCCGCCGCATGCAGGTCAAGACTCCCCTCCTGCAGCACGCGGTGATGATCGAAGCGGTGGAGAACCACATGCCCGAGGTGATCGTCATCGACGAGATCGGCACGGAGCTGGAGGCGATCGCTGCGCGCACGATCGCAGAGCGTGGTGTGCAGCTCATCGCGACCGCGCACGGCCAGACCCTGGAGAACCTTCTCGTCAACCCGACCTTGAACGACCTGCTCGGCGGCATCCAGAGCGTGACGCTGTCTGATGAGGAGGCAAGGCGCCGCGGCACCCAGAAATCGGTGCTCGAGCGCAAAGCACCTCCGACCTTCGACGTGTTGGTGGAGATACAGGACCGCGACCGCGTTGCCATCCACATGCCTCTGGCGGAGGTGGTAGACACCGCTCTACGCGGCCCTCTGCTCAACCCCAAGATCCGGATGCGCACCCGCGAGGGCAGGGTCATCTCGAACGTTGACTCTCCGACCGTGGTCGCACCGGAGCCGCCCCCTTCGACGTCGGCCGCCAAGCCGCTGGGGATCTTTCCCTACGGCGTCAGTCGCCACCACGTCGAGCAGTCGATCAAGGACCTGGAGCTGCCCGTGCGCGTGCTCGGCAACCTCGATGGCGCCGGCGCGGTGCTCACGTTGAAGAACCACTACAGGCGGCGGCCTGACAGCCTGCGCCAGGCGGAGAGCCGCGGCCTGCCGATCCACATTCTCAAAAGCAACACCGCGACGCAGGTGCGCGATGCGCTGACCCGCATCTACGGCGTCGACAAGCGCGACGAGACCACCACTCGCGCTCTCGCCGAGGCCGCGGCCGCCATCAAGTCGGTGAAGACGACCCTGCGGCCTGTCGAGATCGCGCCCCAAAACGCATACCTGCGCCGCCTGCAGCACCAGCTGGTCTCCGAGAACGATCTCTCCGCCCGCAGCACTGGCAAGGAGCCCCAGCGCCGCCTGCGAATCACCCCTGCCCCTGAAGAGCCGGCACATCCACTGATATGAGCCGAGGCCTATTCATAACGTTCGAGGGTACGGAGGGCTCCGGAAAGACGACGCAGGTTGAGCTCCTCGGTGAGAAGCTCTCCTACCGCCAGCCGGTGGTCGTTCGCGAGCCGGGCGGCACTGAGCTCGGCGAGCGCATGCGAGACCTTCTCCTGTTCAGCGGCATGGAGCTAGACGGTGAGGCCGAGATGTACCTCTTCATGGCAGCCCGCCGCCAGCTGCTCCAGGAGGTGATCACGCCTTCCCTGACCCTCGGCCGGATTGTCATCGCCGACCGCTACCACGACTCGACGCTCGCCTACCAGGGTGGGGGTCGGGGCGTGCCCGTCACCTGGCCCGCGACCTTTCCGCGTCCGGACATGACCTTTCTCCTTGCTCTACCTGTGCAGAGCGGGCGTGAGCGCCAGCTCAGCGCTGGCAAGAGCCCAGATCGGGTAGAGCGAGAGTCCGTCGACTTCCACGCCCGGGTCTCCGCTGAATACGACCGCCTTGCTGCCGCCGATCCGGCGCGCTTCACTCGGCTGGACGCAAGCGAGTCCCGCGAGGCGGTACATCACAAGGTGATGAGCCGCGTGGATCCCGCCGTGCAAGGCCTGTCGTGAATCCGGCGCTCGCGATCGACAAGATCTAGCTGCCTGCAAACCGGCTGCATCAACCCCACCCCTAGTATCGAACCGTGATCCGGGTCGAGGGCCTTCGCAAGAGCTACGGTGACGTGCGCGCAGTCGACGGCGTCGACCTGCACGTCGAGCGCGGCGAGCTGCTCGTGCTGCTCGGCCAGAACGGAGCGGGCAAGTCGACGACGCTGCGCTGCCTTGGCGGCATCCTGCGGCCCGACGCGGGCCTGATCGAGCTGGACGGTCTGCGCCTCCCCGAAAAGCTGGACGAGGTGCGCGCGCGACTCGGGGTGGTGCCCGACCAGGCGCGACTTTACGGGCGCAACACAGCTCCGGAGTACCTCGACCACTTCGGCTACCTGTACGGAGTGCCGGCCGACGTGCGCCGGCCGCGGATCGCTCAGCTCCTGGAGCGTTTCGAGCTGGCTGATCGCGCGGACACCGTCCTCGCCGCCTACTCGCGTGGAATGGCGCAGAAGGTCGCCCTGATCAGGGCCACGCTGCACGAGCCCGACTGGATCTTCTGCGACGAGCCGACGGCGGGCCTCGACCCGGTGGCTGCGGCAGACATGCGCCACTACCTCGGCGAGCAGCGCAGCCGGGGAGCCGCTCTCATCGTCACGACGCATGTGCTGAGCGAGGCCGAGCTGATGGCCGACCGCATCGCGATCATGCGAAAAGGCGTCATCGTCACCCACGGCACCCTCGAGGACCTGCGCCAGGAGGCGGCGAAGGGCAGGCGTCTCTCAGCGCATCTCAGCCGGCCCATCGCGGACCCTGAGCCGCTCCACCGCTGGCTCAAGGAGCACGCGGTCGAGCACCAGATTGCCGCCGACCAGCTGACCTACACGCTGCCGTGGCAGGCGACAGTCGCGGATCGCGCAGCCTTTGCCGCCGAGCTTCAGCGCCGTCTCGCGAGCCAGGATTCGCCTTTCCACGAGCTCGAGGAGGAGCAGACGAGTCTCGAGTCCGTGTACCTCAAGGCGATGGCGGAGCCCGCGCACTCGCCGGATTCGGCGCCCGTGATCTCGCCCGCGGCGATCTCAGGAATCGGCGCGCCTCGCATGTTCGCGTCGCTGCGCTCCCAGGGCGACCTGCTGCGTCACTCGCTTCCGTTCTACGTCAGCTCCTGGTGGCGACGTGGCGACCTGAGCTGGGTCATGTACCTCAACGCATTCGTCCTGCTGCTCGTCGCCGGAACCTCATTGTTTGGTCAGCTCCCGGGAGTGGCCGGACAGGTCGCCGAGCGCTTTACCGGCGGTGCGGCGCTGCAGGCCGGCCTTCTGCTGCCCCTGTTCTTCATGTCCTTCGCGCTGCTCGAATCGATCAAGAGCTCGATCGGGATCTGGTGGGAGAAGGCGCAGCAGTCGCTCGAGGTGTTGCTTTACACGCCTGTCGACGATCCCTCGCTCATCTGGCTCGAGGTGCTTCCGGGCGCCGTGGTGAGCACCGTCTGGGTCACGTTCTGGATGGGAGGCGGCATGACCCTGCTCACGCTGTTCGGCCAGACCGCGCCGTGGGACCTGCTGCCGATCTTCGCGTTCGTCGCTGCGGTCACGGCCTACTGGGCCGCGATGGGCCGGATGCTGGGCTTCATGCTCTTTCCGCGAGAGGGCGCCGCCGGCGGCGCGTGGTCGTTCCTTCTATCGCCCGTGTCGGCTGCCGTGGCCGACCTGCCCCTGGCTCTCTTCGTGTTTCGCTCTCCGCTCGCGCCGGCTTCGCTGCTGCTTCCGATCACTGCGTGCTTCGCGTTGACCGTCCTGTGCGGCACGACCTTCGACCGAGAGCGCCTCATGGAAACGGGTCTCGGGCGGACACGCCCCCGCCGGGTCTGGCTGCCCGTGGCGCTGCTCCGCCGTAACGCCGCTGCCATCGCGGCAGGCCTCGTCCTGGCCCTGGCGCCCGCCGGGGTTGCGGCCGCTGTCTCCTCGAGCGCGCACTGGCATTCGTGGTCCGACGTGCGAGCAGTAACCACGGCTTCGACGAACGATCCGGCGCCACACGACGTGACCCTTGTATCCAGCAACACCGCGCCTGCTGCGACAGGCGTGACCCTCGCCGCTGCGGCGCTCGCCGGCATCGTGGCGATGCTGGCCTTGATGCTCGCGCTGGTCATCGTCAGCTTCTCGGCCTTCTTCCTGCTCGGCGTGCCGGCGCTGTTGGGTCTCATCGCGGCCTCGGCGGCGTGGGGGATCCAGCTGGGCTTTGGCGGAGCCACGCCTCTACAGCCATGGCTCGTCGGCGCCGGAGGGATCGCTTTGCTGGCGCTAGCCCTCAACACCGGCGCCGCGCTGCCGATCTACTGGTCGCTGGTCTTCGGTTCGGGTCGCCGCCTGGACCGGTTGCGCGAGGCGTGGTCCGGCTACTGGTCCCTATTCCGCAGCCTGGTCCTGCCGGCGTGCGCGCTGTTCGGAATTGTGGTCTTCAGGCTTCTGGCGAACGGTTAGGACTCAGAGGTCGAGCGACTGAGCCACCAGCTCCCGGTGGTAGGTCGCGTCGCCGAGCGTCACCTCTGAGGCCTTCGCCCGCTTGAAGTACAGGTGCATGTCGTGCTCCCAGGTGAAGCCGATGCCACCGTGCACCTGGATACCGTCGCCCGCCACCTTCCGATAGGCGTCGGAGACGTACGCCTTGGCCATGGATGAGGCGAGGGAGCGATCAGGCGCGTCGGCCTCCACCGCCCAGGCTGCGTAGTAGGTCGCGGAGCGCCCGCTCTCCGACAGCACGAGCATGTCCGCGAGCTTGTGCGAGACGGCCTGGTAGATGCCGATCGGCTTGCCGAACTGCTGGCGCGTCTTCGCGTACTCCGTCGATGCTTCCAGCACCTTTTGGGTGCCGCCGACCATCTCGGCACACAGCGCCGCAGTGGCCCATTCCAGCGCTCGTTTCAGCGCCGGCCAGCCTTTGTCGGCGGAACCCATCAGCGCATCGGCTGCGAGCTCGACGCCATCGAAACGCACCTCGCTCCAACGCCTGGTCATGTCCAGAGTCTGGAGCTGGGTGACGGTCATGCCTTTCGGCTGGCCCTTGACGAGAAAGAGCGAGATTCCGTCTTCACCTGCGCCCCGCGTCCGCGCGGCCACGATCGTGTAATCGGCGCCGGCCGCGTCAGGTACGAAGAGCTTGACGCCGTCCAGCCGCCAACCGCCGCCGACCGGCTTGGCCGTCAGCGTGACCCCGGCGGCGTCCCAACGCCCAGACGGCTCGGTGAACGCAAGCGTGGCGCGGGCCTTGCCTTCGGCGATCGCCCCGAGCACCTCTTTCTTTTGAGCCTCGGTGCCGGCCTCGATGAGCGCGGGGACGGCCAATCCCATGGTGGCGAAGAATGGCCCCGGGAGTAGGGCGCGGCCGCATTCTTCGAGGACGACTATCAGGTCGAGAAACGTGCCCGCCCCACCGTACTGCTCGGGGATGCCGAGCGCGGTCCAGCCGAGGCCTGCCATTTTTTTCCAAAGAGCCGGGTCATGGGCGTCGGGCCCGTCCATAAGCTTACGAACGACCTTGGACCCGCACTCCTTCGCGAGGAAGTCACGCGTGGAGCGCCGGAGCATTTCCTGCTCCTCAGAGAATGCGAAGTCCATCTGACTCTGAAGTTTAAGCGGCGCCTGCTCTCAGCTCGAGGCCGGCTCGTCCGAGGTCGGCTCTTCGGGCGATGAGGGGGCCGGCAGCTCAAGGTGCGATTCCGAAGCCGGAAGCTCGAGCGGCGATGCTGGAGCAGGCAGCTCAGCGTGGGGTTTTGCTACCCGCTTGGCCCTCGGCTTGCGAGCAGGTTTGGGCGGCGCAGCCGGCGGAGACATGGCAGCAGCCGGCTCCGGCAGCGATGCAGCCGGCACTGTCGCTGCGTCAGGCACTGGCTCGGCCTCCGTCACCGTTGGCGCAACCTCTGTCTGGGCGGCCGGCGCTTGAGACGGCGCCACCCAGGCCAATGTGCGAGTGGGGGGCGGTGGCGCGGTCTGCGGCCGGATGCGGTACAGCATCAGCAAACCGAAGAAGCCGACGAGGATGGCGATCGTGCCCATCGCGATGCCGAACGCGAATCCAGAGCTCTCGCCGCCGGTGAAGGGCCGCTCAAACCCGGCCTGGCACACGGCCGGCAGTGGATCGCAGGTCCCGAGCACTGCCAGGCGAAGGGGCACCGCGACCATCGACAGCATTCCGTAAACCAGGGCGATTCCAGCGATGAAGTAGAGGCCGGTGGCGATCGGCCTGCCCCTTTTGTACATGAGGGCATCGGCCCCCATCGCAATCGCTGCGATGCCGAAGGGGATGACCGCCCCGGAAATGCGATTGGTGCCACCGGCCGCCAGCAGGAGGGGCCCGATCGCACCGGTTGCGGCCAGACCGCAGCCGATCCAGAACGACCAGAGTACTTGTGGATTTCTTTTTGAGCTGGAGTCCATTGAGGCGAATCATGCACAGATTGACCCGCCACCCGCTGAGCGGAGCTTCAGTCCGGCAGCGACTCCCCGGCGTCATCCAGAGTGCCGAGACGAAGGCCTGGCAGGCTGAGCTGGTTCAGCCGCTCAGCGTGATACGGATCTCGCTTTCCAAAGAGCTCCTCCGCGGTTGTCAGCCGGATGCGCAGCAGCACGAAGAGCGCTTTCACCCCATCCAGCCAGGTGAGCTTCTTCCCCTGTGCGCGCGTGCGCGCCGCGTACTCGATGGGAATTTCGTAGATCCGGTAACCCAATCGCAAAATCCGCCCGGTGATCTCAGGCTCGATGTCGAAGCGCGTCCCGCGCAAGCCAAGCCGGCGCATCAGTGAGGTGCGCATGACCTTGAAGCCGGTTTCCATGTCCTGGATGTAGCAGTTGAACAGGATGTTCGTGGCGGTCGTGACAAGCCGGTTTCCGACCACAAACCAATATGAGTAGGCGCTCTGGCCGGCGAATCCGCGAATGCCGTACACGACGTCAGCGCGCCCGCGCAGGATCGGCGAGATGAGCCGCTCGTAATCGGCGGGGTCGTATTCCAGGTCAGCGTCCTGGATGACCACGAGAGGCGCGGTTATCGCCTCGAGGCCCGTGCGAATGGCGGCTCCCTTGCCCTGGTTGGTCTCATGGTGCTTCACCGTCACGCGGGGATCGCTCGTGCAGCGGCGGGCCGCGGCCAGGGTGGCATCGCTCGAGCAGTCGTCAACCACCACCACCTGTTGGACCGACGGTTCATGCAGCACGCGCCTGATGACCTGCGCCACCGACTTTTCCTCGTTGAAGGCCGGAATGATGACGCCGAGCACCGCTTGGACGGGTCGGGAGGGCGGAGGGCGAATCACGGTGCCGGTAGTCTAGTCAGCGGCTCCGCGGCAGGCCGAGCACGCGCTCGGCAAGGATGTTGCGCAGCACCTCTGACGTGCCCGCCTCAATGGTGTTCCCGCGCGAGCGCAGGAACTGGTACTTCCAGCCGCTGGATTCGCCGACCTGACCGGCCGGCCCGGCGACGTCTACGGCCGTCTCGGTCATCCTCTGGTTGAGCTCCGACCACATCAGCTTGAGAATCGAACCTTCAGGCCCGGGGATGCCGCTTCGCATCATGGCGGTCAGCGCGCGGTAGCCGTTGAGCTGAAGGGCGCGGGCTTCGATCGTGTGCTGCGCAACCTTCTGGCGCACCAGCGGGTCGGAGCCACGGCCGAGCTTGCG
>Ga0075522_10001103_pt1 | contig 20492 bp, 19 predicted proteins | sample NGEPerA_FD_74796 | JGI IMG/M metagenome (GOLD analysis project Ga0075522, IMG submission 74796) | Arctic peat soil microbial communities from the Barrow Environmental Observatory site, Barrow, Alaska, USA - NGEE PermafrostL2-A | ecosystem: Environmental > Terrestrial > Soil > Wetlands > Peat ...
CCAGCCCTTCCAGGCCGATCAAGGCCAAAAGGAAGAACGCTGGCACAACAGCTCATAGGGGGTCGGAATTGGACGCGAAAAACACCCCTTAGGGGGTCATTATTGCAAGCGATTTTACAGTCATAGACATCGAAACAACTGGCATGGTGCCGCCGGCTGAAATCATAGAGTTCGGACGGGTCGACGTCGTATCTAGGGAAGACGGTTGGCATATCGAGCGGCCAATGGCGCGGCTCTACAAACCGCTACACGGCATTCCGCCCGAAACGATGGCGATCCATCACATAACCGAGGCTGATTTCACCGCCGATACGCCGGTCTGCACAGAAGATCTCCTCCACAAGGCCGTTTGGGGTGGTCCCAAGCCTGATGTCTTGGTGGCACACAATTGCGAATTCGAGCGGAAGTTCATTCCGGAGGTGGCAACTGATGGATTGCCTTGGATTTGTACCTTTAAGGTTGCGTTGCGCATTTGGCCGGATGCCCCAGGCCACTCCAATCAGGTCCTTCGCTATTGGCGATCCTTAAGCCTTGATCAAGCCTTATCAATGCCACCCCATCGAGCGGCGCCCGATGCCTGGGTTACCGCGAACCTCCTTGTTGAAATGCTCAAAGAGGCGACAATCGAACAGATGGTCGCTTGGACGTTGGAGCCTAAGCTCTTACCGAGAGTTACATTCGGCAAGCACCGCGGATCGAGTTGGGCGGAGGTTCCGCTGGACTATCTGCAATGGATGGCTGGCCAAAAGGACATGGATCCTGACTCGATCTGGTGTGCAAAGCAGGAAATAGACCGACGGATGACCAAACAACCCCAATAAATGGTGACCGCAGCAGGCCATATAGCGAAATTCTCTAATCCAAGCCCGTGCAATTGGAGAAACTATGGCTCTAGGCGCTGATCTCGAGAGTAACCAATGAGCACAAGACTCAACGACGCACTGCGAATTAGCACGGATATTTATCCCGTGAAACTCCCGAGATTTTGGGGCGGAACAAGCTACGCCCAATTCTGACGTGTGACACCTATAACTGTTGCGCTCCCGTTTTATCGCGGAGATATCGCGCACAAATGCCCAGTTCAAAAACTTCCGTTCCGTCTCGCACGTTCCGGCCAGGTATCGTTTTCAAAAACGGCAAGCTCCTCAACTTCGAGCGCTATTCGCTGACGGTTATGCGCCCATGGCCACAGCCCCTGGCTTGGCGGCGTACCACACGAAGGCCGTTTCGACCAGTGCGCCCCAAAATTCGTCTCATCGGAGAGTCTATTTACGACTACTCAAATCTGAAGCGCGACACCGATCCAAATGGAGAAGCTATGGCCCCTGTCGCGCCGGAAATGGAATTCATGGCCCCAGTTCCGCTAGAAATGTGCACTGCGCTGGGGAAATTCTGGGAACGACAATGGCACATGATGGCTTTGCTTGCGCGCTGTCCCGGCGCGCTTGATCTTGTACATTCGACCCCAGCCCTAACGTTCGCGCTCGCCTCAAACTGGGTGTTTGCTCAGAATATGGTAAAACAACCCTTGCGCGCGGCTCGCTCGCTCCTTCGTAAAAGACAAGTCGACATTTGTGACTGGCTGGCTTTCCCGGCGCGTCCATCGACTATCAAAATCTTGAGAAAACTTACCCCCGGGGCGATTTCCATAGAGCCGCTGCTTTATCTGCGAGATGGACTTTGGAATGAAGATGCCTTGAGGCTTTTTCAGCACTGCCCCACCATTTCCCAAAGAATCATTTTCCTTGTAACACACCCAGTATGTCGCAAGCATTTTTCGCTGCGCTTCCTAATAGAGGTTGCTGCCGTCGAAGCGCGAGATGACTTTCAATGGCCTGAACTAATAGACCTGCACTATTCGGCCCATAATGCAGACCTTTTTAGGGACTGTCCCAACCGTGTGTTTGACTCAATTGGCGCATTCAACGAACACCTCGATACTTTGCATCTGAGAGATCGCCCGTCCCGATGGGTTTGCCTTCCGGAAATGGTGTTACCGAGGCCACCACTTCCCGGCACAGATACCATCATACCTCTGTTAACTGGACGTGATCTTCTCAACGAGGGGACTGCGATGCATAACTGTGTAGCCTCGCTTTATAGGTCGGTCATAAATGGGACATCTGCTTTCTACCGAATGACCGCACCCGAGCGCGCGACACTTTCCCTTGAACGAGAGGACGGTGTTTGGCGGCTCGGCCAACTCGCTGGCCCCAAAAATTCATCCGTTTCTCAACAGGCTTACGCCGCTGTGTATTCTTGGCTAGGTTCTTTCCTTGATGATCCGGACTATGCCATCCAAAAAGTCATTGTCGATGAAGCGCAGGGCACGCTCCACATCACGTAAATCCGCGCCTATTGGCCTCCTTCGTTGCCAGATTTACCGGCCGCATCCCCCCAAATCGTCCACTCATGTTTTTCCCCGACGATAAGGCATACATTCCTGGAGTAGAAACCTGACCGTAACAACGATTCGACTAACATACACATAGACATTCACTCGGAAGCATTGAGCGGTAAGCATGGCGCAAATTTCCATCGAAGGGCTATTCCGGAAATATCCGGATCTCATCTTGAATCGATTTCAAATCGAATGTGGAGAGGGATGGGCAGCTATTCTCGATGAATTGTTTGCAGAGATCAGCAGAGTAAGAATTGCCGGGTCATCAGTCACGATAAAGCAGGTCAAGGAAAAATTTGGTGGGTTGAGGATCTATTGGTCCCAGGCTAACGGAGAGCAAAATCCCGAAATCAAGGCTCTAATTGATCAGACCAGCCTCCGATCCACAAAAATCTGCGAGGTTTGCGGAGCGGATGGGACATTAAGACAAAAGCCAAATGGCGCTGGCTCAATTGCAGCCTTATGCGACACGCACGCGCGACCAGGCGACATGATTGTTACGCCGATCAAGGCGGAAGATTGGCAGAGCTAGAAGAAGTGATGATCGAAGAATCGCGGCATTTGATATGAAGCAATACTATGAAGACGACCGGGGCTGCCAACTAGCGACCTGCGTTTCTACGGGAACGCTAGAGGGATCAATTGTTATATGTCAGAGCCACAGTAACTTTTTCCCCTAAAAGGTTTTTGCCGTTAGCCATAGCGGACCTATTTGCTTACACCGCGTGTTTGGTTCACCAAGAAGGCCACAGAAGCTCTTCATCGCCGGACGCTCTCAGACCACGCGACGATACCGACAATCCCACCTAAACACTGCCAACGCTCGACTTGCGCTGCCACGATGTCAGAAAAAGGGATGATCCTGAAAGGTCGGGTAGTTACCGGGTAGCGGGTATTCCGCAGTTAAGTTCATAAGGAACCACGCGAAATTTGATTCGATGCCGTATTTTTAGTATGTGTCCGCCCGGTTCCCGGGAAGGTTGGACAATGGCTTATAAAGTCGCCGTGGTGGGCGCAACCGGCAATGTCGGACGCGAGATGCTGTCCGTGCTGGCCGAGCGCCAATTTCCCGTCAGCGAAGTGGTGGCGTTGGCCTCGACCCGCTCGATAGGGACGGAAGTGTCGTTCGGCGACCACACGCTCAAGGTCAAGGCGCTGGAGTATTTCGACTTCAAAGGCACCGACATCTGCCTGATGTCGGCGGGCGGCAAGGTCGCCAAGGAATGGGCGCCCAAGATCGTAGCCCAGGGCGCCCTCGTGATCGACAATTCCAGCGCTTGGCGGATGGACCGGGGGGTACCCCTGGTGGTGCCGGAAGTGAATGCCGACGCGCTCAGCGAGATCAAGAAGGGCATCATCGCCAATCCCAATTGCTCGACCGTCCAGCTGGTGGTGGCGCTGAAGCCGCTGCACGATCTGGCCACCATCAAGCGGGCAGTGATCGCCACCTATCAATCTGTCTCGGGCGCGGGCAAAGACGCGATGGACGAGCTGTTCCGCCAGACCCGCGCCGTGTTCGTGGCCGATCCCATCGAGCGGGAGAAATTCACCAAGCAGATCGCGTTCAATGTCATTCCCCATATCGATGTCTTTCTCGACTCCGGCTACACCAAGGAAGAATGGAAGATGATGGTGGAGACACAGAAGATTCTCGATCCCGACATCCAGGTAACCGCGACCTGCGTGCGCGTGCCGGTCTTCATCGGCCATAGCGAAGCGGTCACACTGGAATTCGAGAAGCCCATCACGGCGGAAAAAGCGCGTGCGGTGCTGCGCGCGGCGCCGGGCGTGCTTCTGATCGACAAGCGCGAGGATGGCGGCTACGCCACCCCGATCGAATGCGCCGGCGAGGACGCCACTTATGTGAGCCGCGTCCGCAAGGACCCCACGGTGGAGAACGGGTTGTCGCTCTGGATCGTCGCGGACAATCTGCGCAAAGGCGCAGCGCTCAATGCCGTGCAGATCGCCGAATGCCTGATCAATCGCAAATTGCTGCGAGCTGCCTGATGCCCAAAGGCTATTGGATCGCACGGATCGATGTGAAAGATCCGGAGACCTACAAATCCTATGTCGCCAACGCAACGCCGGCCTATCAGAAATATGGCGCCAAATTCCTGGTCCGCGGCGGCCAATGCGAAGCGGTGGAGGGCCTGGGCCGCAGCCGCAATGTGGTGATCGAGTTCGACAGCTATGAGCAGGCGATGGCCTGTTATCGCTCGCCGGAATATCAGGCGGCGGCCGAGTTTCGCCGCAAGGCCAGCATGGGCGAAATCCTGGTGGTGGAAGGGGCTTAGCATTTTGTTGATGGGGCGCTATCGCGGTGCGCTTGCCAGCGGCGCGCTGAAGCCGGATTCCGCGCAACGCGCCGCAGCCGAAAAGCTCAGCAGCCTGGCTCGGCTTCTCGCGCGGCCCAATCGTTTTTCCCTCTTCCGGAAAAAACCGGCGCCTCGCGGGCTCTATCTCTGGGGCGATGTCGGCCGGGGCAAATCCATGCTGATGGATCTGTTCTTCGGGGAGGCTGCGGTCGCACCCAAACGCCGCGTCCATTTCAACGCCTTCATGGCCGATGTGCATGCCAGATTGCATGTCGAACGCGCCAGGACCGGTGCGAACGATCCGATCCTCGCCGTGGCGGCGGCGCTGACGGGCGAGGCACGGCTTCTCTGTTTTGACGAATTCCAGGTGACGGATGTGGCTGACGCCATGATCCTGGGCCGGCTGTTCGAGCAATTGCTCGATCTCGACACCGTGATCGTGGCCACCAGCAATGTCGCGCCCGACCGGCTTTATGAAGGCGGGCTCAACCGCCAATTGTTCCTGCCCTTCATCGCCCTGATCCAAGAGCGGCTGGAAGTGGTGGAATTGAATGGCCCCACCGATTACCGGCTACACCGCCTCTCCGGCCATCCCGTCTATCTCACCCCCCTGTCACCACAGACCGACACAGCGATGGACGCGGCCTGGCGGCGGCTGACCGATTGCGCGCGCGGCGAACCCGCCCGCCTCACCGTGTTCGGCCGCAGCCTTGTCGTGCCCCAGGCGGCGCGGGGCGTGGCGCGCTTTTCTTTTGCGGATCTGTGCGAGAAGCCCCTGGCAGCGGCGGACTATCTGGAGATCGCGCGGAATTTCCACACTTTGCTGATCGATCATATCCCCATTCTGTCGGCCGCGGAGCGCGACGCGGCCAGGCGTTTTGTTCTCCTGATCGATACGCTCTACGATCAGAATGTGAAGCTGATCGCATCGGCGGAAGCCGCGCCTTCCCTGCTCTATCCCCACGGCGATGGCGCCGACGCTTTCCGCCGCACCGCCTCGCGGCTCGCCGAAATGCAAAGCGAGGATTATCTCAGGCATGGGCATGGCATTTCGCGTCTTGTGACGGGATAGCGCGCGATGCTGGAGAATATGCTCTGGGCTTCGGCGTTCATTCTTGCCTGCATTCTTTTCTATCGTTTCGCCCTGCCCGTGTTGAGGCGCTTCGACGTGGAGAATGTGGAACGCATTGTGCGGCAGGAACAGGAAAACTCCGATCCCACCGCCCATATCCGCCATGCGCTCGAGACAGCGGAAGAACAGGTCGAACCCGTCACCGAGATCAAAGTCGGCGATGTGGTGCAATATCTGTTCGAGACGAAAATCTATCTCGACCGCGATGACGCGGAAGCGTCGCGGGCCGAGCGCATCGGCGCCATCGCCCGGCGCTTTTATACGGAATTGCCGCAAGCCATGGCGGGCCGCGGAACACGCGCGCCTCTATCCGCCCGCGAGCGCGCCACCCGCCGTTGGTGGAAACATTAGCTATTTGATGCCCCCTCCCCGACCTAGCTTCGACAGATTAGGCGGGCTCGCCTTTTAAAAGCCTGGGCAGTTTTCCGATATCGCCGCCGGCATGGCGCATGAACAGGCGCCGTAGCGGTCCGATCGCGTCCACCACGCCCAATCCCAGGTCGCGCAAATGCCGCAGCGGAGCGACGTCGTTGGAAAAAAGGCGGTTGAGCGCATCGGTGGACACGGCGAGGGTGAAGGAATCAAACCGCCGCCAACGCTCATAGCGTTTCAATACATCAAGCGCGCCGATGTCCTGGCCCAGCCGCGCAGCATCCAGCAAAGTCTCGGCCAGCGCGGCCGCGTCTTTCAAGCCCAAATTCAGACCCTGACCGGCGATGGGATGGATGCCATGGGCGCAATCGCCGGCCAGCGCGAAACGGGGCCGCACATAGTCTCGCGCGAGATGGAAGTTGAGCGGATAGGACCAGCGCGCGCCCACCACTTCGGTCTTGCCCAGATGGGCACCGAAGCGTGCCGCCACTTCGGCATCGAATTCCTTCGGTCCCAACGCCAGCATGGCAGGGGCCTTGTCCCTGGCCTCGGTCCAGACCAGCGAGGAGCGGTCTCCCGTCATCGGCAGAATCGCAAATGGTCCCGATGGCAGGAAATGCTCATAGGCCACGCCATTGTGCGGCCTGTCATGGTGCACGGTGGCGACAATGCCGGTTTGCGGATAGGACCAGCCGATCACGCCGATGCCCATCGCCTTGCGCAACTTGGAATCGCGGCCATCGGCGGCGATCGCCAGCTTGGCCTGGAGTTCGCTGCCGTCGCTGAGCCGCGCACGGACATGGGCGCCCTCCAATGCCAGCGATTGGATTTCGGCAGGCGCGATCAGCGTGAGATTCTTTTCGTGCTGGAGAACGGCATGAAGCGCGGTGCGGATGTGCCGGTTCTCGGCGATATGGCCCAGACTGTCGGCGCCCACCTCCTGGGCGTCGAAATGCAGCGAGAAAGGCGAGGCCGGACGGCCCACCGCGCCATCGCTGACCAGAATCTCGCGGATGGGCTGGGCCTCGGGCGCCAGATGCGGCCAGACGCCCAACACTTGCAGCATGCGCACATTGGCATAGGCGAGAGCGGAGACCCGGCCATCGAATTCCGGCGTCACCGTCGTTGCGGGCGCAAGGGCATCGACCAGCGCGACCTGAAGACCGCCTTTGGCTAGGGCCAGCCCCAAAGTGAGGCCGACCATGCCGCCGCCACAGACGATCACATCGCTCTGATTCATGGCTCGTGTAAGCCGCATTCAGGACAGGAAGGAAAGGGCCGCCCCACGCATATAATTTGTGCATCCACCGGGGCGTGCCTTTTTTTTGAGCGCACGCCGGTGCTGCCTGCCGGGCGCCCCGCAACAAAACCATTGAGTTCCAATATGTTAGATAGCGACCGCACTCGGCACAATTTTTGATATGGGTCTGGAAACAAGGGCCCGGTCATTCATGAAGTTCCTCAAGATTTTGGCGGCGCTGCTGCCGGGTATCCTTTTGCCCAGCGCCGCGCTGGCTGCTGCCCCCAAATTCGACAGTGGCGACACCGCCTGGATGCTCACCTCGTCCGCGTTAGTGTTGATGATGACCATTCCGGGCCTGGCGCTTTTTTATGGCGGCATGGTGCGCAAGAAGAATGTGCTGGCGACTTTGGCGCAAAGCTTCGGCGCCACTTGCATCATCACCGTGCTTTGGATGGTGATCGGTTATTCGCTGGCTTTCACAAACAATGCCAGTGCCGGCGTCAATCAATTCATCGGCAGCTTCGACCAGTTCCTGCTGGGCCGGATGACCGTCAATGCCGTGAGCCCGCTGGCCACCACCATCCCCGAATCCGTCTACATGTTTTTCCAGATGACGTTCGCCATCATCACGCCCGCCCTGATCGCCGGCGCGCTGGCAGACCGGATGAAATTCTCCGCCTTCATGTGGTTCATGTCGCTGTGGCTCATTCTGGTCTATTGCCCGATCGCGCATTGGGTGTGGGGTGGCGGCTGGCTGGGCGCGAAAGGCGCGCTGGATTTTGCCGGCGGCACGGTGGTGCATCTCAATGCCGGGACGGCGGCGCTGGTCACCTGCCTGATGCTGGGCAAGCGCATTGGTCTCAAAAGCGAAAGCATGGCGCCGCACAATCTGGTCTTGAGCGTGATCGGCGCATCGCTTCTGTGGGTGGGCTGGTTCGGCTTCAATGCTGGCTCTGCGACCGCCGCCAATGCCAATGCCGGCATGGCCGCGGTCGCCACCCAGATCGCCGCCGCCGCGGCCGCGCTGGCCTGGACCGCGGCCGAATGGGTCATCGCCAAGAAGCCCAGCGTGCTGGGAATGATCTCTGGCGCGGTGGCGGGACTGGTGGCGATCACCCCGGCCTCGGGCTATGTCGATCCCCGAGGCGCGCTTGTGATCGGATTGGCCGCCGGCTTTGTCTGTTATTTCTCCGCGGTCTGGGTCAAGCGCTGGATCGGCTATGACGATGCCTTGGACGCCTGGGGCGTGCATGGTGTGGGCGGCGCATTGGGCGCCATCCTGACGGGCGTGTTCGCCTCCAACGCAGTCAATCCCAGCGCCAAAGGCTGGCTGGCGGATGGCAATCTCCATCAGATGCTGCTGCAATTCTATGACGTGGCCGCCACCTTTGCGTATTGCGCCATCGTCACCTTCTTGATCCTCAAAATCCTGGACCTGACGCTGGGCTTGCGCGTCGACCGTGAAGACGAGATTGATGGCCTGGATTTCACCCTGCATGGCGAAACCGTGCATGGCTGACGGGCTTGGCCTGGGACCAGTGAACGCTTAGAAATTCACCAAGCTGCTTCGCGCGAGCTTCCGTGACCCAAACGCTGATGTCCCATTTGCCGGCGGGCCCGTTCGCCCGGCTGGCCGAACTCTTGGGCGATATCGAGCCCGGCAAGGCGCCCATCAATCTTTCGGTGGGCGATCCCAGCGGCAGCGTGCCCGCTTTCGTGACCGAAACTCTGGCCAAGAGCGCCGGCAGCTTCGGCAAATATCCGCCCATCACCGGCAGCGATGAATGGCGCGAGGCCGCCGCATCCTGGCTCAACCGCCGCTTCGGCCTGAACGGCGCCATCGATCCGGAAAAACATGTGCTGCCCTTGAACGGCACACGTGAAGGCCTGTTCCTGGCGCTGTTTCCGCTCTTGCCGCTGATCAAGAATGGCGAGAGACCCATCGTAGCGATGCCCAATCCTTTCTATCAGGCGTATGCCGCCGCCGCGTTGGGCGTCCATGCCGAACCGCTTTACGTGCCCTCGACCGCGGCGACCGGCTTTCTGCCCGACTACGTCGGGTTGCCAGATGAAGTGCTGAAGCGGTTGGCCGCAATTTACATCTGTTCGCCCTCCAACCCCGAAGGCGCGGTGGCAAGCGAGGAGTATTGGCGGCAATTGTTCACGCTGGCCGAGCGTCACGACTTCATCGTGCTGGCGGACGAATGTTATGCCGATATTTATTTCGACAAGCCGCCGCCCTCTGCGTTGCCGGCGCGGCTCCAGCAATCGGGCGGCTTCAGCCGCCTTCTCACTTTTCATTCGCTGTCCAAACGCTCCGGCTTGCCCGGTCTGCGCTCCGGCATGGTGGCAGGCGACGCCGAGCTGATCGCCCGCTTCCGCACTTTCCGCCATGTGGCGGGCCCGCAGATGCCGGGACCCATCATGGCGGCGTCGGCGGCGGCCTGGCGGGACGAAGATCACGTGGCGGCGAACCGCGCCCTCTATGCCGAGAAGATGGCGGCGGCACATCGCATCCTGGGCAATCGCGTCGCCCGGCCGGCCGGAGGCTTTTTCCTCTGGCTGGAGACCGGCAATGGCGAGGAAACCACCCTGGGCCTGTGGCGCGACGAGGGGGTCAAAGTCCTGCCCGGAGCCTATATGGGGCGTGAAATTGAGCCGGGAAAAACCCAGTCAAACCCTGGATTTTCCTTCATCCGAATTGCCCTTGTTAAGGATTTATCAACCATTATGACCGCACTCGAAAGGGTGAGAAATTTTCTAGGGTCCTGATCCGATATGGCACAGGGTCTCTATTCTTGGTCCAAACTTTCTTCCCCCACAAGGCGAAGCCATTGGTGGGGGAAGATGTGTTCCGAGGGTTTATCCCGAGGAACACAGATGGGGGTCCTAAAATGTCCCAATCCCGAATGATCGGTGGCGTCTACCATCCGCGCGCCCGCGGCAGCGCCATGAGCGAAGCCCTGGCCGATGCGCGCAGGGCGCTGGCGCGGCTGCTGGGCATGATGATGATGCGCGGCGCGGGCCTGCTTCTGTTTGCGGTCGCTTGCGCGGCGCTGTTGGCGCTGGTCACGCATCATGCCGACGATGCCAGCCTCAACAATGCCAATGGGCGCGAAGTCGCCAATCTTCTGGGTCCGCTGGGCGCGGTCGCGGCGGATCTTCTGTTGCAGACATTCGGTTTCGCCGCACTCGCCTTTCTGGCGCCGCCCGCTTTCTGGGGGCTGCGCGCGCTGTTCGGAAAAACCCTGCGCCACGCTCCGCTGCGTCTTGTGGCATGGCCGCTTGGTACCCTGGCCGTCGCGGCAGGGCTGGGGCTTTTCCCCGCACCCGCCACTCTGCCCGCCGGTGTGGGCGGCATGATCGGCATCGCCGCGCACGCGCTTTCGATCCATGCGGGCGCGACCTATGGCCATGCCTGGATCGGGACTGCGGTGCCGCTGTTTCTTCTGGCCGTGGGATTGCCGCTCTCGTTCCTGGCCACGGGCTTGCGCTTTATTCCTCTGGCGCGGGGCGCGGCAAATATTCCCGCCGCGCTCTGGTGGCTGGGCGGGCGCATCAAACGTCCCCAATCCCGCGCGGTGGATGTGCCGCATGACGAAGATGCGGACGAACCGGAGTTCGAGGACGATGACAGCGAGGAAGGCTATCACCTGGATGAGAGCCCCGAGCCATTGGCCGCGACGCGGCTGGCGGAGCGGCGCGAGGGCCGCGTCAAGCGTGACGAAGCCAAGCGCGCGCCCAAGCCCGGCAAACCTGCCAAGCAGCCGGCGCTCAATCTCGCGTCCGGCGAATATCAGCTGCCGGCGTTGGGCCTTCTTAGCGAGGCGCCGCAGGCGCTCGACAATCACGGCCTGTCGGACGAAGCGCTGGAGGAAAACGCCCGCATGCTGGAAGCGGTGTTGACCGATTTCGGGGTCAAGGGCCGCATCACCGCGGTGCGTCCCGGCCCGGTGGTGACCCTGTATGAATTCGAGCCCGCCGCAGGCGTCAAATCCTCGCGCGTGGTGTCACTCGCCGATGACGTGGCGCGTTCCATGTCGGCGGTATCCGCCCGCGTGGCGGTGATCTCCGGCCGCAATGTGATCGGCATCGAGCTTCCGAACCAGATCCGGGAAACCGTCTATCTGCGCGAACTTCTTTCCACCTCCGATTACGAGAAGGCGCGCGCGCCGCTGGCGCTGGCCTTGGGTAAGACCATCGGCGGCGAGCCGGTGATCGCCGATCTCGCCAAGATGCCCCATCTTCTGGTGGCAGGCACCACCGGTTCGGGCAAGTCGGTGGGATTGAACACCATGATCCTGTCGCTGCTCTATCGCATGGCGCCAGAGCAATGCCGAATGATCATGATCGATCCCAAGATGCTGGAACTGTCGGTCTATGACGGCATCCCTCATCTTCTCACCCCCGTGGTCACCGATCCGCGCAAGGCAGTGGTGGCGCTCAAATGGGCGGTGCGCGAAATGGAAGAGCGCTATCGCAAAATGTCCAAGCTGGGCGTGCGCGGCGTGGAAGCCTTCAATGATCGTGTGCGCAAGGCCAAGGAAAAAGGCGAGACCCTCAAGCGCACGGTGCAGACCGGCTTCGACCGCGAGACCGGCAAGCCGATCTATGAAGACGAAGTTCTGGAACTGGAGCACATGCCTTTCATCGTCGTGGTGGTGGATGAAGTCGCCGACCTGATGATGATCTCGGGCAAGGAGATCGAAGGCGCGGTCCAGCGCCTGGCCCAGATGGCGCGTGCGGCCGGCATCCATCTGATCGCCGCGACCCAGCGCCCGTCGGTGGACGTGATCACCGGCACCATCAAGGCCAATTTCCCCACCCGCATCTCCTTCCAGGTCACCTCCAAGATCGACAGCCGCACCATCCTGGGCGAGCAGGGCGCCGAGCAGCTCTTGGGTCAGGGCGACATGCTCTATATGGCGGCAGGCGGGCGCATCCGCCGCGTCCATGGACCCTTCGTCTCCGACCATGAAGTCGAGGATGTGGTGCGGTTCCTCAAGGCCCAGGCCACGCCGGAATATCTCGATGCCGTGACCGAGGAACCCGACGACGCAGGCGACGATCCCTTCGCGGCGCTGGGCGACGGCGGCAATATGGAATCGGGCGACGATCTCTATGACCAGGCCTTGGCAGTGGTGGCGCGCGACAAGAAAGCCTCCACCTCCTACATCCAGCGGCGCTTGCAGATCGGCTATAACCGGGCTGCCAGCCTGATCGAACGGATGGAACAGGACGGCGTGATCTCGGCCCCCAATCATAAGGGCGTAAGAGAAGTTCTGCTCCCTGACCACGAGCGCTAGTCCCGGCCTCTGAAATCGCGTAAAAATCCTCTCCAGCGGTGGGAGAGCTCATGTCCTATATCGACAAATCATTGGGCGCCGGCGAGACCGTGATCACGCGCGCGCGTTTTCCCTGGACCTATAATCTTTCCGCTTGGTGTCAGCTTCTGATCCCGGCCATGGTGCTGGCAGGGTTGCTGGCTTGGGCGAGCCGGCAGCCGAATTTCCTCGCCGCGAATAGCCCGCTCAGTTGGGCGGCGGCGTTGGTGGCGATCTGGCTGGTCCTGGGGCTGATCGCGTTCCTCAGGATGATGATCCGCAAATGGACCACCGAGATCGGCGTCACCAGCCATCGCTTTGTGGAAAAATACGGCGCGCTGTCGATGCGCACCAATGAAATCGCTTTGCCCAATATCGAAGGCGTTAAAATGACTCAAAGCCTGTTGGGCCGTCTTCTGGGTTATGGGACGGTGCGCATCGAGGGCACGGGCGTGGACGCCGTCACGACACCCGAGATCGCCGATCCGGTGGGCTTTGTGCGTGCCATCCAGACGGCGCGGGAGCATGTCGCCCAACGCTTCGAGCAGCAGCGGATCGTCAATCCCTAGACCGCCTTGGCGAAGATGAGGGTTTCCGCCTTGATGGGAAACGTGACCGTCACGCGCGTGCCATGTCCCCGCTGGCTGTCGAATTCCAGGCGACCCTGGTGCAATTCGACGAACGCCTTGACCAGTGACAGGCCCAGGCCGACGCCCTCATAGCGGCGCTCCAGCCGGTTATCGACTTGGCCGAACGGCTCCAGCGCGACGGCCAGATCCTCGGCCGACATGCCGATGCCATTGTCGCCCACGATCACCGCGATCCCTTCGGGACCGCGCTTGGCTTCGATCCAGACATTGCCGCCCTTGGGCGTGAATTTGATGGCGTTGGAAAGAAGACAAAGGAAAATCTGCTGGAGCTTGGTGGGATCGCCCATCAATTTGAGAGCGGAACCTATCTCGTAAACCGAGAAATCGAGACCGGCTTTCACGGCCTGCTCTTTTGCGAGCGAAGCGCAATCCTGGAGCAGGTCGCTCACATCGACGTCCTGGACGTCGATGATCATTCCGCCGGATTCGCTCTTGGACAGATCGAGCACCGAATTGATCACGCCTAGAAGACGGCGGCCTGAGCGCAATATGTCGGCGGAATAGTCCACATAGCGCGCATTGCCCACCGCCCCGAACAACTCGCCATGGATGATCTCGGAGAAGCCGATGATGGCGTTCAGAGGGGTGCGCAATTCATGGCCCATATTGGCCAGGAACCGGGTCTTGGCCGCATAAGCCGCCTCGGCTTCCTGCTTGGCCTTGCGCAATACATCCTCGCGCTCCTTGATGGCGGTGAAGTCCGAGAAGAACAGGATGGAGCCGCCTTCGGAGGTGGGCGTAGCGGTCATCCGCACCCAGCCGCCACTGGCAAGCTCCAGCTCGACCTGGTTGGAGCCATACACGGACCTGGGATCGCGCACCTGACTGCCAATCAGGCGCAGCGCATCGGAGAAAACCGTGCCGCGTACCAAGCAGTCCGCAATCGCGGGGAAGAACTGCTGCAATTGCCGATTGGCCAGCGCGATCGAGCCGCCGGAATCAACCAGGATCACGCCCTCGCGCGAGGTTTCCAGCGCGTCCGACAGGCGATTCTCGGCCGAACGCCTGAGTGTCGTCTCGCGCGTCATCATCTGGCGGATACTGCCTTGCATCACGGTCAAGGAGCGCAGCAGCGCGCCGGTTTCATCAGCGCCCCCCGCCGGAATGACGCTTTGCAATTCGCCAGCGGCGATCCGGTCGGCCACCGCGGCCGCATCGGAGAGCGGGCGCACAATGCGGGCCCTGAGGAACGCGGTCACCATGCCTGCCAGGAGAAGCGCGAGCAGCGTGGCCCCGGCGGTAAGATATTCGTAGCTCTGGATATTGGCCGCCGTCTGACGCCGGCCCACGAAACTGTGGTCGGTGTTGAGTTCGATCAAAAGATCGAACTTGTCGTCGATCTGCTGGGCGACCTCTTCCAATCGGGCGATGTCGGCCTTGCCGCGCTGGTCACGCCAATGGGTCACCAACGGCCTGATCTCGCGGATCAGATGCTTTTCGTCATCGTTCAGCGAACGCTGCTCGGCGACGCTGAGATCATCGGAGAAAGTGGTTGCGAGGTCGGAGATTTCGCCGGCGATGCCATTCTGTCGTTCCGGCGCGGCATGCTCATAGCGCAACTCGGCCATCTGCATGAGAATGAAATCGGACTGGGCCGCGCGGGCGTAATTGATCGCCATCAGCGGGCCGTCAAAAGTGGTCACTGCCATCTTGCCCGCCGACGCGAGCACGACATAACCGGCCGCACCCAGAAGCGCGATCAGCGCACTCATGGCGATGAAAGCACCAAAGATCTTGATGCCGATCGAATATCTTGTCAGCGACATGCCGCTCCGTCCGCGCCCAAAACGCACGCGTCTGGCGGCAATTCTGGACAAGGCAGGTTTACGGTTGATTAAGGATCGATTTGACCAACGGCCGCGCTCTATTTCACATGCACCAAAAGTTTCATCTTGGGGTGGATGTGGCAGCGGACCTCGAAGGTTCCAGCCTGGGGAAAGCTTTCGGTAAGTTTCTGGCCAGGGGCCCTCTCGTCGGAGTCGAACAGACCCGAAACAAAGACTTGATGGATGAAATCGTCCCGGTTGGTGAAAGTGAGGCTGTCGCCCCGATTGATGGTGATTTCGCCGGGATGAAAAGCGCGGCCACCTTGGGCAATGACATGGTCGTCGGCGAATGCCGGCCCCGCCATCGCCAACAGGCCTGCCAGGATGATCCTTTTCACGGCCGTTCCTCCCGCGCGGCACCATAGAGCGCGTGGGTAAAAGGAAGGCAAATTTTTCGGCCCGATGGCTCAAAAAAGCCCGGAAAGCGGGCCCTCGAAGGGGTGGACAGCGGCCCGCCGCTGGCCTATATCCCCGCACCTTCTGACGCGGGGTGGAGCAGCCCGGTAGCTCGTCAGGCTCATAACCTGAAGGTCACAGGTTCAAATCCTGTCCCCGCAACCAATGAAAAAAGCTCGGCTGTCAGCCGAGCTTTTTTTATTACCCTAGCGACAGCGTAGGGCTTTATCGGCCCTTGATGACGCCAAAATGACTGCCGAACCAAGGTTCCCGCAATCCTGTGTGCGGCTTTTACGTAGGTAGCAATTGCGATTGCCTCAACCGCAGGGCCGTCGCTATAACCCCGGCCCACTGGGCACAAAGTCGGTGCCTCTTTGTCAGGTCTTAGGGAGTGCGCATGGGAATACAGATCCCGGCCGACTACCGGCCGCAGGAAAATGAACCCTTCATGAATGAGAAGCAGCGGGAGTATTTCCGCCGCAAATTGAACAGCTGGAAGGAAGAAATCCTCAGAGAGAGCCGTGAGACCATCCAGAATCTGCAAGCCGAGACCATTCCTCATGCCGACCTGGCCGATCGGGCTTCGACCGAAGCCGAGCGCCAGCTCGAATTGCGCACGCGCGACCGGCAGAGAAAGCTGATCGCCAAGATCGACGCGGCGCTGCACCGGATCGACGACGGCTCCTATGGCTTCTGCGAAGAGACCGGCGAGCCGATTTCCCTGAAGCGCCTGGACGCCAGGCCCATCGCCACGCTCTCGATCGAAGCGCAAGAACGTCACGAACGGCGCGAAAAAGTTTATCGGGACGACTAGTTTTTAATTTCCCCCTCCGGCCTTCGCATCGCAAGCGCTGCTACGGCCACCTCCCCCATCAGCGCGCTTCGCGCGCACGGGGGAGGGAGGTCACGACCAAGCTTCAACAAGCGCTGGTTCGGCTGGGCCGTGAATTTCTTCCCCCGCATGGCGAAGCCATTGGCGGGGGAAGATGTCTCTGAGCGCTTGCGCGAAAGAGACAGATGGGGGGCTCAAAAATCAGCTACCAAGGCATCAAGATATCAAATAGCTGACTTCCATACCTTGGCGCCTGCACATCGCTGACCGTGCCCTGGCCGCCATAGGTGATGCGCGCTTCCGCGATCTGGGAAAGATTGACGCTGTTCGCCTGAGTGATGTCCTCGCGGCGGACGATGCCGGTGACCTGCATGTCGCGCATCTCGCTATTGACCCGCACCTGCTGATGCCCGTCGATCACCAGATTGCCGTTGGGAAGGACCTGCGCCACCAGCGCGGCCAAGGTCATGTTGATGTTCTCCTGCCGGTTCACGCTGCCGGCGCCGACATTGGATGTGTTCGACCCCATATTGACCAGATTGGCGGGGTTCATGCCCTTGGGCATCACGGTCTCAAGCCCGAAGAAATTGGTGAGATTGGCCGCGTCGCTGTTGGTGCGGCTGCGCGAGGTCGTGTCCTGAAGGTTGGCGGAGTCGGCGACCGAGACATTGACCGTGATCACGTCGCCCACGCGGCTGGCCCGCGGATCCGAGAAGAAGCTTCTGGCGTTGACCTGCCACAAGGAATTGTCCGTATGGGTGATGGGCGCAGGCGCGGGAATGGAGGCCACGATCTTGCTCTCGGCAGGATTGCCCACCGGCGCCATTTTCGGCATCGAGCCGATATTCTGGATGCGATCCACCGCCGAGCAGCCGCACAAGGCCGCGCCCAGGATGGTGATGGAAATCTTGAACAGAGATTGCATGAGCCTTGATCCTAGTTGCGCGCGGTACGCTGATTGGGTGAAGCAGGGCCGGTGGCGACGACAGTGCCGGGGGCGCTGATGACGCCATTGATGGTGCGGAAGGACGCGGGGTTCTGGACCGTCACCGTGTCACCGACGCCGCCTTCGCTCATGGCGCGGCCGGTCGCGGTCAATTCCACGCCGGGCGCATCGAACAGCATGGTGACGGCCTGGCCCTTGATCACGACGATGGGCCTGCGCATATCGTCGGACCTGAAAGCTTCGCCGGCATGCAGTAGCCGGCGCGCCTCCATGTCCTTTGCCGCCGCGAAATTCGTCACCACGCCCGCCATCAGGGCATTTCCTGCAACGGTGGCGTAAGTGAGATCGCTTTCCGAAATGGCCTGGCCGCGGGGGATGTCGTGCGCCGGCACCACCACGCGCACGCCGGCATCTTGCGCGGCCGCCGCCAATGCCGGCAGCGGCAGGAGCGCGAACAGCGCGAAAATCAGGGCTTTACGGGTCATCACGGGCCACTCAGCTGGGCGGTTTCCTGCAGCATCTGGTCGGCCGCGGTCACCACTTTGGAGTTCATTTCATAGGCGCGCTGCGCCGTGATCAGGGCGGTGATCTCGTCCACCGAATTGACGTTGGAGGTTTCCAGATAACCCTGCTGGATCGTGCCATAGCCTGGCGAGCCGGGAACACCGGTCTGGGCCGTGCCGGACGCAGGCGTCTGCAGGAACAAATTGCTGCCGATGGAATTGAGGCCGGCGGGGTTGGGGAAGACGGTCAATTCGAGTTGGCCCACGGTCTGCGGTGTGGTGTTGCCCGGAATGGTGGCGAGTACCTGGCCCTGGGCGTTGATGGTCGTCGCCGTGGCGTTGGTGGGGACAGAGATGCCGGGAAGGACCAGAAGTCCGTCCTGGGTCACCAGCTGACCCTGCGGCGAAAGCGAGAAATTGCCCGAGCGGGTATAGGCGTCGGTGCCGTCAGGTTGCTGGATCTCGAAGAATCCCGCGCCCTGCACGGCGACGTCATAAGGATTGCCGGTCGACTGAAGATCGCCTTGGGTATTGATGCGATAAATCGCCGAAGTCTTGACGCCGGCGCCAATCTGGATGCCGTTGGGGGCGAAGGTGCCGGTGTCCGAGGTCTGGGCGCCCGGCGTCACGACATTCTGATAGAGCAGGTCCTCGAACTCCGCCCGCTGCTGCTTGAAGCCGGTGGTGTTCATGTTCGCCAGATTGTTGGCGATGGTTTCGACATTGGTCTGCTGGGCCTGCATGCCCGTGGCAGCGATGGAAAGAGCGCGCATGGGTCAAAACTCCTAATTGGGCATCGTGCCAAGCTGGCTGATCGCTTGGCGCATTAAATCTTCCTGGGAACTCGAAAGCGTGGCGGTCATCTGGTAGGCCCGCGTCACGTCGATCATGTGGGTGATCTCGATCACCGGCTGGACGTTGGAGCTTTCCAACATGCCCTGCTGCTCCGAAGCGGTGGCCGGGGTGGCCGCCTGCGTGGTGGAATAGAGGTTGGAGCCCTGTTTGGTGAGGGCGCTGTCATTGGCGAAATCCACCGCCTGCAGCTTGCCGAGCTGATTGATATTGCCGTTGATGACGCTGCTGATGGTGCCGTCGGTGCCGATATTGATGTCACCGGCGTCCGGCGTGATGGTGATGGCGCCGCCATCGCCCTGCACAGGATAGCCTTCCGAAGTGACAAGCTGGCCGTTCGGGTCGAGCGAGAAATGCCCGTCCCTGGTGTAGCGCATGCCTGCGGGCGTCTGCACCGCGAAATAACCGTTGCCATTGATGGCGACATCCAGCGGCGCGCCGGTATGGGTGAGTTCGCCCTGCGACAGATCGCGCAGATTGCCGGTGTCCTTCACGAAACTGAGCGTCTGGGTTCCCCTCTGGCCTTCGGCGGGCCGCACCTGCTCGAGATATTCCTCGAACCGCGCGGTTTCCCGCTTGTATCCAGGCGTGGAAACATTGGCGAGATTGTTCGCGATCATGTCCATCGAACGGAACGCCGCGAGTTGCTGCGAAAGACTAACGAGAAGTGAATTATCCATGGCCCGCAGATCCTTTCTGGTCTGCTGGCCTTCAACTGCAGTCACCGTGCCAAGCGGAAAACGCGGTTTTTACGGACTTTCCTGCATCGTTCGTGCGGCGCGCGGAAAAACTTGCCGAGTGGAAGCCGCCGTCATGGGCAATTTCAACCGCTCCTTAACCACGTTTGCTTACGGTCGGGTTCAACAAGAGCCGGGACATAGAGTATGGCGACCAAGGACAAAGAAGCCGAGGCAGACGACGAGAACGCCGAAGCGCAAGGCGCGGGAGCGCCCAAGAAGGGCCTTGCGCGCTTTCTCACCAAGAAAATTCTCATAATCGCGGCCCCCGTCCTGCTCTTGTTGCTGGGCGGCATCGGCGCCGGCGCTTATTTTCTCTTCCTCAAGCCTACGCCCGCGAAGGTGGCCAAGGCCGACGCGATTCCGCTGACCCCGCCGCTGGTCGCGTTCAGCGACGTGCCCGACATCCTGGTCAATATCCAAAGCAGTGACGGCACGCCCGCTTATCTGAAATTGTCGCTGTCGCTGGAAATGGACAATGACCTTGAAAAAGCAGGCATCACGGCGCTGACGCCGCGCCTGGTGGACCAGTTTCAATCCTATCTGCGCGAATTGCGGGTCGACGATCTCAAGGGCTCGGAAGGCGTATTGAGATTGAAGGAAGAATTGCTCAGGCGGGTCAACGCCGCCTCCGCGCCCTATCACGTGCGCGACGTGCTTTTGAAACAGATGATCGTTCAGTAGCGGATATTTCATGGCCGACGAAACGCCCACCCAGGAAGCCCCGCCGGAAGCCGCTCCGGCGCTCGAGGAGACGGCTGCGCCCGCCGCTTCGGCCGAACGCATCCTCAACCAAGAGGAAATCGATTCCCTTCTGGGCTTCGACGTCAATTCGGAGCAGCTTCAGGACAAATCCGGCGTCCGCGCCATCATCAATTCGGCATTGGTCTCCTATGAGCGCCTGCCGATGCTGGAAATCGTCTTCGACCGCCTGGTGCGGTTGATGACGACCTCGTTGCGCAA
>Ga0075522_10001104_pt1 | contig 20486 bp, 17 predicted proteins | sample NGEPerA_FD_74796 | JGI IMG/M metagenome (GOLD analysis project Ga0075522, IMG submission 74796) | Arctic peat soil microbial communities from the Barrow Environmental Observatory site, Barrow, Alaska, USA - NGEE PermafrostL2-A | ecosystem: Environmental > Terrestrial > Soil > Wetlands > Peat ...
GTATTGCGAAGACCCGTTCGGCAACTCGATCGAAGTGTATTCTCACAGCACCGAGCAGACCTGGAGCAACATGTAGCGTTCGGTCGGCAGCGTCTGCAAGCAACCGGCGTGTCGAGTTGCGCCGAGATCCGCGGTCTAAAGAACAGAACCCGCCTTAATTCTTCGTTGCCTTCTTTAGATCCGAATAGATTGCTTCAACGAACTTTTCTTTCGTCCAGGAGCCGTTCGGCAGCGAATACGTTCCGTCGTAATCGAGAGTGGGCCGTGCGGCCTGCACTTCCGCCAGCGTCTTGCCTTGCTTGATCAAGTCCTGAATCCGATCATGCACGATCGTGACCATGTCGCGATATTCGAGCAGCTCCGATTGGTCGCAAATGCGGCCGCGTGCCGGCACAATGTAGGTGCCACCCTCCACTTCGTAGCGCGGAATGGCCATGTGCAGGACTCGATTTAAAGCAGCAAGGAGCCCGTCCGTGGTGCCGCCAGCCTCGTGATCGATCACAGGGTAGCTGGTGATCGAGAACAATTCCCCGGTTACGATAACATCGGAGCGCCGGAAGAATACGATACTGTCTCCGTCGGAATGGGCGGCGGGTTCGTGAATGATTTCGACGCCTTCTCCGTTGTAAAGCTGATAATCCGGTGTGGCGTATGTTTCCGTCGGCCAAACGGCAAAATCAAACGCAGCTTTGGCGCCCGTTGGTGCGCTTACCCGCGTAAGCACGTTCTCGTGCGCCACGATCGACGCGGCCGATGCGTTTTGTTCGCCCAAAAACGCCTGTTCGCTGATCTGACTTCCTGCTTTTGCGATTTCGGCATTGCCGCCCACCTCAGTCGCGTTCGCGCTTGTATTGATCACGTATCGAATTGGTTTGTCCGAAATCTTGCGAATGGCAGCTACAATCTTTTTGCTGAGCGCTGACACTTGTGTGTCGACCACAATCGTCGAATATTCGCCCACCTGAACCGTCGTGTTGCCGATCGGACTCGCCACAACCCACACGTTCCCCTGCACGTGCAAAGCAGTCACGTCGGCTTTTTCAGGATCGACTTCCTTCTCCGGCGCAGGCCTCGGATCGCGATAAACGTTTGGCAAGGGACCCATCGAAGGGTTTTTGATCTTAGCCATGAATTCCGGATACATGGTCTCTGCCCCCCCACCCACGGCAATTTCAGGAATGGCAAAGCGCTGCACGGCGCTCTGGAGAAACGGATTCTTCCCGGGCAAATAGTGAGGAACGTAGCCGATGGGGCGATTGGCAATCTCCGCCACCGGCGTGCATGTCCACGGGTGAGCCAGAGGATTCAAGTTCAATACATAATCGCGGCTGCGCACGAAGGGGGCTTCCAGATAAACCGGATCGGTAATGATCAGCGTGACGGTAAGATAGTCACCGTGCCGGACGAAGTGCTCCCGCAGTGTACCCTTGTCGCTGCGGACCACACCGATGCGCTCGAATACTCCCAGCTTCAAGTGAGTCGTGGTCACGTCTAGCTGATTGTGGTCCCACGTTCCGGTTGAGAAGCCCTGCCAGGTGTGCGGTGCATACTCGGAAGGCCGGTCCCGCCCGTCCATCCATATCACGCGTTCCTGCCCGCCCCATTCGGTGTACTCGTGCCACGCGACAATCTGGCGTGTCGCGGGATCCACCTCTTTAAAGATGCGCATGTTGCCGAAGTCGGTGAAATCGTCGGCGGGCAGCGGCAGGCATTGCCGTTCGGGAACCGTGTTCAAGGACGCGTTCCAACTGGCGGCTTTCAGCCGGCCGGCCTCGCTCAACGGGATGCCGTCGTACTCGCCGAGTTCCGCTCCCGGATTCCGGTAGCGGTCGTCTTCATGAATCTTGATGGACCAGTCGCCGCTGAGATCGGGGCGAACAGGCGCGGCCTGCCGCGCCGGGGACGTTTGAGCAAATCCGGAAACGCTGAAGAGCAGTGGAGCGACGAGGATCCCGCCCAGAGCGATGTGCGTTCTAATCAAGCTTCGAATCATACCGAAACCTCCGCTCCAGAGAGAATAAATGAGTGCCCTCACATATATCATCTTTGCTTCTGCGAGTCAACGATCGCGCTGGAACCCCCGTGAATATTGTCGAGAAATGCCTAAAGTCTCCTTGACACAAAATTGGGAGGCCCGTACAATTGGGTTCTATGAACCGCCGGACCTTCCTCGGCCACAGTTCCATGAGGCTCGGTTTATGTTTCGCCGGTGCCGCCAAATCGGCGCTGTCTGCATCTACAAAATCCTCGGCAGGCGCGGTCGCCCAAAACAAATTCCGGAAAATCCGCGGTGAAAGTGCACGGCAACGCTCGACGTAGCTCAACGCTCCGCGACGGGAGCACTGGTTAAAATTTTCGGAAGATATTTCTTAGGGAAGGGGAGCAACTCTTGAAAAAGTTTAGTTTCCTGTTTGGACTGAGTCTGGTTTTCGCGCTCGCGACAATGGCATGGCAGCGTAGCGAAAAAGAAATGCCGTGGGCTTTCCCGGTGGATCCCGCGAACATCGCCAAGGATCGCCCGATCGTCAAAGACGACGGCAAGCCCAAAGGACTTGAGGGCAGTACGAAAATGTTCACGTATGATCAGATCAACGATCACTACGGAACGCCGGACTGGTTCCCGAACGCGCACCCTCCCTTTCCGAAGTCGGTGCAATTCGGACGCAAGCCGGCCTTTATGGCGTGTAACTTCTGTCATCTCGCGAGTGGCCTTGGCCACCCGGAATCGGCAAACATCGCGGGGATGCCGGCCGCCTACATGATTCGCCAGATGGCGGACTTCAAGAGCGGGCGCCGCAAGGATTCCGAACCGATGAACGCGTTCGCCAAGGTAATCAACGAACAGGAAATCAAGGAAGCTTGCGACTTTTACGCTGGCTTGAAACCCGCCGTCTTCTATAAGGTCGTCGAAGCGACCATGGTTCCCAAGAATTATCTGGACGACGAATTCATGCGGCTTCCACGCTCCAGCGGCGAGATGGAGCCGCTTGGCAATCGCATCATTACACTTCCGCAAAGTCAGGAACGGACTGAAAAGCTCGACCCTCGCGCCGGATTCACTGCCTATGTTCCTCCGGGAACCTTGAAGAAAGGCGAGGCTTTGGTGAAAACCGGCGCAGGTAAAACCGTTCAGTGTGAAATCTGCCACGGCCCCGGGCTTAAAGGGCTAGGCGAAGTGCCTCGCATCGCGGGACTGCACCCGATTTACATCATGCGCCAGCTTTACAAGTTCCAGAACGGCAAAAACAACGGTGATTGGGCTCCGCTGATGAAGGGCCCCGTCGCGAAGTTGACGGACGACGATATTTTGCAGATTGCGGCCTATGTGGGCTCGCTCGCTCCGTAGGCGCATTGGTTCGTTAAGTTGCACCGCTTCCCTCGAAGCAGTGCGGCTGGCTAGTTGCCGGGTTCGCTGCTGAAAGCCAGCGCTAAAATTTTCGCGTAAGGAATTTTATGACTCACCGAAAGGCGCGCCTCGCGTTCGCTCTACTCGCCGGCACCAGTTTGTTTGCGATCCCGTACACTCTTCTCGCTCAGCAGGATCCCGAGCCTCCTCCGCTGCCGCCCACAGCGAAAGCTTCTGCTCCCGTCGATTTTACAGGTCAGTGGATGGGCCTTATCACCGAGGATTGGGGTTATCGCATGGTCATGCCGATCAAGGGCGATTTTCGCGGTGTTCCGCTGAACACAACGGGCAAAAAGACAGCCGAAGCGTGGGATCCCGCGAAGGCGAACGATCCAGATGATGCCTGCAAGGCTTACGGCGTCGGCGGCATCATGCGCATTCCCGAACGCATTCGCATCTCGTGGGTCGATGACGATACGTTGAAACTTGAAACCGACGCCGGCACCCAAACGCGCATGCTCTATTTCAAGGAGCCTAAGTCGCAAGGCGGTGATCTGCAAGGAATTTCGCGCGCCAGTTGGGAGTTAGTCGGCGGCGGAGCGTTCCAAGGCAACGGAGGCCCCGGCCTGGCAGCGCGGCTCAGCGGCTCATTGAAAGTGGTCACCACCAATATGAAGGCGGGATATTTGCGGAAGAACGGTGTCCCCTATAGTGACAAGGCCGTCATCACCGAATATTTCGACAAGACTACCGACCCGGATCTCGGCAACATGCTTGTCGTCGTTACCGTCGTCAGCGATCCGGAGTATCTGCTGCAGGATTTCATCACGAGCGCCCATTTCGTAAAACAGAAGGATCAGTCGGGCTGGAGCCCGACCTCCTGCTCCGCCCACTAGCGCTTATTTCGTACGCCGCCTCTGTGAATCCTTACGCGCCGCGGAACGATTTACCTACCAATTCCTTTGCGACCATCAGCCCCGAAGCCCCATGCAAACCGGGGCCGGGATGTGTCGATGCGCCGATATGAAAGAGGCCATGAACAGGCGTCCGATGATTGGGCAATCCAGGCAGTGGGCGCCACAAGAAGAACTGGCTCGGATTGCATGAGCCTGCATAAGGATCGCCGCCAACCAAATTGATATTCGTTTTCGCGAGATCGGCGGGCGAGATGACTACGCGCTTTCGCAGAGACGAAGTCAGATTCGGAACGTGCCGTTCGAGCTTGCGGATCACGCGATCGGCGAAGGCTTCTTTGAGTGACTCCGTCCACCCTTGGCTCGTATCAAGTTCGCCCGCCGCGTCACCTTCAGGATTTGCCGGAAGTTCCTGCAGTTGAATCCAAAAAATCCAGCGGCCCTCGGGGCATCGCGAAGGATCGAGCGCTACGGGTTGTCCAAGCACCACCGTAGGATCTACCGGCAGCAATCCTCTCTCGGCTTCGTTCACCGCTTTCGAAACTCCGTTAATCCCGTCGCAAACGTGTAGAATCGCCGTCTTATGCAAGCGCGGATCATCGTCCCGCCAGCGCGGAGGTTCCGATAGCGCCAGATGGATCTGCATGTCGGCGCGCCCGTAACGAAACTTTTTCGTGGCTGCCGTAACCCATGGAGGTACGACGCTGGAATCCAGAAGGTCCAAATACAACTGATTCGGCGTGACGTTGCAAATCACTGCCTTGCGCGCCGTGAGCACTCGACCTTTTACACGCACGCCGGTCGCCTGCCCGTTGCGGACCTCCACCCGCTCCACGTGAGCGTCGGACTCCAGCACGCCGCCGGAATCGCGAATCAACTTCGCCAGCGCGTCGACCAAACGCGCCCCGCCGCCCTGCGGGATGGGCATGCCACCTAACTGCAACGCCACCGCGATGAGCTTGCTCATAAATCCTGACGTCGGCGCGTCGGGACCCAAGCCTGTGTGCAACACCCAGGGCGCCAATAATCCATGCACACGCGGCGACCGGAAATTGTCGGTGAGCCAGTCGCGGCTGCTGCTCATCAGTTCGGATCCGAATTCAAGGGAACCCCGCGTCCCCATCCGCCGCAGCCATTTCCAGGCGAACTTCGCTCCCGCATAGGACCATAGCTCGGTTCCTAAAACGCCGAACGCAAGCTCGGCCTTTTCCAAAAATGCCCCCACCTGCCCGTCCCACGCCGCGCCGTCGCCCGCAGCGTGACGTTCGAATTCTTCACGATTCGCTGCTCCCGAGGTCGAAAGAAACGCCGAGCGCCCGTCTGGGAAAACCGTCCCCGTCGGATATTCGGTATTCAGATAGACGAGGCCGCGGCTTTCCAAATCGGGCTTCAGAATACGGAACGATTCGGACCCCGCAAACAAAGGATGCCAGGCTGAATAAACGTCGTGGAGAAATCCAGGCTCGGTGATTTCAGCGGACCGAATGTTACCGCCGAACCAGGAATTGCGTTCCAGCACGCACACCTTCCAGCCGTGCTTGGCCAGAAGCGCCGCGCCTGTTAACGAGTTGATCCCACTGCCGACGAAGATGGCATCGAATGTGTCACTCATGACCGGGCGCTGTTACTGCTTCGTTGCTCCGTCCCAGTGTTCCACAATCTTGCCATTCTTGATGCGAAACATGTCAAACCAATAAGAATCGTACATCTTCGATGGATCCTTAGGATCTTTTCGGGGGCGCTTAAAAACCCAGGTCACTAGATCGCCTTCGGCAACGACATATGCCGGCGGATCTTTTAATTGATCCTGCACCTTCCCGGGTTCGTTCGTCCACTTGCCGAACCTGCCGCTTTGAAGCGCCTTGACCAAATCTGCGCGCCCACCGGCGAACAGCGGATTGTGCTCAACGTAGTCGTCGGACATGAACTTCGAAACGGACGACAGATCCTTCGGCTCCCAAACATAGCGGTAAAAATCGACGACGACCTTTTTGCTCGCTTCCAATTGAGTACTCTGGCCGAATACGGCGTGAGTGGAAAAAAGCAGAAAGATGAGGAGACTCAGAAGACGCGTCATGCTGGATTATAACCCGCATCTCCCAAATCGGCCATATTTTTTGCACTCCGGAACGCTTTTTCCCTTCCGTTCCCTTACGCGGAATCCGCCCTTCGCGTTAGAATGCGGTTTCGCAATATCCCCATGCCCAATCTCGTTCGATACACAAAACGCGGCGCCATCGCCGTCGCGACCATCGAGAATCCTCCGGTCAATGCGATGAGCCCCGGCGTCCCGGAGGGCATCCTCGCAGCGGTGAAGCAAGCCCAGCAGGACGGCGATGTTCACGCCCTGGTTCTGATCGGCGCGGGTAAGACGTTTATCGCCGGAGCGGATATCAAAGAGTTCGGCAAGACCGAAGGCCGCCGCGCGGCCGGGCAGCTCGCGTCGATGCTCGCGGAGCTGGAGAGCTCCGCGAAACCCGTAATTGCCGCAATTCACGGAACCGCACTCGGTGGCGGCCTTGAGACCGCCATGGCGTCGCACTATCGAATCATGGCTTCCAATGCCAGCGTCGGTCAACCGGAAGTCAAAATCGGATTGATCCCCGGCGCGGGCGGCACGCAACGGCTCCCGAGACTCGCTGGAATTGAAAAGGCCGTCGATATGTGCGCGTTCGGTGGAACTGTAAACGCCAAGGACGCGCTGGCCGCTGGGATCGTCGATCGCGTGGTCGAGACAAAAGGCGAAGCTGATCTGCTTGATGCGGCGATTGAGTACGCTCAGGAAGTTGCCGCAAGGCCGATTGTGCGGACGCGCGATCGAAACGAGAAGCTGTCTTCGGTTCCCGCTGCAGTATCCGACGTGGCTCGCGAGCAGGCGCACAAGAAAATGCGCGGACAACAGGCGCCTTTAGCAGCTATCGAAGCGGTCGAGGCGTCAACAAGACTTTCCTTCGATGAAGGCATGCAGCTTGAAGCAAAGCTTTTCGAAGAGCGTCGCGCCTCTACTCAATCGAAAGCGTTGATTCACGCGTTCTTCGGAGAACGCACGATCTCGAAGATCCCCGGCATCGCGACCGATATCAAGCCGTTACCGATCGAACGTGTCGCGATTATCGGCGCGGGAACCATGGGCGGCGGAATCGCGATGAGCTTCTCCGACGCCGGCATGTCCGTCATCCTCAAGGACGCGAAGCAAGAGGCGCTGGATCGCGGACTCGCCACGATTCGCTCCAATTACGGCCGCATGGTCAAGAGTGGGCGGATCAGCCAGGAAGTAGCTGATCAGCGGATTGCGCGCATCAAACCGCAAGTCTCTTACGAGGGCTTTGAGCAAGTAGATCTGATCATTGAAGCTGTCTTCGAAGACATGGCGCTCAAGAAGCGCATCTTCGGGGAACTCGATGAAGTCGCCAAGCCGGGCGCGATCCTCGCAACGAATACGTCATCGCTCGACGTCGATGAAATCGCCGGAGCGACCGAGCGGCCCGAGATGGTGCTGGGCGTCCACTTCTTTAGCCCCGCCAACATCATGCGGCTGGTAGAAATCGTTCGCGCGAAGGCTACGCGCGAGAACCTGCTGGTCACCGCGATGGCTTTGACGAAGAAGCTCGGAAAGATTGGCGTCTTGTCGGGAAATTGCTACGGGTTTATCGGCAATCGCATGATGCATCCCTACGTGCGCGAGGCGCAATTTCTCGTGGAAGAGGGCGCATCGGTGGAAGACGTGAATGCCGCGCTCTTCGATTTCGGTATGGCTATGGGACCACTCGCCATGCAGGACCAGGTCGGCCTCGATGTGATCTGGCTCATCAGGCAGGCAGGTGTCCACAAAAACAAACCCGGAGTACGCACGCCGGTTGTGCTGCAAGAGCTTTATAGACTCGGACGCTATGGCCAGAAGACCGGCAGCGGATGGTCGAAGTACGACGAGAATCGAAAGGCATCGCCAGACGCCGAAACGGCCGGACTCATCGAGCAATTAGCAAAAGAGGCGGGCATCGAGCGTCGCAAGATCGGCAAAGAAGAAATCGTGGATCGCTGCGTATTCGCGCTGGTGAACGAAGGCGCGCGCATCTTGGAAGAAGGCATCGCGCTCCGAGCCGTCGATATCGACGTCGTTTATCTCAGCGGCTATGGATTTCCTTCGTGGCGTGGTGGCCCTATGTTCTACGCCGACACTCTCGGCCTTCCAAATGTTGTGCGACGAATCGAAGAATTTCAGGCGCAACTGGGAGCCGATTTGTGGCAGCCCGCGCCATTGCTTCGTAAATTGGCAGAAGAAGGTAGGTCGTTCCACACGACCGAGTGACGAACGAATTGGCGGCTATTTTCGATTGAAAATCTGATTACTGCTGTAGTCCGTTCCGGTATTGGAGCCCGTGGTCGCGATCGTCAGCGTCTTGCCGTCGGCGGAGACTTTCATCGTGGCGGTCTCAACCTGTTTGCCCTGAACCTTGCCTGTCCGCTCATAGTTATTCGCGTCGATCCGCTTCAGCATCACAGTATCTAACGAAGAATTATCGATCGGCACGTCTTTGCCGTCATAGTGAGCCGTGTACGTGCTGTCCGTCGTCACGCGACCATTGCCACGCTCTGTGAGCGTGGTCATCTTGCAAGTCATCCCATTGTCCACGGCCGTGAAGACAATGGTTCGTTCGCGAATCGCGGTCTCAGGAGTAAAGTCCGATTTTGAAAGATCAAGCTCCCAAGTCCCTACTAGAGGATTCGCCGCCTGACCAAACGCAGCGCCGCCGAAAATGAAGCTCAGACAGCCCCATGCCAGCGCGCCATTGAACGATCGCCTGCCTTTTTGTGTCCCCGGAGTCATCGTTGGTTCTCCTACCTCGACTCTATTTTACGGATCTTACTTCACGGAACAAGCCGTCGGATGCCAATTGGAGAGATTGGTCTCTTTGCGGAAGTGGGCGCTCGTCACGAACGGCAGATTTAGATTTGTGGGATCTTCAACAATCGCCGTATCCACCAGCCAGCTGTCGCCGTTCGCTTCATTGGTGCGGTCGAAGTATTCCGTCAGTACGGCTTTGTCGCTGTAGGGAACGCCATTCAATCGCAGATAGCCCGGCTTCATATTTGTCGTAACCACTTTCAGCGCACCTGTTGGCCGAGGACCGCCAGTGCCCGGATTAGCGCCACCCCTGACTTGCGCGAGCGCCTCCCACGACGCCACTGAAACGCCCTGCCAGTCTCCGCCTGCCGCGGTTGAATTTTTGAAATAGAACATTCGCGTTTGCGTGCCCGCTTCGGTTTCGAGTTTAATCGTGTCGTCATCCGCCCACGATATACGGATGCGACCGGGAGCGCGCATCACTCCCGGAGGTCCAAACGGTCTGCACGCGTTACCGTCCGCCTCATCTTTCTTCGGATCCCATCCGTCAGCCAACTTGCGGCCAGCCTGCGTCAGCGGGACACCGGCGTAATCTCCCTTGCCCGGCACCATCATCCGATAGCGCCAATCTTCGGTCACGACGCTAACCCACTGGCCCGTGAGATCCGCGGGCGCGGCGACTTTTGCATTCGCCGGTGCAGGCGCGGCGCCACGTCCGCCTTGCGCATACAAGCCTGACTGCACCAACAAAAGCGCGGGAGCGACGACCATCCATTTCTGTAACCAATTGGCAATCATGTTTTTCTCCTGCTCCAGGCCGGCTTACAGGGCATCTCCACAGAGGCGTTGACGGGGTGCCGCGTTGTGGACAATAATGAGTAAACTCATCTTATGGCAAGCGTCATCGGTTGTCAACGTGCGGTGGCCCGATCCGAGAAATCCGACCGCTGCGTAAACCGCGCTCGCCCCATACCCGTCTCCGAGGCACCTCGCCGCGCTGGCGCCATGAATCGTGTTTGAGGAAAGGAGCCCTCATGAGTGGAAACTATTCGCGGCGTCTGGCAACGACCGCGATCCTTTGCGCATCGGCCGCGTTGCCTCTCACCGCAGCCGCCACCTGCAGCTCTCTGAATTCTTTGAAAATCACCGACCTGCGTGTCACCGCGCTTACACCGGTCGCCCCGGCTCCTTCGTGGACCCTGCCCCGAGTTCGCGGAGTTACCGTCAGCAAACCTTTTTGCCGTGTCGAAGGAATTATCGAAAAGGAAATTGGATTTGAAATCTGGCTTCCTCCCGCGGCGGATTGGAACGAGCGGTTCCTTGAGACCGGCCAAGGCGGCAACGCCGGGATTGAAGACTATCGAGACATGGCGCGCGGCGTGAATCGCGGCTATGCCTCCGCAAGCACCGACACGGGCCATAAGATTGAAGATACTCACTGGGTGCTTGGCGACCCACAGCGGCTGGTGAATCTCGGATATCGCTCCGATCACTTACTGCACGACGTCGCGAAGAAGATTATTGCGGCGTATTACGGCAAAGCGGCGCGCTATTCGTATTTCATCGGATGCTCCGGTGGCGGACGCCTCGGCATGAAGGAAGTTCAGCAATTTCCGGACGATTTCGACGGAATCATCACGGGAACTCCGGCTCCCGTACCTTCCATCATGACGGTCCGGATCCTGTGGCAGGGTGTTCAATTGCTGAAGAATCCGTCGGTGAAGATCTCCGAGGACGATTGGCAGATGGTGGCACGCGCGGGCGTCGAAGATTGTGACGCGGCGGACGGCGTCCATGACGGCGTAGCGGAAGATCCTCGAAAATGTCACACCGATTGGGACGGACTCAAGTGTAAAGCGGCCAGCCAAACGCATTGTCTGAACGCCGACCAGATCGCATTGGCGCAATCGATCTACGCGCCTTTCCGCGACGAAACCGGCAAACAACTTGATCCCGGTCCCATGCCCGGAGCCAAGCCAACGATTGCGAAGGCCGAAACCGGCGGCATGATCGGCGAAATGGTCTATCGCGACTCGAATTGGGACCCCATGACCTTGCGCATCGCGGACGCGATTCCCGGTCTGCAAAAGGCTTTTCCCGATTTCGATATCGCCGTTACGGATCTTTCCCCGTTCAAGAAACATGGCGGCAAGATCATCGGCTATCAAGGCTGGCTGGATCCCACAGTTCTTCCTTTGAACACTGTTCACGGCTACGAAGCTGTTCAGGCAGCGATGGGCGGACGCGAGAAGACGCAGGACTTCTATCGTTTATTTATGGTTCCCGGAATGGCCCACTGCGGGGGCGGTCCGGGCGCCAATGAGTTCGGAGGCTCAGGTGCGGACGCGCCGGTTGTGGATGCGCAACATGATTTGTTGAGCGCGTTGGAAGCGTGGGTAGAAAAAGGCCACGCCCCCGAGAGCGTGATTGCGTCGCGTGTTGAGCAAGGGAAAACGCTTCGAACACATCCTCTCTGCGCGTACCCCAAGGAAGCCCGTTACCGCGGGACAGGAACTACGGACGATGCTGCCAACTACGAATGCGCAGTGCAATCTGCTCACAACTAATCGACAAGAATAAAAGAAGGCTCATGCACACGCGAATTTTGATTCTGACGCTCGCGGCCCTCGCAATCCCATCTTTCGGTCACCATTCCTTTGATGCCGAATACGACGGACAGAAGACGGTGACGCTGCGGGGCAAGGTGACGAAGTTCGAATTCATCAACCCTCATGGCTGGATTTATTTGGAAGCTGCGGACGAAGCCGGAAAATCCGGGAATTGGTCGGCCGAAACCGCCAACGTTAGCTCTTTGCTCCGACGCGGTTGGCGCAAGGATAGCCTTAAGCCTGGGACCGAGGTCATTATTGAAGGCTCCCGAGCAAAGGACGGCACCAATACCGTGAGCGTCCGCAGCGTCCGGTTGCCGGACGGAAGTAAATTGTTTTCGGGGAGCACGCCGGATGGCGCGCCAGTAAAGTGATGCCGCGTAACACTAAGGTGCCCGCGGTTCTCGCCCGATGCGCATGCATCGCCGCGGCATTCGCGATGCTGCCGGCGTTCGCCCAAACCAACCCCGACTTCACGCCGCCGCACCTTAAAGACGGCCATCCCGATTTGCAGGGTTTGTGGAAGCTAGCCGCCAGCGGACCTCCGCCTCGCGCCGGTACGGGCATCTTCGCCGGAATGCATTATCTTCCCGACGCGCTCACGGAGCGCGATGCACTGGCGAAAAAGCCGCATGAGGATTTCGTCGGGCAGTGCGTAACGGCGAGCGTCCCCGGCGCGGCGTCGTATCCGCCCTATCCGTCGCTGATCGTGCAGGATGGGAAATTCGTAGTGATCATGTACGAATTCGCGCATGACGTGCGAATCGTTCCTGTCGACGGTTCTCCCCATCCGAAAAGTCCCACTGGCCTGAATGGAGATTCGCGTGGACATTGGGAAGGCGACACGTTGGTCGTCGACGTAACCAATTTCAGCGCAGGCAGACGCTGGCTGAACATGGGCGCGGATTATCTCGACGAAAACTCGCACGTGGTGGAGCGTTATTCGCTCGCGGGGCCCGATACGCTCGCATACGAAGTTACGGTCGAAGATCCAACCGTCCTCTCCTCGCCATGGAACGCTTGGGCGAGTTTTAATCGCCAACCCAAGACGGATCAGATTCTGGAAGGTGCCTGCCGCGAAGGCGAGCGCGACCTCGATCATTATGTATCGGAAGGTGGCAAATAAAATTGAGACACCGCACTCGACTTTGGTTGTGCACCGTTTCGCTACTCTGTACCGTAGCATTCAGCGCCGAAGCGCGAAGCGGCAAGCCATTCGCCGCCGCGCACACTCCCGATGGCGATCCCGATTTGCGCGGCATTTGGGAAGTGCACGGCACCGCAAATTGGGGACTGGAAGGGCATCCTTCCCAAGACGGCGTCGCTGCGTCAAAGAGCGTAGTCGTCGATCCTGTAGACGGCAAAATCCCCTATCGCCCGGAAATGATCGCGAAGCGTAAGGCGATGAATTTGGCAGACGATCCGCAGGCGAAGTGTTATATGGCGGGGATTCCTCGCGTCACGTACACGCCAGGACCGTTTCAAATCTTCCAAAGCGCGGGCCTCGTCATCATCGTTTATCAGAATCTCCATTCCTATCGCTATATCCCGACAACCGGCGCGCCACAGATCGATGGCGCCGATTTCTGGCTCGGCTCATCGCGCGGCCACTGGCAGCACGACACGCTGGTCGTCGATTCGGTCAGTTTCAACGATCAAACATGGTTCGATAGAGCCGCCAATTTCCATAGCGCCGGTCTGCGCGTGACGGAGCGCTATGCCCTAACAGGTCCGTCGCGGATGCGGTACGAAGCCACGATGGAAGACCCAACGGTGTTCGCAAAGCCTTGGACCATCCGCTTGACCGCGGAACGGCACAATGAGCCCGGATTCCGCCTTTTGGAAGACGAATGTATTCGAAACAGCCAAGGCATGCTGTTTCACACCGTGGGAGCCGCGAAATGAGCCGTGTATGCTTGACAGCGTCGTCCATCGTCCCTAAGATCACAAATGAGTTCACTCATAAATCGAAGGATCTTTGATTCTTCGGGAGGTTTAATATCGTGTTCTTGCACCGGCATTCGAGACGCAATTCTTTCGCCCTTGCCGCGGCGCTGCTTTTCTCAGCGCTGGCACATGCCCAGGTGGATCTCACCGGCGACTGGGCGGTCCGCATTCATGAGGACCAGGCATGGCGCGGTCCGGGAGCAGAAATCGGCGAGTATGAAGGGCTACCGCTCAGCCCTGCCGGCCGTATGAAAGCGCTCAGCTGGAACGCGTCGTCCGTCACCATGCCGGAGCGCCAATGCAATCCGCTTCCCGCCGATGATTTCACAGACATCAGCGGCATGCGCATTTGGAAAGAAGTGGATCCGGTGTCGCAAAAGGTGATCGCGTGGCATGAATACACCGAATGGCAGGCGCAGGAGCGCATGATTTGGATGGACGACCGTCCCCATCCCTCGCCTTACGCGCCGCACACCTGGCAGGGATTTTCCACCGGCAAATGGGAGGGCAATCAGCTTGCGATCAACACCACGCACCTGAAGACTGCGATGTATGAGCGCCATGGCTTGTTCCGCAGTGACGTCGGCGGCTTATTCGAACGCTGGATCCGGCACGGCAACTACATGACGGTGATGTTAATCATTACCGATCCGGTTTACCTTTCCGAGCCTTTCATCCGAACCCGAAATTATGAGCTAAGCCTGAGCCAGCAACTAAGCGGTTATTCCTGTGTGCCTGCCGCGGAAATTGCCAATCGGCCTGTGGGCTACGTGCCTCACTATCTGCCAGGTAAAAACCCATTCGTGCTCAATGGAAACGTACGCTATAAGGTGCCAGAGGTCGCGCTTCCCGGCGGTCCAGAAACCATGTATCCGGAGTTTCTCGCCAAGATGAAGGACCCCGCGGCAAAGGTCTCCATGCCTTTCCCCGCCACCAAGCCGATGGCGATTGCGGTGCCACCTCAATCGGAAACCGATATCACCGTGCTTCCAGTACAAGGGAGCGTGTACCTGCTGGCAGGCGAGGGAGCGAATATCACGGTCCACGTTGGTGAGAGTTCCATCACGGTGGTAGATACAGAATCCTCTCGCATGACGGGCAAGATTCTGGAAGCGATCCGAAAGATTTCGCCCAAGCCAATTCGCTTTGTGATCAACACAACTTTCGACACAGACCATACGGGCGGCAACGCTGAGATCTCGAAGGCCGGCGAATCTGTAGGCGGATCGAATATCGACCGAGATCTGGGCGCGGCGGCAGTGTCTTCAGCCGAAGTCATTGCCCACGAAAATGTGCTCAACCGCCTCAGCGCTCCGACGGGTGGAAAGCCGTTGCTGCCGTCCGCCGCGTGGCCAACGGAAACTTACGCCACACCGAAGTACGAACTTTTCGATGGCGAGGCGATTCAGATCATTCATATTCCTTCGGCCCATACCGACGGCGATAGCATCGTCTTCTTCCGCCGCTCCGACGTCATCAGCACCGGCGACATATTCTCCACCGAAACCTATCCCGTCATCGACCTTGCCAATGGAGGCAGCATCGCGGGAGAAATCGCCGCATTGAACCGGCTCATCGACTTGACCGTGCCGCGCGACAAGCAGGAGGGCGGAACTTACGTGATCCCCGGACACGGTCGTGTAGCCGACGAGGCGGATCTGGTCGAATATCGGGACATGGTGACAATCCTGCGCGATCGCATCGCCGATCTGATCCGGCAAGGTAAATCGCTCGCTGAAGTCAAAGCCGCGCAACCCACAGCAGACTACGACCCCCGCTATTCGCTTGCCTCGAATCCTTGGAATAAGGACAAATTCATTGAAGCTGTCTACGCGGGTCTGAGTCAGGCAAAAGCCAAGTAGACATATAGCGGCGATAGCCGCTTTTGCGCCAAACGGCGAGTTGTGGACGGACGGAATATTCACCGCAGCTCGCCGCGCCCCTCTCCCCTATAGATCTTCACAAAAACGGCTCTTCCCCAAAATTAGTTCACTCATTTTAGGAACCGACTCACTTTGCGGATCGTATCTTCGAGTTGAAGCTTTGGCGTGGTGAGCATTAGAATACCGAGTAAGCACTAAATAAAGAACGAATGACCATATCCAACCTCGTCGTTACTGTGGGTCGTCGCAAAGATGCGCCGTCATCGCCGCCCGTCCTTGGACTGCGCGAACAAAACAAGCTCGATAAGCTGCGAAGAATCAAGGCCGCTGCCGCAGAATTATTTACGAAGAAAGGATTCGAAGCCACCACAACGATAGAGATCGCCAAGCTTGCTGGCGTGGCCGAAGGAACGCTTTTTCTCTACGCGAAAGACAAGCGCGACTTGCTGTTTCAGATTCGCCTAGAGGAACTGGACGAGACTCGCGACAAGGGCTTCGCGAAAATCGACCTCCAAAGTCCTTTGCTAGAACAGCTGATCGTTCCCGAAGTGATGATGTACCGTCACGTAGCGAAGAATGTTCGATTGGAGCGCATTTTCTTCGAGGAGATTTCATTCTGTTCGGGAGAACAGGCCGCAAAGTTCCAGGAAAACCGTGCTCGCGCGATTGCCCGAGTTGAAAAACTTCTGGTCCGCGCAGAGTTAGCGGGACTCATTCGCTGCGACGAAGAGGTCGCGTTCGTAGCCCGCCACATGTTCTATTCGTCGATGGGCGCCATGCGCTGGTGGATTGCCCAACCCAAACCCCGGCTCTCGGACGGAATCGCGGACGTGCGGCGCGTTTACGCGCTCCACCTGCGCTCCCTAAACCCGCATCCCAGTGTTTTTAATTGCCCAACAACCTTGGGCCGTGGACGCCGAAGCCCGTAGCCTATTTATAGGCCGCGATTCCCGTAACGCGCTCGCCGATGACCAGGGCGTGAACGTGGTCGGTTCCCTCGTACGTCTTCACGGTTTCCAGATTGCACATGTGACGCATGATCGGGTACTCATCCATTATCCCGTTCGCTCCCAGAAGGTCGCGCGAGAGGCGCGCGCACTCCAACGCTATCGTCACGTTGTTGCGTTTGAGCATCGAGACATGTGCCGCATCCAACTTTTTCTTATCTTTCAGACGGCCGCACTGGAGAGCTAAAAGCTGAGCCTTCGTGATTTCGGTGATCATCCAGGCCAGCTTCTCCTGAACCAACTGGTGAGACGCAATAGGACGATCGTCAAACTGCTTGCGCGTAATGCTGTAGGACCGCGCTGTTTCGAAGCAATCCATGGCCGCGCCGATCACACCCCAACCAATGCCGTAACGCGCCTGCGTCAAGCAGGATAACGGGCCCTTCAGGCCTTTCGCCAGCGGTAGCATCGCGCTTTCATCCACGCGGCAATCGGAGAATGCCAGGCTGGAGGTGACGGACGCCCGCATCGAAAGTTTCCCGTGGATGTCGGAAGTCGAAAACCCCGGCGTGCCCTTCTCTACCAGGAACCCGCGAATCCCGTCGCTGGTGCGGGCCCAGACCACCGCGATATCGGCAACGCCTCCGTTTGTGATCCACGTCTTTTCCCCGTTGAGAATCCACTGGGAGCCGTCCTTCCGGGCGGTTGTCTGCATTCCTCCCGGATTCGAACCGAACCCCGGTTCGGTGAGCCCGAAGCATCCTATGGCTTCGCCCGATTGCAGTTTGGGCAGCCAGCGTTGCTTTTGCTCTTCGGTTCCGTAAGTGAAGATCGGGTACATCACCAAGGCGCCCTGCACGCTGACAAAACTACGCAATCCCGAATCGCCGCGTTCGATCTCCTGCATGATTAACCCGTACTCGACGTTGCTCATCCCGGCGCAGCCATAGCCTTCCAGATTCGCGCCGAAAACACCCAGAGCGCCCAATTCCGGGATCAGTTCCTTAGGGAAGCGTCCCTCGTTGTAACACTCCCGCACCAGAGGGAGAACCCTCTCATCGACGAATCGGCGAAGCGTCTGGCGAACCATTAGCTCCTGTTCACCTAATAGCGAATCGATATGAAGGTAGTCAACGCCTGGAAAGGTTGGCATTTTCTAATGATAAAATGAGTATGCTCATAAAGACAACCGAGACATCATCAGGAGACGGAAATCATCCGGATAACCGACTTTACCATGCAGAACAATAAACGAACATTCGCGGCCCTGTGCTTAGCGTTCAGCCTTGCAGCAACTCTGGCGGCGCAGAACATCACCATTACCAATGCGCGCATTATTGGTCCGAGCGGAAATGTGATCGAGCGCGGTTCTATCGTGGTCCGCGACGGAAAAATCGTGTCGGTGGCACCGGGTGCTCCTTCGACTCAAAGCGGTCAGGTGATCGACGCAGGGGGCATGACGGCGATGCCGGGCTTTATTGACGCGCATAAGCACGTCAACACGGGACCTAATGAAAAGGCCTACATGCAATCGATTCTGGAGGCAGGCTATACCACGGTGTTGGCAGCCGGCGGTCCGGGCGACGGCACGCTTGCGCTCCGCGATCACATCGACTCGGGGATGATCAACGGCCCACGTGTGATTCCTTCCGAGAGGATCAATCTCCGCGTTTCTCCCGACGAAGCTCGTGAAGCGATCCGGGCGATGGCCGCCAAGGGAATCAAGCATACGGGCGAGATTAATTTGGGTATCCCAAATCCAGACCCGACCCCCCATGATCTGGAGGTTTTGAAGGCCGTGGTGGATGAAGCAGCGAAAGTCGGCGTGCAGGTGAACGTTCACTCCGTCACTACGGCGACGACTCTCATGGGGCTCGACGCGGGCGTGCGCCGATTCGTACATCTACCCGAAAGAGACTGGACGAGCCATGAAGCCGCCGAGCGGATCGTTGCGACGGGCGCGATTGTCGCGGGCCTGAATGCTTTTGGGGCCCCCATCATCGACCGCTTCTCAGGTCCCGACGCAGCGGTGCAATTTCCGAAGGACGATACGGCGCGCGCGAGAGACGGCAAGCCCTGGCCCGAAGCAATTCCCGCTCACATTGTCGACCCTGAAGGAAAGGCATTAGGCGCCGAGGCGGGCTACACGATCGTCAATGCGCGCAGGTTTTGGGATGTAAACCATGCCTCCGTGGGCTTTTCTACGGATCAAAACTACGCCGATGTAGTGGTTCTGGAGCACGAATTGAAATCGTTCAGCATCATGTTCTCTATGCAGGACATCTTCCAAATCATGGGACCGAACACCGCCGCCTATGTCGGTATGGGAGATCAGATAGGAACGCTGGAGCCGGGTAAACTGGCAGACATCATTCTCCTGTCAGGCAATCCGCTCGAAAACATTTATGGCTTGCTGACGACCAAGGTCGTTATTAAGGGCGGCAAGATTGTCGTGGACAAGCGCAAATAGGAATGTTTCACGAGCACCGTCCATTGCGGTCGGGCTACATTGGGTCATAGCGTGGCGTGCGATCCCGTATTGCAACGCGAACCGCGTTATCTGAAGGTTGAGGTCCATCACTCTTGAAAGCGAATGAAGACATTGTTATCGCGGCCGCTTGCCGCACTGCGATTGGTTCCTTTGCTGGCTCACTGGCCGATGTCTCACCGGTGACGCTCGGCGCCACGGTAGTAAAGGAATCGATTCAACGTGCAGGTGTCGAAGCCAAGGACGTGGGGGAAGTGATTTTGGGCAGCGTCCTGACCGCCGGGTGGGGCCAGAATGTGGCGCGCCAGGCGTCGATCGAAGCGGGCCTTCCGATTACTGTGCCCGACATGACGATCAATAAGGTTTGCGGATCCGGATTAAAGGCCGTGATCCTCGGAGCGCAGGCCATCAAATGCGGTGACGCGGGTGTGATCGTTGCTGGGGGAACAGAGAGCATGTCCCAGGCGGCGTATCTTCTGCGCGACGCGCGAAAGGGCCTACGGATGGGCCACTCGCAATTGATCGACAGCATGATCTCCGATGGCTTGACGGATGCCTTCGGCACGATGCACATGGGCATCACCGCGGAAAACATCGCCGAGAAGTACCAGGTGTCCCGCGAACAACAAGACCTCTTTGCCGCTTCGAGCCAGAACAAGGCGGAAGCTGCGATCAAAGCGGGCCGGTTCAAGGATGAGATTGTCCCGATCGAGATCCGCCAAAAGAAAGGCCCGCCGATTCAATTTTCGGAGGACGAATATCCGCGCTCTGGAACCACCGTTGAGGCGTTGTCCAAGTTGAAACCCGCATTTAAGAAGGATGGGACAGTCACTGCGGGGAATGCGTCAGGGGTCAATGACGGTGCCGCCACCGTGGTGCTGATGACGCGAGCGAAAGCCAATGATCTCGGAATCAAACCACTGGCTACCATCCGAGCTTACGCGGCCACGGGTTGTGATCCCGCTATGATGGGCATGGGGCCTGTTTCCGCGTCCGCTCGCGCGCTCGAACGCGCAGGCCTGACCATCAAAGATCTGGATCTGATCGAAGCGAACGAGGCTTTTGCCGCTCAGGCGATTGCCGTGAGAAACGCAACTGGATTTCCCGAGGACAAACTAAACGTCAATGGAGGAGCCATCGCGCTGGGGCATCCGATCGGAGCATCGGGAGCCCGCATTCTCGTAACACTGCTCTACGAAATGCAGAAGCGAGATGCCCAGCTGGGCCTAGCCACTTTATGCATCGGCGGCGGCATGGGCATCGCAATGGTGGTGGAGCGCAATTAGGCGCCCTATGCCGAATCGTCTCGCGATTGCGTGTGAACGCTATTTCGCGGCGGCCCGGCGATCAATCTCAGCCTGCATACACTCTGACATCACATCCACGAATCGGCCATAACCGGCTTGGCCGACAATAAATGGATTCGGGTCGCTCGGCTTGCTCTCCGCTAACTTCGCAAGCTTGATCGTGAAGTTATCGAAGAGCGGGTGATTTTGCAATTCGACA
>Ga0075522_10001106_pt1 | contig 20446 bp, 16 predicted proteins | sample NGEPerA_FD_74796 | JGI IMG/M metagenome (GOLD analysis project Ga0075522, IMG submission 74796) | Arctic peat soil microbial communities from the Barrow Environmental Observatory site, Barrow, Alaska, USA - NGEE PermafrostL2-A | ecosystem: Environmental > Terrestrial > Soil > Wetlands > Peat ...
GTGTGGGAAAGGTCTGTTGCCTAATCTCCCACGACCTTTTCAACATCGCCGACAAAGTGTTGAACTTTGCCCGCATTCTTCTCTACCTCCCCGTCGGCTGCCAAATCAGGATCGTTGGTGAGTTCTCCAGCATCTCGTTTGATCGCGCCTTTCACTTCGCGAATCGTGCCTATTGCCTTATCGTGAGTGCTCAGTTTCATAGAGAAGATCCTCTCTGTTCGGTCACAGATTTCATTGGTTGACTTGCAAGAGACTGTTGAAGTATTCCTGCACATGATTTCCAAAATGCACATACATGGATATGGTCGTCAACAAATGAATCAGACATTGGATCATCGGTGCTTCATTATCCATTGCGGACTCATTTCCGACAGATAGCAACCAGCATGACGCAATCCTGTGTCGCAACGATGGTCGTATTTGCTCATTGCACTTTACGCATCGAGCGATGAGAACGAACTGATCTGAGCGAGTATATCGGCTCGTTGGATATGTGCCAGATTGCACAGCACATGCAGCTGCCAGATGAAAGGGTCCAAATGCAAGCCTTATCCGATGGTCTCTGAGGCCCTCTTCGCTACGAATAGAGGTCAAGCGGCGGATCTAAATCCCGCTTCAACCTCTGCCCATTCCCATACTCGGCTGTTAGAAGAATGTGGACGGGAATTGGGTTACCTTGCCGGGACAGCTCCACAGGCGATAACAGGCCAACGCGCTCATCGACAGAGCTCAAGCGGTCCACAGATCATGAGCCGGTGATCGATCCGTTAGCGCTTCGCGACCAGACTTGCTCGTCCGTAGGAATTGGCACCCTGCGTGTTTTCTCGGAGACAACGACTTTGAGAATTAGTCAAAAGCGGCGGTAGATACGATTACCGAGCGAGGAATCCGGGAAGAATTTCCCTCACAGTTTCCCTCACAGTTAATTTCCCAGGCAGTCCTGGCGAGGGTTTCGAATTCCCTTACATTCCTTCTAAGTCGCTTAAAGCATTGAATATAGACGATTTAGTAAACTGCTGCTCTATCCACCTGAGCTACGGGGCCACATTTAAATTGAAATATTTACAAGCACTGCGGAATTCTCTCCCTCACTTTGCCTCACAGTGACTCTGGCGGATAACCCAATTGATCCCAAGCAATAACGCAAGTGAAAGTGAAAATATCACAGTACCAACAGGGTAGCATTCCGAAGGTTCGGAGCGCGAAGGGGTATGGGCGGAAGTTCCGTTTTTCCGAATAGTCGCATGGAAGGCGCTATCGGCTAATGCGGGAGTGGCTGGCCTCTTGCGCGCGCCGAATTCGAATTATTTTAAATTTCCAGGCATCTAGATACGACCGCGACGCAACAAAACTGCATGGGCCGTCGTGTCATTTTTTAACTTAAGGTTATTCGCCAGCATTGCGATTTCGCTCATTGGGTTTGTCGTGTTTGCCCCAAGCGGCCTTGCTGACGTCGTCGTAAGTAGTCCAACAAGCGGTGCATCTGTCTCGTCTCCAGTGCGTTATGTTGCGACCGGGACCGCTGCCGCTTGCGCGCAGGGCGTTGCTGCGATGGGGATCTACGTCAATAACCAGTTGACCTACACGGTTAACGGATCACAACTCAATACGAGCCTGTCCTTCAACCCGGGAACTTATCAAACTGTAGTTCAAGAGTGGGATTACTGTGGGGGGTCCACCTACGTGCCCATTTCAATCCAAGTGACCGCGGCTGCGGGGGTGGTTGTAACTTCACCGGTCAATGGCGCCACGTATACTTCATCAGTCCCATATGCAGCCACTGCTCGGAGCACCTGCTCGAGCGGCGTGGCGGCTATGGGCATCTATGTTAACAATCAGCTAACTTACACCGCATACAGTTCCAGCCTCAACACCAGCCTGACGTTGAATCCGGGAGCTTACAACACAGTTGTGCAAGAGTGGGACTACTGTGGAGGGTCATCGTTCACACCGGTTTCTATTAATGTGGTTTCGCAGCAGGCGGGCGTGCATGTTACCGCGCCGGTGCCGAATTCCACTGTGTCGTCCCCTGTGACGTATGCGGCTTCAGCCACTTCGCCCACATGCTCCAGCGGCGTGGCCGCGATGGGAATATATGTTAACAACGTATTGACTTATGTGACATACGCAACCACTTTGAATACGCAGATCGCTCTCGGCCAGGGACCGCAACACACCGTAGTCGAAGAATGGGATAACTGTGGCGGCGCCGCGTTCACGACCGTGGATTTGAATGTATCTACTGGCAAATCGATCACAAGTATTGCGGTGTCGCCCAATCCGGCGACTGCGATGATGGGTTCTACAATGCAGTTCAAGGCAACGGCTACCTATAGCGACAGCTCAACTGCTGATATAACTTCGACTGCGACATGGTCGGTGGCCAATGCCGCCGTAGCCACTATCAATGGCAGCGGTTTGGCACTTGCCAACGCTGCCGGATCAACTTCCGTGACAGCGGCGCTGAATGGAATCAAAGGCAATACACCTTTCACTGCGACGATTCCCGCGGGGTCCGCCGTCAACGTTCCCACCTGGCATGGGGACTCAAGCCGCAGCGGGTTAAACGCCGGCGAGATTGCTCTGGGCAGTTCCAATGTTAGTCCCGGGACCTTTGGGAAACTCTTTTCTTATCTTGTGGACGGGTATGTCTACGGCGAACCGCTGCTGATGTCGAACGTAACCATTAGCGGAGGCACGCACAACGTACTGTATGTGGCAACAGAACACGACAGCGTGTATGCCTTCGACTCGGATAATTATGGGAAGGGTGCTCCTCTGTGGCAGGTTTCGCTGCTAAAACCAGGGGAGACGCCGATCACTGCTGGCGTTATCCGGCCCTTCCAGGGTGTAACCTCGACTCCCGTCATCGATCCTGCAACGAACACCATTTATGTTGTATCGACGCAGACGGCATCGAACGGCGCATCAGCTTTCCGATTGAATGCCCTGGACATTACTACCGGCGCGCAGAAATTTGGTGGCCCGGTCACAATCTCCGCTTCTGTTCCAGGCACCAACGCCGACGCAGTCAATGGCGTCGTTTCGCTGACAACGTCATGTACGCAGCGGGCAGCATTGCTGTTGGCGAACAATTCGGTCTACATTGGATTCGGGAACTGTCATAGCGGATGGCTGCTTGCTTACAATGCGCGGACCCTCGCACAGACGGGCGTCTTCAACGCGAGCCCTAACCTGAATGGCGAGGGAACGTACGGCGGCGCGGGTGGCGTATGGATGGGGGGCGGCGGCCCTGCAGCAGACAGCGCCGGGAATATTTATATTACAACCGGGAATGGCCCGTGGGACGGCCATTCATCCTTCTCCGATTCGGTACTGAAGTTCAACGCGACACTGCAGCTTGAGGACTACTTCACTCCCGCCGATTACCAATTCATGAATTGCTACGATGCGGATCTCGCCTCGGGTGGTCTGATGCTGATCCCAGGGACTACGGAAGCACTTGTCGGCGGCAAGACGGGGAGAATGTATCTTGTGAACACAAGCAATCTTGGCAAGGAGCAGGCGGGCGATGCCGGTGCGTTGCAAACCTTATTCTTTGAAGGTGATATCAGCGCTCCGTATTCGTCCTCGTGCACGGACTCGAGCGGAGTACACACAGCCAATATCAGCTCCTACGAGATTTTTGGCACGTCAGCCTATTTCAACGGGGCGGTTTATCTGGGCATTGAACCCACGTCCCCCAATGTTCCTTCCGGCATCCGCCAATTCACGCTTTCCGGAGGCATGCTTGGGCCGGGAGCTATCACGTCGCCCGGAATCCAGCAGTATACGCCCGGAACCACGCCATTCATCTCCGCGAACGGTACTTCACAGGGCATCTTGTGGATGATTGATCCCGGCCAGCCGTTGCAGAATGGCGGAAAGAACCCACCCACGAGCGCGGTCCTGCGGGCCTACGATGCAACCAACCTTTCGAAAGAACTGTACAACAGCAGCGTCAATTCTGGGGATATACCGGGTTACGGCATCAAGTTCACTTCGCCGGTTGTGGGCAACGGCAAGGCGTATATATCCACCGGCCACGACCTTACGACGGTGGCCAATCCTCAAGGAGAAATTGACGTCTACGGCCTGAATTAAGCGCTGTTTACTTGAAGTCCGCGTCGATTCTGATTCCCTGATGTCGCGAAAAATAGGGCTCTGGGCATGGCTGCGCGAAAAGTATGTCCAGACGCTGGCTCTTCTCATGCGACGTGTATCACGTCGCGCGTTTGTGCCATAGCATGGTACTGTTTTTCTGCCTTTCGGTACCAGGCGACACTTGCACCTATCCCTGAGCAGCGCCTTCTCTTTTGCGGCGCTCCCTCAAGCTGCGAAATAATAGAGTTGATGCAGACAAACCAGAATCGACTAGATGCCGTTGGGTTCGACTTCGGCACTACAAATAGTTCGGTAGCGCTTCTTAATCAAAATTCTGAAATCGAGCTCGCGTCGTTTCCGTCGCTTGCGGGCCCAATCGATTCCGTTCGCTCCGTCCTCTACCTTGAACTTCTTGCCAAGGCGAACGGTCCCCGCAAAGCGCACGCCTTCACAGGGGCTGCTGCCATCGAGCGCTATCTTCAGGCCGAGGACAAGGGGCGCCTTATTCAGTCGCTCAAGTCGCACCTTTCCAGCCGCTCGCTTACCGGAACGGAAGTTTTCGGGCGTCGCTACAAGCTTGAAGATCTTGTTGCCCGAATGCTCGCCGACCTGCGCTTGAATGCGGAGAAGCATTTCGGCAGACCTGTTCGTTATGCGATGGTGGGCCGCCCCGTTCGATTTGTCGGCGCGGAGAAACCCGAGGACGATGATTTTGCTGTTTCACGGCTGCGAACAGCGTTTGCGGCCGCCGGTTTTGATCATGTCGATTTCGAAATGGAACCAGTGGCAGCAGCTTGCGCTTACGAAGCGACGCTTGACCACGAAGAATTGATATTAATCGGCGACTTCGGAGGCGGAACAAGCGACTTCTCGCTCCTCCGGGTAGGTCGAGAAGTTCGCCGTCGCGGACGAACTGCAAAAGACCTGCTCGGTAATAGCGGTGTAGGTGTTGCCGGCGATGCCTTTGACGCTCGTATCGTTCGCAAACTCGTGTCTCCGGCACTGGGATCGAACACAGAAGCCAAGTCGCTAGGCAAACTGCTGACCGCGGTGCCCGCGTGGATTTACGCCAACCTCGAGCGCTGGCACTACCTTTCGTTCCTGCGCACCAACAATGTGCGCGAGATTTTAAAGAGCGCGCGGATTCGAGCGTTGGAGCCAGAGAAGATTGAGGCCCTGATTACGCTCATTGAAGAAGACCTTGGCTACCAGCTTCATCAAGCCGTACAGCAGGTCAAGTTTCAACTATCCCGCAGCGATACTGCCGAATTCCGCTTTCGCGAGGGCAGCATGGATTTGCGCATTCCCGTTACGCGCCGTGAGTTCGAGTTATGGATTCTCAACGATCTGCAGCTTATCGAAGAATCAATCGACAACTTGCTCAAAAATTCCGGTATCGATCGGCGCTCCGTTGACCGCGTCTTCCTCACCGGCGGAAGTTCATTCGTTCCTGCGGTGCGTCACATCTTCGAGATTCGATTTGGCAAGGACCGCATTCGCGGTGGCAATGAATTTACCTCTGTTGCCCACGGTCTCGCTTTGCGCGCGGCTCAGTTGCAGAGGCAGTCCTCGTAGTCGCTTCAGATAAGCTTCATCCCAGAAAGCCAAGATACGGATTCGATCCGAAGTTGCCGAAGTTGGGGAATACGGTGCGAATCTGGCCGTCGGATAGCCCGAACCATCGCGCCAGTGTTCCAGCATATTGCTCGACTGACGTTGTTGGAATCAGTCGTCCAGCGCCGACATCGTTCGCCTGGTCGACGCCAACCACTGGGTATTGCCCATACATATCCTGCCCCTGCACCGCGCCGCCAACTACAAAGTGATGGCTTCCCCAGCCATGATCGGTGCCGTCGCTGTTGCAGGTGAGTGTGCGGCCAAAGTCGGAGATGGTGAAGCTCGTAACGTTGTTGCTGAGTCCCATGCTGACCATCAGTCCGTCGAAATACTCAAAAGCTGCGCCTAGCTGTGTCAGCAGCTTGGCGTGCGTCTGCGCCTGCCCATCATGCGTGTCAAAGCTGCCCAGCTGGACGTAAAAGATCTGCCGCGTGACTCCAAGACTGGCGCGCCCGGCGATAATGCGCGCCACTGTTTGCAGAGAGCCGGCGAGCGGATTATTGGCAAGAGTATTCGTCATTGGGTCCAGATACTGAGGTGGATTGGCGACGCCGCCCTGTCCTGCAGGTGCCATGGCGCTGGCAAGCATGGTTTGCGCCTGCATGGAGCGCTTGATAACTACCTCGTACTCCTTGGCAAAGAGATTTGTTTCGTCTGCGGTGAGGATGGAGTTCAGGGGATTCGCTGCCGATGACAACCCGAACGGAGGCTGCGCTAAACCGTAAATTGGCACGGGGCCGGCAGACGTGACGTTAAGCTGGAATGAGCTTTGGCCCGCGAGGAACAGCGCATTACCTGAAGTCGAGATGCAGGTAAACATGGCATTGGAATTCAGTTTCATTGCTTCGATGGCATCGGCAACGGCGCCGCCCCAGCCCACGCGCTCGCCACTGCCGAGGTTGGAAGCGATTGCTTGCCAGGCTGCGGTCTGATCAAAGTGCGAGAACAGACTGTCAGGCAGCGGCACGGAGTTGGCACTCACCTGCGTTTTGGTCGCGGGCGTAATCAGCGTGCCCGTGTTGGCCACGATGGCAGCGCGGCCTGCGTTGAAAAGATTTTGTACGCCCGTCAGATTTGGATTGAGCGCAAAAGTACGGCCGCTTTGTTGAGTCTTCGGTGTGATGGGCAGCAATTCGCTCATGGGATACGCAAGGCCCGGCGCTCCGGATCGTGCCTGCGTGAATGCTGCGAAAGACGATGGATCAGTTGCGATGACTGTGCCGTGTCCGTCGTTGCCACCCTGCAGGTACACGCAAACGAGCGCGCGATAATCCGATGTGGTTCCCTGGGCCATTGCGGCCAGCGAGTTGAGCTCGAGCAGAAATGGGCTAACGTAGAAGCCAGCCATCGACGCCATGGACGCCGTGCGAAGAAACTGCCGTCGTGATTGGTGTGCTTTACACATGAGTGGCTCCTATTGCTGCGCGGCGAAGTCGGGCGACGCCACGGTAAGGTAAATGGCTGTTCGTACTCGGCTCAAAAGTGCGGCGTTGATTGCGTTCTGGTCGCTACTTGGAATGGGAATCGAACCAACGGCGCTCAGAATCTGGTTGTAGAGATTACTGCTCATCTGCCCGGACATCAGTAGCAGGTTGATGCGATCGAGCAATTTGTCAGGCGTCGATGCAAGGCCCATTTCCGTTCCGTACGAAGAGAAAATATCTGGACCGGACGTATCGTTGGCTCCGACGGAGATTTGCATAAAGTTGATGTACCCAACTACGGAGGAGACGTTTGCAATCTGCATCTCTGGAGCCAACAATCCCGCGGCCGACAGGCTTGTGCCGGGAGGTGTGTAGCCGGGGCTGAACCAGTTAAACACCATTGGTGAGCGAAGTCACATTTCGCCGAATCCGTAAATTGGATCTTCAGTGGATCCGATGTAGAACGAGCCGGTGCGTGATTGAGCGGTGAAGGCGCGCGCCCATGCCGTGTAACGGAGCATTGGCTCTCGGACCTTGCCATACTGCGCATTCCCGACGACTGTGGCTGTATCGCGCGCTTCAGGGTCTAGCAGAATGGCCGTAATAACTGCCTGCAGATTGCCGCGCACACCGGTGCCATCGTTCTTGAACACCTGCGCCACACGATTTACATACGCGGGGCTGGGATTGCTGGTGACCATGTGTTGAATCATCTGCTTTGAAAAGAACGCCGGCAGATTGGGATGGTTGAATAAAGTGTCCAGCGCCAGCTTCAAATCGCCTGCAGGATCGGGGCTGCCCGCAGCCGGAATCGTGATGCCGAGAAATTGTTTTTGCACCGTTGAATGGTGATTGGGGAAACTCTGCATGGGGAGCAGTTCTTCGCCAAAACCGGTGCCGACATAAACGCAGCAGTTTGACCAGGCGGTATCGCTTGAGTCGCCCGGAATGTTCCAGCTGTAACCGGTCAACGTCGCCGCCATTCCCTTCACATCGGTGTTGGAATAGGTGGGAATCGGCTTTCCGGTTGAGTCGAGTTGCAGTGTGCCATCGTCGTTCAACTGCCACAGGCCGATGGTGAAAAGCTGCATAACCTCGCGCGCATAGTTCTCGTCAGGATCGGTTGTGGCGTTCCCCTTGTCGTTGCCAAGCATGCTCAGAAACTGGCCCATCATCGGGCTTAGCGTTACGTCTTGAAGCAGTTGCCGGAAATTGCCGAACGCGTCGTTACCCAGCATGTCGTAGTAACTGGCTTCGCCGCGTGGCATATTTTCAATTGACGTGGTGTTATTGCTCGAGATGACGAACAGTTCAGACAGGGCATATTTAACGCGCTGACGAAGCTGGTCGGGCGCAGTAACGGATTGCTGCCAGAATGTGGATTGCACCAGGTCTTCATCGCTGTTGTTCTGGACAAACAGAGCGGCATTGCATTTGACATCCCCAGATGCGCAGGGCGGATTGTTGATGATCACCGACATCTCGACATCCGGCTCCGCCGGTGGGGCTGCATGGCAAACTGCTCATTCAGCCAAGGCTGAAAACCGATGAGAGAAAGATGATGAATGTCGGCATCCGTGGCGCCAAAAGTTGCCTGCTCAAGAAACCGCGCCGCTTCCGTTGGGCTCACAATCGGGACCGGCGGCGTACCATTCACAAGCGCAATCAGATCGGCAGAGGTCGCCGGCTCGGGACTTGGATTGAGCACTTGAAGATCGAGATTGCCGGGTTGGGTCAGGTTCACGGTCGTAGTCAATTGCGTTCCGCTGTTAAACGTCGCCGCCGTGGGTGAGCCATTCACAAGCACCTGAGCGCCGTTAATGAATCTTGATCCGGTAAGCACGATCGTTGCCGGTCCAGGATTGAACGACATGGGCGAAGCGGATGTAAGGATGGGAATAGGATTCATCACCGAAATATTCTGCGCGAGTGAAACCGTAGGATTGTCAACGCTGGTGATGGTGAGCTGAACGACATCGTTTGGCGCGGGTACAACCGCCGGTGCGGTGTAGGTAATGGAGCCGTCGCTGTTCACAACTGCGGTGCCGATCATGGAGTTGCCGCCAGGAACGCCGTTTACCTGCAGTGTGACGGCAGGATTCGTCGTGCCCTCTACGGTCAATCCAAAATTCAGGGTGTTGTTGACGCGAACATCAGTGCCCGCATACTTCTGTAGCTGGAGCACCACCTTGCCCGGGCCTACGTTGAGCGAAACTGGAGCAGTGGTTGCCGAGCCTGGATTGGGATTCGTGACCGCGGCGGGTACGTGCCAGGAATGGGTGCGGCGATCTCCGCAACCAGTTCGGAACCGGAAACGTAAGTAGTGGGAATAAGGGCGCCATTCCAGCTGATCTCCGCCTCATACACAAATTGCGATCCGCTGGCGATCACCGTGGTTGTGCCTTCCGTGATTGCGGAGGGGCTAACCGTACTCAGCGTTGGAATCGGATTCCATATCTGGACGGACACTGAACCGGGGACCGCGTTCGGATACTTCGCAATCGTCGCGGTGATCTGCACGGTGTAAGGATTGGGTACCACTGCGGGGGCAGTGTAATGTCCAGTGCTGCTGATCGTGCCTACAGTCGAGTTGCCGCCTGGAATTCCATTCACCGAGAAAATCATCGGCAGTCCGGCAGCCATATAGCGCGAAGACAGTTGCAGATCCTGATTAACCCTAAGGACATTAGCCGAGGACGTAATAGCTGCAATAGTGTTCAAGTCCACGGCGATGAAACCGCCACCGCAGCCGTTGATGAGTATTGAATCCAGGAGCAAGGCAAACGCTGAACATAAGGCAGTCAAGCGCAGGCGACTGCGTGAATGCACGACTCGCATATTGTCTCCAAGATGGGGAATCCAGGGGCAACAAAAGCGCGTCAACAAGATCCGCTGTGCGCCAAAAACTGCAGCAGATTAGTTCCCGAGACTAACGTCGGAGATGCAGGAAAGCAAATGAAAATGCGGCGTTTTTGGTACTTCCGTAATGAGGAAAAGGCGCAGATGGATTTGAAGACTTTACCTTACTGGTTTGTGTTGGCGGTGCAACAGGGAGGGGAACTAGCGAGTGGTGGAGTCGCAGGTTGTGCAGAGTTCGCCGGTAATTCCTTTGCCTTCTTCAACGGTAAAGATGCGGTCAACCGCGGGGAGTTTCACGCTCTGTTTTGCGCCGGAGGGCCAGTGAATCTCCGCGGTGCCGGCAGCTGCGCTGTCAGCCAGGCCGAAGTGTACGCGTAAATCGTTCGAGGAAAGATAACTGCCACCGCTCAGCACGTCTCCGCGCTGGCGCATGTTCGCTGCTTCCAGATATACGGTAGTGCCGACCGCATCGCGAGGACTGCCAGGACCACCTATGAGTTTCAACTCTACCCAATGATGGTGATCGGCGTTCACGTTGCGCAACAAAATCGGCACGCCATCCATATTGTTGACGACAACACTGATCTTGCCGTCGTTGAAGATGTCTCCGAAGGCTGCGCCGCGCGCCACGCTGATAGCTGCAAGCCCCGTCCCTTCAACCGGCGGAATCAACTCAAACTTGCCGTTCTTCAGGTTGTGATAGAGCAAGGGCCGTTGCGCGTAACTTTGTCCCCATTCCGGATGACGATCGACTTCCGGGTATACGTGCCCATTGACGATGAGCAGATCTTTCCATCCGTCGTTGTCGTAATCGAGAAATCCATCGCCGAAGCCTACGAAGGGAATTGATGAGTCGGCAATCTCGGCGTTGTAACTCACATCCGAAAAGAAACCTGAACCGTCGTTCTGAAATAGAACGTTATAGTCGTTCGCGAAATCCGTGTTGACGATGGACAAATGGCCGTTGTTCTCGTAGTCGCCGGCGGCTATTCCCATGTTGGCCACTTCACGGCCGTCGCCATTCAGAGCATAGCCGCTGGGATAACTCTGGTTATCGAACGTCCCGTCACCCTTGTTGATATAGAGATAGTTGGGTGTTGAGTCATTCGCCACCAGTAAGTCAGGCTTGCCATCGTTGTTCACATCTGCAAACAACACTCCCAGTCCGTAATATCCTGCCGGATCATCGACGCCAAGCTTTTCGCTCACATCGGTAAACGTGCCATCACCATTGTTGTGGAACAGGTGATCGTGTTCACCCTTGAGTCCGCGTGGGCCGCACATTACTGGCACACCGTGAAACTGGCAGATGGCATTGCCCGCGCCCTTGGTTCCGTAAATGGGCGGATTCGCAAGGTCAATTTGTGCGTAGCCATCAACGAAAAGATCCAGCCGGCCGTCTCCGTCGTAGTCGCCGAAAGTTGCGCCCGTGGACCACATGTCGATATCGACGCCCGCCTTGTCGGCAACATCGCTGAACGTTCCGTCATGATTGTTGCGATAGAGGCGATTCTTTCCGTAGTTCGTTACATAGAGATCGGGCCAGCCGTCATTGTCGAAGTCGCCCACAGCGCATCCGTAGCCCCACCGGTCATTTGCCACACCCGCCTTTTGAGTTGTCTCGGTAAAGGTGCCGTCGTGATTGTTTCGGAATAGAGCAGCGTGCGGCGCAGCAGCTTTGCCTGCAAGGGCTTCGAAAGTGGAACCGCTGACAAGATAGATGTCCAACCAGCCGTCATTGTCGTAGTCAATCAGGCATACGCCGGGGCCTTTTGCTTCAAGCAGCAAACGCTTCACATGCGAGCCAGCCGTATGGTGCCAATGGGTGAGGCCGGCGGCTGCGGCAACATTTTTAAAAACGATCGGGCCCGACTTGACGATCCCTCCAGCAGTAATGGGCCTGTGCTGATCGTCAAAGACTGCCTTCTGCAAGCCGGTGTTCGCCATCCCACTCTGCGCGGCGGGCTGTTTGCCGTGCGATGCTGCACCGCTTGCTTGCGAGGCCGGCTTGCCTGGTGCCGCAGGTCGTTGGGCCTCCAAACCTGAAGCTGCAAACACTGCAAGGATCAGTAGAAGCGCAATCACTCGCTTCTTTTCAGGCTTCCGGACAAGATGATTGGTTCTCATTCGCATTCGCTGCACAACAGTCTACCGGTGCGGGGCCCTGTTGTGCACCAAGGTATCAGTGTGCCGGGGTGCTTACGAAACACATCACATCAGGTTAGAATCTCGATGTGATACCACCCTGCATGCGACGCGAACGAATCGGAAGAAACAGCGCTCTTGTTATCAGCCGATGTGCATCGTTTGCCTATGCAGGGCTGCTCATCTCAACCTGTCTATTCGCTCAAACAAATCCCAGGCAAAAGCCGGCGCTCCCAAAGCCATCACCCGCAGGGGCGACACTGAATTCTTCGGCCTCGACTTTGGCTTTTCGAGACATAAGCCGCCAGGCAGGCCTAACAACAAATCCACACTCGACGACGGAAAGAAAGTATGTCGTGGAAACAATGAGCGGCGGTGGCATTGCGCTCTTTGACTGCGACAATGACGGAAGGCTCGACATCGCGGTCATAAATGATTCCACCCGGGAACGCTACCTTGCGAGTGGCGACCCCATGGTGACGCTTTATCGTCAGGATGGAACCGGCGGTAGTATCCATTTCACCGATGTCACCAGCGCCGCAGGCCTGACAACGCGCGGCTGGGGAATGGCCATCGTCGTGGGCGACTACGACAACGACGGTCTTCCCGATCTATATGTGACCGGCTATGGCCACAATGTGCTGTACCACAATGTTGGTGGTTGCCGGTTTGAAGATGTAACTGAACGCGCGGGCGTGCGCATGGACGGTTTCAGCACCGGCGCCGCCTGGGCAGATTACGACGGCGACGGACACCTGGATCTTTTTGTCGCCCGTTACGTTCACCAGGATCTCAACCACTTGCCGGTCTTCGACACCAAAGGTGCTGTCGATTCGACGCAGATCATTCAGGCTCCCGACAAGCTTGAAGGTGAAACTGATGTATTGTTTCGCAATCGTGGCGACGGCACGTTTGAAGATGTCTCAGTGAAAGCCGGTGTTAGCGATCCCGCAAAACTACATGGCATGGGCGTTGTCTGGGGCGACTACGACAACGACGGCAAACCGGACCTCTTGGTGACCAACGACAGCGGCCCAAACTATCTTTATCACAATCTCGGCAATGGCAAGTTTGAAGAGGTGGGCGCCGTGACGGGTGCGGCATACGGAGCCAATGGCGAGATTTACGGGAACATGGCCGGCGATTTTGGCGATTACAACCGTGACGGTAATCTGGACCTGTTTGTGACTCGCTACAGTAAGCAGCCGGCCAGTCTTTACAAAAATGAACAGGACACATTTAGCGACGTTGCTCCCGAAATTGGCCTGTCGCAAAACACTAAGACCTATGTGAAGTGGGGAACCGGCTTTGGCGATTTCGATAACGACGGCTGGCCCGACATCCTGATTGCGAACGGAAATTTTTCTTCGCTGACTGATGTACTTGAAAACGAAGCAAGATTTCGCGAGCCGTTACAGTTATTCCGAAATCTTCAGGGGCACTCGTTTGAAAATGTAGCCGATGCCGCGGGCCTGAACGCGGGAACTCTGCAGTCGCGCCGCGGCACTGCATTCGGCGACGTCAATAATGACGGCAATCTCGACATTGTTGTATTCAACGTCAACGGACCGCCGTCGCTCTTTATGAACGAGAGTCACACCGCGAATCACTGGGCGCTCTTTCAACTGGAAGGAAAAAAGAGCAACCGGCTCGCAATCGGCGCGCGAGTAACTGTTGAGGCAGGCGGTTTAAAGCAGATTGATGAAGTTCGCGGTGGGGGAAGCTATAACTCGTCAAGTGACACCCGCCTGCATTTCGGACTGGGAAAAGAAGCCACCATTGACAAGCTGGAAGTACGCTGGCCGAGCGGCGTGAACCAGGAATTCAAAAACGTTTCCGCCGACGCCGTTTATACGATCTTTGAGGGTGAAGACATTAGGAAAGTCGTGACCCTCGATCACATCTCAGGAAAGTGATTGCAGATCTGCGGGCGTCGTCGGAGATCTCGTAAGCATCCTCCGCCTCCTCAATGTAGATGCTGAAATTGCCGGTTGATCCGGCAGCGGGTATCAAGTCAATGTGGCGCCTGTACCATGCAAATCCGCTATACAAAGGATGGCCCTGGGCACCCCACTCGTCGTCAACGTGAATCGTTTCCCAATGCGAGTCATCCAGCGACGGCTGTGACCAAATTGGATTGTCGCCCAAATGGAATTGCCAATTGCCGTCAATGGGCACAACGCCTCTCCCGATCCCCTGCAGCACAAGTACCGGAGCCTGCTCAGGTACGGTCGCCTGCGCGGCCTTTTGCGGTGCCTGCTGCCCCACGGCAGCGGCACACACCATCAGCAGGCAGAGTATGGGGATACGGAAGTTCACGAGCCGAGCATAACACCGGCGGAGTAATTTTCGTATGGGATTTCAGCAGTTATCCCCAACGGCATTTAGCAGTTCCCAGAATCGAGGACGCGATTTTTATGCGTTGCTGACGCGCTGTCCCTTACCATTGACGTACGCGCATGCTTTCACCCATTGCCAAAATCTTCCGCATCATACTTCCGGTTTATTTGGCGCTCGCCTTGCTGTCCGCAGGAGTCATTCCCAGTTCGTCTGCGCAGGCTCAGCGATTCCCGGTTGGATCCACCGACGCTGGTCAGTCAACTTCTGCACGCGGCGCAAATCAAACCGTCCCCGCACTCTTCATCAGCGACATTCACTTCGATCCATTTCACGATCCCGGCAAGGCACAGCAGCTTTTAGCGTCGCCCACATCCCAGTGGGCGGCAATCCTTGCATCCGCTCCAATGCCAAATCAGCAACAGGCATTCGATGCCCTGCAAAAACAGTGCCATGCAAAAGGAATCGATACGCCGCCCGCCCTGCTGCAATCCAGCCTGGCGGCAATGAAGGCGCGTCAACCCGATGCAAAGTTCATGATGATCAGCGGCGATCTGGTTGTGCACGATTTTCCATGCCGCTTCCAGACGCTGTTTCCCGGCACATCGACCGGAGATTACCAGGCGTTCGTTTTAAAAACCATCAGCTACGTTCTCGGCGAACTGCGGGCATCGTTTCCGGGAATGCCGATCTATACAGCCCTGGGAAACAACGACTCCGGATGCGAAGACTACAAGTTCGATCCCAACAGCGAATTCTTTGCCAAAGCAGGCAGTATTTTCGCGTTAAGCCTTCCCGCTGCTGAGCAACAGGCAATGAAGAAAGAATTTTCAGCCGGCGGCAACTACAGCGTGCTTATGGCCGCTCCCATGAAAAACACGCGCCTGGTGGTGTTGAACGACACGCTGCTCTCGCCAAAGTACAAGACCTGCGAAGGCAAGCGTGACACCAGGGGCCCCGACGATGAAGTTCTGTGGCTCAAAAAACAATTGGCAGAAGCGCGCTTGATCGGACAACGCGTCTGGGTGTTGGGGCACATTCCACCAGGTATTGATCCATATTCGACCGTTGAAAAGTTCAAGGATGTCTGCGGCGGAGAAGATCCCGTTGGGTTTCTCTCTTCAACCACGATTCCTGATCTCCTGGTCGAGTACTCCGACGTAGTCAAGCTGGGGATTTTTGGGCATACTCATATGGACGAAGATCGCTTGCTGGAGCGCGGCGGCGGGTCTGGTCATGCAACAGACGATGCTGGGGTCGCCGTCAAGGTGATTCCATCCATCACCCCAGTGCACGGCAATAACCCGTCGTTCACCATCACCAGCGTCAGCCCCACCGCTGCAAGCATCAAGGATTACACCGTCATTGAAGCGTCCAACCAGACCGGCGACGACACCAAATGGGAGCCCGAATACAACTTTGCGAAGGCCTATCGACAGCCGGAATTCTCGCCGGCTTCATTGAATGTCATGTTCGACAAGTTCAAATCGGATAAAGTGGCGGTTTTGCCGGAGAGCGAAACCTACCTCCGAAGCTATTTTGTCGGAGATCGCTCAGCGCAACTCACCCCATTCTGGATGCAATACACCTGTGCGCTGAACAACTACTCCGGCAAGGCGTACGCGGCTTGCGTGTGCCATACGGGAAACTGATTTACAGATCCTGAGCAGCGCCTACCCAAAAAGGAACGAGTCAGCCCGTTTCAGCGCACGTTCGTCGATGCGTGACGGAGGCCGTTGTCCATGCCGGGAAATCAGGCGTACGATTGGCACGTCCTGGCGAGCAAGTGAAGATCGTCAGCCCAGGAGCCGATCCTCATGCCGTTCAGCACCATCATCGAGCCATTCCGTATCAAGAGCGTTGAACCCATCAGCTTTACCACGCGTGGGCAGCGCCAGCTGCTGCTGCGTTCCGCACATTACAACCTTTTCCTGCTCAAGGCCGACGACGTCTTGATCGATTTGCTCACTGACTCAGGGACCGGCGCAATGTCAACACACCAGTGGGCCGCGGTGATGGAAGGCGACGAGAGTTACGCAGGCAGCCGGAGCTTTGATCGCTTCAAACATTCCGTGCAAGATATTTTCGGCTACAAACACGTCATTCCTGCGCACCAGGGGCGCGCTGCTGAGCGCATCCTTTTTCATGTGATGTGTAAAAAGGGCGACGTCGTTCCAAACAACACTCACTTTGATACCACGCGCGCAAACGTGGAATACGTGGGAGCCGAGGCAATCGACCTTCCGATGCCGGAAGCGCGTCAACCGGGGACCGTTCTGCCCTTCAAGGGCAACATGAACGTCGCGGCGCTTGAGGAACTGATCGAGCGGGTTGGACGCGAGCACATTCCGCTGGTCATGTTGACGGTGACCAACAACTCCGGCGGCGGTCAGCCCGTATCGATGGCCAACGCCAGGGCCGTTTCCGATCTGTGCCACCAGCACGGAATACCGCTCTACTTTGACGCCTGCCGTTTTGCTGAGAATGCGTATTTCATCAAGCTGCGCGAGCCGGGATACGCCGACAAAACGCCCAAGGAAATTGCGCAGGAAATGTTTTCGCTCGGCGATGGCTGCACCATGTCGGCCAAGAAAGACGGCATGGCCAACATCGGCGGCTTTCTATGCACCAACGACGATCTGCTCGCGCGTCAGGAAGAAAACCTGCTGATTCTCACCGAGGGCTATCCCACCTACGGCGGACTGGCAGGGCGCGATCTTGAGGCAATAGCCGTCGGTCTGCAGGAGTCTTTGCAGGAAGATTATCTTCGCTACCGCATTGCTTCCACAGCGTATCTCGGCAACCACATTTCCGAGCGCGGTGTGCCCATTGTCCTGCCGCCGGGCGGACACGCAATTTATATCGACGCAAAAGCATTTCTGCCGCATGTTCCGTTGGAGCTGTTTCCCGGCGTCGCTTTAGCGGCCGAGCTTTATCTCGAGGGCGGTATCCGTTCAGTCGAAATCGGCAGTCTTATGTTCGGCAAGGCCGCACAAATGGAACTGGTGCGGTTGGCAATCCCGCGCCGCGTGTACACCCAAAGCCATATCGATTACGTCGTCGAAATCATTTTGCGGGTATGGGAGAAGCGCGCTCAAATCAGCGGGCTGCAGCTTACGTACGAAGCTCCGTTCCTGCGCCATTTCACAGCTCACCTTGAGCCGGTAGCTTGATTTCCTGTAAGAGATTAACGGCTTAGGTGTGCTGCGCGTGCTTGTCGTTGGACATGCCTTCCATGCTGACCGCGAGTTGCCTGTTCTTGCGGTAGACATTGGCAACCGCGATCGTCCAGCAGGGAACCAGGTCGACCCCTGGTACCAGCTTGGCAAGGAACGATGGCAGGAATTCCCAATGCCAGCCAAGCAGCCAGCTAAGAATTCCCGCAATCGCAACGTCAAGGAAATCGTCCGCCGGAGACATGGCGCCGGCCACGAAAAGCGGAAAAACCACTAGCTGAAGCAGATCGGCAACGATCGCCAGCACCATCGCGCTGCGCAGCCGTGGACCAGCCGAAATAGTAATTGAGTCGCGAGTCACGGGGACCTTCCGGTTCAAAAATGCAACCGTACTTGACTAGTCCATTCTACGGCGCTTCCAATTCAAGCGCCAGCCTTCCACACTTCCTGCATCCACGCAAGCAACAGCCGGCTTGTACACTGGTCGCATGGTCAAGAGGATTGGGGTTCATTTAGGCGGTGGAGCATCCAAAGCAGTAGAACGCGCGCCGGAAGTCGGCGCAAACACGGTGCAGATTTTTTCATCAAGTCCGCGCATGTGGCGCGCGCCCAAAGTCGATCCAAAACTAGCAGAGCTGACAAAGCAGAATCGTGCGAAGTTTGATGTGAGCCCGCTGGTCATCCACGCCAATTACCTGATCAACGTATGCAGCCAGACTGTCGAAATTCGCGAGAAAAGCGTTGACGCGTTTCGCGGCGAAATTGAGCGCGCGCTGGCGCTCGGCGCCGAATGCCTGGTCCTCCATCCGGGCTCATGGAAAGGCATGACACGCCCCGAAGGCCTCAAACTGGCGGCCGAATCCATCGCTCAAGCCATCGACGGCCTGGCATGGCAGGGAACCGGCTTTCACATTCTGATTGAGAATACCGCCGGTGCTGAATTTTCTCTCGGCGGCAGTTTTGACCAGGTTGCGGAGTTAGTCGAAATGCTCAAACCGTGTGCTCCCGTCGGCGTTTGCCTCGATACCTGCCATACGCACGTTGCCGGATACGACATCGTGACCGACGAGGGCTTTCAGGAAACCATGGCCAGGATCGCCTCGACAGTGAGCTTTGAAGCGGTTCGCGTGTGGCATTGCAACGACGCCAAAGCCGATCGCGGTTCCAAGCTGGATCGGCATCAACACATAGGTCAGGGCACCATCGGCACTGAGCCGTTCCGCCGCTTACTGAACGATCCGCGCTTCGCTCACGCAGCCTTCATTGCGGAAACCCCGGTAGACGAACCCGGCGACGAAGAGCGCAACGTGCGCGTTCTGAAAAGCCTGGTTGATGAGTGTGTTCGCCGTGATTCTCGTCCAAAAAACTGTTAAAGTGGCAATTTGAATGGCAGGTAGCAATATGCTACCATTCTCCTATGCCGCTTCCTGTAAAGCTTTCCGATGCCCTTGTCCTCGACGCCCGGATGGCCGCGGAAGTCGAACAGCGGTCCATTGCCGGGCAGGTAGAATACTGGGCCCAGCTAGGCAAACTTGTCGATGCTCTCCTTGAGGGGCGAAGCCGTACCGCCGCGCTTCAAAAGAGCAGAACCAGGCCACTCTCCGAGTTGGTTGCCACCGTTGGCACTCCAGAGGGCGACGCCCGCCTCAAAGCCTATCTTGAGAGCGAACCGTTTCCGCACTTCAGTCCTCACCCAACTCGGAAAGGCATTTTGGTGCGAACTGAAGCGGACGGAACAAGTTTGGCGGGTCGGTTCATTGACCGCGAGTTTGTCGCAGAGTCCAAGGGCCGAAAGTCCACTTCCAAGCGAGCCAAAGCTTCATGATCTCGCTCCTCGACAGCAGACCGATCGCTGTGGCTATTGCGGGGCCGAATGGAGCAGGAAAGAGCACATTCTATCGAGCTTTCCTTGCCGAATCAGGCCTTCAATTTGTAAATGCCGATCAAATGGCCCTGCAATTGAAGATCGATCCATATCGCGCTGCGGAACTTGCCGATGAAGTTCGCCGCACCCTGATAACCCGCAGGGAAAGCTTCATCTTTGAAACAGTTTTCTCTGACCCCGTGGGTAGCAAGCTGGTATTTTTGCGGGATGCGGCAAACAGCGGTTACGTCGTCGCCCTGTTCTTTATTGGATTAGACAGTCCTGAAACTTCCAGCGAGCGTGTGGCGATGCGCGTTTCAAAGGGCGGTCACGACGTCCCTAAAGACAAGATCAATACCCGCTTTACCCGCACAATGGAGAACCTGCGCAAGGCGCTTATCACTCTGCCAAATGTCTATGTCTACGACAACAGCGATCTGCACGCACCGTTCAGATTGGTCGCAGCCTTGAAAGAGAGTCATTTAAAGACCTATCCTCCAGTTCCAAAATGGCTGAGCCCGCTGCTGCCCTCGCGCTGATGCATCTCCGTTTACACTGAATAGTGATGGCGGACGAAAAAGAATTACGGTACGATCCGGCGACAATTGAGCCCAAGTGGCAGCAGAAGTGGGCTGCCGACCCAACCCTCTACGCGGCTGAGCCCGCAACCAGCGGCAAACCAAAGTATTACGTCCTCGAGATGTTGCCCTATCCCAGTGGCCAGTTGCACATGGGACACGTGCGCAACTACTCAATCGGCGACGCGCTGGCGCGGCACATGTGGATGCGTGGTTACAACGTGCTCCACCCCATGGGCTGGGATGCCTTCGGGCTTCCCGCCGAGAACGCGGCGCTCAAAAACAACACGCCTCCGCGCGAATGGACGCTGGCCAACATCGCCGCCATGAAGCGGCAGATGC
>Ga0075522_10001108_pt1 | contig 20414 bp, 20 predicted proteins | sample NGEPerA_FD_74796 | JGI IMG/M metagenome (GOLD analysis project Ga0075522, IMG submission 74796) | Arctic peat soil microbial communities from the Barrow Environmental Observatory site, Barrow, Alaska, USA - NGEE PermafrostL2-A | ecosystem: Environmental > Terrestrial > Soil > Wetlands > Peat ...
CCCGGATGATGTTGACCACCGCGTCCTGCATCGACACCTCGACATGCTGGCCCCTGCCGCTGTTATGGCGCTGCTGCAGCGCAGCGAGGATGCCGATCGCCATCTGCATGCCGGTGCCGCTGTCGCCGATCGCCGGCAAGACCAAGGTCGGCGGGTTGTCCGGAAAGCCGGTAACGCTCATCGCCCCGCCCATCGCCTGCGCGACGGGTTCGTAGCTCTTGAAGTGCGCGTGCGGCCCGTAGCTGCCGAAGCCCTTGATCGTGGCGTAGATCAGCCGCGGGTTTAGCTCCTTCAGAACATTCCAGCCGAGCCCCAGACGGTCCATCGCGCCCGGCCCGAAGTTTTCGAGCAGCACATCCGACTGGCAGATGATTTGTTTGAACAGCCGCTTGCCCTCGCCGCTCTTGAGGTTGAGCGTCAGGCTGCGCTTGTTGGCGTTGAACAAGAGGAAGAACAGGCTGTCGCTGTTTTTCCTGTCGGCATGGACGGTGCGCGCGACGTCGCCGGCTTTCGGTTCTTCCAGCTTGATCACGTCGGCGCCGAGAAACGCCAGCATCTGGGCGCAGGCCGGCCCCGCCTGGTTGTGCGTCATGTCGATGACGCGAATGCCGTTGAGGGCTTTACCCATGGCGTTTCTCCTGCGTGCCCCGACAACCCTGCGCCATACGGGACTAACGTGGTTCGGGATACCAATCCTCGGCGAGAATTTTATCGACCGTATAGGGACAGTCCGACGGCAATGATCGAGCCGCGTCCTGCTCTCCATGTTTGGCCAATTCGAGCCCCGCTCGTTTGCGGGCAATGGCGTAAATCCGCGGCAACTCCGCATCGATGTCTCGGCGCAAGGAGGGCGAGAGCTCGTCAGCGAGCGCAGATCTCGTCTCAATGATCGAGTCCATCCAGTCGAAGCGGGGGTCGCGCGCGGGCGAATGCGCAAGCTTCAGGAAATGAACGAGCACACGCTGGATTTGGCTGCGTACGGCGTTGCGCTCGCTCTTGCCCAAATTCTCGATCTCCTCGGCGAGGTGCTCACGATCAAAGCGATTGTCGCGCGTGCGCAATGAGCGCAATACCTGCGCCTGGTGCTGCGTCCAGGCGTAGAAATCATCGTCGTAGCGCGGTCCGTCCGGTATCGATCTGGCCCCGTGTCGCTCGCCGCAGTTTAGCCGATCCTGCTCGTGTCTTCTCGGCTAAAGTCCCGACGAACCCATCTGGCTAAGAGCCGCATGATCCCGGCCCGCCGGGCGATCAGGGGTCAAACGACAGGGTGATGTCGATGACGCGGATGCCCTTAAGCGCCTGGCTCATGTTCTCCTCCGCTGACGGGTTAATCAGAGATGCGTTTCGGCGGTGACGAGGACCCGCCCCTGCGCGCATCGCTCGTAATCCTCCGCCGCCCGCCGCAGCCGTCGATCGATCAAATCCATCTCGGCTCTGGGCGGGCATACGCGCTTTGCGGGTCTATGTGCTGAATCAGGCATAGCGGCAAGGCTCTTCTCCCGTCGTCTGGAACCGTAATCGTTTCCGCCGCCCGGAAAGTATTTTAGGATCGGGGCCAGCGCATACCAGCATCGGGGAAACGATCATGGAATTCGGCATCTCGATCTTCTTCACCGACTACTCGATCGGCCCGGCCGAGTTGGCGACCGCGATGGAAGAGCGCGGGCTCGGCATTTTGTGGGTCGCCGAGCATTCGCACATCCCGGTGCCGCGCGTGACCCCGCCGCCGGGCGGCGGCGAGCTCGCCAAGCGCTATTACGATGTGATGGACCCGTTCGTGACCCTCGCGGTCGCCGGCGCGGTCACCAAGAAATTAAAGCTCGGCACCGGCATCTGCCTTGTCATCCAGCGCGACACGATCCAGACCGCGAAATCGGTCGCCTCGCTCGACCAGACCTCGAACGGGCGCGTCGTTTTTGGCATTGGCGGCGGCTGGAACGCCGAGGAGATCGAGAGCCACGGTACCCCCTTCGCCACCCGCATGCTGCACATGCGCGAGCAGATGGAGGCGATGAAGGAGATCTGGACCAAAAGCACCGCCGAGTATCACGGCGAGACCGTCAACGTCACGCCGATGATGACCTGGCCGAAGCCGGTGCAGAAGCCTCACCCGCCGATCATCCTCGGCGGCGCCTTCCCGTGGGCGGCGCGGCGCGCGGTGCGCTACGGCGACGGCTGGTTCCCCAACGCCACCAGCGGCGACCCCGAGGACTACATCCCGAAATTCAACAAGATGGCCGCCGACGCCGGCCGCAAGAAGCTGCCGATCAGCCTGGGCGGCGCGCCGATGGACGCCGACAGACTGAAGCGGCTGCGCGACCTCGGCATCGAGCGGGTCAGCACCAGCGTCATGTCGGAGAAGGCGGACCAGCTCCTGCCGATCCTCGACAAATGGGCCGGGCTGATGCGCCAGGTCAACGGCTGATCGGCTTTCTGCGTTTCGCCGGAGCATAATAAAGCTCCGGCGTGACCGATCTTCGATAGAGGTTGCGATGGCTGACCACGACCACGATCATTCCGAGCTTTCCGACATTCAGCTCCGGGTCCGGGCGCTTGAAACGATCCTGACCGAAAAGGGCTACGTCGACCCGGCCGCGCTCGACCTGCTGGTCGAAAGCTACGAGACCAAGATCGGCCCCAAAAACGGCGCCCGCATTGTCGCCCGCGCCTGGACCGACCCCAAATTCAAGGCCGCCCTCCTCAAGGACGCCACCGAGGCAGCAAATTCCTTGGGCCATGTCAGCCCGGTCGGCAGCCATCTGATCGCGGTGGAGAACACGCCGAAGACTCATAATCTCGTCGTCTGCACCCTGTGCTCCTGTTATCCGTGGGAAGTGCTGGGCCTGCCGCCGGTGTGGTACAAATCGGCGCCCTATCGATCGCGCGCGGTGATCGACCCCAAGGGCGTGCTGACGGATTTTGGCGTCGCGCTGCCGGCCGAGACCGAAATCCGCATATGGGATTCGACCGCCGAGACGCGCTTCATCGTTCTGCCCATGCGCCCGGCCGGCACCGCAAGCTGGAGCGAGGACCGTCTCGCCGAGATCGTCACTCGTGACTGCATGATCGGCACGGGATTGCCCCAGCCCCAGGGAAGCCGATGAGCAACACGATCCACGACATGGGCGGGATGCACGGCTTCGGCCCCGTCGAGCCGGAGCCGAACGAGCCGGTCTTTCATGCACCGTGGGAGGGACGCGTTCATGCGCTGCAGCGGGCGATCGGCGCGGCCGGACTGTGGACCATCGACGGCGGCCGCGCCTCGCTCGAAACGCTGCCGCCGCAGACCTATCTTGCCGCGACCTATTACCAGCGCTGGTTTCTCGGCCTCGAAAAGCGGGTGGTCGCTTACGGTCTCATCGGCGCCGACGAACTGACCACCGGCCATTCGTTGCGCGCGCCCGTGCCGCTGAAGCGGAAAGTCACCCCGGCCGACGCCGCCAAGCCGCCGATCCGCGGCAATTTCGAGCGGCCGACCAACACGCCGGCGCGCTTCAAAATCGGAGACCGCGTGCGCACCGCGAACATCAACCCGGCGACCCACACCCGCCTGCCGCGCTATGCGCGCGGCAAGCAGGGCGTGATCGAGGCGATCCGCGGCTGTCACGTCTATCCCGACACCGCGGCGCTCGACGTCCACAACGAGAGCCCGCAATGGCTCTATACGGTGGTGTTTACCGGCCAGGAGCTGTGGGGCGACGACGCCGATCCGGCGATCACGGTGTCGATCGAGGCGTTCGAGCCCTATCTGCTGCCGGCGTGACCGCGCTCGACCGCAACGCCACCGCCCGGGCTGCCCTTGAGGTTCCGGGCATCCCGCAGGGCGAGGACGGCCCGGTCTTCCGCGAGCCGTGGGAGGCGCAGGCCTTCGCCATGGCCGTGTCGCTGCACCAGCGCGGGGTGTTCACCTGGCCCGAATGGGCCGCGACCCTCGCCGCCGAGATCAAGCGCGCCCAGACCGCCGGCGACCCCGATACCGGCGAGACTTATTACCGTCATTGGCTCAACGCGTTGGAACGCCTGGTCGCCGAGAAGGACGTCGCCGACCCGGCCACCCTCACCCGCTACCGCGACGCCTGGGAGCGTGCCGCCGACGCAACGCCGCACGGCGACCCGATCGTGCTCAAGCCGGAACACTTCAGGCCAGGAATATCGTAATAACTCGCCTTCCCCGCGAAAGCGGGGAGCCAGCGGCGAGCGACGGAATGGTGGCCCTGGGTTCCCGCCTGCGCGGGAAAGACAATGAAAAGGGCATCGCGCGCTGATGGAATTCGGCATCTTTCACGAGTTTCTGACAACGCGGACCGGCTCCCAGGCCGAGGCGTTCAGGAACTCCTTCGCCCAGATCGAGGCGGCCGAGAGTTGGGGCCTCGATGTCGTGTGGCTGGCCGAAATCCACATGAACCCGACCCGCTCGCTGCTGTCGGCGCCGCTCACCGTGGCGAGCGCGATCGCCGCCCGGACGAGCCGCATCAAGATCGGCACCGCGGTGCAGATCCTGCCGCTCGGCCACCCGCTGCGGCTCGCCGAGGAAACCGCGACGATCGACCAGATCAGCAACGGAAGGCTGATCTTCGGGGTCGGGCGCAGCGCCTTCCCGCGCGCCTACAACGCCTACGGCATCTCCTACGAAGAGAGCCCGCAACGCTTTGCCGAATGCCTCCAAATCATCAAAAAGGCCTGGACCGAGGAAAACGCCTCGCACCAGGGACGCTGGCACAGCTTCGAAGATTTCACCCTGGTGCCGCGCCCGGTGCAGCAACCGCACCCGGAAATCCGCATCGCCGCCAGCCAGCACGACACCTATGCGGCGATCGGCGAGCTTGGCTACCCGCTGTTCTCGGCGGTGCGCGCCAGCCCGCTGTCGGAGCTTGCCCATCATACCGAAGCCTATCGCGCGGCCTACGCGGCAGCCGGCCATCCCGGTAAGCCGAGAGCCTATCTCCAGGTGCCGATCTATGTCGGCGCGACCCGCGAGGCGGCGCTCGCCGACGCCGAGGCCGGCATGATGCGGTTTTCGACCTATCGCCCCGATCTCATCCGCGGCCCGATGAACTACGAGACCGTGCTGCGCGAGAAAGCCATCGCCGGCACCCCCGAGATGGTGGTCGCGCGCCTCAAGCAATTGCGCGACGAGGCCCACCTCGCCGGCGTCTCGGCCGAGATCAATCCGGGCAGCCTGCTGAGCCATGAGCAGGTGATGGAATCGCTGCGGCTTTACATCCAGGAGGTCATGCCGCATTTCAAATAGCAGCAGGAATGAGGGAGGCATGCGATGTCGGGCACTGGCAAGCGCTACAATGTCGGCGGCGTGATGCTCGACCGACCGTTCAAAATCCGCCGGCTCGGCCATTTCGGCTTCAACCTCGACAGGCTCGAGGAGGGTCGCGAATTCTACGGCGACCTGCTCGGCTTCAAGGTCTCCGACCTCGCCGATTTCTCGCGCGCCGCGTGGTTCCCCAGGGATCAGGATATCGGCCCGCAGGGCTATTTCATGCGCCACGGCGCCGACCACCACGCGATGGTGCTGTTCTCGAAAAAATTGATGGACCGCCGCGCCGACCGCAAATTCGCGCCCGAAGTCACGGTCAACCAGATCACCTGGCAATGCGGCAGCCTCAAGGAAATCGCCGACGCCCACGGCTATTTCACCGAGCATCAGGTGCGCATCCAGCGCGTCGGCCGCGACATGCCGGGCAGCAACTGGCACACCTATGTCTACGACCCGGACGGCCACACCAACGAGCTCTACTACGGCATCGAGCAGATCGGCTGGAACCAGCTCTCCAAGCCGCGCGCGCTGTACTATCGCGGCTTCCAGGAGAAGCCGGCGCTGCCGCAAATGTCCGAGGAGGCCGAGCTGAAGGAGGCGGCGGCGAAGGGCATCGATGTCCTCTCGGGCCACAAGCCGAACGGCAATTTGGCCGAGACCTTCGATGTCGAGGGCGTGCTGCTGCCGCGCCCGTTCAAGATCACCAAGATCGGGCCGGTCAGCCTCTTCGTCGACGATGTCGAGCGCGCCGCGGCGTTCTATACCGAACGGCTCGGCTTTATCCGCAGCGAAGAGGCGACCTACCAAGGCGCGCGCTGCCTATTCCTGCGCTGCGGCGCCGAGCATCACACGCTGGGCCTCTTCCCCAAGGAATTGCGCAGGACGCTGGGTCTCACCGAGCGCAGCACCTGCATGTCGTTCGGCGTCGAACTCGGCAGCTACGCCCAGTTGCGCGAGGCGATCGCGTTCCTCAAATCGCGCGGCGTCACGCTCATCGATTCGATCCCGCCGGAACTCTACCCCGGCATCGACTATTCGGCCTTTGCCCTCGACCCCGACGGCCACTGCATCCAGCTTTATTACTACATGGAGCAGATCGGCTGGGACGGCCGCGTCCGTCCGGCTTCCGAGCGCCGCAAGGTCGGCCGCGACTGGCCCGAGGCTCTGGAGCCACTCGCCGACACCTACCAGGACCAGGTATTCCAGGGACCGCTGGGGTAAACCTCAGAGATACCAACACCACCCGGCGTTCGTCGGGGTGGTGAATTGAACGCGCCGGCCGAGACCCGCTTTCACCATTTGTTGCGCAGTTCGCGGAGCTTCAAAAACACCGTCTTCGGGTCCGGCTGGTCCGGCAGATCGGGAAACGCCTCGCGCAGGCGGCGGATCACCGTCGGGCTGGTCAGCCGGAAGAAGGTGTTGATCTCCATCTCCAACCCGAGCGTCGTCACCAGCGCCTTGTCGGTGTCCTGCTTCTCCATCCCCGGCAGCATCGACGCGGCCTTGGCGTTGTCGGGTTCGCGGTCGAGCGTGAAGCGCAGATTGTTGGCGATGTAATCGTGCCCCGGATAGACCAGCGTGCTGGCCGGCAGCTTCGACAACTGGCTGGCGAACGTGCCGTAGAGCTCGTTCGGGTGGCCGCCATTGTGGCAATTGCCGGCGCCGGCGTTGAACAGGGTGTCGCCGCAGAACAGCGCCGGCGTGTCGCCACGCGCCAGGATGCAGATATGCGACATCGTGTGGCCAGGCGTGTCGAGGCATCGCAGCTCGACCGTGCGGCCGATTTTGATCGTATCGCCGGCGCTTAAGCCCACATCCATCTCGGGGATGCGCGCCTTGGCGTTCTTGTGCGCGAGCACCTTGGCGCCGGTCGCGCGGACCATCTCGTCGTTGCCGCCGGTATGGTCGCGGTGCTCGTGGGTGTTGAGGATCTGGGTGATGTTCCAGCCCTTGGCCTTCGCCGCCGCCAGGCATTTCTGGTAGTCGAGCGGATCGACCGCCAGCGCCTCGCCGGTCTCGCCGCTGGCGATCAGGTAGTTGAAGTTGCGGCCGGAGTTTCCGGTCCAAATCTGCTCGACGATCATGGCCACGCCCCTCATGCTGTGCGGTATTCAGTGTAGAGCGGCGATGCCCGCTCCGCCATCGTCAGGGGACGCCGCCCATGTCGCTGAGCCGCGATTTCGCCGCGTTTGTCGCGCGGCTGCGTTACGAGGACCTGCCGGAAGCCGTGATCGATCGCGCCAAGGGCGTGGTCCTGCAGGCGCTGAGCTCGGCCCTCGTCGCCCACGACATGCCGGCGAGCCGCCAGGCGCTGGCGCTGATGCAGGAAGAGGAAGCGGGCGGCGGCGCCGCCGCGACCGTCCTGTGCCGCGGCGCCCGGCTCACCAAGGCCGGCGCCGCCTTCGTCAACGCCGAGACGATCTTCGCCGGCGGCAAATGGGACACGTTCCGCATGCTGACGCACCCCGGCACCGCGATCCTGCCGGCGGCGCTGGTCGCCGGGGAGATCGCCGGTGCCTCGGGCCGGGAGTTCCTGACCGCGGTCGCCGCGGCCTATGAGGTCATGGAGCGCATGGCCGCCGAGTTCATCCCGACGGTGATGTCGCGCGGCTTTCATGCCGGCCCGGTGTTCGGCATCTTCGGCGCGGCGGTGGCGGCGGCGAAGCTCGGCGGCCTCGACGCCGAGCACATCCACGGCGCCATCGCGCAGTGCGTCAACCTCGCCTCGGGCAACCTCGAAGGCATCCGCAGCGGCGGCCGCTCGCTGCGCGAGGGCGGCGCGGTGCGCAACGCGCTGCTCGCCGTGGCGCTGGCGAAGCAGGGCACGCCGGGCGGCGAAACCACGCTCGAAGGCGAAGCCGGCTTCTATCATTCCTACGCCGGCAACAATCGCGGCGAGCTGCGTTACAGCTTTACCGGCGACAACCGCACCGACCTGACGCGTATTACCGCCGGGCTGGGGAAAGACTGGATCTTTCTCGAAACGCTCTACCGCATCTACTCGACCGCCGGCTACAACATCGCCCCTATCGACGTGACCGCGGCCTTGTGCCGCGAGCACAACCTGACCTACCCCGACATCGACCGCATCGAGGCGGTGGTCAACTGGTTCGAGACCGAATACCCGAGCCCGCTCTTCCCGACCCCGGCGATCGACGGCAAGCCCAAGATCGGCAGCACCCAGTATTTCACCGCCTACGGCGCGGTGACCCGCGGCTTTCCGATGCTGCGCCAGGCGATGCCGGGGCCGGGCGACAGCGACCCGCCCGAGGTGCTCGACCTGATGCACCGGGTGACGATCGTCCCCGCCGTGCGGCGCACGCTGTTCGGCCCGCGCATCACGATCTTCACCAAAGACGGCCGGACCCTCACGCGGGAAGGCACCGGCCGCGAGTTCATTTGGGATTTCGAGGAGCACGCCCGGCGCATTGCGCCGGTCGCCCCCGGCCTCGCGATCAGCCCGGCGCAATTCGCCGAACTGATCGAGACGTGCCGCCGCCTCGACGCGCTCGACAGCGCCGCCCAGCGGCTGATCGCGCTGACGATCCCGGCGTGAGACCGGCTTAGCGTGTCGCCGCTTTCATCCGCTCCGGAAAATCGCCGGCCGCGGCCTGCACGTCTTCCGGAAACTCGTCCATCTCAAAGACCTGGCGAACCTCGACCACCGACCTATCGGTCACCGGGATGCGCGACGCCCACTCGATCGCAACCTTTTTCGACTTGACGTTGATCATCCAGTAGCCGCCCAGCGCCTCCTTGACGCCGGCGAAGGGACCGGGTGTCACGGTCGCTTTTCCGTTGGCGAAGCTGATCCGCGCCCCGTCCGAGGGCGGATGCAGGCCGTCGAGCGACAGCAACACGCCCGCCTTCCGCAGCTCTTCGTTATATTTCATCATCGCCGCGACCGCTTCGGCATCGGGCACCTTGTCGGCCCGCGCATTTTCATACCCCTCGGGGATCATCAGCATCATAAAGCGCATCGAAAACCCTCCTTCAAAACCCAGCGACGCGCGCTCGACGTTACTCTTTCGGCTCGACGTAGATCATCCAGCCGACCCCGAACTTGTCGGCGACCATGCCGAAGCGCGGGGAGAAGAAGGTCTTGCCCAGCGGCATTCTGACCTCGCCGCCATCCGCCAGCGCGTTGAAGCGGCGGTCGGCCTCGGCCTCGTCGGCCACGGTGAAGGACAGCGAGAAACCCTCGAAACTTTGCTGTCCGCCGCACATTCCATCCGACAGCAAGACCTGACCGTCGCCGATGTTGAGCGCGGCGTGCATGATCTTTTCCTCGACGCCGGGCGTGATCATGCTCTGGTCCGGAGACTCCTTGAAGCGGAGCATCATCTGCACCTGGGCGCGCACCCCTTGCGCCGCGCCGAGAGCTTGCCGGCCAGAACCGCCATCATCGGATCGTGGCGCAGCTCGTCATGATCGATCAAATCCTCGTAACCCAGCGCGATCCCAAACACCCGCTGGCCTACCAGCGTGACCAACCTCATGCTCGACCAGAAGCGGCGAGCGCGCATCCCGAAAGCACGATGCGAACCGTCCAACCAGACCGATCGCCCGATCCGCCGCACCCAGCAGCAACCCGCCGGCATCCGACGTGATCGCCCCGCCATCGAACGAGGCCACCACATCGCGCCCATCGACACGTGCAAAATCAAACAAATCCGCAGTACACTCTGTCGGCATCGGGGCATCTCCTTGGACAGAGCAAACTGTTGCTGCACAACAATTTTCTCAGAGTCCGCGCTCCGATGCACCTACCCAATGTGAGAAATGCGGGCTAGCGGTGCAACCCCGATCGGCCCGAGACCTCGCGTTGACGTCGACCCGGTCGACGCCAGTTGACGTTCATTAGATGAACGCTGTAAAGTTTGCGCTCGGTGAAGAGCCGCGCAAGAGCGACCCAAGCGTTGCCGCCGCGGATCGGGGGTAGTTGTTCGTTTGCGTGACCCGGGTTGCACCGAACGCGACGCTTCAGCGGCGTGCAGGCATTTGGGCCTCGCGGATTGGCCATGTCGCCCAAGAAGACGAGCGGTTGCCTACTCCTCCCCGAGCAGTTCCCGGTGACGGCGCGTCACCCGGACTGCGGTAGCCGTGGAGCGGTTGCGGTTCCCGGCGATCCTAAAACGATTTGGCGTTTGGCGCATCGTCGCCGTTGTGGGTGTCATTCTCGGCTGAAGCGAGGATTTTCGATGGACATTCGGGGTAAACGGATCGTCGTCATCGGCGGCGCTGGACTGATCGGCTCGCATGCCATCGACCTGCTGACAAAAGAGGATGTCGGCGAGATCGTCATCTTTGACAATTTCGTGCGCGGCACGCACGAGAACCTGTCGGGAGCGCTGGCCGATCCGCGGGTCAAGATATTCGAGGCCGGCGGTGACATCACCCAGAGCGATATTCTCAACGCCGCCTTGAAGGGCGCCGACGCCGTGCTCCATTTCGCGGCATTATGGCTCTTGCAATGCCACGAGTACCCGCAAGCCGCGTTCGACGTGAATGTCCGCGGAACCTTCAATGTCTTCGATGCCTGCGTGAAGCAAAACGTGCAGCGACTAATCTATTCATCGTCGGCCTCGGTCTACGGCGACGCGGTCGAGGAGCCGATGACCGAGGACCATCCGTTCAACAACAAGAATTTCTATGGCGCAACCAAGATCTGCGGCGAGGCGATGGCCCGCGCCTACCACTACCGCTACGGGCTCAACGTGGCCGGGCTGCGCTACATGAATGTGTACGGACCGCGACAGGATTACCGCGGCGCCTATATCGCCGTGATCATGAAGATGCTGGACGCGATCGACCGCGGCGAGGGGCCGACGATCCTTGGCGACGGCAGCGAGGCGTTCGATTTCGTCGCGGTCGAGGATTGCGGACGCGCCAACCTTTGCGCGTTGCGTGCCGATAAGGTCGACCGCTTCTACAATGTCGGCACCGGCACCCGCACCTCCTTGAAGGAACTCGCTGAGATGCTTCTGAAGCTGACCGGCTCGAACCAACCGATTCAGTATGCCCCGCGCAGCCAGGCGACGCTCGTGCGCAACCGTATCGGCTCGCCGAAGCGGGCGTCCGAGGAGATCGGCTTCACCGCACAGGTCAAGCTCGACGAGGGACTTAGAAAGCTGATCGGCTGGCGCAACGCCCATATCGCCGAGGTCGACGAACGGCGGGCGATGGCGGCGGTTTGAGACAGCTTGTGCCGAGAGCAGAAGCCAGGCGACTTCCCAGGCGACTTCAATGTGCGGAATAGCGGGTATCCTGCACCGTGACGGTGCGCCGGCCTCGTCGATCCGACTGAAGGCGATGGCCGACGCGATGGCCCATCGCGGACCGGACGGCGAGGGGCAAGTGGTGTACGGCCCCGTCGGGCTCGGTCACCGCCGCCTGGCGATCATCGACCTGTCATCGCTCGGTCAGCAGCCGATGGTGACGCGGGACGGGCGCTACACCCTGACCTACAATGGTGAAATATATAATTTTCAGGAGCTTAGGGCTGACCTTGTGGCGCGCGGCATCAGGTTCAACTCGCGCAGCGATAGCGAGGTGTTGCTCTACGCGCTGGCAACGTGGGGCGTCGAGGTGCTGTTGCGGCTCAACGGCATGTTCGCCTTTGCCCTCTGGGATCGCGACACGCAGACCTTGACCTTGGCGCGCGACCGTTTTGGCGTGAAGCCAGTCTACTACACGCAGACCAACAACACCTTTCTGTTCGCCTCGGAGATCAAAGGCCTGTTTGCCCACGGCGCGATGTCGGCATCGCTCGATCCGGGCGGGCTCGCCGAGTACCTGACCTTCCAGAATTTCTTCACCGACCGCACGTTGTTCCGTGATGTACGCCTTTTGCCGCAAGGCTGCTACCTGCAGGTGCGCGCTGGCAGCAAACCGCCGCAGCCGATCTCCTACTGGGACTATCACTTCCAGGAGCCGATCGGCGATGTAGACGAGGACGAACAGCTGGATCGGCTCGACCAGCTGTTCCGCCAGGCGGTGTCGCGGCAGATGGTCAGCGACGTCGATGTCGGCTCCTATCTCTCAGGCGGCACCGACTCCGGATCGATCACTGCGCTGGCGGCGCAGCAGCTGCCCTATATGCGGACCTTCACGGTCGGCTTCGACCTCAATTCGGCGTCGGGCGTCGAGATGGGTTATGACGAGCGCGCGGCCGCCGAATACATGTCGTACCTGTTCAAAACCGAGCACTACGAGATGGTACTGAAGGCCGGCGACATGGAGCGGGTCCTCCCGCAACTCGCCTGGCACCTCGAGGAGCCGCGGGTCGGCCAGTGCTATCCGAATTTCTATGCGGCCAAGCTCGCCGGCAAGTTCGTCAAGGTGGTGATGTCGGGCGCCGGCGGCGACGAGCTCTTTGCCGGCTATCCCTGGCGTTACTACCGCGCGGTGGTGAACAGCGATTTCGACGATTATGTCGAGAAGTATTTCGGCTTCTGGCAGCGCCTGGTGCCGGAAAAGGTGCTGCCGGATATGCTGGCGCCGGTGTGGGACGAGGCGCGGCACACGTCTCCCCGCGAGATCTTTCGCGACGTGTTCCACGACCACGCGCGAAACCTTACTCGCCCCGAGGATTACGTAAACCATTCGCTTTATTTCGAGGCCAAGACCTTTCTCAATGGCCTGCTTGTCGTCGAGGACAAGCTCAGCATGGCGCATTCACTGGAAACGCGGGTGCCGTTCCTCGACAACGACCTCGCCGATTTCGCGATGCGCCTACCCGCCCGCCTCAAACTCGGCAACCTGACCGAGGTCGTCCGCATCAACGAGAACGAGCCGGGCGGCAAGGCCGAGCGGTATTACGAGCGTACGCGAGACGGAAAATTGATCCTGCGCAAGATGATGGGCCGACACATCCCCGAGGCCATTGCCCAGCGCGCGAAGCAGGGATTTTCCGCGCCCGATGCCAGCTGGTTCAAGGGTGAAAGCATCGACTACGTCCGTCGCCGCCTGTTCAACGGAAAGGCCCGCATCTACGACTTCCTCGATCGCGAGACGGTGCGCTCGCTGGTCAGCGACCATCTCGAAGGCCGCGAAAACCGCCGTCTCCTGATCTGGTCGCTGCTCAATATCGAGCAGATGTGCGAGGCCTATCTGTGAGCATCACCGTCCCGTCTTCTTCCGGCCGGCGCCTGCTGGAGATTGCCGGTCAGCTGGCGTCGCCGCGCCAATCCGCGATGGCGCTTCACCAAGGGCTGATGGCGCTCTGGCGTAACCGCACGCTCGCGCGGGAAATGATCCGCCGCGACATCGCCGGGCAATACGCCAATCAGGCGCTCGGCTCCTTCTGGGTGTTCGCCCATCCGCTCTCTCTGCTGCTGATCTATGTGTTTGTGTTCGTCGTCGTGCTGAAGGTAAAAGTCCCCAAAGACGCGACGATGCCGCGCGACTACACCAACTATATCCTCGCCGGGTTGGTACCCTGGCTGGCGATCGCCCAATCGCTCGGGCGCTCATCGATGGCGCTGATCTCGCAGGCCAACCTGGTCAAGCAGGTCGTGTTCCCGATCGAGGTGTTGCCGCCGGCAAGCGTCATCGTATCGCTGATACCCATGGCGATCAGCGTACCGGCGATCATCGCCTACCAATTCTTCAACGGCCAAGGCGTGCCGCTGACGATCGTGCTGACGCCGCTGGTGATCGCCGGAATGTTCCTGTTCCTGACCGGGATAGGGTACTTGCTCTCGGCGATAACCCCGTTCTTTCGCGACTTGAAGGACATCGTCACCGTGCTCGTCACCGCCGGGGTCTATCTGATCCCGGCCTTCTACCTCCCGGCGTGGGTCCCGGCCCTGTTCAAGCCGATTATCCTGCTGAATCCCTTCAGCTACCCGATCCTGGTATGCCAGGACGTTTTCTACTACGGCCGCATCCAGCATCCGAGCGCGTGGGTAATATTTTTTGCGATGGCGACGCTGTCATTCATCATCGGCTACCGCTTTTTTCAACGGCTCAGACCCCTGTTCGGCAATACGTTATGAGTGACCATGCCGTGACGCCGGACAGCGCCAGACCTGTTGTCCTGGTGCAACATGTTTCGATGGCGTACAAGCTCTACGCCAAACCGATAGACATGCTGAAGGAAGCCCTGTTCGGCGGCGCTCGGCATGACACATTCTGGGCGCTTCGCGACATCTCCCTGTCGGTGTACGAGGGAGAACGACTGGGCATCGTCGGACCTAACGGCGCCGGAAAAACCACGCTGCTCCAGTTGATTGCCGGAACTCTCAGTCCTACTGCAGGCCGGGTGTCCGTTAATGGCCGAATCTCGTCGCTGCTTACGCAGACCCCGGCGTGGAACCCGGACGAAACCGGCCTGCGAAACGCCCGCTTCAACTTGCTTATGCAGGGGATTCCCGAGCGGCGCATTCCTCATCTGATCGAGGAAATTATCGACTTCACCGAGCTTGGCCCGTTCATTTATCAGCCGGTGAGGACATACAGCAGCGGCATGACCGCGCGATTGATGTTCGCCATTGCAACCGCTGCCGAACCAGAAATTCTGATCATCGACGAAGTGCTGGGCGCGGGCGATGGTTACTTCGCGGGCAAAGCGGCGAAGCGGATGCGGGAGTTCTGCGCACGCGGCCGCGCGCTGCTGTTCGTCAGCCATGCAACTACAGCCGTTCGAATGATGTGCGACAGATGCATTTGGATGGAGAATGGCCAAGTTCGCGCTCAGGGTTCGGTCGACGACATAGTGCGTGAGTACGAGACCGACACGCTTGATCGTCAGGACGAAGCCCTGCGGGAGGGTAATCGGCGCCGAAATGCCGCCTTACAGCATGTTGTAACGCCCGAAGATTTGGATTCCGAGTCGATCATGCGCATGCGCATTCGTTCCGAGGCAGCGGACCCGAGAATTGTTGGTTCGTACTATATCCGCAATTTGCTTATAAAGATTGGTGAGACACTTACCGGCGTTCCGACGGATATCCTGGACATAAGGAATGATGACGTAATCGCGGCACTTGATGTTTATTCGAGTGAGTGGGGTCGGGTATACGACCGTGTGGGTGCCCCGTGCCGCGCTCTTCTGCCGCGAACAGGGAAACGCCGAGGTGGTCATTTCTTGGTGAAGCGGCCAGGAAAAGAGGCAGAGAACTACTCGCCAATTGAAGCAAGCTTCGAAATGGCCACCGATGGGGCCGAAGGATTGCTTACCATTGACTATGTCGACGTCGTGAGCGCGCAATGGGTAAGCCTTGAATTGATAGACCGCGTGCGACTTGATCGCAATTGGACACGCGTGAGGCTCCGCGGAACGCTGTTACCGTCCCAACAAGTGATAACAGGAAAACATAAAAGCCAGGGTTCCATAGCTGATGATGTTAGCGAATCTGCCGATGCGAGCAAAATCGAGCCTTCTTCCGTAATAAGAGCGACATCATTCGAAATCGCGCTGGCGACGGCTACGGAGGTCACACAGAAGCCGGTCGTGGTCGAAAGCGTAACTCTAATGGTTAACGACCGGCCAGCGCTGTCAGTTATGGAGTTTCAGCCATTCTCTATTCGGGTAATGCTAACACATCACGAGGCGATGCCTGAGGTAAGTGTAAACCTGAACATCAGCCGATCTGATGGCGCTTATGTCTTTTATCAACCAAGCGGTCTCGACGGTCATAATATCACAAATTTCACGGGCCATTCCGCGGTCAGTTTTCATTTCGACCCAAATCCCTTCGGGACAGGTCAATATGAAGTAAACGTATTCATCTGTAATGGATTTTCCTGGGACAATATTCCGCCGTCGGAAGTATTTGATCGATCCTTGGCTAATCTTATTTTCAACATATATCAAGCCCGCCCAATCTCGTTCGGACTAGTAAATATATTGGTGCCCGTGGCGATTGACCTCGCTCCTCCTGACCTGCAAGATCATTGCATGAACATAAAGCTATCTTGAAGGCGGAAGCTATTGTTCAATTTCTACCGAAAGCTGATGAAACTGGGCGGGTCGGCGCCCCGCCAACTGGCTCCCTTATCATTTCCCCCACCGTATCAACGGATGGTAGCAATAAATAGCGACGTTGAATTTACGACGTGGACAACGCAAATTGATTTATTGCGATGCTTTACAGAGCGACGACTGGAAACCTCATTTAGCTATTGGTTTTTTGGTCATTCAGACATCACATGGCATTTGTTTCATCCGGACATGACCCTGACCGAGGACGGCTCGGCAGCATTGCCGTTACTACATGAGGGCGTATTCGATACGGTTCATAGTTTCACCGGCGTGCGGAATGGTCCAGGATATTATCTGGACCGGGATATGATCCATCGGGGATATAAGCAGTTAGCTGGCCTCGGTATAGTCCCGCGGGTTTACTCGAATCACGGGACGGAGGACGATATTCAAAATATCGGCGGTACTTGGACTGGGGAGCCCGGAATGCCCTGGTACATGAAGGGAGATCTTCCAGGCTCGCGATGTTATCACTTAGACCTTTCCCTTCGTCATGGGATCCGTTTTTTTTGGCTTGATGTGGACGTTATCGCGGACGTTCTGACATTCGCACCAGCGGATGGCCCCGATACGGAAAATCTCTTTGTTTCTCAGATTTGCCGCGACGGTTCGCCGATACTTCGCTTTCGGCGAACGAACGCGAATGTGCGGCCGGATGGTGAAATGTTAGGCGCCGCCCTAGATAATGTATTACAAGCCGAAGATGGCGGTTACACAATCATATACACACATCTTGGTGTAAAACGCGATGCGGAACAACGTCCGTTGCCCGGCAAAATATCAGATTTGCCACAGGAGGTTTTCGACGGCTTAGATCGCCTAGCCGCAGATCAGGATGCCGGACGTACGCTAGTAACGACGACGGCGCGGTTATTGACCTATTCTTTAATGTCTACAGCTCGCCCATGGGTAATAAAACGCCGTCGGCGACGCATAGAGGTTTACTTTCGCGAGAAGTTTGTATTCTCGGGAGTATCATTTTGTTTTGATTGGGAGGATTTCGCTGGATTCTGTCTTCCGGTTGGCCCTAGGGATCGCGTTTGGCTCTGCTTGAGCAGCGCTTGGCGAACGGCAGAGCACTGGTGCTTGGATGGGCAAAATTACGCGGGTTTGCGGTGGGTCGCTCGGGGAGTAACAATTGGTGGATGAGGTGTCGGGTGGGACCGGAATTTAATTTTACGGATACAGATTGGACTGAATATCTAAGGTCAGTCGATATTCCGCGTTTGAATTCGTGGATGCGGCTACAGGCGGCCCGCGGACAAGCATACTATAGGAACCGTCTGCGACGTATTGGGTTTCACGGAACCCGTGTTCTTGACGCTGGCTGCGGCGCCGGAAACTGGGCCATCGCGTTGGCGTCATTATTTGAGGAAGTCGTTGCTATAGACACCGACCCAGTGAGGCTCGGCGTCCTCGAGGGAATGCTCCACAAGTTTGAAGGACGAATTTCGGCACAGTATGCGTCTGTTGAAAAAATTCCATTTAGAGACAATAGCTTTGATGCAGTGTTTTGTAATGGCGTTATTTTTCTCGTCGAAACGGAGAGGGCAATAGCTGAATTCAGTCGAGTATTGAAACCGAATGGTATGCTTTACATTACCTACAACGGAAAAGGCTGGTGGCGACACCTTATTTACGACCGAGGCCCGACGGAACCAAACTGCATATTGTTCGGTGCTGATGGATTAATTTCAAGATACTTCATGCTGATGGATACTCTGGCGTTGGAATGTTCGGCGGCGGTTGCCACAAAGGAAGATGCTTGGCACCGGCTTCTGCAGCAATTCCCGGTAGATGGGTATTCTGGACCGGATTCTCACCGAATTGGAATGGCTTACGATCTGTACCTCAAATGCGATGATGATCGAAGAGTGGGCTTAGAAGAGGCGGTCCTGGTTCTCGGACATGAAGAACTCACGCGGGCGGACGGGTCTGCCCTTCGGAAACGTCAGGGCGCCGACGCCTTAGGGTGCATGAATGACCTTCGCGCAGATACGATCCCTTCTTCGTATAGGCTGCGTATGTCGCGCGATCTGATTAGCCGATTTGTTCTCGGCCGCAGCGACTATACACATGAAATTCATACCTATGCGCATGAACCGGAGGAGATGGCCGAAGAACTGACACGTCAGGGTTTCCATCTGATCCAAAGCGCCCATGAAGGATGTCTGTGTCTTGATTCCGAAGTACCGTCAGTCCAACCGATCTATGATCTCCGCATGGCTGTCTTTGAGAGCTTAGCGCGTAAATCATGATACTCGGCTTCGAGGAGCGGCCGCTCTATCTTTTCGACCCGCAGCTCGAATGGGAAGCGCCCGACGAGCGGCACGCGGATTGGTGGGCGATGGCGCTGAGCCAAGCACTGGCGGGCCAGGCCGGCGTGCCTTTCGCGCCGATATTACCGGGCGGTGCGCCCGGGCGATCATGGTCACCGGCGACGACGATCAGGCCTATCTCGAAAAAATTCGAAGAGCAGCCGCAGGAACTCGGCGACCTGCCGATCACGTATTTCCTGCATCCGCTGACTCGACACGATCGCGCCAGCATGGCGCGGTTATTCGCCGGGCACCGCGTCGATCTCGGCATTCAGCCGCGGCATGTCGCCCGAGGAGTCGCGGCAGTGCATCTTGGATCTTGCGGAGCGCATCAGGACGAGCGGCGTCCCAGGCATCATCGTCCTCAATCTGCATCCGCAAAACATCGACCTCACGCGCGAAATGCACCGCGCCGCGCGGGAGGTAGCCGAGAGTGGTTTTCTGGCGTGGACCGTGCGCGAATGCCTCGAATGGTTCGAGCAGCGTGAATGGGCGGCGCACTGAGCATCCGTCCGCTGCAAGGCGGCGATAAAGACGGGTACTCCGCCTTGCTGCACAAGGACGCAGGCAATTTGCTTTACGCCGCCCCCCCTTTCTTATCGTTTATCGAGTCGGTGACCGCGGCGCGTGTCACCGTACTTGTAGCTGAGTTTGATGGCGAGATTGTCGGTGCGCTGCCTTACGCGATGATCGAGGCGCCAGGGGTCGGCCGAGTGATCAACAGCCTACCGTGGTGGGGTTCGCACGGGTCCGTCGTTATGGATCGCAACAGTCTCGCCGCTAAACCTATACGGCGGGCGCTGCTGGCCCGTTTTGCGTCCGACCTTGAGGTGCTGACCCCGCTATCGACGACGATGATCCTGCTGCCGCAGGAAGAACCGGAGCGGGCGCTTTACGAGGAGATCTTGCGGCCAACCGCGATTGATGGGCGCATCGGCCAGTTTACGAAACTTCCCGAGGATAGCCCGGATTTGCCCCAGCGGCTGGAGGCCAGCTTTCGCCAAAAGACTCGCAATCTCGTGCGCAAAGGGTTGAAGCAGGGATTTGTCGAAACGGTATCCGAGGAAGATTGGGCGTGGGATTTTCTTCACCGCACGCATGCGCAAAACATTGCGGCGCTGGGCGGACGGTCAAAGCCGCAGACGCATTTCGAAACACTGCGCCGGACAGTCCCGCCTAATATGCGGCGTCTTTCTCTGGCAATGAATGGAGCTGTTCCCGTCGCGGCAATGCTGACCATATCGTTCAATCGAACCGTTGAGTACATCACTCCCGCGATCGATATCTTACATCGGTCGCGACAACCGCTGTCGTTCCTTATCTTCCATGGAATGATCGATGCGGTTCAGCGCGGTCATCGGATGTGGAATTGGGGCGGAACTTGGGTGGATCAGGCCGCTCTGCACCATTTTAAAACTGGATTCGGGGCGATTGATTGCCCCTACAGCTATTTGGTTCGTGCGTCGGCCAAAGGACTTGAGATTTTCCGAGCGCGCCGACGCGAGCTCGGCGCACTCTTCCCGTACTTCTATGTCTATCCATATTCAGCGCTCGAATTGCCTAATGAATGAGCGGGTAAAGCACTTAGGCGGTCTGACCTCCACGTTTGGAAAGGACCTAGCCCGAGAAAAAAGATTGGCCGCGCTCAACGAGCTTTTGGCGCCGGTCGAAGCAGAACTCGAGCGGCATTATTCGGCGCCCCGGTTCCCAGTTACGTTTGTCCTTGGACCGCCGCGTAGTGGTACGACTCTGACCAGCCAATTGCTTGCCCAAAGCGGATTGTTCGGTATCATCAGTAACTTCGCTGCGCGATTTTGGCGTGCACCTGCTCTAGGTC
>Ga0075522_10001110_pt1 | contig 20396 bp, 16 predicted proteins | sample NGEPerA_FD_74796 | JGI IMG/M metagenome (GOLD analysis project Ga0075522, IMG submission 74796) | Arctic peat soil microbial communities from the Barrow Environmental Observatory site, Barrow, Alaska, USA - NGEE PermafrostL2-A | ecosystem: Environmental > Terrestrial > Soil > Wetlands > Peat ...
CAAAGTTGCTGCGCCAGCAAAATCGTTGCGAGTCCGGCGATGAGCAGGAGAAACGCCGCAAACAGCCAGCGAAAACGGTAATGCCAGCCGCGCCATTTCCACAGCAGCGCAAACGCGGTGAGCCGTCCGAAAAGCCAGACGGAACAAAACAATCCCGCGCGCGTGGGCGAAAGATTTAATTTTTCCGCGATGCCCGGCATGACCGCAAAAAGAGTATTGATGGCGACATAGGCGAACGGATTGGCGAGCCACGCCATTTTCAAAAACGTCTTTGGGCTGACCGGCTGGTTCAACGCGGAACTTTCCGGCGCGTGATGCTTTTCCCTCGGCGGTTCGGGCGTTGCGGCGAGGACGGCGTCGTGATGTTTTTCCAGCCACAGCAGCAAAAGAAATTGCGCGAAGAAAATTCCCGCCGGCAGCCAGAACACCGCGCCGGCGCCGAGCGCGTCGTAAAGTTTGCCGCCGGTGAAATATGCGAACGCCGCCGCGAACGCCCAGGTGCAATTGTAAATGCCGACCATTTCCTGCACACCGGCCTGCGTTTCGCGTTCGCTGACCAGCGCTTCGAGCGCCGGCCACGTCAGCAGCAGCACGATGTTGTAAAGCGAGACGGCGATCAATTGCGCGGCCAAATTGTGCGCCGCAAGCGCGCCAAGAATCATCACGAGACAAAGCGCGATGAAACCAATTTTCAAACTTAGCACACGCCCGAAGCGCGCGGCGAATTTGCCGCACTGCCACGCGGCGAAAATGTAGATGAAGCCCGACAACGCCGTGACCCAAAGATTGCCGCGATTACCAAATCCGAAATGATCGCGCAGAAAAAAGAACAGGTAGTTGAAATAATAGGAAGTCGCCAGCGTGTTCAAGCCCGCGAGCGTAAAATAACCGGCCTTGAGCTGGCGATGCGTCATGGAAAGTCCAATGTCCAAAGTCTAAAGTCCAAAGTCATCTGATGGCAATTCCCATCAGCTTTGGACTTTGGACTTTGGACTTGAAACTTCTTCAATTGCTTTGCGGCAATACCATTTCACCGCGTCGGTCATCGGCGGTTGCAGCTTGTCCAATTCGCTGGCGGAACACCAGCGGATGTCGTGATGTTCCTCGGTCGCGAGTTTAATAGTGGCACGGGCATCTTGCCCGTGAATTTCTGAATCACACAGGCTGGAAGCGTGTGCCACTAATTTTGGCCGCGCCCAATAAATCAGTCCGATGTGTTCGTGCGTTTCGTTGATGCGATGGATGTCGAGAAATCGTGGGGCGATGAGCGCGCGCGTGCCGGGCGAGGTCGTGGGCGGACGTTCGCCGAGCAGTTCCACGTCGAGACCGCTCTCCTCCTTCGCCTCGCGCAATGCGGCCTGCTCCGGGTCTTCGTCCAGCTCGATGTGCCCGCCGAGCGGCAGCCATTTGTCGAGCTTGCGATGGTGGATGAGCAGAATTTTTCCGTCGTGAACGACAAAAATCGCGACGGTGAAATCAATTTTTTCGTGGATGTGGGCCATGTGTTGCCGGAAAATTTTAACAACAAAGACGCGAAGGCGCGAGCGAAGATGCGAAGTTCACGAAGCTGGCTAAACTGCAGACGAACGCGGATTGACGCTGGCGAATTTCCAGCGCAAAATCATCTTCATGGGCACGCACAAGCAGATGAAACGCGCCAGCAAAAAAAAATCGCCAAAAAAAGTTTGCGGTGAGCGCGTAACTTATTCATTGGCTCGGAAGAAAAAGGTGAAGGCAGATTTTCACTACACGAATGGCAGCCACGCAAATGGAAGAAATGACTTTCTTCACGAAGATGCAATAGCTTATCGCACTCGGTTTAATCCTGATATTCAACCCCTACTTTTTCCGTCGCGGGCAGGTTCGGAAAACAGTTTCAAATTTTTTTGCCAGTCAATCGGCATCGAGTTGGGACAAAACTGGCAAGGCTCTTTTGGCGTGGGATTGCAAGTTTGGGCGCGGGGTGCTTTGCAAAAGCAGATTCGGACGTTGAGCCTTTTTTCCGGTGCGGGCGGTTTGGATATTGGTTTTCACGACGCGGGATTTGAAATCGTTGAGCAGGTTGAAATTGAGGAAAAGTTTGTGGCGACGTTGCGTGCAAATTCTGGCCGTGGCAAATATCTTTCCGAATCAAAGGTTAAATCTACGGACATTCGCGATTTTCATCCACCAGATGATTTGAAAGTGGATTTCATAATCGGTGGCCCGCCGTGCCAGACATTTTCGGCGGCAGGTCGCCGTGCTGCTGGCGTGAGAGGAACAACCGACGAGCGCGGCACATTATTTGAGGAATATGTGCGGCTGCTAAAGCAATTAAAGCCGACGGGATTTCTTTTTGAAAATGTTTATGGCATTACCGGCGCAGATGATGGAAAGGCGTGGCAATCCATTTGCGCTGCCTTTGCGGGAGCAGGCTACACAATTACTCCGCGCGTTTTGGATGCGGCGGATTACGGAGTGCCGCAGCATCGGGAGCGGATGATTATTGTTGGGACACGCGGAAAGCCATTCAAGTTTCCGAGACCGACACACGGACGTGATTCGGTTGATGGTTTGCCTTTGGTGTCAGCAGTGGATGCGCTGGCAGGCGTTCCAAATTCTGGAGAGAAAATAAAATCTAATCTTGGTGGTCGCTTCGGGCATTTGCTTAAAGAAATTCCGCCAGGTTTGAATTACAGTTTCTTTACCGAAAAAATGGGGCATCCGTCGCCGATTTTTTCATGGCGCTCAAAGTTTTCTGATTTTCTATACAAAGCTGATCCGGCCACGCCAATCAGGACACTCAAAGCCCAAGGCGGTCAATACACCGGGCCGTTTCATTGGGACAGCCGGGCGTTTTCAGTTGCGGAATTGAAACGGTTGCAAACCTTTCCTGAGAGCTATGAAGTTGTGGGTGGTCGGCAAGTAGCCATCCATCAAATTGGCAATTCCGTTCCGCCGCAGCTCGCGCGCATTCTTGCGGTCTCGGTTCTTAATCAGGTTTTCGGTGTGGAGTTGCCGGTTTCATTACCGTTATTGGAAACGCACGAGAAATTAAGTTTCCGCAAACATAAGCGCAGTCTGACGACTTCTTATCGAGCTAAAGCGCACGGCGCAATCAGCACTTTGCCAAAAGCGAGCGTCGTGAAAAATGCTGAAGGGTCATCGTATCATGCCGTATTGCGAAATGATTTCGGCTGGATGATTAACGGAGAACAGAAAGATTCTTTGAAAGTCACTTTTTTTCCAACCGATTCAAATTGGAAAATCAAGGTTGCAACTGGCGGCGCATTGCAGGAAGCCTTTCATATCAGTGTTTTGCCTGTAAAAAAATCTGGCTGGGCAGTGCCAGCAAGCAAGGTCACGCTTTCAGGAAGCACACTGACGCGGGAAGTTTTTACAGGCGCATGGAAAGCTTTGGAAACTGAATTGGTCAGGGCGGGAATTAAAGCAGACCTTGTTCAGCTTTGCAGTTACTATCAATACACGCCGGAGTTTGTCGGCAAGCTTCATTTCGCCAGCAACCAAAAAATCGCTGATGAATGGCGGGTTTTGGGTCTGGTCGTCGCGGGCGTGGGCGTTCGCAAAATTGCAACGCTGGATGAAATTGCTGACGCATGGAAAATTCCGAAGGCGAAAGTTATGAGCGTGGCAAAATGGTTACGCGAACTCGGTTACGAAGTTCGCAACCATAAAACCAATCCGCAAATTCCAGCCGATTGTCTGCTAGTGCCGTATGCCTTTCCAACTTTTACACCACAGAGCGTGCAATTGAGAAAAAATCTTGAACATCACCATGGCTAAAAAACCTAATCGGAAAATTCCGAGACTCGAAGTCTATTCAAGCCACTCTGTTTTAGTGCAGGAAGAGGGACGGCAGACATTCAAGGAAGGACAACTCACGACTGCGGCGGCGAAGCGGCTTGTAAAAATCCGCAAGACGCTTGGAAACGGCTTTCTGGACAAACTTGTTGGTGACTGCCGTTCGCCTGACATCAAGATTGAAGGTCTCGACGATGAAGCGCTTCGACATCTCACTCAACTGGTGGATTCCGTCACGAGTGAAGTTGGCCGGGCAATCGTCGGATTGACGGTTCTTCAACTGGCAATCAAATCTATTTGTCCCGACCAAAGCATTCGTTTGCATAAAGGCGGCGGAACTGGCGAAAGTTTTTCTTGGCAAGATGGATTGCCGATGCGTGTTCTCGACAAAGAATACAACACGCCGATTCTACGCAAATACAATTTGGTAAAACTCAATGCTGACGGTGTTTTTATGACGCGATCCCTCGCGGAAAATTATCCTTATAGCCAGCTTTACAAAGCAGCTTCACGCGGCGCAAAAACCGAATGGCTGGCCATCGTCGACATGGCGGAGTTTGGCAAACTCGACCCGACTACTGCACTAAAACAACTCGTCGTGATGCTTTTCAACCGCTCGGACGTGTTCAAGAAAGATGCTGAACTTGCGATGCGAGCCGCAAAGTTGGTTGCCGGAAAGCTGAAAAATCTTGATGAAGCAACCAAGTTCATTCGCAACTTTGTGGATTCATCCACATACGCAGCAAGACTCTTTGAGATTGCGATGCACAGTCTTTTCCAAGTTCTGGAAGACCACGGGGCTTTTGAAGACGGTTTTCTAAAAAAGCTTTCACAGATGCGTTCGGCCAATAAAAAACACGGCAACATCGGCGACATCGAAATCACCACAGGCAAACGCGACAATTTGCATATCGTAGAATCATGGGATGCAAAATACGGCAAGGCGTATTTGCGCGAGGAACTGGATGAACTTCACGAAAAACTGCAAGAGCATCCCGAAACCAAGCTCGCCGGATTTGTGGTAGATGCAAATCCAAATCTGAAACCAGAAATAAAGAACCGCATTGAAGAGCTTGAGCAAACCAACAATATACGAATTGAAATTGTAGAGTTTGACGATTGGACTTCTCGGCAGGCAAAACGCATTTCTCTTCCTAGTGAACGGATTGCAAATCTCTGGCTAATTGCATTTGCGGAAAGCCTCTGCCAATTTCGCCGTGACCGTGCGCCGATTGACGAACCAGCAGATTCATGGGTTCGGGAACTCCGCGCCTTTGCTGAAAAGTGGCGATAACATTAAAAAAGCGGCCTCCGTTTCCGAAGGCCGCTTTGCATTTGCAGAAATTTATTTCATCCGGTCGAAATTTTTCTGGAGAATCTGCCAGTCTTTCAGGCCGGTGACTTTGCTCTGGAACGATTGGTTGATCTCGGCTTCCTTCGCGTTCTTGGTCGGCTTGCTGACCTTGTAGAAAATTCCGAAGCTGCCGGGGAACGGTTCGCCCGCGAGCTTGTAGGCCGCGAGTTCGTCGGTCACGTCGTGCGTCTTGGGAACTTCGTTGAACACGCCGCCTTTGCGCGGGTTGCTCGCGTCGAACGCGCCTTCGTAAAATTCCACGCATTCGCTCAGGCATTCGATGAAGCTGAAACCGTCGTGATCCATCGCGGCTTCCATCATTGCCAAAACATGATTCGGGTTCGTGGAGGTGGTGCGCGCGACGAAGGTGGCGCCGGCGGCAATCGCCTGCTTCATCGGGTTGATCGGATAATCCACCGCGCCCCACTGGTCGGTCTTGCTCTTGAAACCGAGCGGCGACGTGGGCGAGGTCTGTTTCTTCGTCAGGCCGTAGACCCAGTTGTCCATCACGCAATAGGTCAGCTTGACGTTCTTGCGCGCAGTGTGATTGAAATGGTTGCCGCCGATGGAAAAAGCATCGCCGTCGCCGCCGAAAACGAACACATGAAGATCGGGACGCGAAAGTGAAATGCCGCTGGCAAACGGCAGTGCGCGTCCATGAATGAAATGCACGCCGTGCGCCTGCACGAAATACGGAAACCGACTGGAGCAGCCGATGCCCGCGACGGTGGTGATTTTCTCGTGCCACATTTTGCGCTTTTCGATGAGCTTGAAATAAAGCGCGAGCACGGAAAAATCGCCGCAGCCCGGACACCACGTCGGATGATCGGCGGCGATTTCTTTTTTGGTCAGGCCCTTGCGTTCTTCGGTCACGGACAAAACGGGCGCGGCGACGGAAGTAATGTTTCCGGCGTTACGATTTGGAATTTCAGTCAAAGCTTCGCTCATAAAATTTTTAATTAAATTTTTTCATTCCGGCGGAGACGTTGCCTTTGGCGCGTTCGAGAATGTCTTTTACTTTCCAAGTCAGGCCGTCGGTTTTGTTGATGCCGCGAATTTTCGGGTCGCAATATCGCGCGCGCAGCAATTGTCCAAGTTGGCCAAAACCATAAAGTCCTTCGTCATTCATTTCGACGACGAGAACGTGGTTGAAACCGGAGAAAATATTTTCAAGTCCGTCCGGCAGCGGATTGATGTGCCGGATGTGAATCGAGGAAACGCTGTCACCGGCGGCGCGCGCGCGATCCACGGCTTCCTTGATCGGGCCTTCGGTCGAACCCCAGCCGACGAGCAAAACATTGCCTTCCGGTGGACCGTAAATTTTCGGCACCGGCAAACTTGCGCCAAGCGCTTGCAATTTTTTCCGGCGCTTGGAGGTCATTTGCATGTGCATTTTCGGCGAGCCGCTTGGATGGCCAAGTTCGTCGTGTTCGAGGCCGGTGACGACGGGATATTTGCCGCTGTTGATGCGCGTGCCGGGCGCGCGATGATGCGTGATGCCGTCCGGCGCGGACAAATCGTAAGGCTTGTGATCCGCAACCGGCGTAAAATCCGGCGAAATATCCTGGCAAACTTTTTCGAGATTCGGTTCCGTGAACGCCTCGATGCGCGTCGCAATTCCTTGATCCGTCAGCAAAATCACCGGCACGGAATATTTGCGCGCGATGTTCACAGCTTCAATCGCCATGTAAAAACAATCCTCGACGTTCGCGGGCGCAATCACGACGCGCGGTGAATCACCGTGGCCGCCGTTGACCGCGATGTTCAAATCCGATTGCTCGACGCTCGTCGGCATTCCCGTCGAAGGTCCGCCGCGTTGCACATCCACAATCACCAGCGGCATTTCCGCCATGACCGCCCAGCCAAGAGCTTCTGTTTTCAGAGAAATTCCCGGCCCGCTCGAACCCGTCACCGCGACGCGCCCGGCGTAGCTCGCGCCAATCGCCATTGAGATCGCCGCGATTTCATCTTCGGTTTGGACAAACGTGCCGCCGTATTTTGGCAGTTCGCGGCGCAGCAATTCCATGATGTCCGACCACGGCGTGATCGGATAACCCGCGCCGAAACGCACGCCTGCGGCGATCAATCCGAGGCCGAGCGCCTCGTTGCCGTTCATCACGATTTGGTGGCCGTCTTTTTTTTGCGAATCAACAAACTTGAAAGTTTCCAAAATATTTCCGAGCGAATTGGCATAACCGGCGTGAAATGCGGCGAGCGCGTTGTTCAAAATGCTCGGGTCTTTGCCGGTGAAACGTTCGCCAATCAGTTTTTCCAATTTCGGAACGTTCAGGTCGAACATTTTTGCGATCAAGCCGAGCGCAAAAATATTTTTGCCTTTGTCCTTGGCCGTGCCGCCAATCGCCTCGACCGTCAGGCCGGAAATCGGAATGCCGAGATGATGATAATCTTTTTTCCATTCTTCCTTCGGCTCAACGTGATCCGAATCGTAAAGCACGATGCCGCCTTTTTTAAGCGAACTGATATGGCCTTCGTAACTGTGTTGATAAAACGCAAGCAACACGTCCGCGTCGTCGCCGGAACTCAAAACTTCGCCGCTGCCGATGCGGACTTGAAAAATGGACGGGCCGCCGGAAATCGTCGCGGGAATGGTCATGAACGTCATGACTTCCTGCTCGCTGCGCCCGGCAAGCCGCGCGAGAAATCCACCGATGGCCTGGATGCCGTCCTGCGAATTGCCGGCGATGCGGATGACGGCCTCGCTGATCCGGGAAACTTTATTCGCGCCACCCGCCGCCGGCGCACCTGTCAATGTATCACTCATGAAACCTCGAATTAAAAGTTGACTGCCATGCAAGGTGGATTTGGCGGCTGAAAGAAATATCAGCGCGACACCATTGCCGTGATACAGTAAGCGACTTCTGCCAACCGTGTCAAATTCTAATGCAATGTTTATCTAATTGCATTTGAACAGCATATAAAACAGCAGATAATGACGAAAGAAAGGCAAAATATGCTAATTAGGTCGCATTATGCCCAGGCCAGACAAAATCAGCGCGTTGCCGCCACTTGCCATGGGCGGCCCAGGTGGGTTAGCGTGCGGGTGCGACATGACCTTGCAAGAACAGTATGACGCCGCGATGTTCGACTTCAGCCGGGGCGAATTCGCCGCCGCGATTGTGAAATTGAAACAAGCGCTCGCGGAAGACGCGGCCTATTTTGACGCGCAGCTTGCGCTCGGCATGGCGCATTACCGGCTGGGAGATTTTGCCAGCGCAATTGCTGAAGGTCACAAGGCCGAAAAGCTTCGCCCCAAGGAGCAGCTTGTCCACACCAACCTTTCGCTGTTTTACATGAAGTCCGGCGACAAGGTCACGGCCGAACATCACGGCTTGCAGGCGCGCATCGCCGGCTGGCGCGCGGAAATTGCCGCCGCGCAAGGCCCGCCGGCCGCAAAAGCGGAAGGCGATCCTGAATTGCAGATGGCCAGACCAAAACCGCCGCCGGTAAAAGTCATCCGCATGCCCGACAAATTCCCCGAACAGCCGTGGAAGAAGAAAAAAGTTGATGGTTGAGAAGCTGATTGTTGATCGAATTTCAAAAATGAAATCCGCCTACGAACTGGCCATGGAGCGTTTGAACAAAACGGCGCCGACCGTGAAGCTCACCGCCGGACAAAAGCGGCGGCTGTCCGAATTGGATTCACAATACGCGGCGAAAATCGCCGGACGTGAAATCGCCTTGAACGGTGAAATGGCGAAAGCCGCCGATGATTTTGAAAAAGTGGAATCGTTTCATCAACAGCTCCTTCACGAGCGCCGGAAACTGCAGGCCGAACTGGAGGAAAAAAAGGAACGCGTTCGCCACGCTGGTGCCAAGTGAATTTGAATTTCAAATCCAGGATTTGAGATTCAGAAAATCCGGCCTGCCGGGCCGCAGATTGCATCAAAACGGCCCGCCTGCGTTGTTCGCTGCGCTGCGGGCGCAGGCTGGTGCGCGCGAGAGGACTTGAACCTCCAATCCTTGCGGAACCAGATCCTAAGTCTGGCGTGTCTGCCATTCCACCACGCGCGCGCTCTCATTTTCAACGCCTTGCCGATCATCTGATGCGGGACTTTTGCGTGGATCCCGTCTTTGTGTCCTGCAACTTTCATTCTTAAGCCGCCGGGGCCGGACATTCCGCAGAACAACCGGCAACGGCAATTACTATGGCCGAATCAAAATCGGCGGCAAGCCGATTCAGGCGTCCGGGTGCTTGCGCACGGCCACCAGCAAGGCAGTCAGCGGCCGGCATTATTTTTCCGGCTGGGCCACGGCGTTCGTTTTAGCCTCGGCCAGAAGCTGATCTCTGGGCTTGAGGATTTCGTCCACGCTGTAAGCCGGCAGGTAATAAGTCCAGTTCTCGAACTGCTTTTCCTTCGCCAGCTTTTCCGCGAGCTTCGCCTGCTGGTCTTTGAATTCCTGGTCAAGCTTGGCTTTGTCCGCCGGCTTTTCGTCCCTCGCCGCCGTGCGTTCGGCGGGCAGGTTGGCGGCAATCGTGAAACTCACCGGATAATTCTCATCCTGCTTCGGACCGATTCTGGCGACATAGTTGAACCCATCAGACGTCTCTACCGTCAAAACAGTGTCGTTGGTCGCGCCGCCAGACTTGAGCGGCGCAACATCATTGAAGCTGGGCGAACTGAACGGGCTGGTGACATTGGAAATTTTGGACGAATCCAGTTTCTCGTCCGGCTTGGCGTCGGCCAGTTGCCAGTCGTTCGTTTCGGAAGCGCGCTCGAGTTTCCAGGAATTCGTCGCTTCCGGAAACTGCGCCTCAATCGAGCGCGGCTTTTCGATGCTCAAAAATTCCTTGTTCAGCCACTGCGCCGGCTGCGGCTGGACATTGTCCAACGGATCGAAAATCACGTCCACGGTTTTCGCGCCGGTGCCAGCCATGACGTAACGGCCGTCGGGCCAGCCTTCGCCGCCCATGCCGCCGGCCTGCGAATTTGCCGCCGGCTGCTTCATGTGGGTTTTGCCGAGCAGCAGCGTGTCGAGCGTTTTGCCGGATTCATCCTTGAACTGGACCAGCGTGCCGGAATCTTTTCCCGCACCGGGCGGCAGCAGTTCAAACCGGCCCAGTTGGGACGGCCCAACTTCCTCGCTTTGCACGACCTTCAAATCGGCGAGCTTGAGCAGCAGGTCGCTGATCTGGGAAAAATTCGCCGGATAATCGCCGCGCTCGCGCACGCGCCAAAAATTGTCGCGCTTGGCGAGATTCAGCAAATTGGTGCCGGATAGGATGGTGATTTGAGCGATGTCGTTGACGGCCAGCTTGGGCAGCAGCTTCTGGCCGATGGTTGTGGCCGCGCTCTGCCAGGACTGGTTGTTGCGTTGGCGAATGACCAGTCCCGCCGCGCCAACCACCACGACGAGCACCAGTAAGAGAATGAATTGTTTCCGGCTCATTTTGCTGAAGTCCTTTTGCGTTTGAAGACGGCGATGCCCACGCCGGCCAGCGTCACGGCGAACGGCATGGCCAGAATGTTCAGCCATTCCAGCCGCGTTTCCAGCGACACGACTTCCTTCCGCAAATCCTTTTGCGCCTGCCGCAGCTCGCGGCTGACCTCCGCCTGTTTTTTGCGGAAATTATCCAGTTCGGCCTGCTGCTCCGGCGAAAGAATGAAGCGCTGGTTGGCGTCCTTCTTCTGCGATTGCAATTCGCTCAACCGCTGCTGGGTTTCCTGCAGGCTCTGTTGCAGTTCCTGAATTTTCGCCTGGCCGCGCGCCTCGGCGGCGGCTTCGATCTGCTTGATCCGCGTGAACGGCCGGCTCAACGACGCGCGGCTGCGCACGCCGATGAGATTGCTGTCGCCGGCCATCTGCTCGACGAGATTTTGCGCCAGATCCAGATTCGCGTTCATCGGGCTGACCATCGTGCCAAAGGGCGTGTCCTGTTTGCGCAATGAAAAATCATCCGCCAGCAAATCCGAATCGCCGAACAGCACGACCGAGGTTTCAACCTTCGATTCCTTCAATGAATCATTCGTTTTCGCGACCGCGTTGGTGGCGGCTTCCGCCGGTTCGCCGTCGGGAAACGCCGTCTTGAATTTTCCGGTCAGGCGGATGGCGAGGTTGTAATTCACGCCCGTCGGTTTGAAACTGTTCATGATGCTGTCGCCGCCCATGCCGGCCATGAAGCTGTCCGCCAGCTCCGATTCTTTGCTGCTGTGAAGCAGAACCGTTTCCTTGAGGCCGGCCACCGGTTCGCCGGTGAACGCGCCACACATCGGCAGCCAGATATTGTTGATCTCGCTGGTCACGATGTCGTTGGTGTTGATGCCGTCGGACGTCAAGGCCAGAAACGCGGGCGCCTCGGTGGGCTGCCCGTCCCGTCCGCGCAACTGCATCTTGAAATCCAAGTCGGCCACGACCTTGCTGGTGTCGAATTGAAGTCCCCACGCTTTCAGCAATTTGTCGAGCGAGGAAGACGCGCCCGCCATCTCGCCGGACATCGGATTTTGCTGGCGGCTGGCAATGGCCGACTGCGCATCAAGGAAGGCAATCAACTTGCCGCCGCGCAGAACGAATTGATCAATCGCAAACTGCGTCTTGTCGGAAATATCCTTGGGATGAATGACGACGAGCACTTTCACGTCGTCGTCAATTTTGTCCGCCGTCAGCTCGATGTGCTTCACATTGAAGTCCTGCTGCAACTGCTGCACGAGCGTCCAGGCCGGCGTGCCCTGCTGGCCCATCTGCTCCATCATCGGATTGCCCTGCGCGCCGAACACCGGCAGCGAACTCATGATGCCGACGATGGCTTTTTCCGGGTTCATCACCTGCGAAATCGCGCGGGTGAGGTCATATTCCAGCAGTTTCTCGCGGCTGGGGTCCAGAAACGGAATCGCCACGCGAGTGTCGGCCAGCGAAACAGACAGGCCGAGATAAAAATTATCTCCGCCCGGCAGCGGCTGCGCATCCAGCCCGTCAAGCCGCGCGGAATCCTCGGCGTCCGAATCCGGCTGCGGATCAAATTTCTGGATGATGAGATTTTTACCGGCGATCTGCTGGTATTCCTGCAACAAGTCCCCGACCTGGCGCGCGTAGTCTTTCAGGTAAACCGTTTCCGGCGTGGCCGTCTCGTTTTGCGTGCAGTAGAAACGGATTTTCACCGGCGTGTCGAGTTTCTGCAAGATCGCCTTGGTGCCCGCCGAGAGCGTGTAGGCTTTTTCCTGCGTCATGTCCATGCGCACTGGTTTCACGCCGGTGATGACGTTGACGGCAATGATGATGACGAGCATCACGACGACGCCCGCCGAGGAATAGAGAATGGTTTCCAGTGGCTTCTTTTGCATCGGTGTCTCCAAAAATTAGCTGGTGCGGTGCGTCCGCAAAATGACGCTGGTGGTGAACAGCGAGAACACGATCACGGACAGGAAGAAAATGATGTCGCGCGAATCGAGCACGCCTTTTTGAAAGCCTTCAAAGTGCGTGATGACACTGAACGACGTAATGGTATCCACGAGCCATTGCCAGTTGTGGGTCAGGCCTTGCAGCAAATTGATGACTGGCGGAAAGCCCGCGAGAATCAGGAACAAACAGGCGACCACCGAGACGATGAAGCTCACGACCTGGCTGCGCGTGATGGCCGACGTGATGCAGCTCACCGCCAGATACGCGCCCGCCATCAGCCAACTGCCGACGTAGCCGGACAGGATCACGCCGTTGTCCGGGCTGCCGAGATAATTCACGGTGATGACGATCGGAAACGTGAGCACCAGCGCGATGCCGAGAAAAATCCACGACGCGATGAATTTGCCGACGATGGCCTCCCACGGCGCAATCGGCATCGTGAGCAATAATTCCAAAGTGCCGACGCGGCGTTCGTCCGCCCACAATCTCATGCCGACCGCCGGCACGAGAAACAGATAAAACCACGGATGCCAGTTGAAAAATGAATTGGCCAGCGACGCCTCGCCGCGCTCGAAAAAACCGCCGACCATGAACGTGAAAAATCCGTTCAGCAGCAGAAAAATGACGATGAACACATACGCCACCGGCGACGCGAAATACGCCCGCAGCTCGCGTTTCGCAATGGTCTTGATGTTGCCAAGAGGATTCATGTTCGGATTTCAGATTTGGAATTTCGGATTTCAATTTTTGTGTCCGGCATGGTGAGGCTGCGGAAGACTTCATCCAGCCGCCCTTCTTCCGTGCGCAATTCCTCGACCTCCCAGCCGCTGGTGGCTTCGATCACTTCGCGCGTCAAATCACCGTCGCCCGCCGTGCGCGGAAACACTGTCACCGTGAGAGCGGAAGTGGCACAGGCGTCTCGCCTGTCAGTTTCTTTAACGCTTGAAACACACAGGCGAGACGCCGGTGCCACTTCAACGACGACTTTTTTCGCCGCGCGCAAATGATTCAATTTTTCCTGCACCACACCTGCCGCCACGCCGTTCACGCGCAACGATACCGCGCCCGCCCATTCGGACTTGCGCCGCAGTTCCGCCGGCGTGCCGTTGGCCACCATTTTGCCGCGATCAATGATCATCGCCCGCGTGCAAACGGCGTCCACTTCTTCGAGAATGTGCGTGGAGAAAATGATCGCCTTCGTTTCGCCCATCTGGCGGATGAGCTGGCGGATTTCATGCTTTTGGTTTGGATCCAAACCATCCGTCGGCTCGTCCAAAACTAAAATATCCGGATCGTGGATGATGGACTGCGCGAAACAGGCGCGGTGCCGGTAGCCTTTGGAAAGCGTGTCCACATTTTGATGCAAAACGGATTGGAGAAAACACAAATCCACCACGCGGTTGATGGCGGATTTTTTCGCGCCGCCGCGCAGCCCGCGGATTTCAGCGGTGAAATCCAGAAAGCCATGCACCGTCATGTCCGTATAAGCGGGCGCGTTTTCCGGCAGATAGCCGACGAGTTTTTTGGCGGGAATTGGATTTTCCAGAATATCGAATCCACCCACGGTGATTTTCCCGCTGCTGGGCGGAAAGAAGCCGGTGATCATCCGCATCGTCGTGGATTTGCCCGCGCCATTCGGGCCGAGGAAGCCCAGCACTTCGCCACGCTCGACGGAGAAGGAAACTCCGTCCACCGCGCGTTTGGTTCCGAATAGTTTGGTCAGGTTTTCGACTTTAATCATTTTATCAGCCGGCGGTTTCCGCACGTGACGCGAAGTCCCGGATCGGCGTCAGCGCATCTTGCCGGTTTTTTTGCATATAGACAATCAGACAACTGGCAAAAAAAACGTTCAAAAAAAATTTGCCGGCGGCGGAAGATTCCCCCGGACGGGCATTGGGAATTCCAGTGTCTCGCCCGCCGACGCGCACTGCGGTTTGCCGGCGTTCGGAAAATCAGGCCGCGATTTTCAAATGCGTGAGGCGGAAGACGGCGCCGCGCGGTTCATTGCCAAAACAGGCAATTTCCCAGCCGTGCGCGAGAACAATTTGCTGCACGACGGCAAGGCCGAGGCCGGTGCCTTTTTGCTGCGTGGTGAAATAGGGCTTGAAAATTTCCGTGCGGTTTTCCGGCGGCACACCGGGGCCGTTGTCGCGGACTTCCAAAACGGCTTCGCCGGTGCCGGCGCGCTGGACGGTGACCTGGATTTTACCGTTTTCACCGACCGCCTGCACGGCGTTCAGGAGCAGGTTGAACATCACCTGCCGCAGCAGCTGTTCATCGGCTTCAACCGCGAGCGGCTCGCCGGTGACTTCGATGCGCAATTTCTTTTCCTCCAGATCGAAGCCGAGCGTGCGGACGATTTCCTGGCACGCGGCGGTCAGCGCCACCTTGGTGCGGCGGACTTCGCGCGGGCGCGAGTAGTTGATGAATTCAGTGAGCTGGGCGGTGACCTTGTCCGTCTCGTCCACGATAGTCTTGGATTTTTCGCGCACGTCGGCCGAGGCGTCCGGCAGGCGCGAAATCATCTGCGCCTGGCCGCGGATGATGTTCAGCGGATTACGCGTCTCGTGCGCGAGGCCGGCGGCGGCGAGGTTCAATTCCTTGAGATGCGAATTCAACTCGCTCGCGCGCACGAGACGGATTTGCAGGTCGGCCGTCTGGCCGATGTTCCGCCAGGCGAGGCCGGCGCCGAGCGCGGAGATGCCGGCGAAAAATCCGATGATGCAGCGCAGCCAGAGGTCGTGCGTGCAGACGGCGCGGTAATTGTCCGTGGACATGACGAGCACGAGGCCGTGCAGCTCGCGTTTGGCGGCGAGCGCCTTGAAATCGGCTTCGGACATCCACCGCATCCACGGCGGGCGACCCCGGCCGCCGCGTTCACGGCCGCCGTTTTCCGGGGGGCGCCGGCCGTCATCCGGCGGCGGCGGCGGAAAATTCGTGGAGGGAAATTCTGTCGCGTTCGTCCCGCCGGCTTCACTAGGCGGCGGTCCGCGGCGCGGAAATTCCCGGTCGCGCGAAGGTCCGTTGGTCGGACGTGGGAATGAAGGCAGGACGACGGTGGGATTGTTGGTCACGCCTTCGGGACTGACGTTCGCGCCTTCCACGGGCAGAACGAAGGTGACATATTCATCCGACCAGCGCTCGCGTTCGCCGAGAATTTCGCGGGAAAGCAGATTGGTGTCGCCGGCGGTGACGACGGGGTCGCCCTCGGTGTTCAACAGGCCGACGGCGATGAGGCCGCTGGATTTGACGAGGGCGTTGGTGCGGTTCTTGACGAGTTCGTTGAGGACGCGATCCAGGCGTTCCTGAAAAATTGCGCCGCGGAACTGGAGCGCGCGGGTGACGGCGCCCAAGGTGCGGGCGATCTCGTGCGAACTGCCGCGCAGGTCGTTCCGCGCGGCCTCGACCACGCGGCGGTGTTCATCCACCTGCCATGCGACGACGATCAGCCACGCACCGAGCAGCAGCGCGGTCACCCATCGGCCCCGGCGTTCAGGATTCATGCGTGATTTGAGTTAGACTGCGATGGTTGAAAATGCCAGCTTATTTTTTCTTCGCCGGCACGCGCTCGAGGAAACGATCCAGTTCCTGCTCCGAAATCGAATTGGTGATCATGGGTGCCTGCCCCGACTCTTTCGCGGTCAGCGCCGCGAGTTCCGAAGGCATTTGGACAATGTGCGGGGTGAGAAACATCAGCAAGTCGGTTTTTTGGGCGGCTTTGGCGCTGAACTTGAACAACTGGCCGAGCAGCGGAATGTCGCCCAGGAGCGGCACCTTGCTTTCGTTGGAAGATTTCTGGTTGGAAATGAGGCCGCCGATGACGACGGTCTGCCCGTCGGGGGTCACGACCACGGTGTTGGCGGAGCGTTTGTTGATGTTCGGCGCATACACGGCGCCCGAAAAGAGGCTGCTGCCCACAATCTGTTGTCCGGGCGTCGAGACGTCAATGGACGTGATTTGCGGCTGGAGAATCATTTGCACCAGGCTGTTCGCCCCGATGAACGGCGTGACGTCCAGTTGGATGCCAACGTTCTCATAGTTTCCGTTGATCGTCGGCACCGTCGTGGCCGTGCCGCCGACCGACGTGAACGACACGCCGCTCGGCAAATAAATACTTTGGCCGACGACAATCTCCGCCATCTGGCCATCCCGCGCGAGGATGGACGGACGCGAAAGCACCTGCGCCTTGCCGGCAGCGGCGATGGCCTGGATCGTCCCCGTAAAATCGCTGCCAATGAGCTGGTAAAGGCCGCCGTTGCCTGCGGCTCCCGCCAAGGACTGGGGCAAACCAAAGTTTTGGCCCACGTTAAAAGACTGTTGGACGGGAGTAATGTTGGGGGTCAGGATTGGAGTCGTGGTGGTTCCACCATTGGCGATAGTAGTCGAGTCCCGAAACGAATAAGAATTGGTCAGAAAGCCGGTGACTTGTGAAAAAGTGCCATTGTGGCCGGTGTAAGCGCCCTGGGCGCCGATGTCGGACGCTTTGGTGTCAGTCACTTCGACGAAGGCGGCCCGGATGAGCACCTGCGATTCGGGCGCGTCGAGGCTTTCGATCACTCGACGAATCTGTTCGCTGGTCTCCTTGTCGGCGATAACAATGATGTTGTGCGTCACCGGGTCCACGGAAATGGTCGCGCTGCCCACCGTGCCGTTGTTGTTATATTGGCTGGTGGTGGCGCTGCCGCCGCCGCCAAACCCGCCGCGATTGCCGCCAAACCCGCCGAAACCGCCGCCGCCACCGAAGCGCTGTTGTGCGTGAACTTCCAGCACGGCGCATAACAGGCAGGCCAGGACGCCGCCGGAGATTTTTTTGAAGCTGTTCATTTTCATAATTTGCCTTTGAGTTAAAAATTTCATGCGGTCTTAAAATCCACGAGCGCCCCCGCCGCCGCCAGCGCCGCCGGCCCGGTTGCCACCGATGCCCGTAGTGCTGGTGCCGGTGGAGCTTGAAGTCGTCGTATTATTGTTGGCCCGTTGCTGGAGCGGGCTGGTCTGCGACGAACTGGTGCCGCTGCCGCGCGCCGTGCTGCTGCTCTGGAACATGTTTTGCAGCACCGTCACCATCTGCTGCGGATCGCCGTTCTTCGTCTGGAACACATAGACATCCTGGTCGCGGTCCGAAGGCACATCCAGTTCCTTCATCATGCTGGCAATCTGCTCGATCAAATCTTTCGGCGCGGTCACAATGACCGCCTGGATGCGCGTATCCGCGACGGCGGTGACCTGCGTCGCTTTTTTGACGCGGTCGCTTGAACTGCCGCCGCTGTTATTCTGCGCGGCCATCATCCGTTGAAAAAATCCGCCCGGGCCGCCGCCCCCGCCGCCAAAACGGGTCGGGGCCTGGGCGCCGCTGCCGGAAGTGCTGCTAGGGAAGACGCTGCTGATTTCCGTGGCCACATCCGTCGGGCTGGCGTATTTCAACGGAAACACGCGGATTTCCGTCTCCGCCTCCGCGCTGTTGTCCACCGCCTGGATAATTTCCATCAAGTGCCGGATGTTCGACTGCGTGTCCGTGACAACAATGGAATTGCCCGCCTCGTTCGCCACCACCGTCGCCTGCGGCGAGACGAACGACGACAAATCCGACACCAGTTGCCGCGCCTCCACGAAACGGATCGGAATGATCTGCGTCACAATCTCGTCATTGTTTGGAATCGTGTCCGGATTATTTCCGTTCTTCACCGGAATGTCGCGCGTCTTCGCGTCGTTTTTGTCCACGATGGTCAGCGTCCGTCCGTTGCGGATGGCCGCGAAACCGTTCTGGTTCAAAACCGAATTCAACAAATCCACCGCCTCGTTCTGGGTCAGATGCCTGCCGCTGACGGTGACGGTGACAGCGCTGCTGATGCGCGTTTCCTGCACCACGATGAAACCCGCCGCGTCGCTCAAATAATTCAGCACCATGTCCAGCGGCGCGCGGGTGAAATTCAAATTCAAATCGTTGACATTCGTCCCCGCCGACATCGGCGGCATGAATTCAGACTGAAATTTTTCCTGCGGCGCGGCCTTGGACTTCGACGGCGTGATCACCAGCGGCTCCCTGACCTGGTTTTGTTCCGGCGCGGCAATGTTCCCCGCATCCGGCGGCACGGCGGCGTCCGCCGGCATGAGCGGCGGGCCGCCGGCATCGGGCACGTCGGGCGGCGTCGCCGGCTGATCGCCGGCGGCCGGCGCGTTGTTGGTGTTGTCGTCCGGCGTGTTTTGCGCACTGGCGGAAACCGCCAGGCCCGCCATCAGGAGGCTCAAGATTATTTTTTTCATTGGTTTTCCTTTTCGCGTAGTTCCATCAATCGTTTCAAGACATCGTTCGGCGCGCTGGCCGAAGCCGGCGTGGCCGGCGTTGAATTTTCACTGCCAGACGAACTCGTCGTCGTCTCCGTTGAACTGGCCGCAGCGGGCAGTTCGCCGGCGACGGCAAATTTCCATTGGCCATTTTCCTGCCGCAGCCCGTCGCCGATCTGCAATTCGAGCGGCTGGCTCTGGTTGGTGGATTCCAGCGTCACGCCCTTCGCCGAAATTTCCGTGACCGTGAAGCCCGCGATTTTTCCCGCGACCGGCAGCGCCTTCTTCAAATCGGAATCGTTGCCGTTAAAAAACGCGAACCGCCCTTTTTCATAGCTCATCGTGCCGACCAGCGTGATGTCCGGGGCCTCGTTGGGGCGCGTCCGAATCCGGGGCCTCGGACGGTAGCTCGACGAATAAGAATGCGGCTGCCGGCCCGGATCGAAAATGTTGCGGTCGGTGATGAACGCGCTGAACTTCGCGTAATCCTCCGGCCCCGGCACGCCGTTCGACTGCGCGAAAACGCCGGGGCCGACCGCCAGCACGGCGGCGAGCGCCAGAAAATTTTTAAGGGGCGTCAGTTTCATTTTTTGTCCGGTTGCAGGAGCGCCAGTCCGTTGACCTCCAGGCCGAGCGTCATCTGCTGGCCGTTGTTGTCATGCGCGCTTAATTCCACCGTGTCCAGCCGCAGCGCCAGCGGCCCTTTTTCGATGTCGTAAAGAAACCGGCTCAACGTGCCGAGGTCGCCGGACGTTTCCACACGGCAGGCGAGCGTCATATAATTCGTCGCGTCATTTTTCCATTGCGGCATGATGCTCGTGATTTCCGCGCCGCTCTCGCGCGACCAGGCCGTGAACGCGGTGAGCACCTGCTGCTCCGCCTGCGATGTGCTGGCCGGCAGCGCGTTCGCGCGCATGTCATTCCAATGGCTGCGGATGCCGGACTCGCGTTTGATCATTTGACTGCCGTCCTTGACCTTCTCGCGCAGGTCGCGGATCTGCGCCGCGCGCGCCGACCACCAGCCTTGCAGCGGCGTGAAAATAAAATTCACCGCCACAAACAGCCCGACCACCGCGATGGTCAGCATCACCAGAAAATCCTGCCGGTTTTTAATTTGCATCACCGCCTCCATTTCCATATTTGAAGCCGAAGACAAACTGCATCGGCGTCTTGCCGCGGATCTGCTCCACCGTGAGGCCGCTCACGCCATCCGCCGAGCGCAATTTCGCCAGCGTCGCCAGCAGCGCCGGATTGTCGCGCGCCGTGCCGGAGCAGTTCACCGTGCCGTCGTCGCGGATGGCGATGACCTTGGCCGTCACCGTGCCGTCCTCGGAAAACGCCAGCGACAACTGCCGCAAAATCGCCAGGCTGCGGAACGTCCCGTCATACCACGGCTGATACTGCCGGATATTGTCCTGGAGGTTTTGCAGGTCCGTGACCTTGGCCTGCATGTGCGACCACTGCGCACGCAGCCGCCACAGTTGCACCTGCTGAAATAAAAATAATCCCAGGACCAGCGCCGCCACGCCCGCCGCGACCGCGCCCGTCGTCCGCAACCGCCCCGAGGAATACTTCGTGACGAACTGCTCGATGAGCGTCGGCT
>Ga0075522_10001111_pt1 | contig 20392 bp, 14 predicted proteins | sample NGEPerA_FD_74796 | JGI IMG/M metagenome (GOLD analysis project Ga0075522, IMG submission 74796) | Arctic peat soil microbial communities from the Barrow Environmental Observatory site, Barrow, Alaska, USA - NGEE PermafrostL2-A | ecosystem: Environmental > Terrestrial > Soil > Wetlands > Peat ...
TGGGCCCGGTAGGATTCGAACCTACGACCAAGGGATTCACTTGCCCCGACGTTTCCACCGGGAGTGGACTATCTCTTCACCCGCGCACTGCGTGCGTGTGGGTGCGGGATGCTCTTGCCTGTTATTAAGGGCGCTACGAGCCCTCAGGTAGTCTCTGCACCTTCCGGCGGTGCCCCGCCGGCTTGGCTCAGGATTGCCATGGCTGTAATGCATGCACTGCAGCCGAAGGTTCCCCTGAATTCATCCCGTCCACTTCGCGCGTTTCCGCGCGAAGGCACCGTTTCGATGAGTCCCCTGCACTAACCGCTGTGCTACAGGCCCAACCACCTAAATTGTAACAGTCAGGGTAGATCGAAGTGTCGCTTACGCACCGACTCGGCAAATCGTGCGATGGCCGCATTGCAGTACGGCTCGGCGACGAACGCTGGCGCGCCATTTTTTGCGTTTTCTACCGTAGGCTGTGCCGGTCGGGTCGGCTCGCGCTTCTGGCATCCAGCGATAAGTGCACCCGCGGCAAGCACAGCTGCGCAGATCGGAAGTACTTTCATGGGCCACCCCTTGCGAACCTGTGCGGCAACGTTAGCATGTCGTTCTCCGCTCTCCAAAGGATCCGTCCATGAAGCTCTACTATATGAAAGGCGCCTGTTCCCTTGCCTCGTACATTTCCTTGAATGAGGCAGGCTTGAAATTCGAAGCCGTCGAGATCGAACATCAGACGCACAAATCACGCGCCGGTGAGGATCTCAATTCCATTAATTCGAAGGGCTATGTCCCGGTTCTGCGCCTCGACAACGGCGAGGTCCTCACGGAAAACGTCGCGGTACTGCAGTACATCGCCGACCTGACTCCAGCGTCCAAGTTGGCGCCCGCCGCAGACACGTTTGAGCGCTACCGGTTAGTCGAGTGGCTTGCCTATATCAACTCCGAGGTTCATAAGAACTTCGGGCCGCTTTTTAATCCGGCGGCCAGCAAGGAGGTAAAGGATTACGCGCGCGGCAACCTCAAGACGCGTGTCGACTGGCTGGAAAAGGCACTGGGCTCAAAAACGTTCCTCATGGGCGACCAGTTCACCGTGGCCGATGCTTATCTGTTTGTGGTTCTCAGCTGGACGAGCCACGTCGGTATTGATCTGGGACAGTGGCCCACGCTGAAGCGTCACAGCGAGCGAATCGCGGCGCGTCCGTCGGTGGTTGCGGCGTTTAAAGCTGAGGGAATCAAGTAGCGCAGGATCGGCTCTAGGCTTTAAGGCGGTTTACGGCGCACTCCTCTCGTCAGGGCAACCTCGAGCGGATTCTCTGGCCAAAAGTGCTTGGGATAGCGGCCGCGAAGATCCTTGCGTACCTCGGCGTATGAGCCACGCCAGAAGCCGGCAAGATCGCGCGTAATCTGCACCGGGCGCTGCGCGGGTGACAGGAGCTTGAATGTCACCCGCACGGCGCCAGCGGCAATGGTGGGCGTCTCTTTGAGCCCAAACACCTCCTGCAGACGCACCGATACGCTAGGTCCGCCCTCGTCAAGATAGTCGATGCGCAGCTGCGAGCCCGTCGGGGCGGTCAAATGAGACGGTGCAAGCTCGTCGAATTTCGTGCGCTCATCCCACGGCAGCAGCGCTCGTAGGGCGTCCGCCAGCGGCACACGTGCGAGATGCTCGCGCCGCGTCATGCCGCAGAGCCACGGTCCAAGCCAGGTCTGCATAGACCCTATGAGGGACGCGTCATCAACTACCGGCCATGCGCGCGTGTCCGCACGCGCGAGCCCGTGGACGAACTGCATGCGTGCCTGCAAATCTCTTGCTGCGCGGTTCCAAGGTAGCGCCGCAATTCCCAGTTCGCGCACGCCTGTGAGCATTGCAGCAAGCGCAGCATCGGCCGGCACAGGATCAAGTGGCTGCTCCTCCAGAACCAGCGCGTCGAGTCTGACGGTGCGCCGCGCGATGACCGCCTCTTCGCGGGTGTTCCACTCGACAGTTTCGGTTGTGGCCAGCCGCTCGGCGAACTGCGCGGTGAGCTCGGATCTTTTGAGAGCGACTGCGATCAATATGCGGGCGTTGCGGTCGCGATCATCAAGATCGACCGCTACGATATATTCCTCGCTCGAGACGCTGTCGGCCCGTGCGAAAGTTGCGCCTCTGCCATTTGATAGCCGGTAACGGGGCTCAGCGCCTGGGCGCCGCTGACCGATTCGATCCGGATACGCGAAAGCCAGAAGCAATCCCGCGCGCGCGGCGTCGCCAATGTTCCCGGTGTCGGCGCCAAGCTTGCGCGCCAGATCGCGAGCTACGCGACGGGCGTGCTGCAACCCCGCTCTGTCAGCTGCACTCGCGCTCGCAGCGCCGCTCAGCAGTACGATGCGCGAGTGAATGTCTGTATCGCGGGCTTGCGGTGCACCGCGCAAAAGATCGCGTTCCGATAAGAGCGCCGCAAGCACCGCCGCCAGCGGTACGAGCGAAAGATCGCGAGCACGAAGCAGCATGTGCGCAAGGCGCGGGTGCACGCTCAATGAACTCATTTCCCGGCCGTGTGTTGTGACGCGTCCGGACTCATCAATCGCGCCGAGCTTGGCGAGCAAATCCCGGGCACTCGCGAGCATTGCTAGCGGTGGCGTATCGAGCCATTTGAGCTCACTCGCATCCTTGGAACCCCAAACGGCGAGTTCCAATGCGAGCGGCGTCAGATCTGCATCTAGGATTTCAGGCGGCGTGAATGCGGCAAGGCTCCGCTGGACGTCAGCACTCCAAGCGCGATAGCACACCCCCGGAGCAAGCCGCCCTGCTCGCCCTTGACGCTGCTCGGCGGAGGCGCGTGAGATGCGCAGTGTTTCCAGGCGGCTCATTCCGGTCGTCGGATCAAAAACCTGACGCCGCACGAGCCCTGAGTCAACGACGATGCGTACGCCCTCGATGGTGAGACTCGTCTCAGCAATGTTGGTGGCCAGAACAATCTTGCGTGAATCCGCCGGGCTTACCTTCAAAGCAGCATCCTGGGATGCGCCGGGAAGATCCCCGTAGAGCGGCAGGATGCGTATCGAGCGCGGTAGATTCGCGGATTCAAGAATTGCCTGTACCCTGCGAATCTCGCCCGCGCCCGGCAGAAAGGCGAGCACATCACCGGGTTCCTCGGAAATCGCGCGCTGCACGAGTTGTGCAACAAGGCGTTCCGAAGTGGCGTTCTGTCCCAACGGCATGCCCGGTAGCGGCGCTGCACCCCGTCCTGCATAGCGGCAGTCGACCGGGTACAGACGTCCTGCAGTGGCGACTATTGGCGCCCCGAGCATCGTCGCGATGCGCTCGATGTCGAGCGTCGCGGACATCACCAGTACCTTTAGAGCGGGGGCGAGATTTGCGCGCGCATCGAGCAGCAGCGCAAGTCCGAGATCTGCCTGCAGGCTGCGCTCATGGAACTCATCGAAAATGACGAGCGCGGTACCCTCGAGAGCCGGATCATCCTGCAGCACGCGTGCGAGCACGCCCTCGGTAACAACCTCGACGCGCGTCGCTCGCGAAATGCGCGAGTCGAGCCGCATGCGGTAACCGACCGTTTCGCCGACGTTCTCTCCGAGCGTGGCAGCCATCCGGTGCGCCACGGCACGCGTCGCAAGTCTTCTCGGCTCAAGCATGACGAGGCGTTTGTGCCGCGCCCAAGGCTCATCGAGGAGCGCAAGAGGAACAACCGTGCTTTTGCCGGCGCCGGGCGGGGCTTGCAGTACCGCGACTCCGTGATCGGCCAACGCGCGCGCCAGCGCAGGCAGCGCAGCATCAATCGGCAGTCCGGACACAAAGCTCACCAGATGTGCACACGTCCCTCTGGCGGAAGATATAGGCGATCGCTGGGCTGAATGTGGAACGCGGCATACCACGCATCAATGTTGCGAACGGCGCCGTTGACGCGAAACTGCGGCGGGCTGTGTGGATCGCTCAGGAGCTGTTTTCGCAGTGCCGCATCGCGATATAGGGCCTGCCATACTTGCGCCCATGAAAGAAAGAACCGTTGATCGCCAGACAGTCCGTCAATCACTGGGGCGAGCGCGCCGTTGAGTGACAAATGGTAGGCCGCGTAGGCAATCGACAGGCCGCCCAAGTCGCCGATATTCTCTCCGAGCGTCAGGCGGCCGTTCACGTGCAGTCCCGGCAGACCTTCGAGGCCGTCATACTGCGCGGCCAACTGAGCAACCAGCTTTCTGAACGCCGCCTCGTCCTTGGGCTTCCACCAGGTTCGCAATACCCCCTGCGCGTCCGATTTTGCACCCTGATCGTCGAAGCCGTGCCCCATCTCGTGACCAATCACCGCGCCGATGCCGCCGTAATTGACTGCCGGATCCGCATCGGGATCAAAGAACGGCGGCTGCAAAATTGCCGCCGGAAATACCACTTCGTTGAAGGTGGGATTGTAATAGGCATTGATGGTTTGCGGCGTGATTCCCCACTCATCGCGGTCGGTGGGTAAATTCATGCGCGCCGCCTTTCGCCGCCATTCAAACACGGCTGCGCGCGTCTCATTGCCGAAAGCATCGTCGGATCGAATCTCAAGACCCGAATAATCGCGCCACTTCAAGGGATAGCCAATCTTGGGACGAAAGGTTGCAAGCTTCTGCAGCGCAACCTTCTTCGTGCCCGAACTCATCCACGGCAGTTTGCGAATTCTCGTGCCGTAGGCACTGCGCAGATTCTCCACCAGAGCGAGCACCTGCGCACGCGCTTCCGGCGTGAAATTGCGCTCGACGTAAAGCTGTCCGACCGCCTCGCCAAGGGCAGAATTGAGGGCGCTCACCGCAAGTTTCCAGCGCTCCCGTTCAACTTTCTGGCCGTTCAAAGTGCGGCCGTAGAAGTCAAAGCGTTCAGCGCCGAAGGGCGTCGGCAAAAGATCCGCAACACCGACCAAATAGTGGTATCGCAGATAGCTTCTCCACTGCGCAACCGGTACCTCGCCGACCAGGACGCCTAGGTTCGCGACCGCGTCGAGCTCGCGCACGATCACCTCGTTCTGGCCTACCACACCTGCCGCGGCGAGGAGATCGAGCCAGCCGAAGCCTGGTGCCAGGTCGACGAGGTCCGAAAGAGCGCGCAGGTTGTAGGTCAACCGGCGCTCGCGGCGCTTGGCGACCGGCCAATGCAGCTTTGCGATCTCAGTCTCAAGACCGACAATCGCCTGTGCTTCGGCTGCGGCGTCCGCATCACCCGCCAATGCCAGCATGCGCTCGATATGCGCGCGGTACTTCGCGCGAATGTCCGCGTACACAGCATCATCCTTGAGGTAGTAATCGCGATCCGGCAATCCCAAACCGCTCTCGCTGAGCGACACGATGTAGCGGTTCGGATTCTTCTCATCGGGGCGAATTGCAAGCTGGATGGGCGACTTCAATTCCAGATCGGGTCGGCCCATGAGCGTTGCCACATCGCGGTGCGTGCGCGCCCCGCTAATCGCCTCGAGCGCTCGCTCGGCAGGCGCAAGGCCCGCGCGGTTGATAGCAGCGGTGTCCATATAGGCGCGATAGAAATCGCTCACCTGCCTCTCGATACTGCCGCTCGGCGCTGCGGCCGGTAGCGCCACGATCAATTCGTGAACTTTTTTCTGCGCATCCTCATCAAGCGCATCGAATGAGCCCCAGCGGGCGCGATCGCCAGGAATTTCGTGCGTATCGAGCCAATGTCCATTTGCGTATCGGAAGAAATCATCTCCCGGCCGCACCGTGGCGTCATGTGCCGCAAGGTCGACTCCCCAGGGACCGATCCGCGCCGGATGAGACAGCGCCACAGGCTTATCCGACACCAACGCGTGCGGCTGTTCGTGTGCGCAAGCGGTCAACACGGCCAAACCTCCGAGCAGAAAAGCCGCGCGCAATTTATTCATGCTGAGGATTCCCCGCCCCGCGGCGGCCACCCCAAACCCGTTATCTTGCGAAGGCCATCAGGGTCTATACGATTCGTAATTGCGGCGCGCGACGTTCAGCTTTGGCGGTCGCGCCAGGCCGTAAATGCGAACAATGCCCAACCCAGGATGAGGGCCATACCGCCCGTGGCGGTGACAGCCCCAAGAGCCCGCGGCGCGGCAAAGGACATGGCGTAGAGGCTTGAGCAAAAAAACAAGATGCCGGCAAGCACGATTGCCGCCGCCCAGCGCAGCAACGCCGAGTCCATGGTGCGCGCCAGAAGACCGATCCCCAAGAGCCCGAGGGCATGAATGAACTGATAGTGAACCGCGATGGTATAGAAGTTCATCCGATCCGGAGGCAGCTGTCCTTGCAATGCGTGCGTTCCGAACGCATCGAGCAAGGTGCCAAGCGCCAGCAGACAGCCGGCGAGCATCAATATCCTGCCGCTATTGAGCCTCATTGGCGGATTTTCATGAGCGGGGTGATGAGATCCAGCGGCAACGGGAAGACTATTGTCGAGCTCTTCTCATTGGAGATGTCAGCAAGTGTCTGCAGATATCGCAACTGCATGGCTGCGGGCTCCTGCGAAAGCGAACGCGCTGCCTGCACCAGCATCTCGGCGGCCTGGCTCTCGCCTTCGGCGTGAATGATCTTCGCGCGGCGAGTCCGCTCAGCCTCGGCCTGTTTTGCCATAGCACGGATCATCGTCTCATCGAGGTCAACATTCTTGATCTCAACTTTTGTCACCTTGATGCCCCAGGCCTCAGTGCTCTGGTCAAGGATGCGTTGGATGTCGGCATTAAGCTTGTCGCGCTGCGACAGTAGATCATCCATCTCGTGCTGACCCAGCACCGAGCGCAAAGTGGTCTGCGCCAGCTGGCTCGTCGCTTCAAAGACGTTCGCGACCTGAATAATCGCCTTGCCCGGGTCGACGATGCGAAAATACACTACTGCGTTGACCTTCACAGAGACGTTGTCGCGTGAAATAACGTCCTGTTTTGGCACATCAAGCACGATAACGCGCAGGTCCACTTTACGCATCTGTTGCACCATTGGTGCAACGAGCACGAGGCCCGGGCCTTTGATGCCGGTGAAGCGGCCCAGGGTAAACATCACGCCGCGCTCGTATTCATTCAATACCTTAACGGTCGTGAAGAAGAGCGCACCGACAAACACGACGACAACAATGATAAACGGCATAAGCTTCTCCTAGGTCTCAAACAGGCTCGACCCACAGTCCGAGACCTTCAATTCTGACAATGCGAACCTGCTGACCGACGTGCAGCGGCACCGTCGTGTGCGCATTCCAAAGTTCACCTGCGAAGCGCACTTGTCCCTTTTCTTCGAAGTCTTCGACGACTTCGGCGGTCTGACCCAGCATGACCCGCTCGCCGGTCACCACCGGACGGCGTTGCGCCCGCGCCCCCAAAAAGACTATGGCGAGCACGACAAGCCCTCCCGCGGTTGCTATGCCACCGATCAGTGGCAAACCGATTGCCATGCCCGGCGTCTGCGAATCGAACAAAATAATGGAGCCGACCACGAATGCCACCAGACCGCCCAGCCCCAGCGAGCCAAAGGCCGGCACGTGAAATTCCGCAATGATCATGCCGACACCCAACACGACAAGCGCAAGTCCCGCATAGTTCACCGACAGAATCTGCAAAGCGAACAGTGCCACCATCAAGGATATGACGCCGATTACGCCGGGGAACATGACGCCGGGATTGTAGCCTTCAAGTAGGAGGCCGTAGAGCCCAATTAAGAGAAGCCCGTAGGCGATTGTCGGATGGGTGATGACAGAGAGGAGCTGGGTGCGCCAGTCCGGTTGCACGCGTTCGACACTTAAGCCTGCGCTCGCAAGCTTCACCGTCCGATTTGTAACCTGAACTTCGCGGCCGTCAAGCTGCGCGAGCAGATCAGGCACATCGCGTGCTATGAGATCGATCACGTGGTCCTTCAAAGCCTCGTTCGCCGAGAGACTGACAGCGCCACGTACCGCCTGCTCTGCCCAGTCGACGTTACGGCCGCGAAGCTCGGCGAGGCTCTTCAAATATGCCGCAGCGTCATTAACGACCTTGCGTTCCATGGGCGTGCCCGGTTCGGGATTCGCAGGGCGAGTGTCCTTGCTTGGTGCGCCACCCAGCGGGTGTGTCTCCTCGCCACCGAGTGATACCGGAGTTGCAGCGCCGACATTCGTTGCCGGGGCCATGGCGGCGATGTGGCTTGCATAGAGAATGTAGGTGCCGGCGCTCGCGGCGCGTGCGCCCGATGGCGCAACGTACGTTACAACAGGGATCGTTGACGCGAGGATCGCTCGAACGATGTCGCGCATCGACGTGTCGAGGCCGCCGGGCGTATCCATTCGCAGAATGACGAGCGGGCTGCCGCGTGCCGCGGCGGCTTCCAGGCCGCGTTCGACGTAGCGCGAGGTAGCCGGTCCGATTGCGCCACTGATCTCAAGTAGCGTCGCAGGGGGACGCACGCCAGCCGCGTGGCTTTGCGCCGCAGCCGGGGGCGCAACGAGTGCCAGCGCGCCAAACGTCAGTGCCGCAAGAGCAAGCAAAATCAGGGTTGAACCACGCACGCTGTTAGGCCTATTTCAAACTTTGCCTACAGCGGCCTAGCGCGTGTGCTGGGTACGAAATGGCCGCACGTTCTTGCCAGCGCGCTTGCCCTCGGGCGTATCCCCCGTTCCCGGCGGCTGCCACACGGGCACCAGTTGCTGCTTGCCATTGCCGATGAGATCCGCTCTACCCATACGCCGTAAGGCTTCGCGCAGAATAGGCCAGTTGTTGGCATCGTGGTAGCGCAGAAACGCCTTATGCAGGCGCCGTACTTTCAAGCCCTTCGGAATGCGCACCTCTTCGCTCTTGCGTGTGATGCGCTGCAACGGATTCTTGCCGCTGTGATACATCGCTGTGGCGGTGGCCATCGGCGACGGCAGAAAAGCCTGTACCTGATCGGCGCGGTAGCGGTTTTTCTTGAGCCACAGCGCCAGCTCCAACATGTCCTCGTCGGAGGTTCCCGGGTGCGCCGCAATGAAATACGGAATGAGATACTGCTCCTTGCCCGCCTCCTTCGAGTAGCGGTCAAAGAGGTCCTTGAATTTGTAGTAGGCGCCGACGCCCGGCTTCATCATCTTTGACAGCGGCCCGTCTGCAAGTGCCTCGGGCGCAATCTTCAGGTAACCGCCCGTATGGTGCTGCGCCAGTTCCTTCACATAGTCAGGCGACTCCACCGCAAGGTCATAGCGCACGCCCGAGGCGACCAGTACCTTCTTAATACCAGGCAGCGCCCGGGCGCGCTGATATAGCCGTATCAGCGGTGCGTGATCGGTATTGAGATTCGGGCAAATGCCCGGAAACACGCACGATGGGCGCCGGCAGGCACTCTCGATCTCGCGGCTCTTGCAGGCGAGGCGGTACATGTTGGCAGTGGGGCCACCCAGATCCGAGATGACTCCCGTGAAGCCCGGGACCGTGTCGCGCACCTGCCCAATCTCGCGCAGCACGGACTCCTCAGAGCGATTCTGAATGATGCGTCCTTCGTGCTCGGTAATTGAGCAAAACGTGCAGCCGCCAAAACAACCACGCTGTATGGAAATCGAAAAGCGGATCATCTTGTAGGCGGGGATTACGGCTGCGCCGTAGGAAGGATGCGGACGGCGCTGATACGGCAACTCGTATACCCAGTCCATCTCTTTGGTCGTGAGCGGTATGGGCGGCGGATTCAGCCACACCTCTAAATTGCCGTGACGCTGCACGAGCGCGCGTGCATTTCCGGGATTCGACTCCAGGTGCAGGATCCGCGAGGCGTGTGCATACAGCACCGGATCTTCGTTTACTGCCTCGTAGCAGGGCATGCGAATGAAGCTTTTATCGCGGTTGACGTTCTTCACATTGCGAATAAAGCGCACCGGCTGCATCCCGGGAGCTTGTTCCTGCCCGCGGCCACCCTGCTGCGCGGCGTCCGGCTGCATGGCATAGGGATCAAGCGGCGGATTGAGTGGTCCTGGCGCATCTAAATGAGTCGAGTCGATCTCGATCCAGTCCGGTGGCAACACCGCGCGCGTGAACACCGTACCGCGCAGGTCAGTAATATCTGCAATGCTCTCGCCGGCCGCAAGCCGATGGGCAAGCTCGCACACTTGGCGCTCAGCATTGCCATAAACGAGGAGATCGGCTTTCGCATCCAGGAGGATCGAGCGGCGCACCTTCTCAGACCAATAATCAAAATGCGCAATGCGCCGCAGGGAAGCTTCAATTCCGCCGATGACGATCGGCACACTCTTGAACGCCTCGCGCACGCGTTGCGCATAGACAATGACGGCGCGGTCCGGGCGCTTGCCGCCGGCACCGCCGGGCGTATAGGCATCATCGCTCCTGATGCGCCGCTCAGCGGTATAGCGGTTCACCATGGAGTCCATGTTGCCGGAGGTGACGCCGAAAAAAAGGTTCGGACAGCCAAGAGCCTCAAAAGACGCGGTGCCGTGCCAATCCGGCTGGGCAATGATGCCGACGCGAAATCCCTGTGCCTCAAGCGCGCGGCCGATGACACCCATGCCAAAGCTTGGATGGTCCACATAAGCGTCGCCGGTTACGAGGACGATGTCGCAACTGTCCCAGCCCAGCGCATCCATTTCCGCGCGCGAAGTCGGCAGAAACGGTGCCGTGCCAAAGCGCGCGGCCCAGAACTTGCGGTAGCTTGTGATGTCGCGTGCGCTTTGCATAGGCGCTACGAAGCTCCGCTCGGCTGCCGCAGCGCAACTGCCGCGCTCAGTCCGGGTACGAGCGCAGCGCCCTCGGGGAACACGACGCTCGAATTGTCGAAGTCCGCGCCAATCGGCTCAAAAACTCCACCCAGATACTTCGACAGGAACGCTTCAGCGATGGCGTAGAAGGACAGCCGATTCTGCGCTCGGGCAAAGCCATGGCCCTCGTCCGCGTAGAGCGCATAGGTCACTGGCATGTTTTTGGCCTTCATCGCTGCGACGATTTGATCAGCTTCGGCCTGCTTCACGCGTGGATCGTTTGCGCCCTGGACAATGAGGAGCGGCCGCTTGATGCGCTCAACGTATGAGAGGGGCGAGCGCGCCTTGAGCAGCGCCTTTCCAGCTATCGTGCGCGGATCGCCCACCCGCCGCGCCATGTCCTCGAAGAATGCTTTCCAGTAAGGCGGTATCGACCCAAGCAGCGTGATGAGATTTGAGGGTCCGACCAGATCGACGCCGCAAGCAAACTCATCAGGCGTAAAAGTAAGCCCGACGAGCGCCGCGTAGCCGCCGTAAGAGCCGCCATAAATGGCGACTTTGTCGGCCTGGGCAATCTTCTCTGCGACCGCCCAGGCGACGGCATCGAGAAGGTCGTGGTGCATTTTGCCGGCCCATTCGCCATCGCCTGCATTGACGAAATTCTTGCCAAAACCCATGGAGCCGCGATAGTTGACGGTCAGTACGGCGTAGCCGCGATTGGCAAGCCACTGGTGCTCGGCATTGAATCCGTAGCTGTCACGTGCCCAGGGACCGCCATGCACGTCGAGCACCATCGGCAGCGGCATTTGAGGCCGCGTGCCCGCCGACCCTGCTGGCAGGGTGAGATACGACACCAGCGTTAACCCATCGCGGGCGCGGATCTCAAGTGCCTGCATCGGCTGCAGCGGCGCAGCAGCCAGCTCCGGACGTTGGTCAAAGAGCTTCGTCACGCGGCCGCTGGCGCGCTGGTACAGATAATTCGATGGCGCACGCGCCGGATCATCGACCACAACAACCCAAGTGCTGTCGTCAAGCGTGCGGCTGGTGATCGAAAACTGCGGCCCAAGGGCCGCGCGCAGGAGCTCGATATCTCGCGCGGCGGCGCTCGTTAAGGGCGTGAACTCGCTCGTTAGATAGTCGACCGCAAAAGCCTGCAGTTCGCGTGTGCGGGGGTCGAGCCACACGTCGGCGATGTCTGCACGCTCACTATGCCCAATGACGCTCTGGGTTCCGCTTGCAAGCTCAACCTGTATGAGAGCCGCCTTATCACGGCCTAACGCGCTTAGCAGGAGCGCAGTCCCGTCCCCTGCAACAATGAGCGGTCGGGTAGTGAGGCTATCGGCCTGCCCGTAGATGAGAAAACTTTCCCAGCCGGCGCCATTGCGGCGAAAGAATTCGCCGCCCCCGTCCGGCAGTGTCTTCACCGCAAGGCGTGGGGCAAGTTCAAGATCCTCCAGGTAGCCTGCAAACTCATGCTCGTTCGTTTCGACCAGCGTTCGCTCGCCGGTCACGACGTCGATCTCAAAGAGATCGTGCCATTCGGGCTTTCTATTATTAAGTCCGATGAGCGCAACGCGTGGCCGCGCGGCAGACAGCCCGAGGAGTTGTGCCTGCACACCTGCGAGCGGCGTCAGATCAATCTGCGCGGCGCTTTCGACATCAACGCTTAAGACACGCCAGTTCTCATCGCCAGCCTCGTCCTGCACGTAAAGCACATGGGATGCGGTGAAAGCCCAGTAGTGCTCGCGGATGCCGCGGGTTTTATCATGAGTGATCGGCCGTGCAGCGTCCAAATTTCCAAACGGCGCAAGCCATACGTTCAAGACGCCATCCGTGGGCGCAAGAAACGAGATATAGCGGCCATCCGGGCTCAACCGCGCTTGGGATCGCACCGGATTGCCAAACAGCGCCGCACGCGCAATCAAGGAAGTCATTTAATCCTCATACAGGAGTACATCGCATCGCTCGGCACGCCACGATTTCTCGTCGCGGGCCGCCAACGCATCAAGATCGGCTGGGGTCGCCGCTGTGTCATCCACCCAGGAACGCAGAAGGTCGCTGCCGTTGATGACATCGAAGGCCAGGCGATCCTGCACGTACTCGTAGGGGAAATCGCGCCAGATCGGAAATTCCGGGCGAAGGCGCCGCAGAGCCTTGAGCGTAAGCGCGACCAGGCGCCAGGGCCGGAACGCGAGATGGTTGTAGGAGCCGTCTTCTACATGAATTTGAAATCCCGCGCAGAGTTTCCCGACGTGCTTGTGGAAGGTGGGCTCAAAGCTGCAGCGACGCAGACGGCAACCGGTGAGCCAGTTCGGAGCGAGATTGTGCATCGCAGCAAGGAGAGCTCCGGCATCAAGACCAGGTGCCCCCAGCAACTCGAGCGGCCGCGTGGTCCCGCGCCCCTCCGAGAGTGTGGTCCCTTCGAGCATCACCGTCCCGGGGTACGCCCGCGCCATCCACAGATTCGGGGCGTTGGGGCTCGGATTCACCCAGGTGCGAACGCCCAGCGGCCAGCCATAGCCCGGGTGGGTGCCGGGCGACCAACCCTGCATGGCTACCACCTCGCAATCCACATCGAGCCTCGAGCTTGCGATGAACCATCGGGCAAGCTCCCCGAGCGTGAGCCCGTGGCGCATCGGCATGGCCCCTGCGCCGACGAAACTCTCCCAGCCGGCTCGCAGCAGGAGCCCCTCCACCGGGCGACCAATCGGGTTCGGGCGATCCAGAACCCAGACAGACTTGCCAAAACGTGCCGCCTCCTCGAGCACATAAAGAAGGGTGGTAACAAACGTATAGATGCGACAGCCGACATCCTGCAGGTCCACCAAAAGGACATCAAAACTTTCCATCATGGCAGCAGTCGGACGACGCACCTCGCCGTAGAGGCTGAAAACGGGGATGCCGTGCACGGGATCGACGAATTCGGGCGACTCCACCATGTTGTCCTGCTTGTCGCCGCGCAAACCGTGCTGCGGACCGAAGGCGGCAACGATGCGTACATCGCCCTGCGCCATGAGCGCATCCAGCGCATGCGTAAGATCGGCGGTCACTGAGGCGGGGTGCGCCAGAAGCGCGACCCGTCGGCCTTTGAGCCGATCGCGCAACGCCGGATCCTCAAGGAGCCGATCAAGGCCAAATTTCATACGGCTATCTCGAGCGTGAAATTGTCAGGGTGATGGAAGTTGGGCTTTCCGGGCGCGTGCCGCGTAGCCCAGTATGAAAGGCTACCATTCTCGTCTTCCACCACCGCCGCGAGCCCCACGCGCAGCATGAGCGGGACGGATGCAGGGAATAAGTCACGTAGAAGGACGATTGCCTCAAGCGTAAGTCCCGCAGCGCCGCGCGCAATCGTGATCCGGGGAGCAAGCGTGGCTGGGACGGCGAGCATGCCCTCGCGTGGCGCAGAGAATCGATACATAGCCCAGGAGAGCGAAGGCGCGAAGTTAAGTTCGCGATAGCCGCGTGCACCCTCTTCACGCAGGAACGCTTCAAAACAGGTGTGGCGCCACAGCTCGTTTGTACGTGCAGGCGCGCTCGCCGCCGGAATACGTAAGTGCTTGAGGTCGGCGTCGAGCACATAGCTCAATGTGAGAAGACCGGCAGAGGTATGCACTGTGGCGTGCACCGAGCGTACTGCGTCGCAGGCTGAAACAGCGTGACAATTGAGTCCGATGGGAACATCGCGTGCGGCAGACATGGGATCATTCTACCGTTTCATTTAGGGGCGATTCGATGGCGATGGCGGACGTAGACAGCGACGTATTGATCATTGGCGCGGGCGGCGCAGGATTGGCCGCTGCCGCCGAACTTGTAGAGTCGGGGCGCCAAATTCTCATCCTCGAAGCGCGCGACCGAATCGGCGGGCGCATGTGGACGCAACACGTGCCTGGCCTTGCCGCGCCGATCGAGTATGGCGCCGAATTCATTCATGGTTACGCCCCCGCGACGATGGCCTTCCTAACGAAGGGTGGCAAAACTGCCATTGAATCGACCGACACACATTGGCGGCTCAATGATGGGGAGCTGCAAAAGACCAATGAATTCTTTCACGACGTCCAACGGGCGATGCGCGCAAGTCGTGCGCTTGAGCAGAGGGACCTGTCGTTCGATGAATTCCTAAGCCAAAGCAAGGAGCTCTCACCCGAGGCGCGCGATTACGCAAAAATGATGGCACAGGGATTCGACGCGGCCGACACGAGTCGCGCCAGCGCCCGTGCGATCGTTGCCGAGTGGACCGCGCAGATGATGAACGACGACGCACCGCAGTCGCATCCGCTGGGCGGCTACGAGTCTCTCCTTTCGACCTTTGCCAACTTACTGCGCCGGGACAATGTGCGCCTGCAGATGCAGACGGCAGTGCACGAGGTGCGCTGGTCGGAGGCAAGCGTGGAAGTCGCAGCGACATTCCTCGGCAAAGCCTTCCGGGCCCGCGCCGCTCGGGCGATCATCACCTTGCCACTAGGGGTGCTGCAGCTGCCGCCGACGGCTCCCGGCGGCGTGCGCTTCACTCCCGCATTGACACAGAAGGAACCGGCCCTGCAAGGCTTGGCGTCAGGTCCGGTGATGAAGATTAACCTGCACTTTGCGCGCGCATTCTGGGAAGAACTCGATGGCGGACGGTTTCGCGACGCCGCCTTCTTTCATTCGACAAAGGCCGATTTTCCAACCTTTTGGACTCAAATGCCGCTGCGCGCCCCGCTTCTGGTCGCCTGGGCCGGCGGGCCGCGGGCACTGCGCGTCTCAAACAATGCCGAACCCGGCGAGATCATCGGGCGCGCGGTCGCGGCATTGCAAACGATGTTTGGCATGCGCTGCAATGTCGCAGATCAGCTCGAGGCCGCCTACTACCATGACTGGCAGCAGGATCCGTTTGCCCGCGGTGCCTACAGCTACGTCACGGTCGGCGGCGGCCGCGCGCGCAGCGAGCTTGCAGCCCCGATCGCAAATACACTCTTCTTCGCGGGTGAAGCAACCGATACGCAAGGCGAGACGGCGACAGTTGCAGGAGCTCTGCAGAGCGGCAGCCGCGCGGCACGCGAGCTGCTCGCGATTTAGTCCGCGATCACGTCAGGGCGTTCCCTCTTTGAGAGTGCGCAAGAGCTCAGCGCCGAAATAGCCGGCGGGAATGGTGCCCTGTCGCATGAACTCCAAGTGAAAACGCTGTGCGGAGAAATTCGCGCCGAGGCTGTCCTGCGCCTGCTTGCGTAGGGCCAAAATTTGCGCTTTCCCCAACTGATAGGTAATCGCCTGTGTCGGCCAGCGTGAATAGCGGGTAACAGCAGCCAGAGCAGATGCGCAGCTCGCGCGCTTGGCATTATCAGCTCCACGATTGGCCGCCGGACAGGCTCCCGGCAGAAAGTCGACGACCTGCGAAAACAGCGTTACCGCCTCGTCAAACGACATCCGGCCGGTGTGAATCCCGGTGTCGATACGCACGCGTAAATCCCGGTACAGCGCGCCGCGCAGTTGATAAAGGCGCTCTTCAGGGGAATAGAAGCCCTCTTTTGCGCCGATTTGCGGCTCGGCAAGCAGCGCCTCCGCATACAGCGCCCATCCTTCAGCCGCCATCGAGTCCTGCCACATTGACGAGGAGTCCTCGACGGCGCCGGGAGTGAGCCAACGAAGCGGTGAGATCGTGTCGCGGTACTGCGTCATGACCTTATAGTGCCAATCGTGACCGGGAAAGCCTTCGTGAGCGGCGAGATCTGCCATCGCTGCGCGATTATGCTCATGGGCAAGTTCGGCCAGGTCGTTGCCGGTGGGCGTCACGTAGAAGCGACCGACGCCTGCTTTCTTGAAGGCCGGAGCAGGATAGTAGGCCGCCCCTTCGATGGAGGCGACTAGCGGCGGCGGAGTGACCGTGACATCGAGGCGGTAATCCTGCGGTACCAAGAATAGGCCCGTGCTACGCGCATAGGTGACGATACGCACACCGGTCTCGCGATAGCGCCGCACCATCTCGGCGTCGCTCTTGGGAGCATCGTGACTCAACTTCTCAAACACCATGCGTACGACTTTGGGCCCGTCGGCGGACGTTTGCCACTTGTGCTGCACCGCGATGCCGCGCGCAAGGGCGATGATTGACGCGCGCGTCGCTTCGACCATAGGCCAGGACTGCGCAAAGAGCTGTGCCGCCGTCGTCGTCAAGTGCAGATTGTTCTTCAGAGCCCAGTCATATTCGGCCGCGCCAAATTTGAAATGATCGGCGCGGTACGCAGCTTTGAGGGCAGACGCGTCTTTGGCATCGGCCTTATCGAAAAACGTGGCAGCCACATATTTGTGCAAGTCCAGATAGGCGGTCGCTGCATCCGCAGCTGCGAGGCGCAGATCGGAAAGTATGGCGGCGCGCTGTTTTGAAACAACGTCGCGGGCCGCAATCTGCGGGAGGGTCTTGGTGAAATACTCAGCATCGGCGCTCGTGCTGCCAAGGCCGTACTCGATCAACACGCGCTGGTCGGGTGTGTTGTGCGTGGCAACGCCGGCGGCAAGCTCTTTGGCGGCGACTGCCAGATATGCGGGGATCGCGCGAGTTCGCGCAATGACCAGGCGCCACTCGGCATCCGTTCCGTAGCTGTCCGCGCCGGTAGAAGTCAGGCCTTGAATCTGCCAGTCAATGCCACGGAAGGGCTCGTCGACGTACGAATCAAGCGCGCGTTCCTGGTGACGCAGCACCCGGTGCTGATGCAGCAGAAATTCAATTTCAGCGAGCGCAACGGCACGGTCAATGCGCCGCGAGGCCGACAGCTCATCGGGCGAAAGCGTCGTGAAACGGGTGCGGTACTCTGCGAGCCGGCTGTCCTCGCCCTTGAGAGCCTCGGCCGAGTAGTCGCGCAGGGTGCCATCGACGCCGAGCAGCGCCGGATCAAAGGCGGAGCCGCCCAGATACGTTGCGACGACCGGATAGCGGCTCATGAAGTACACGACGTAGTCGTGCTCGAGTGCGGCGAAGCGTGCATCCGAGGGCAACGTTGCCGGTACAGCCTGCACCGTCGCCAGTGCCCCGCACATAAGAATTGCGCCGGCAATCCAACTCGCGCGGCGTGTCAATCCAGGCATCAAGATAGAACGCGATCGAGTTCCGCCAGCAGATCATCCGGGTCTTCGACGCCAACCGACAGGCGCACCAGAGAATCGCTGATTCCCAAGGATGCGCGCATTGCCGCCGGCAGAGACGCGTGCGTCATGAGCGCCGGTTGCTCGATGAGGCTCTCAACGCCGCCCAGGCTCTCGGCGAGCGAGAACAATTCGCAGCGCTCGAGAACTGCGCGGGTGTATTCGATATCGCCGCGCAGCACCGCCGTGACGATGCCGCCATAGCGGCCCTGCATCTGCTGCTTGGCAAGCTGGTACTGGGGATGACTCTGCAAGCCTGGGTAGTACACCCGCTCGACCTGCGCGTGCGTTTCCAGAAACTGTGCGACGCGCAGCGCGCTTGCGCAGTGACGCTGCATTCTCAACTCGAGTGTCTTGATGCCGCGCAGCGTAAGGAATGAGTCGAAGGGACTTGAGACGCCGCCCAGTGCATTTTGCAGATAGGCAAGCCGCTCGCGCAATTCGCGATTCTCACCCACGACCGCAGCGCCACCGACGGCATCCGAATGACCGTTCAAATATTTGGTGGTCGAATGCACGACGATATCGAAACCGTGCTCGAGCGGGCGCTGGATGAAAGGCGTCGCGAACGTATTGTCGCAGACGCTCAAGATGTGGTGTTCCTTGGCAAGCGTTGCCACCGCTTGCAGGTCTACGATCTTAAGCAGCGGATTCGTGGGAGTCTCTACCCACAGGAGGCGCGTGTTCGGCCGGATTGCTTTTTTCAGTGCTGCCGTATCGGTGAGATCAGCGAATGTGACCTCGTGACCGGCAGAGCGTTTGCGCACATTTTCGAGGATTCGGTAGCTGCCACCGTACAGATCGAGCATGGCGATGATGTGCGAGCCTGCATCCAGAAGCTCCAGAATCGTAGCGGTGGCGGCCATTCCGGATGCGAAGGCAAAACCGGTGTGGCCCGTCTCAAGGTTCGCGACCGCCGCCTGCAAGGCGTCACGCGTTGGGTTCGCGGTACGCGAGTATTCATAGCCTTTGTGTACGCCGGGGCTCGATTGTACGTAGGTGGAAGTTGCGTAGATCGGCGGCATGACAGCACCCGTCAGAGGATCGGGGTGCTGACCGCCGTGAATCACACGGGTCGCAAAGGCGTGTTTGGAATCCTTGTCACTCATATGTCTGAAGTCTGTCGGCGCCGCAGCCAGTTCAAAAGATCGATGCGTGTCACGAGCCCGAGGAACGACTCGCCATCCACGACTATTGCGACCATGCCGCGATTGAAAATGTCCATGAGGCTCGACAGCGGCGCATCTGCGGGCACCGTGATGAGGCGGCTTACCATGGCTTTCGTCACCGGTTCGTTGAAGTGCTCCGGATTCGAGAACACGTTCAGGAGAATGTCTTCCTCATCGACAATGCCGACGATGCCGCCATCACGCATCACGGGCAGCTGCGAAACATCGTAGAGTTTCATCCGCCGGTAGGCGGCGAGCACCGGCTCGCTCGCGTCGACCGTCACGGCGGCGCGCTCCCAGTGACGCCGCGCGATGAGATCGCGCAGATCGCCGTAACGTTCGCGCTCGAGGAAGCCCTGATCGAGCATCCAGTAGTCGTTATAGACCTTTGATAAGTATTTGTTGCCGCTGTCGCAGACGAATGTGACCACGCGTTTGGGGCGGCTCTGCTCGCGACAATAGCGCAAGGCAGCGGCGAGCAATGTGCCGGTGGAGGTACCGGCAATGATGCCCTCCTTCGCCAGAAGCTCGCGGCAGGTGCGAAAAGCCTCGGCATCTGGAATCGTGTACGCCTTTTTGACGCGCGACAGATCGCAGATGGCGGGAATGGAATCACCACCGATGCCCTCTACGAGCCAGCTGCGCTCACCGTGTCCGAGGGTGCCCGTCTTCACGTAGTCCGCGAAGATCGATCCCGCCGGATCGGCGAGCACGATCTCCACGTGCGGCGCCGTGCGCGCGAAGAACTGCGACAGGCCCGTCAAGGTGCCACCGGTACCCACGCCACAAACGACCGCATCAAGATCGTGGCCCATTTGCTGCCAGATCTCAGGCGCCGTGGTCTGTTCGTGCGCGCGTGGATTCGCCTCGTTGCCAAATTGATTGACGTAAAAGGAGTTCGGCGTATCACGCGCCAGTTGCGCCGCACGGTCCTGGTAGTAGTCCGGGTGGCCGCGGTGTACATCCGAACGCGTCATCATGACCTCAGCGCCCATCGCCCTGAGGTGAAAGATCTTCTCCTGGCTCATTTTGTCCGGAATGACGAGCAACAGGCGATAGCCCTTCTGCCCGGCAACAAGCGCAAGACCCAGTCCGGTGTTGCCAGCCGTGGCCTCGATCAGGGTGCCGCCGGGCTTGATGTAGCCGGCGCGCTCAGCCGCTTCTATCAGGTAAAGGCCGACGCGATCCTTGATCGAGCCGCCGGGATTTTGGTTTTCAAGCTTGAGAAAGAGGCTGCAAGGATCGGCGCCGAGGTGCCGCGCCGCCAAAAGCGGCGTCTTGCCGATCATTTCGATGGCGTTGTCGAAGGACTGAAGAGGCATGACCGGCGTCGCTTATCGGGCTTTGAGGCCGGGGATTATCCCTGATTCTATTGACGGCAAGGTAACCGACGTCGCGCGAGTCAAACTCGCGCTGCGAAGTGCTCGAGCAGCGGGGCCTAATTGCCCCAGCAGGTCTGCGTATTATCGGCGCCGCCCGAATCAAGCGC
>Ga0075522_10001115_pt1 | contig 20366 bp, 23 predicted proteins | sample NGEPerA_FD_74796 | JGI IMG/M metagenome (GOLD analysis project Ga0075522, IMG submission 74796) | Arctic peat soil microbial communities from the Barrow Environmental Observatory site, Barrow, Alaska, USA - NGEE PermafrostL2-A | ecosystem: Environmental > Terrestrial > Soil > Wetlands > Peat ...
AGCTGGTGTTCGAAGGCTATACCGGGGGCGGCGGCAAGGAGATCGTGGACGGTCTGATGAGCACCGGCGACGTCGGCCACTTCGACGCGAGTGGGCGGCTGTTCGTCGACGGCCGCGACGACGAGATGATCGTGAGCGGCGGCGAGAACGTGTTCCCACGCGAGGTCGAGGACCTGCTGGCCGACCACGACCAGATCGAGGAGGCGGCGGTCGTGGGCGTGCGGGACGACGAGTTCGGCGAGCGGCTGAAGGCGTTCGTCGTGCCGCGGGGGGGCACGGAGTTGAGCGAGGAGGCGGTGAAGGCCTACGTAAAGGAGAACCTCGCCCGCTACAAGGTGCCGCGCGAGGTGGTGTTCCTGAAGGAGCTGCCGCGGAACGCGACGGGCAAGGTGCTCAAGCGCGAGCTGAAGACCCGGTAGCGACGCTAGCCTGGGGAGGATGAGCGCGAAGGCTGACGAGTTCGACCTGGGTGGCCTGCGGCTGAGCGTCGGCGAGGGGCGCAGGATCGAGCTCGGCGTGAGGATCGAGCCGCTGGTGCTGGCCGACGAGCCGTATGCGGTCGAGCCGGAAGAGGTGCCGGTGAAGCTTGAGATCTCGCGGATGACCGGCGGCGGGTACGCGTTGAGGCTGCGCTTCGAGGCGGCGCTTTCGGGGATCTGTATGCGCTGCTTGAAGCGGGCGAGCCCGAAGGTGGAGGTGGAGGCGCGCGAGGTCGACACCCTGAAGGGCGCAGGCAGGCCGGGCGAGGGAGAGGAGCTGGAAAGCCCGTATATGGACGGCGAGAAGCTCGACCTGGCGGGGTGGGCGCGCGACGCGTTCGCGCTGGCCGTGCCGGCGAAGGTGCTCTGCCGGGAGGACTGCGCGGGACTGTGTCCCATCTGCGCCGCGGATCTGAATGATTTGGACCCCGCCGGCCCCGAGCACCACCACGAGTCCGTCCCGGATCCGCGCTGGGCGAAGCTGCGGGAGCTGCAGTAAGGGGATGACGTCCCGGGTGGGGCTGATACCCTTCTCGCCCGATGGCCGTCCCAAAGAAAAAGCAGTCTCACAGTCGCACCGCGAAGCGTCGCGCGCAGCACAAGATCAGCGCGCCCGCGGTGAACGCGTGTCCGAAATGCCACAGCCCCCGGAGACCCCACCGGGTGTGTCCGGTGTGCGGCACATACGCGGGTCGTGAGGTCGTGGTGCAGAGCACGCACGACCACAGCGAGCACGACCACGACCACGAGTAGCTGAGGATGGGGTTCCGCCCCGTCCCGCCCCGTCCGTCGGGCAGTCGCGACGACCCGACCGTGCACTCGGCTCCGGTTGTGGCGGTCGATTGCAACGGGGCGGATCTGGGCCCGGCCGAGGTGGCCGCCGGCGCGATGCTGGCCGCGGCGGAAGGCGCGAGGGTGCTGCTGTTCGGGTCGCTGGGGGAAATGAGAACCCCATCGACCTTGCCGGAGGGCGTCGAGATCGTGGACGCGCCGGTCTCGATCGCGAAGAGCGCGGACCCGGTGAGCGCCGCGCGGGCGACACCGGAGGCCTCGATCGTCCAGGCCGCGCGAGCGGTCGCGCAGGGTAGGGCGCAGGCGCTGGTGTGCGCCGGTGGCACGGGCGCGGCGCTGGCCGCGGGGCTGTTCAACGTGAAGCGCGCGAAGGGCATCTACCGCCCCGCGCTGGCGATCCCGCTGCCGGTGCCCGGCCATCCGGTGACGCTCCTGGACGTCGGGGCGAACGCCGAGGCGCGGCGCGAGCACCTGGTGCAGTTCGCCTTCATGGGTGCGGCGCTGGCGAGCACGTTGCTCGGGGTGGAGCGCCCGCGCGTGGGGCTGCTGTCAAACGGCGAGGAGGCCGCGCGCGGCAGCCGGCTGGTCGTCGAGACCGGCGAGGAGCTCGCCGCGAGGGCGGGGAGTGGGGAGGCGTTCGAGTTTGTCGGGAACGTCGAGGGGAGCGACGTGGTGAGCGGCGTGGCGGATGTGATCGTTACCGACGGGTTGACGGGGAACATCGCGGTGAAGCTGATGGAGGGGGTCTCCCAGACACTGCTCGGCGCGGTGAGAGATGCCGCGATGGCCTCCACGCGGGCAAAGCTGGGGGGGGTGCTGCTGCGGCCCGCGCTGCGGGAGGTGCGCGACGAGCTCGACCCGGAGGAGCATGGCGGCGCGTATCTGCTGGGGCTGAGGAGCTTGGGGGTGGTGCCTCACGGGCGCTTCACACGGAGGGGCTTCGCGCGGGCGATCCTGCGAGCGGAGCGCGGCGCGAAGGAGGACCTCGTGGGACGGACCCAGTTGGCGCTCGAGCAGGCAGGTGCGCTCAGGACGCCACCCCTGTCCGCCCAGGCCGCTAGCCTGCCGCAGGCGAGATGACCCGCGAGCAAGTCTTCACCCTGATCCAAGCCCATCTCGCCGACGAGCTGGATGTCGATCCGGGCAACATCGACGGCGAGACCCGCTTCAAGGAGGATTTGGATGCCGATTCGCTGGATCTGTACACGCTCGTGCAGGAGCTGGAGGACACCTACGGCGTGCAGATGTCCGACGAGCAGGCGGCGAAGATCCTGACCGTGGGAGCGGCCGTGGACTTTGTCTTGGCGAACGGCACCGATGACGGCTGATGTGCGATGAAGCTGCTGAATACGCTGCTCGAGGAGCTACCGACGGAGTTGGAGCGACAGGTGTTCACGCACGCGTCCTGGAGCGAGCGCTCGAGCGACTCCTATACGCGCTTGGCGTTCCTCGGCGACAGTGTGCTGGGGCTGGCTGTGACAGCGCACCTGTATCCACGTCTGGAGGCGGAGCGATTCGGGGCGGGGAGGCTGACGAAGATCCGCGCACAGGCCGTGTCGGGGCCGTCGTGCAGGGTGGTGGCGGAGCGCTTGGAAGTGCCGCGCCGCCTGCGCGAGGCGGCGCCCGCGGGCGCCGAGGCGAACGCGACGACGGCGCTGGTGGAGACCGAGCGGGTACTGGCATCCGTGATCGAGGCGGTGATCGGTGCGTGCTATCTGCAGTCCGGCTACGAGCGCACCGCGGCGGCGGTGGTCGAGGCGTTCGAACCGGAGATCGAGCAGGCGCTGGAGCATCCGCTGGACTTCAAGTCGGCGCTGCAGGAGCTGTTGGCGCGGCGCGGGGCAGAGGTGGGCTACGAGATCACCGGCGAACACGGACCGCCGCACGACCGGACATTCGACGTGGCGGCGAAGGTCGACGGGCGGCCGCTGGGCAAGGGCAGCGGCAGGAGCAAGAAGCACGCCGAGCAGGAGGCCGCCCGCGAGGCCGTCGACGAGCTGACCGGAGATACAGGTGAGTAGATGCGCCTGAAGTCGCTGACGCTGAAGGGCTTCAAGTCCTTTCCCGACCGCACCCACATGGACTTCGGGCCCGGGGTGAGCGTCGTGGTGGGGCCCAACGGGTCGGGCAAGTCCAACGTGACCGACGCGGTGCTGTGGGCGATGGGCGAGCAGTCGCCGCTCGCGGTCAGGGGTCAGTCGATGCAGGATGTGATCTTCGGGGGGGGACGGGGAGTGCAGGCGCGGAGCGCGGCCGAGGTGGAGATCGTGCTGGACAACTCCGACGGGACGGTCGACCTGCCGCTCAGCGAGATCTCGATCGTGCGGCGGCTGGACCGCGCGGGCGAGGGCGGCTACCGGCTGAACGGCGCCCGCTGCCGGCTGACGGACGTGATCGAGGTGCTCTCGGACACGGGGCTGGGCAAGGAGACGCACTCGGTCGTCTCGCAGGGGCGGGTGGAGGCGATCGTGACGTCAAAGCCGCGCGAGCGGCGGCTGCTGATCGAGGAGGCGGCGGGGCTGGGCAAGCATCGCAAGCGCCGCCGGCGGGCGCAGCTGAAGCTCGAGAAAACGCAGGAGAATCTCGATCGCGCGCTCGACGTGGAGCGCGAGGCGCGCACTCGTCTGCGCCCGCTGAAGCGCCAGGCGGAGGCGGCGGAGTTGCACGAGCGGTTGGAGCGCCAGATGCTGGAAGCGCGCTGGGAGCTGGCGCGCGAGGCGGTGCGCGCCCGCGGGGTGGAGCTCGACGGGGCCGAGGCCGAGGTGAGAGCGGCACGCGCGGCGCGGGCCGAGATCGAGGAGCGGTTGCAGGCGGTGGTGCAGCGGCGGGGGAAGGCCGAGCTGGCGCTCGCCGAGCGCGCCGAGCGCCACGACGCGCTGGCGCGCCGCGTGTATGACGCCCGCTCCGCGCGCGAGCGGCTGGAGTTGCGTGGCGAGCAGGTCGGCACAAGCGCGCAGGCGCTGGTGAGGCGGATCGAGCGGATTGAGCTGGAGCTGAACGCGCTGAGCGCGGCTGGGACCGAAGCGACGGATGCGGGCGAGCACGCCGAGCACGACGGGGGGGCTGGACCCAGCGAGGAGCGCATCGCGGCGCTGGAGGGGGAGCTGGCCGAGATCGAGAGCAGACGCGAGCAGGAGATCGAGCGAGAGATCGAGGGCTTGGAAGGCACGCTCGAGCGCGAGCGAACGCGTGTGGCGGAGTTGGAGGACGAGCTGACCGGCGCGCGTGAGGCACGCGCGCGCGCCGACGAGCTGGCCGAGGAGGCACGCGAGCGCTTGCGGGCGGCCGAGGGCGCGGTGCAGGACACGCGCCGCGAGGCGGCGCGGGTGGGCGGCGAGCTGGCGGTGGCCAACCAGTTTCTGCGCAGCCACGCGCGCCTGGGCGATGGCAAGACCCACCCACCCGAGGACGCGGCGAAGTCCCTGAGCGAGGAGCTGCAGGTGCGGGACGGCTATGAGCTCGCGCTGGCCGCCGCGCTCGGTGGCCGCCTGAGTGCGGCGTTGGTGCGGGATGTGGCCGGCGCGGAGACGCTGCTCGACCGCGCCGGTCCAGACGGTGGCAGCGCGCTGCTGGCCGATCTCGGGCCGGGCGGAGAGACGGGAGAGCAACGGGGCGTGTCGGCGAGCGAGGGCGAGCCGCCGGTGGCCGGCGCGGAGCGGCTGCTGGACCTGCTGAGCGGGCCGCGGGCGGTTATGGAGCTCGCCGAGCGACTGCTGGAGGATGCGTGGGTGGTCGAGCGGCTGGAGGCTCTCCCGCGGGACTTCACCGGGATCGCCGCCACGCGTGCTGGGCGCGTGTGGTTCGCGGCGTGGGGTGAGGTGCGCCAGCTGACCGAGGGGGGCGCCGAGCGTGTGCTGGCGAGGCGAAACGAACGTGACCGGCTGATCGTTGCGAGCGAGGAGGCCGCCCAGGCCGAGCACACCGCGCGCGGAGCCTCCGAGCGTGTGTTGGAGGAGGTCCGCGCCGCCGAGCAGGCAAGGGTGCAGGCCGAAGCGGCGTTACGCGAGGCCGAGCGCAGCTGCGCCGAGGGGAGCGAGGCGCGGCGGCGCACGGAGTGGCTGATTGAGCAGCGCAAGGCGGCGCCCCAGGAGGGGCCGCTGGCCGTGCGCAAGGCGCAGCTGGAGGGTGAGCTGGCGGCCGAGCGCCGCCAGGCCGAACGGGTGGCGCGCGAACGGGCCGAACGGCTGGCGCGAGTGGAGCGGTTGCGCGCACAGCATGCCGCCGACGTGTTACTGGCGCCGGTCGCGGAGCGGTTGGCGGTGACGCTGAAGCGCGCCGGCGAGGCGGTGCAGGAGCGGGTGGGGCAGCTGGAGGAGCAGCTGGCGCTCGATCGCGCGGCGGGCGAGGAGTCCTCCGGCGAGCTGCGCGCCTGTGCCGGCGAGGAGGCTGAGATTCAGGCGGCGCTGCGCGGGGCAGGGGAGGCCGTGACCGGCGCCGAGGTGGCCGCGCAGCGGTTGCGCGACCAGGCCCAGGAGGCCGGGGTGGAGGCGCAGGCGGTGGCCGGGCTGTTGGAGCTTTCAGAGCAGGTGCGAACGGTCCAGGCGGAGCCGCTGGAGCAGGAGCAGGCCGAGGCGCTCGCCGCCCGAGTGGAGCGCCTGCAGCGACGGCGCGAGCAGCTCGGCCCGGTCAATCCACTGGCGCAGGAGGAGTACGCGGAGGCTGTGACCCACGTGGAGGAGCTGGAGGGCAGGCGCGCCGACCTGGAGACGGCGCTACGCGAGTTGAAAGCGGTGATCCGCGAAACCGACCGGCAGATCCAGGAGACCTTCGAGGAGACCTTCGCCGCCGCCGCGCGCAACTTCGAAGAGCTCGCGGGCGACGTGTTTCCCGGTGGCACGGGCAGGCTGAAGCTGGTGCGCGACGAGCAGGCTCCCCGAGCGGTGCTCGGCGGCCAGTCGCTGTCCGCGGTCGGAGCGGAGGGCGGAGGGCGAGGCGACGGCGAGGATGGTGAGGAGGCCGCGGAGGCGGCCGCCGAGGCGGAGGCCGAGGCGGAGGCCGAGCGCGAGGAGGAGGCGGGTGAGGAGCTGTTGGGCGTGGAGATCGAGATCACGCCCGCCGGTAAGTCGACGAAGCGCCTCTCGCTGCTGTCGGGCGGGGAGAAGTCGATGACGGCGCTCGCGTTCCTGTTCGCGGTGTTCCTGGCGAGACCGTGTCCGTTCTACATCCTCGACGAGGTCGAGGCCGCGCTCGACGATCTGAACCTCGACCGCTTCCTGGCGCTGCTGCGCCGCTATGCCGACCGTGCGCAGTTCATCGTGATCACCCACCAGAAGCGAACGATGGAGGCCGCCGACTGGCTGTTCGGCGTGTCGATGGGCGGCGACGGGGTATCGAAGGTGCTCTCGAGGAGACTGCCGGCAGAGCAAGAGACCGCACCCCCGCAAGCCCCCGAGGTCGCCGAGGTCGCTTAGACGCTGGGTGGCGAGGTGGGGCCCGGGCGAAGATCGTAGGCGCTCGGGGTCGACCGGTCGCTGCTATCGTCGCGCGGCCCGTGGCCCGCGATTGGAGCGATCTGTTCATCACCGGTGAGACCTCTGGCGGCGGCGAGGTCTCACCGGCCGTCGCGGAGAGGCGCCGCGGGGTGTTTCGCCGTTTGCGCGAGAACCTGTCGAAGACCCGCCAGGCGCTGGGCGGCGAGCTGCAGGCGACCCTGTGGGGGACGCTCGACGAGCACACCTGGGAACGGCTGGAGGAGGCGCTGATCATGGCCGACGTCGGCGCGAGCACGACCGCATCGGTCGTGGCGACGCTGGAGGGGGAGGTGACCGAGGGCTCGCTCGCCGGCGGCGAGGCGCTGAGCGAGCGGCTGATCGAGCTGCTGGCCGAGACGGCGCGGGTGGGCGAGGGCCGCATCGACGTGCGCCCGCGCCCGACGGTGATCTTGGCGGTCGGAGTGAACGGCACGGGTAAGACGACGACGATCGGGAAGCTCGCGTGGCATCTGCGGCACGAGCTGGGGCTGACGGTGCTGCTGGGGGCGGCAGACACGTTCAGGGCCGCGGCGAGCGAGCAGCTGGAAGGCTGGGCTGAGCGGGCCGGCTGCGAGATCGTGACGGGGCCGCCGGGCTCGGACCCGGGCGCGGTGGCCTTCGAGGCGATCGCCACGGCGCGAAGCGCGGGAGTGGACGTGGTGATCGTGGACACCGCCGGGCGGCTCCACACGCAGGACGACCTGATGGCCGAGCTGGGGAAGGTGCGGAGGGTGATCGGCAGGCAGCTGGAGGGCGCCCCGCACGAGACGCTGCTGACCGTCGACGCGACGACCGGCCAGAACGGGTTGCGCCAGGCGAAGATGTTCGCCGAGACGGCCGACGTGACGGGGGTCGTGTTGACGAAGCTCGACGGCACCGCCCGCGGTGGGATCGCGCTGGCGATCGCGAAGGAGCTGGAGTTACCGGTGAAGCTGATCGGCGTCGGCGAGGCGGTCGAGGACCTCAGGCCGTTCGATCCCGAGGACTTCGCCCGGGCATTGATCGCCGAGGGGTAACCTGGAGGTATGGAGATTTGGATTATCTGGCTGGTGGTGGCCTGTCTGCTGGGTCTGGGAGAGATGCACCAGGGTGGCTTCTACCTGGCGCCGTTCGCCTTGGGGGCGGCGCTGGCCACGATCGTGGCGCTGCTCGGCGTCGGCGCGCCGCTGTCCGCGGTCGTGTTCCTGGCGGCGTCGGGGATCGTGTTCGGGACGCTGCGCCCGGTGGCTCGTCGCCATCGGCGCATGCCGCCGTCGATCCGCACCGGCGCGGCGGCGCTGGTGGGCAAACCCGCGCTCGTGCTCGAGCGGATCGCCAATCAGGAGGGTGTCGGGTGCGTGAGGATCGACAGCGAAGTGTGGACCGCGCGCAGCTATGACGAGGATGAGGTGATCGACGCGGGCGAGCGCGTCGAGGTAGTCGAGATCAGGGGCGCGACAGCGCTCGTGATGCACTGACTCGCAAAAGGCAAACAAAGGAAACAGGCTGATGGTCCTGCTTATCGTCGTCGCAGTGGTGGTCCTGTTCGCGCTCGTCGTAGCGGCGCGCACGATTCGCGTGATCCCCCAGGCCCGAGCCGGTGTGGTCGAGCGTCTGGGCCGGTATAGCCGCACGCTTGAGCCCGGCTTGACGATCGTGACGCCGTTCATCGATCGCGTGAAGCCGCTCGTGGACCTCCGCGAGCAGGTCGTCAACTTCTCACCGCAGTCGGTGATCACCGAAGACAACGTCGTCGTGGGAATCGAAACGGTGCTCTATTTCACGATCACCGATCCGCGCTCTGCCACGTACGAAATCGCCAACCCACTACAGGCGATCGAGCAGCTGACGGTGACCACGCTGCGAAACGTGATCGGCGGGCTCTCGCTCGAGGCGACGCTGACGGCGCGCGAGAACGTGAACACCGAGTTGCGGGTGGTTCTCGATGAGGCGACGGGCAAGTGGGGAATCAGGATCAACCGCGTCGAGATCAAGTCGGTCGACCCGCCGGCGGACATCAGGACGGCGATGGAGAAGCAGATGCGCGCCGAGCGCGACCGTCGCGCGGCGATCCTGACGGCGGAAGGCGAGAAGCAGGCGCAGATCCTGACGGCCGAGGGCGAGCAGCAGGCCGCGGTACTGAGGGCCGAGGGTGCGCGCCAGGCGGCGATCCTGCGCGCGGAGGGCGACGCGAAGGCGATCGACACGGTCTTCAAAGCGATCCACGCGGGCAAACCGAACCGGGAGCTGTTGAGCTACGAATACCTGCAGATGCTCCCGCAGCTGGCGGAAGGGGACTCGAACAAGGTGTTCGTGATTCCATCCGACTTCGCCGAGGCGTTCGGCGGGATCGGCGCGGCGCTGTCACGGGGCGCCGGGCAGGACAAGCCCGCCGAGTCCTAGACGGTGCAGGGGACAGACATGACCCTGGAATCGACCGTCTAGAGCCAGATGTTCGACTCGCTCGCCGAGAAGCTGCAGGGGACCCTCGCGGACGTCCGCAACCACGGGACGCTCACCGAGGGGGACATCGACGGGGCGATGCGCGAGATCCGTTTGGCGCTGTTGGAGGCCGACGTCAACTTCAAGGTCGTCAGGCAGTTCACCGCCCAGGTGAAGGAGCGCTGCCTGGGCGCGGACGTGATCGGCAAGCTGAACCCCGGCCAGCAGGTCGTGAAGATCCTCGCCGAGGAGCTGACGGGATTGATGGGAGGCCCGCCCACCCGCGGGGCGGGGAATGATGACCCACCCACCCTGAGCTTCTCGCCGAAACCGCCGACGGTGATCCTGATGGCGGGGCTGCAGGGCTCGGGCAAGACGACCGCGACGGCGAAGCTCGCGCGGTATCTGCGCGAGGAGCACTCCTCGACGGTCGCGCTCGCGGCATGCGACGTCTACCGTCCGGCCGCGGTGGAGCAGCTGGTGAAGGTCGGCGCGCAGGCCGGAGCGGATGTCTACGAGCGGGGAACCGAACGCGACCCGGTCGAGATCGCGGCGTGGGCGCTCGATCGCGCCAAGCAGGAGGGGAAGGACGTCCTGATCGTCGACACCGCCGGACGGCTGCACGTGGACGAGGAGTTGATGGGGGAGCTCGTGCGGATCCGGGAGGCGGTGAAACCGCACGACGTGCTGCTCGTGCTGGACGCGATGACAGGACAGGACGCGGTGAACGTCGCCGAGCGCTTCGCGGAGGCGGTGCTCCTCGACGGTGTGGTGATGAGCAAGCTCGACGGGGATGCGCGCGGCGGCGCGGCGCTGTCGGTGAAGGCGGTCACCGGCAAGCCGATCCTGTTCGTCTCGACGGGCGAGAAGCTCGAGCAGTTCGAGCGCTTCCACCCCGATCGCATGGCCCAGCGGATTCTCGGAATGGGCGACGTGATGAGCCTGATCGAGCACGCCGAGCGCCAGTTCGACGAGGGCGAGGCGGTCGAGTTGGAGCGCAAGCTGCGGCGCAACGAGCTCGGTCTCGACGACTTTCTGGCGCAGCTGAAGATGATCCGGAAAATGGGTCCGCTGACCAGCCTGCTCGGGATGATCCCGGGACTGGGCGGGGCGCAACTGCAGAACATGAAGGTGGACGAACGCGAGCTCGACCGGATCCAGGCGATCATCCAGGCGATGACCCCCGAGGAGCGCCGCAAGCCGGAGCTGATCAAGGGGTCGCGCAGGCTGCGGATCGCGCGCGGCTCGGGCACGAACGTGCAGCAGGTCAACCGCTTGGTGAAGCAGTTCTCCCAGATGCGGAAGATGATGCGTCAGGTGGGACGCGGCAAGACGCCGGACATCGGCGCGCTGATGCGCAACGCGCGCTGAGGCCGCTCACCGTCTAAGCTCTTCTCGCAACTAAAAGACACTGAGAGGAAAACGTGGCGGTAAGGCTTAGGCTCACGCGAGTGGGCGCGAAGAAGGACCCGAGGTGGCGTGTGGTCGTCGCCGACCAGCGCTCCCCGCGCGACGGTCGCGTGATCGAGACGATCGGCCACTACAACGCCCAGACCGACCCGTCGACGATCGTGATCGACGAGGAGCGCGCGCGCAGCTGGCTGGCGCGAGGAGCGCAGCCGTCGGACACGGTGCGCAAGTTGCTGCGCATCCAGGGAATCGAGACCCGGAGCGCCTAGCGCCGTCCGGATGCGGCCGTGGAGCAGTCCGGTAGCGAGCACGAGATGTCCCGCGAGACCCCCAGGCAGCTGTTGGAGTACCTGGCGCAGGGCTTGGTCGACGAGCCCGAGGAGGTCGCGGTCGAGCAGTTCGAGGAGGACGACGGCACGATCGTACTCGAGCTGTGCGTGGCGGACGGCGACTACGGCAAGGTGATCGGCCGGGGCGGACGCACCGCGCACGCGCTGCGCACGGTCGTGAAAGCCGCCGCGACGGGCGAGGGGCAACGCGTGCTGCTCGACATCGTCGATTGACGCGCGCCACCGTCGAGTCGGAGACGAAGGCGCGGGCGATGGCGGGGGACGATTCGGCGCCGGGCCTGGAGGCCGGCCGGGTCGGTCGCGCCCACGGCCTGGACGGAAGCTTCTATGTGACCACCCCCCGGCCGCGACTGCTGGTCCTCGGGACGAGCGTCACCGTGGCGGGACGGCGCACCGCGATCGTGCGCCGTGCGGGAACCGAGCAGCGTCCGATCGTGCGTCTGGAGGGCGTCGAGGATCGCGCCGCCGCGGATGCGCTGCGCGGGACGGTTATGAGGGTCGAGGAGCTGGAAGCCCCCCCGCTCGGTGAGGGCGAGTGGTGGGCGCACGAGCTGGAGGGTTGTGCGGTTGTGGACGGCGATCAGCTTGTCGGCACCGTCAGCCGGATGATCGAGCTGCCCTCGTGCGAGGCCCTGGAGGTGCGACGCGAGCGGGGAGGGGCTCCACTGGTGGTGCCGATGGTGAAAGACGCGATCCGTCGCGTGGCCGTCGCCGAGCGGCGGATCGAGGTTGACATGGCCTTCCTCGGCGAGGCCGCCCCGGCGGAGCTCGGCCCGGAGACCTGCGAGGGCGACAGGCAGACCGGAGATGGAGGTCTGGAGACAGGAGATGGAGGTCTGGAGACAGGAGATGGAGGTCTGGAGACCGGAGATGGAGGTCTGGAGACAGGAGACCCCCCGAGGGCCGGCGAGGGCGAGGGGCAGTGATGGAGATCGACGTGTTCACGCTGTTTCCCGAGTGGTTTCAGTGGTTCACCGCCCAGCGCCACGTCCGCAACGCGCTCGAGGCGGGCACGAGCCTTCAGTGCGTGAACTTCCGCGAGCACACCCAGCTCAGTGGCGGTCAGGTCGACGACACGCCATTTGGTGGCGGAGCGGGGATGGTGCTGCGCGTGGACGTGATGGACAGCGCGCTGCAAGCCCACTACGGCGTCGACCCGGTGCGGCTGCGCGAGCGGCGCCGGGTGATCGCGCTGGCGCCCGGGGGGCGGACACTCGACGACGGTCTCGTCGACGAGCTGGCGGCCGAGCCCGCGTTGACGCTGCTCTGCGGGCGCTACGAGGGCTTTGACGAGCGCATCGTCGAGCACTTCGCCAGCGACACGATCTCGATCGGGAGCTATGTCCTCTCCGGCGGCGAGCTGGCGGCGATGGTCGTCTGCGACGCGATCATGCGCAAGCTGCCCGGCGCGCTCGGGCACGAGCTCTCGGCGGTCGAGGAGTCCTTCAGCCCCGCGCTCGGGGGCGACCCGGAGTATCCCCACTACACCCGCCCGGCCGAGTATCGCGGGTGGCGTGTGCCGGAGGTGCTGCTCTCGGGGCACCACGAGCGGATCGGCGTGTGGCGACGCGAGCGCAGCCGAGAACGTGGCGAGCGCCGGGGTGGGGCGGACGGGTCGTAGCCGTGATGGGGGTCGAGCTGCCCGCTGAGCGGCCCCTCGCTGAGCGGCCCGCGGAGGAGGCGGCGGAGCGTGCGTGCGGCGGCGCGGGGCGGGCGTCCGCTACCATTGCTGCCGCGTCGGCCGGAGACCCCGTTTGGGATCACTTCATCGGGTCGTCAGGGCGCAACCCTCCTTTACCGTCATGAGCAGCGTCATCGAAACCATCGAGCGCGCGCAACTGCGCCGCGTTCCCGACTTCGCGCCGGGCGATCGCGTGAAGGTTCATTTCCAGGTGATCGAGGGCACCCGACGCCGCGTGCAGATCTTCGAGGGCGTTGTAATCAAGCGCCAGGGACACGGCGCGCGTGAGACGTTCACGGTCCGCAAGCAGTCCTTCGGTGTCGGCGTCGAGCGTATGTTCCCCGTTCACTCGCCGAAGATCGAGCGGATCGAGCTGGCTTCGCGCGGCGATGTGCGCCGGGCGAAGCTCTACTACCTGCGCGATCGCGTCGGCAAGCGCGCCCGCGTGCGCGAGCGTCGCTACACGGGTCCGGAAGAGACCGTCGAGCCGGGCCTCTTGCATCAGATGGATGGGGCAACCGACGCGGATGGCATGACCGCCGAGGAGGCAGTCAGCGAGGGTGTCGCAGCCGAGGCCGGCGAGCAGGGCACCGCTTCGCCGGACACAAGCACGGGCTCCGAGCAGTCGGAGACACCACCGGTGGAGCCCGCGGTGGCGGACGGCGCCGCTGGAGTTGAGGATCAGGGGGGAAATGACAAGGATGAGATCGCCGCCGGGGCCGAGCCCGAGGCGTCGTCCGCTGTCGAGAGCCCCTCCGATGCCGATGAGGATGCGCCGGGAGGCGTTCTCGGCGGCGACCCACCGGCGTGAAGACCGACGAGAAGGGCTCGGGGTCTACAGGCTCACGCGCCCGCTCGATCTTGGGGTTTCGCAGGAACTCGCTCGTGGAACTGGTCGTGATCGTCGTGGTCGCGCTCGGTCTGGCGATCGGCATCCAGGCGTTCATCATCAAGCCCTACCGCATTCCCAGCGGCTCGATGGAACCCACGCTCGCGGTCGGCCAGCGTGTCCTTGTGGATCGCATCGGCACGCACTTCAGCAAACCCCATGTCGGCGAGATCGCGGTGTTCCATCCCCCGAAGGAAGCCCAGAAAGAGGTGTGTGGGCCGACGCCCCACACGGTCAAACTCGGCGGAGCCGCCTGCTCGGAACCGGAACCCGAAAAATCGAGCGTCAACTTCATCAAGCGTGTCGTCGCGGGCCCCGGCGATGTGATCTCGATCCACGAAGGGCACGTCATCCGCAACGGCAAACGCGAGCAGGACTCCTACATACGGGCCTGCGGCGCAAGCCCGGAGTGCGACTTCCCGGTGCCGATCAAGATTCCGCCCGGTCACTGGTTCATGATGGGGGACAACCGTGGCGAATCCGACGACAGCAGATTCTGGGGGCCCGTTCCCACTGGGTGGATCATCGGGGAAGCCATCGCCACCTACTGGCCCCCCGACCGGATCGGGATCTTCTAAGCCAACCGCCATCGCCGACGCGCCCGGGGTCTCTCAGCGGGACCCCGGAAGACCGGGGCGCGCGGCTCGGCGCCGTGGACGGGCGGCTACGAGCGGACAGCGACTGTTCGCGTTCGATCGTCGTCTCGGAGTACGCCACGTCGCCGGCGCGGACGAGGCCGGCAGGGGATGTCTCGCGGGACCCCTGGTAGCGGCCGGGGTGCTGTTCGATTACGAGTCTCTCACCACCCGCGAGCTGCGCTCGCTGAGTGCGCTGAACGACTCCAAGCAGCACACCGCGCAGGCGCGGGAGGAGCTGTATCCGCTCGTGCTTCGCAGCGCGACGCGCGTCGTGGTGGTCTCACGCTGCGCGAGCGGGATCGACGCGAGAGGGCTGCACGTAACGAACCTCGCGGCACTGCGCGACGCGATCCGGGGAGTCACCGCCGGTGTCCCGGGCGAGGTCGCATGTCTGCTGGACGGGTTCTCCGTGCCCGAGTTCGAGCGGCCGCAGCGCGCGGTCATCAACGGCGACGCCACCAGCGCGGCAATCGCCGCGGCGTCGATCGTCGCCAAGGTCACCCGCGACCGCTACATGCACCACGCCGACGTCCTGCACCCGGGTTGGAGCTTCGCCGAGCACGTCGGCTACTCCACGCCCGTGCACCGCGAGGCGATCCTCCGCCAAGGCGTCTCCCCGCTGCACAGGATGTCCTTCCGCTCGCTCGCGTACCAGCAGCTCGCGCTCTAGAACCTCACCACGCCCCCTCGATGTGATCGAGGCGGATCAGGCGGTCTTTGGTGTCGAGGATCACGCCGATCGCGTCGAAGCGGATCGTGTGGGCGGCGGGGCGGATGTGCTTCTCCTCGCGCAGCCAGGCGGCGGCGAGTCGGCGCAGACGGGCGCGTTGACGCGGGCGCAGCCACATCAGGGGCTGCTGGTCGGGACGAATGCCCTGTCGCTGGGCGTTCACGCGGAGCGTCTTCACCTCCGCGAATACCAATGTCTGCCCGTCGAAGGCGATCAGGTCGATCTCGCCGTGGCGCGTGCGTTCGTTGCGGCCCAGCGGGGAGAAGCCGAGCCGGTGCAGGTGCGCCATCGCCAGCTCCTCGCCGCGCCGGCCCAGCGCGCGGCGCAGGTCGGTGCCTTGGGCGTTGCTCCGTTGGGCGTTGCTTCGTTGGGCGTTGCTTCGTTGGGCGTTGCTTCGTTGGGCGTTGCTTCGTGAGGTCGTGGCTGGGGTTGAGGGGTCGTCCGAGCGCATGACGATCACGCTAAAGACGAAGATGTGACCTAAGGGGCCTATCTGTGTCGATTCAGGGCACGAACCGTCAAGAAGCAGTGCCGGCCAGGTGTGCGGCGTCTGGAACGGGGTGGTGAGCTCTTCTCACGGGCGCCGTGGGGCGCCGTGCGCGGGCGGTTCCGCTCGCGTAGCCTCTCCTCGCATGAACGACACCTCCACGGACTCCTCCGCCCAATCGCAGCCGTCCGCGCCGGCTCCAGCCGACCCTCCCGTAGAGCAGGCTCATCAGGCCGCCGATGGGCCACGGTCGCTCGACGGCGTCAGCAGCTTCATGGGGATGCGCTGGGACGATCCGCGGACTGTTCGCCTGGAGATCCGGCCGGAGTTGATCAACAACGGCGGTTTACTCTCGGGCGTGGTCACCTATGCGCTCGTCGACTACTGCATGGGCTCGACGCTGTGGGTGCAGACATCCGAGCAGGAGCGGATAGCGACGATCAGCATCTCGATCAACTACATCCAGACCGCCACCGAGGGCGAGATCGTGTGCCGCACCACCCTCGACCGGCGCAACCGCACAACCGCGGTGATGCACAGCGAGGTGCGCCACGAGGACGGCCGCCTGCTCGTAGGCGCGATCGGCAGCTACACGATCTTCCAGCGGCGCTCCTAGCGCCTATGAGCAGAACCCCCCTGGACAGAATCCCGGTCGCGCTCTCGATCGCCGGTTCGGACTCCGGCGGCGGGGCCGGGATTCAGGCCGATCTCAAGGCCTTCGCGCGCTGCGGTGTGCACGGGACGAGCGCGATCACCGCGATCACCGCGCAGAACACCGTCGGCGTCACCGCGATCCATCCGCTGGCACCCGAGATCGTCCTCGCCCAGGTGCGCGCCGTCGCGGCCGACATCCACGTCGATGCCGTCAAGGTCGGGATGCTCGGCACGGCCCCCGTCACGCTCGCCGTCGCCCGCGCCCTCGACGAGCTGCCCGCCGGAACCCCGGTGGTGGTCGATCCGGTGATGGTCGCCGAGTCCGGCGCGCGACTGCTCGACCCCGACGCGCAACGGGCGTTGGTGGAGGAGATCCTGCCGCGCGCGACCGTCCTCACGCCGAATCTGCCCGAGGCGCGCATCTTGGCCGGGTGGGCAGGGGGCTCTCCGGGTGACCCCGCTCGTGCGGCCGGCGTGCCGGGGTCCGGTGTGCAAACGGACGTTGAAGCCGGGACGCACGGGCATGCGGGGGACGAGGACGAAGAGGTCGAGGCGCTTGCCCGAGCGCTGCTCACGCTCGGTCCTCGCATCGTCGTCCTCACGGGCGGTCACCGCGCGCGCGCGGCGGATCTCTTCCTCGACTCCCGCGGCGACGGGTCCCCCGTCAGCATCGAGGGGGAGCGCCATCCCGACGGCGCCGCACACGGCTCCGGGTGCACCCACTCATCGGTGCTCGCCGCCCAGCTGGCCCTCGGTCGCTCGCCACTGGACGCCGCGCGCACCGCCCGGGTGCTCGCGGGAGCGGCGGTTGCGAACGGGCTGCGCGACATCGGCGCGGGCGCCGGTCCGGTCGACGTCCTCGACCTGCGGCGCCTACGTTCGACCTGAGTAGACCTGTCCCTGATCTGCACCACGTGCGTCCGAGCTTGAACAGACCGGCCCCGCCCGGACCCCGGTAGGGGTCCTCATAAAAGGCTTTCTCGCCACTGTCGCTCGATCGAAGTGTCGATGGACCCGCGCGTGTTTGCCATAATCGGGGAACGATGAAGCTGCTGCGTATGAAGCCCGGTCATGGCGAGATCGTGCTCGCCGAGGGCGACATCGAGGCGCCGGAGCAGGAGCGGGAGCTGATCGAGGCGTTCCGCCGCGAGCTCGACGCCGGCATGTGGGCCGCCGTTCCGACCGGAACCCCCGACGGTCGTCGCGAAGCCGAGCTGGTGAAGAGCTTCGCCGAAGTGCCCCGGGACGCCGAGCGTGTGATCTTCTTCCCGCGGGCCGCCGGCGGCGCACCCCGGGCGACGCGCTCGGGGCACTAACGGTCGTGGCACTCGCGCTGGGCACCGGTGCGGTGATCCTCGTGGTGCTCTTCTGGGAGCTCATCCGGCCCACGCTCAAAGGCGCCCTCGCGCGCGGGCGTCTCCTCTGGTCGCTGCGCCGCGGCCCTTCGGCTCCGACCGGCTACGACCCCGGCCGGGAGCGTCGCGCCGAGCAACGGGCGCGCGCGCTGCTGCGCTCATGCATCGACGACTACGACTGGGCGATGTACCGGGACCTGGGATTTCTGCGCGTCTGGGGCGCGCTCGGCAAGCACGAACGCGGGGAGGAGGCGACCTACGCCTACCTGATCTACCCGCACAAGCCGATCGTCGCCTACCTCCCCCAGACCGGCGCGTTGCTGAACGAGTACTGCGTCGCCTTCCCCGATCTCTCGCGCCCCTACGGCAGCTCCCGCCTGCCCGACTCCGACGACGTGCTCGCCAAGTGGATGGCGCTCACCGCCGACGAGCGCCGGCTGGTCGCCGACGCCAACATGCACCTCCCGGGCCGCCAGGTCGATCCCGGCCGCGTTCGCCGCGACCTGCTCCGGCTCACGCGCTGGGAGCGCACCCATGTGGGCACAGGCGAGCGGCTGGGCCGCGCCGATACGCTGCACGCGTGAGCTTCGACGTCCGCCACAAGAGTCGCGCCCTCACCGAGGGGCCCGAGCGGGCCGCCGCGCGTGCCTACCTGCACGGGATCGGCTACTCCGCCGAGGATCTCGCCAAGCCGATCGTCGGCGTTGCGCACTCGTGGATCGAGACGATGCCGTGCAACTTCAACAACCGCGTGCTCGCCGCGAAGGTCAAGCAGGGCATCCGCGCCGCCGGGGGCACCCCGATGGAGCTCAACACGATCGCGATCTCCGACGGGATCACGATGGGCACCGCCGGGATGCGCGCCTCGCTCGTCTCCCGCGAGGTGATCGCCGACTCGATCGAGCTCGTCGCCTCAGCCCACCACTTCGATGCCGTCGTCGCGATCTCCGGCTGCGACAAGACGATCCCCGGCACCGTGATGGCGCTCGCGCGCCTCGACGTCCCGTCGCTGATGCTCTACGGCGGCTCGATCCGACCGGGCACCTTCAAGGGCCACGACGTCACGATCCAGCAGGTGTTCGAGGCAGTCGGCGCCTTCGCCGCGGGCAAGATCACCGAGGAGGAGCTCCACGAACTCGAGGAGGTCGCCTCTCCCGGCGCCGGCGCCTGCGGCGGGCAGTTCACCGCCAACACGATGGCGATGGCCTTCGAGGTGCTCGGCATCTCACCGGCCGGCTCCTCGATGGTCCCCGCCGAGGACGGCCGCAAGCTCGAGGTGGCCGTCCAGGTCGGCGAGCTCGTGATGGACGTCCTCCGCCGCGGTCAGCGCCCGAGCGAGATCATCACCAAGCAGTCCCTCGAAAACGCGATCGCCGCGGTCGCGATGAGCGGCGGCTCGACCAACGGCGTGCTCCACCTGCTCGCCGTCGCACGCGAAATGGGCGTCCCGCTCGGGATCGACGAGTTCGACGCGATCTCCGAGCGCACACCTCTCCTCTGCGACCTCCAGCCCGGCGGGCGGTATGTGGCGACCGACCTCTACGAGGCCGGCGGCGTCCCGCTCGTGCTCAAGCGGATGCTCGAAGCGGGGGTCCTCAACGGGGACGCCCCGACCGTCACCGGCGCCACGATCGGCGAGCACGCCGCCGAGGCGCGGGAGACCGACGGGCAGCGCGTCGTGCGTCCCCTGGACGATCCCCTGAAGCCGACAGGCGGCTTCGCGATCCTGCGCGGCAACGTCGCCCCCGACGGGTGTGTGGTCAAGCTCGCCGGCCATGAGCGCCGCCGGCACACCGGCCCCGCGCGCGTATTCGACGGGGAGGAGGCCGCGATGGCGGCCGTGCTCGCAAAACAGATCGGCGAGGGTGACGTCGTCGTGATCCGGGGCGAGGGCCCCGCCGGTGGACCCGGCATGCGCGAGATGCTCTCCGTCACCGCCGCGATCCAGGGCGAGGGGCTGGGGGAGGGCGTCGCGCTGATCACCGACGGGCGCTTCTCCGGCGCCACCCACGGTTTCATGGCCGCCCACATCGCGCCCGAGGCGGCTCGCGGTGGACCGATTGGGGCGCTCCACGACGGCGACGAGGTGACGATCGACGTCGACTCGCGGCGTATCGACGTGGCGCTCTCGGACGAGCAGATCGCCGAGCGCTTGCTTACCTACACGCCGGGGCCGCGCGCGGACGAGCACGTCGACGTGGCGATTCAGAAGTACGCGCGGCTGGTGGGCTCCGCCGCCACGGGCGCTGTCACGAGCTGAGACCCTCGCTGGCTCGGAGCCAGGCCGGGACTTTATGCGGCGCGACTTTGACCCGGCCAGAGGCCGGTGCGTACCCGCTCGTACAAAGTGTCGGGCGCAAGGTCGGCGCCGTTTGGCCAGCACACCGTCCCAATCTCGGGATCGACGCGGACCTCCGCGAACCCCTCGCGCGTCCGGGCGCGGTCGAACACGGGACCGCGCATACGGTCCAGCACGTCCACTTCGCCGGTGAGGCCATCGGCGAATGTAAGGCGCAGCACGCCGTGTCGGGGGACGACGACGTTCGTTATGTCCGGAGTCAGGCCGATCATCGGAGTGGCTCGATCGCCTCAAGTGTGGCACCTTCGCGCGCTCGTTGCCAGTTGGAGTCGAGCTCCTCGGCCATTGGATGGCACGCTCGATCGCCGCCGCCGCCAGCCACAGATTGGCTCCACAGAGCGCATTTCTGTCCACCGAAGCGCGTTCTCACTGTGGGGGCTTGACATTTGCTCACCGTGGGGGTACGTTAGATGTGCAATGGCATCCCGGTGGGGTGCTGGGCACGATAGATCAGGTTTGGGTTGGTCTTCTGGATCGATTTCAAGCGCTTTGTAGGGGATGTTGGGGAGAGGGCCGGATCGCATGAAGAGGGGTTGTTTTCGCGTGAGTCCACTGGGGACAGATGTGATGGGGACTGCTGCGGTCCAAGGTGGGCCCGTATGTAGATGCGTCAGCGCTGCTGACACATCTCTCTCTCTCTCTCTCTCTCT
>Ga0075522_10001116_pt1 | contig 20351 bp, 17 predicted proteins | sample NGEPerA_FD_74796 | JGI IMG/M metagenome (GOLD analysis project Ga0075522, IMG submission 74796) | Arctic peat soil microbial communities from the Barrow Environmental Observatory site, Barrow, Alaska, USA - NGEE PermafrostL2-A | ecosystem: Environmental > Terrestrial > Soil > Wetlands > Peat ...
CCGCGATGACCGTCTCGGTGCCTGCGGTGTCGCGGTCCTTGATGGTGGCGACGAGGAGGTGACCCGGCGCCGTCGCGGCAGCAGGCGACACCGAAAGGGTGGCGGTGGGCGTGCTGTTGGCGGTCCCGAACGACTGAACCACGCCGATGGTCGCCCCGGAGGCCGCGAAACGGCCCAGGGGAACCATGGCGAGCACCAGGGTACCGGTCAGGCCAAGGATGGCGAGCCCCATGCGCGGGAGCAGACCGTGCCGCGGCCGGAACGCCCACCCCCGGTCAAGACCGTGACGGCGGCGGTAGGCCGCCAGTCGCGTGTTGCCTCTGCGATCTCCCGAGCTACCCCCCATCGGTCCCCTTGAATGGCTCGTCCCATGCTGTCTCGCGCCGTGTCGCGGCAGCTCAACGCCCGGCGTTCAACGCCGGCCGAGCGGTCACCGTACCACCGTCGGGCGCGGCCTCGCTGGCAGGCGCACGGCGCCCCCCCGCGACGGCCGTCACGTGGCTGCCGAGACCTCGTTCAGGCGTCCGGTCCTGACGTCGTACACAAAGCCCCGAACGTTGTCGCGGTGCGGGATGAACGGGCTCGCCTTGACCCGGGCGATCGACTGGCGCACATCCTCGTCGACGTCCGCGAACGCCTCGAGCGCGAAGGAGGGACGGATCCCGGTGTCGGCCTCGATCTGCGCCTTCACGTCGTCGTCGCGGAAGGTGAGCATGCCGCAGTCGGTGTGGTGGATGAGGATGATCTCGTCAGTGCCGAGCAGGCGCTGAGAGATCACCAGGGAGCGCACCGCGTCATCGCTGACCACGCCCCCGGCATTGCGGATGACGTGCGCATCGCCGACGTCGAGGCCCAGGAGCGCGCTGACGTGCAGGCGCGCATCCATGCAGGCGACCACCGCGACCTTGCGGGCCGGCGGCATGGGTTTGTCGCCCTTGTCGAAGGTTGCGACAAATCGAGCGTTGTTCTCCAGGAGCTGGTCGGTGACAGACATGACAGACCTCAGTGTGCGTATCGGGTTGAGACAGGTCGGCGACCTCGTGATCGCCGCGAGAGGCGCGCGCCCGAAGGTGCGCGCGCCGAGGTTCTCTACCGACGACGACAGATGGCGGTTCCGCAGCGACCGTTGTCCAGCCAGAGGCAACGTGCAAGCCCGAATCCCGCGCCGTTCATGGGCGGCGACGCTAACAGAGCTCTCGGTTCCCCGTCAAACGATGCGGCGGCGGCGGCGCGGTCGATCCGAGGCAGGAAGCCGCGAAGACGTCGTGGCTCGTGACTGTGGTCTGATCGGAGCCCGCGGCGCGCTGTGCGTGTCGTCGCTCTCGCCCCGACACAGGAGCGCTCACGGCCCGTGTTCCCCGACCCTGAAGAAACCGGGCGCGAGGTGCCGCGTCGCCATGCGCGAACGACCGCGCCGACACGCCGGCAGGCGACACCGGACCGTCCCCTCCGCGCACGGGTCCGCCTGCTCGGGCAGTTGCTCGGCGACGTCCTCACTCGCCAGGAGGGCACAGCGCTGCTCAACCTCGAGGAGGAGGTGCGGGCGATGACCACGGGCCTGCGCCGCGCCCACAGCGCAGGCCAGCAGCAGCTCCTCGACGAACGGCTCGCAGCTCTCGACCTCGCCACCGCGGTGCGTCTCATCCGCGCATTCGCGCTCTTCTTCCAGCTCAGCAACCTCGCCGAGCTTGAGCACCTCGCCCGACGCATCGAGAAGGCTCGAGCGGGACCGCCTGCAGCCGCGGTGGGCACCTTTGCGGCCCTGCTGGCCCGGGCAGCCGCCGGCGAGGTGAGCATCGACGGCCTCGAGGCATCCTTCGCCGACCTGTGCGTGGTGCCGGTGCTGACCGCCCATCCCACCGAGGCGTCGCGACGCTCGGTCCTCAACCACATCACCGCCCTGGCGACCGACATGGGCCTGCTGGACAACCCCGCGCTTCCCGAGCGCCGGCGCGACGAGCTCATCGAGGGTATGCGCGCTCGCATCGAGCTTCTCTGGCAGACAGAGGAGTTGCGCAGCAGCCGCCCGCGCATCGTCGACGAGGCACGCAACATCCGCTTCTACCTGGACGAGGTGCTCTTCGACGCGGTGCCCGACGTCTACGCGGAGCTTGACCGGCAGTGGCGAGCACAGCTTGAGCGGCCCCTCCCGCCACTGCGTCCCTTTCTGCGCATCGGTTCGTGGGTGGGCGGCGACCGCGACGGCAATCCTCATGCAGACGCAGGCGTTCTGCGCTCAACACTGGTGGCGCAGAAGGACCTGGTGCTGGGTCGCTACCGACGCGCGGTGCGCTCCTTGGCCACCGAACTCAGCGCCAGCACGTGGTGGTCCGGGCAGGGGGCGCGCCTGCAGCAGTCGATCCGTGACGACGAGGTCGCCATGCCCCGCGCCGCTGTCGACGTGCTCGAGACACCGCCGGACGAGGCGTTGCGCCGCAAGACGTTCCTCGTGCACCGTCGCCTCGAGGCCACGATGACGGCGCTCCACGGTGGCCCTGCCGAACATCCCTACAGCAGTGCTGCGGATTTCGCCGCCGACCTCGACGTGATCGACGCCACGCTGCGCGGGGCGCGGTTGACCGCTGTGGCCGGAGGCGCCCTGCTCACACTGCGCCGCCAGGTCGCGGTCTTCGGCTTCTGCGGGCTCGCCATCGACGTGCGCGAGCACCGCGACCGAGTCCGCAGCGCCGCATCCGCGCTGTTGCGGTCCATGGGCTGGATCGACGGCACGCTCGACGACATCGACGAGGCCACGGCGCTGCGCCTGCTCACCGACGCGCTGCCGTTGCGTGGACCCACGGTGAGCGACGCGCGCATGAGCAGCGAGGACGCCACCTTGATGGCCACCCTCGGGGAGATGAACGCGGCCGGCCGGGATATCTCCGCCGACGCATGCGGAACATTGATCGTCTCGATGACCGAGTCTGCGGTCGATATCGTCGCGGCGCTGTGGCTGTGCAGTGTCAGCGGGTTGGTGACATGGTCGAGCGGCCGGATCGCATCGAGCCGCGTTGACATCGTGCCGCTGCTCGAGTCAATGGACAGCCTGGTCGGGGCAGCGCGCACCATGACCGCTCTTCTCGACGTCCCGCTGTACGCCATGAACGTTCACGCGCGCGGTGGTGTGCAGGAGGTCATGCTCGGCTACAGCGACAGCAGCAAGGACGGCGGCTACCTGGCGTCGCAATGGCAGCTATACAGCGCTCACACTGCGCTCGCAGATGCGTGCTGCCGAGCCGGCCTGCGACTGCGCGTCTTCCATGGGCGGGGCGGCAGCGTGAGCCGCGGTGGTGGTCCGGCGCACCTCGCTCTGCTCGCCCAGTCACCGGGCGTGCTCCAGGGAGGCGTGCGCCTCACCGAGCAGGGCGAGGTGCTGCGCTTCCGCTACTCGCGCCGCGACGTTGCCGCGCACCACATGGAGCTCATCGTCGCCGCAGCCTGGGAGGCCAGCTCCCGACGCACCGGGGCTGCCGGCGCTGCGAAACCGGCGTGGGAATTGGTTATGTCGGTGCTGGCCCAAACCAGCCGGTCGGACTACCGCGACCTGGTCTATACAGACGACTTTGCGGCGTTCTTCCGTGCCGCCACCCCGATCAGTGAGCTGACCGAGCTGAACATCGGGTCGCGGCCGGCGAGCCGGCATCACAGCTCGCAGCGAATCGAGGACCTCCGTGCCATTCCCTGGGTCTTCGCGTGGAACCAGACGCGGGTCATGCTGCCCTCGTGGTACGGCGTGGGGTCGGCGTTGTGCGCGTTCGTGGAAGGGACCGCGGCCAGAGCTCACGTCGGGGCCTCTGCTGCGTTGCCGCAACCCGGGCAGCCGCGCTGGGACTTGCTCACCGAGATGTACGAGGGCTGGCCGTTCTTCCGGTCACTCGTCGACAACCTGCAGATGGTGCTGGTGAAAGTCGACATGGCGGTGGGCAGGCGGTACCTCGACCTCGTCGACGACGCGGAGCTGCGATCGCGCATGTGGGCGCTCATCAGCACAGAGCACCAGCGCACCGTTGACGCGGTGCTGCGCCTTTGCGGCATCGACCACCTCCTTGACAAGGAGCCGGCGCTGCGTGCGGCACTGCGTCTGCGCGATCCGTACATCGACCCTCTGTCGGTGTTCCAGGCCCAGTTGCTGAGGCGATACCGCGGCTCTGCCGAGGACGACCCGGCACGACAGACCTTGCTGCGGGCCATCCTCCGGACGGTCAACGGCATCGCGGCCGGTCTCCAGAACACCGGCTGAAGCTCACGCGCCGGTCTGGCTGCATCGCCGGCCGTGAGCGGACCGGCGCCTAGAATGCGCCTGCGATGACCGGTTTCCCCCCTGCCACGGTTGCCGTCATCGGGTTCGGGCGCTTCGGGCGCCTATGGGCATCGATGCTCCATGGGGACTGGGACGTCCTCGTCTACGACTCAGTCGCCACGTTGCGCGAGCAGGCCGCCGCTGAGGGTTTCTCGTCCGTCTCGTTGCGCGAGGCGCTCGCCGCCGACGTGGTCTTCTACTGCGTGCCCATCTCCGCATTCGAAGCGACGCTGGTCGAGCACCTCCCCTATTTCGCGGAGGCGGGCCGCTCACGAACGCTCGTGGACGTTCTCTCCGTCAAGGTACATCCCCGCGACGTGTTCGACCGGCTCCTCCCGGCGACCTACGAGGCGATGCTCAGCCACCCCATGTTCGGGCCGGACAGCGTGGCCGTGAGCGGGCTGGCAGGCCAGACCATCGTTCTCGACCGCTACCGCATGTCCGGCGCCGCGTTCACCGGCTGGACGGAGTACCTGCAAAGCAAGGGCCTCGACGTTGTGACGATGACAGCCGACGAACACGATCGGCTCGCTGCGGAAAGCCAGGGGGTGACCCACTTCGTCGGTCGCACCCTGGAGCGATTCGGGTTCACGCCGACACCGATCGACACGCTGGGGACGAGGCAGCTCCACGAGATCACAGCCCAGGTGACCCACGACACCGAACAGCTCTTCGTGGACCTGCAGACCCTCAACCCATTCACCGGGGCAATGCGCGTGCGCCTATCGCGGGCACAGGACTCCGTGTTCGACCAATTGCTGCCCAACCGGCTCGCCACCGACCGCCTCGTCGTCGGCATCCAGGGCGGCCAGGGCAGCTTCAACGACGAGGCGGCGCGCGCCTTCATGAGCCGCACCCCCGATGTCCCATACGAGCTCGTCTACCTGCACACGACCGAGCGCGTCCTCCGCGCGCTCCACGAGGGAGCGGTCGACCGCGGCCAGTTCGCCATCCACAACTCGGTGGGGGGCATGGTCGGCGAGTCTGTCGCCGCCATGGCCAGGTATCGCTTCGCCATCGTCGAGGAGTTCGCGATCAAGATCTCCCACGCGCTGATGATGTCGAGCACCGCCGGCTTCGAGGATATCGACACGGTGATGACCCATCCCCAGGTGCTTGCGCAGTGTCACACCAGCCTCGCCAGGAAGTACCCGGAGCTGCGTCAGACCAGCGGCGACGGCGATCTCATCGACCACGCCAGGGTCGCGGAGCTGATGGGTCAGGGGGCGCTTCCTTCGAACATCGCCACCATGGGCAGCACGGTCCTGGCCGCAATCCACGGGCTGGTCATCATCGAGGACAACCTCCAGGACCTCGATGAGAACTTCACCAGCTTCCTGTGGGTACAGCGGCCCGGAAGCCCGGCGGGGGACGCGCAGGTCAACCCTCTCTAGCTCAGGGGGCCGATCGTCTCCAGGCTGCGCATCAGGGCGAGGAACTCAGCGAAGGACAGGCTCTGGGCTGCGTCCGACAGTGCCTTCTCGGGTTGCGGGTGCACCTCGATGAGCAGGCCATGAGCGCCCGCCGCCCGCGCAGCTCGCGCCATCGGGGCCACGTACGGTCGATAGCCGGTGCCGTGGCTGGGATCAACAATGACCGGCAGGTGGGTGCGTTCGCGCAACACCGGGACGGCGGAGAGGTCGAGCGTGTTCCGTGTGCTGGTCTCGAAGGTGCGGATGCCGCGCTCGCAGAGGATGACCTGCTGGTTGCCGATGGCGAGGATGTACTCGGCGGCACCCAGCCATTCCTCGATCGTGCTCGACAGGCCCCTCTTCAGCAGGATGGGTCGGTCGACCTTGCCGAGCTCGCGGAGAAGGTCGAAGTTCTGCATGTTGCGCGCCCCCACCTGGAGGATGTCGACACGCTCGGCCATGCGCCGTACCTGGTCGACGGCCATGACCTCACTGATGATGGGCATGCCCGAGGCTCGTCCCGCCGCAGCGAGCAACTCGAGACCCTCCCAACCCAGTCCCTGGAAAGCGTACGGAGAGGTGCGTGGCTTGAAGATGCCGCCACGAAGAATCTGCGCGCCGGCCTCGCGGACAGCGCGGGCGGTGCTGGTGATCTGCGTCGCGGACTCGACCGAGCAGGGGCCGGCCATCACGACAAAGCCCGATCCTCCGACGAGCAGGCCTCCGACCGGGACCAACGTATCGTCGGTGCGGGCTGCCCTCCCGGCGAGCTTGTAGCTGCTCGAGGCCCTGATGTGTGGAGTACCGGTCACCACTGCCTCGAGCACGTCGACGCCGGAGGCCTCGGTGACCAGAGGCGTGGCGTCACCCGGCTGGAACTCGACGCGGGCCGCCTTGGCCGGGTAGCTGCCAAGGACCTTGAGGTGCAGCGACGTGGAGCGCAGGTCGTCGAGGGCACTCGCGGTGCGCGGGTCAGCAGTGTTTCCCTCGAAGTCGAGGAAGAACATGTACTCCCACGGGCGCCCGGGCCGGGGACGCGACTCCAGCTTGGTCATCGAGTGACCGCTGTTGCCGAGGACGTCGAGCGAGCGCATCAGCGCCCCGTGCTCGTGGCGGGTCACAAAGATGAGGCTTGTCTTGCAGGGCGCGGTGAGGTCCACCGCCACCGCCTGCCTGGCGAGCACGACGAAGCGCGTGTAGTTCTCAGACTGGTCGGCAATGCCGCGACGCAGCACCTGCAGCCCGTGTGCGGCCGCGGCCTCCGGAGCGCCGATGGCGACCTGGGTGGGATCGCCGTCGGCGGCGACGGTGCGCATGGCCTCGCCGGCGTCGAAGTTGAGGACGGGGCTGGCCATTAACAGTGCGCGAACGAACGCGGAGCACTGCTCCAAGCCGTCGAGGTCGGAGAGCACGCGGCGCACCGCGCCGAGCGGGATCTCGCTGACCCCGGCAAGGCAGTGATCCACGCTCCAGGTCTCTTCGCCGACGATGGACACGTCGTTCTCACGGAGCAGGTCGTACACCTCGTTGATGCTCCCCGCGATGGTGTTCTCGATCGGGAGCACGGCGAGGTCCACCTGTCCGGCTTTGAGCGCATCGACCGCCCCCTGGTAGGTCCGCGAGGCGACCAGGTCGCCCTCGCGGGCGCTGCCGGAGAGGTATTTCTGAGTGGCCAGGAAGCTGAAGGTGTGCTCCGCACCCTGGACGGCGACGCGCAGACGCTCCGGGGGCGGCTTCCCGGCGCGGCTCGAGACCTGCCGGCTCACCGACTCGACAAGCAGGTCGCGGTAGATGCGCCGTACAAGGTCGACAGGCGCGCCCTCCACACGGGCGACCTGCTCCACGGCGTCGAGGACCTGACGCTCGCGGTCGGCATCGCGGATGGCGGTGTCGGAGCCGGCCTTCTCCCTGCCCACGTCGGCCACGACGCGAAAACGCTCGGCGATCAGCTCGACGATGTGCTTGTCGAGGTCGGTGAGGCGCTCACGGAGATGTGGCAGCGGTGCGTCGGCGTCGGACACGGGGTGCCAGTCTACGGTGTGTCAGGCGTCGATCGAGGCCATGCTGGCGTAGCGCTCGCCCGCCGCAGCGCCCGGTGGCATCGCGTCGTCGAGCGCCGCCAGGGCCTGTGCGTCGAGGGTCACGTCGGCGGCCGCGACGTTCTCCTCCAGGTAGCGGACGCGCTTGGTACCCGGGATCGGCACGACGTCCTCGCCGCGATGCAGCACCCAGGCGAGCGCCACCTGGGCCGCCGACACGCCGAGACGCCGGCCGATCGCCTCCACGACCTCCACGAAGGCCAGGTTTCGGGCGAAGTTCTCGCCCTGGAAGCGCGGGTAGTTGCGGCGCCCGTCACCGGCTCCGAAGTCCGGGGTGCGGAAGCGCCCGGTCAGAAAACCGCGACCCAGCGGGCTGTACGCCACAAATCCGATGCCCAGCTGGCGGCAGGTGGGCAGGATCTCGGCTTCCGGGTCGCGTGTCCACAGCGAGTACTCGGTCTGCAGCGCAGCGATGGGGTGGACCTCGTGGGCGCGTCGCACCGTCGCCGGCGACGCCTCGGACAGACCGAGGTGGCGCACCTTTCCGGTCTGGACCAGCTCAGCCATCGCGCCGACCGTCTCCTCGATCGGCACCTTCTTGTCGACGCGGTGTTGGTAATACAGGTCGATGACGTCGACACCGAGCCGATGCAACGATGCCTCGCAGCATTCGCGCACGTACTCCGGGTCGCCGCGAACGCCGAGGAAGTCGCCCTTCTCGTTGCGCACGTTGCCGAACTTGGTCGCGAGCACGACCTCATCGCGACGGCCTGCGATGGCCCGGCCGACAAGACGCTCGTTGGTCCACGGTCCGTACATGTCCGCGGTGTCGAGGAAGGTGACGCCGAGGTCGAGGGCGCGATGGATGGTGGCGATCGCCTCCGCCTGGTCAGCCGGGCCGTAGGCGTCGGACATGCCCATGCAACCGAGTCCCTCAGCGGAGACGGTCAGTCCCTGTCCGAGCGTGCGCATTCTCATGGCAACTTCCTGTCGCGTGGCCTGTGATTCGGCTTCATGATGCCGCACGGCGCCGCTCGGGCGACCGGGCGTGACGGCGCGGAAGTGGCGCTACGTCCACGACCTCCGCGAGCGTTCCGCCCAGTAGACCTCCGCCGGCTCGACGAGGCCGGCGGCGAGGCCGGCGAGGTCCTCGTCCCAGAGGCTGGGGCTGGCACCGAGGTTGCTGAGCAGCGTGTCGACGGTGACCGCGCCGCTCAAGACGATTCCTGCCCACGGCTGCGCCAACGCGGCGCTCATCGCCAGCGCGTCGGGAGCCACGCCACGCCGCTGGGCCATGGAGATGAGCGCGGGCTGGTCACCTGCGCTGGTGAGCCGGCCGTTGGCAAGCGCCTCCTTGACGATCACCGTCATGCCGGCGTCGTGGGCACGCGCGAGCGCCGGCCCGCTCGACTGTTCGAGAAGGTTCCATGTTGCCTGGACAGTGTCGAAGATGCCCGCCTCGACGGCTGCGTCCACGGTGCTGCCCTGGTTGGGCCCCGTGACCGTGACCCCGACGGAGAGCCCATCCTCGCGCACCCGTCGCAGCGCGGAGAGGACCGCCGGTGAGGAGAGCACGCCGTTCTGCAGCGTCGCCGAGTGGACCTGGTAGAGCATGAGGTTGGTCCCAAGAAGCTCGCGTGATTCGCCGAGCTGACGCTCGAACGCCTCAACGCTCAGGTCCTGCACCTCGTGGCGGTCGGCGTTGAGCCGCCACCCGCCGACGTACGTGTACCCCCATTTGGACCCGACCGCGATGTCGGCCGGAGCAAGGTTGCGCCGCCGCAGCCAGCCGGAGAGGAAACTCTCCGCCAGTCCATAGGAGCGGGCGACGTCGATGTAGCGCACACCCGCGCTGTACGCCGCATCCAGCACCGACTCAGTGCGCCGGCGCATCGACCCCGGGCTGCGGTCGGTGCCCAGTTCATCATCTCGGCCGGCCGTGATGTATGCGGGCCGGCCGAGCGCGGCAAGACCCAGGCCGACCCGCGTGGCGCCACGGAGCACCTCAGGTGGCCAGCTCACGTCGACATCGTCGTCCGTGGGGCGCTGGCGTGCCCGTGTGCGACCCCCGCCGCCTCACCGGGCGGGGGTCGCCTGGTCACACGTCGAGTCGTCAGCTGAATGTGAAGACGTGGATGGTCACGTGCGAGTACGAGTTGTTGGCAATCGACGCCTCGACATTGTCGTTGACGCCGAGCCACACGCCGTAATGGTCGCCGGAGATTGTGTTGCCTCTGATCGTCACGTGCACAGTGACGGTGCCCGAGAAGACCAGGATCCCGGTGGTGTGGAAGTCCTGCGCGGGTGGTCCGTCGAGCCCGTCGCCGGGGCCGGCCACCGCGCTGCCGACGTTGTTGCGGCCGATCACGTTGTCGATGATGCGATTGCCGCTGAGGTCCTCGAACTGCCCGGGCGCAACGGTGTGTGCATGCATGGTCACGCCCGACAGCTCGTTGCCGGCGATGTAGTTGCCCTCGACGAGGTTGTCGTACGAGCCCGTTCCTGGACCGGCATTGGCGAACAGCACGCCGGCACCCTCACCAAGCAGACCATTGCCGGTGATGCGGTTGCCGCGGATCACGTTGTCGTACACGCCCGCCACCAAGGGCTGCGGCTTGCCGCTCGCATCCAGCGCGAAGGGGTTGTGCCCGGGCACGGTCACGCCACAGTCGAACAGGTTGCCCGTGAGTGTGTTGTCCTCGATGAGGTTGGCATGCGTCGGGCCGAACTCATCGGTGAGGAGGATGCCGCCCTCGTTGCCGCTGACCCAGTTGTCCCTGACCAGGGCATGGGAGACGCCCATGAGGTGGATCCCCTCCCCGCAGTCACCGGGGATCTGCCCGGACGCCGCGCACTGTGGGTACGGAGAGTTGGGCGACGGGGGAATCCCGCCCGTGTTGTTGCCCGTGACGCGGTTGTCGGTGATGTGCACGTCGGTGATCGAGCCGCCGGCGAACGTCCCGCTGGCGAGGATGCCCTCGCCGATGGCGCCGGTCACGGTGAACCCGTCAACGCTGACGTGCGAGGAGCGCACCGTCACACCGGCGAGGCAGGGGGCGACGCCAGGGCCGGTCGGCCCCAGCTGATCGCATTGAGCGTTCGCGGTCGCGCTCCCGTGGATGGTGGCGTCGCGACCTCTGAGGCTCAGCGGCGCGGACACGACCACGTCCTCCATGTACGTCCCCTTGCACACCACGACGGTGGCCCAGGCTGGGGCGGCGTCGACCGCCGCCTGGATGGTGGAGGAGGTCGCGGTTCCGCACGACGTTCCCGCATTGGACGGATTGCCTGCGGGCGAAACGAAGATCGTTCCCTTGGCTGCCCCGGCGGACGCCACCACGAAGCCCTGTGCGACCCCGGCGCCCACGACGAGCCCGGCAGCAACCAACATACGGACGGTTTTCGGTAGCTTCACTTCGATCCTCCCCTCAGCGCAGTCTGAGATGTCCCACCCATCGACCAGTGACACCGGTTGGCCATGAACTGCCGCGTCCGGACTGGCGGGGTGACTGTAGCCGCGCGACCAGGGGGTCTGCCACCGCCACTCGGTCCGTTGGCGGACCGACTCGGTGATCGGGACCACGCAGGATGGTGGTGGGCTCCCCTCGCAGGATGGTGGTGGGCTTCCCTCGCACTGCGAAGCGCGCGATGTTTGTGTCTTGGGCGAACGTCGACAAACGCTAGGCCCAGGAGGACAGCACGTGGAACAGAAGTACATCGGTGGCCGCGAGCTCTACGCGACCAGGCGTCGCGCGGCCGCGCGCGTCTCTGACACGGCCGTCAGGGGCGACGCGCCTGTCATCCGCACCTGGTGGCGGATCCTGCCCCGCCTCGCGCGACGCTGAACTCGGCGCGAATTCGCCGCTGAGGGATCGCGGCGGGGCAAAGCGTCGGTTCCGGGGGGTCACGGGTAGTCCGGCCACCGCTGAGTGGCCCATGTTGAACGGCGCATGACAGTTGGTCGGGGGAGCTGCCCTCGGACTCGCCTGCGCCGTGAAGCAGACCGCGTGGTTCGTGGCCCCTGCGTTCGTCCTCCTGGCCCTCCGCCGCGGGGCCGGCCTGGCCGGTCGCGGCGTCATCTCGTGCGCAGCGCAGCGCGTCGCGCCCTTCCCTGCTCGCTCAACAGGCTCCGTGAGAGGATTGCGCCGCGATGAGCTTCGTGAGCCGCGGCTTCAGGGGACGGCCACACGCCCGGGCTGAGGGCGACCGTCTGCCGCCTGGGCAGTACCTGGTGCGTGACTTTCCGGTGCTGTCGGTCGGACCCACACCCCGCCCCCGGTTGGCCGATTGGACGTTCTCGATCAACGGGGAGGTCGACGACGTCAGGCGTTGGACATGGGAGGAATTGCGCGCGCTGCCGAGCGAGACGATCACGCGCGACATCCACTGCGTCACCAAGTGGTCCAAGTTCGACACGGTGTGGGAGGGTGTCTCGGTCGACACCCTGCTCGAGGGACTGGACAGCGCGGCCGATCACGTCATGGCCTTCTGCGACGGTGGCTACACAACCAACATCCCCCTCGAGGACATCACCGGCGGCAAGGCGTGGGTGGCGTTCAGCTACGACGGACAGGCACTCGAGGCCGAGCACGGTGGTCCGGCGCGACTGCTCGTGCCACACCTGTACTTCTGGAAGAGCGCCAAGTGGGTGCGCGGGCTGACCCTGATGAACGACGACTCCCCGGGGTTCTGGGAGGTGAACGGCTACCACATGTACGGGGACCCATGGCTGGAGCAGCGATACAGCGGCGACTGAACTGGCGCTTCGGCGACGTCACCGAGGTCATCGATGAAACGCCTCGGGTCCGCAGCATCATCCTCGCTGTGCCGGGGTGGCCGGGCCATCTCGCCGGGCAGCACGTCGATGTCCGTCTCACCGCCGGCGACGGCTATCGGACGGAGCGCAGCTACTCGATCGCGTCGGCACCCGACGCCGGCGAAGCGGTGGCGCTGACGGTGGAACGCCTCGTTGATGGTGAGGTCTCCGAGTACCTCACCGGCGAGCTGCGCGCCGGCGACAGGCTGGAGTTCCGCGGCCCGATCGGTGGCTATTTCGTGTGGGACGTCAGCGCCGGTGGCCCGTTGCTTCTTGTCGCCGGTGGCTCCGGGGTGTGCCCGCTGATGGCCATGCTCCGGCACCGTGCCGCCCGGTCCAGTTCGGTCCCCACCCGTCTCGTCTACTCATCGCGGACGCTGGAGGACGTCATCTACCGCGAGGAGCTGGATCGCCTCGCCGCCGGCGGTGACGGCCTCGAGGTGGTGCACACGCTGACGCGCACGCAGCCGCCCGTCTGGCACGGCTACAGCCGGCGCGTCGACCGCGAGATGCTCGCGGAGGTGGCGTGGCCGCCGGAGCAGCAACCGCTCGCGTTCGTCTGCGGCCCCACAGCCTTCGTCGAAACGGTCGCTGACGCGCTCGTCGCCCTCGGTCACCGGCCGCAGAGGATCAGGACTGAGAGGTTCGGCCCGACAGGTACGTGACCGCGATCAGCGGTTGACGCGCTCCAGGTACATGGCCGCGGCGCGCTCGCCGGAGACGCTCGCTGGGGAAACGATCTCCTCGATCCGGCGGCGATCCTCCGCGGTCAACACGACGTCGGCGGCCGCCGCGTTGGCCTCCAGGTTGGCGCGCCTCCGCGTGCCCGGAATGGGCACCACATCCTCCTCGAGCAGGAGCCAGGCGAGGGCGAGCTGCGCAACCGTTGCGCCCCGCGCGGTGGCGACCTCTCCGAGCCGCTCGACGAGGCGCGCGTTGCTGTCGAGGTTGTCGCCCTGGAAACGGGGAACGGAGCTGCGCCAATCCTCCTCGGGGAGGTCCCCACTGCGCTTGTAGCGCCCGGTCAGGAGGCCGCGACCGAGGGGGCTGTAGGCGACGAAGCCGATGCCGAGCTCGCGGGTCGTGGGTAGGATCTCCGCCTCGGGCTCACGGCTGAAGAGGGAGTACTCGGTCTGCAGCGCCGTGATCGGGTGGGTGGCGTGACCGCGGCGGATCGTCTCGGCAGACGCCTCGGAGAGACCGAGGTAGCGCACCTTGCCGGCGGTCACCAGTTGCGCCATCGCACCCACCGTCTCCTCGATCGGGGTGGTGGGGTCGACACGGTGCAGGTAGTAGAGGTCGACATGGTCGGTGCCCAACCGGCGCAGGCTCTCCTCCAGCGCTGGTGCCACCGTGTCCGGGCGACCCAATCCAGAGCCACCGCCGCCGCCGAACTTGGTGGCCAGCACCACGTCGTCGCGGCGGCCGGCGATCGCCTTGCCGACCACCTGCTCGCTGTGCCCGGCCCCGTAGATGTTGGCAGTGTCGATGAACGTCACCCCCAGTTCCAACGCTCGCTCGAGGGTGTCTGCTGATTCCGCGTCGTCAGAGCCGCCGTAGACGCCGGCGAAGCTCATGGCGCCGAGGCCGACGGCTGAGACCATGGGGCCGTTCCTGCCGAGTCGTCGCTGCTGCATGTGCTGAACCTCCATGGCTGTGGCCGCCGCCGATACGCTTCGCTATCACCTTAGTGCGGCTGGCCGGCCGGCCGGATCGTGGCCGGCGGCGGCGGCGACGTCTGCCTCGGGGTCAGCCCGAAGACAGCGAGTGGGCAGGGTCGACCCGCTCCACGAGCGCAGCGAGTTGCGTGATTGCGCCGCTCAGGAGCCGGCGATCGGAATCACGTGTGAGGCGCAGAAACGCCTCCGACGGGCGCACCCACGCGATGGCATCGACCTCGTGGGTGGGCGTGAACGCCCCGGCCACGCTGCACATCGCCCAGTAGCGCACCAGCATGGGGTGACCGCGGCTGTCCACGTCCTCGCTGACGCCGACGATGGCTTCACACACACACCGCCACCCGGTCTGCTGACGCACCTCGCGCAGCGCCGTGGCCATCAGCGCTTCGCTGCGTCTCCGGGTGCCGGTGGGAAAGCCTAGGCCGACTGGGTTCGGCGCATGGTAAAGACAGGGCTATGGATGGGTCAACGACCCGGAGCCGGCCATGGCATCGGCGGGTACATGCTGCGTATGCTCGCGTCGAAGAACTCGCGCAGAGAGGAACCACGTGAACATGCGTCGCTCCGTGCCCCTGGTAGTTGTGGTCTGGGTTGTCGTGGGTTGCATCGTGGCGGGCAGCCATCACTTTTTCGACAACCTTCATTCGCTCGGACCCATCCTCACCGCGATCCTGGCTGTGCTGCTCTGGCCGCTGATCCTTCTCGGGGTCAAGATCAGCATCTCCTGAGCCGGGGCACCTCACGCCGACCAGCGTCGCGGCTCACACCACAACGTGCGCGCCCGTGGGTCGTGGATGACACGCACGCAGCGTTGCCTGCCGTTATCGTCGCGCGTGATGGCCGCCGAGGTGGAGCTGATCGAGGCATCGGGACGGGAGGTACCCATCACGAGCCCTGGCAAGGTGTTCTTCTCGGAACGCGGCGAGACCAAGCTGGACCTCGTCCACTACTACCAGTCGGTCGAGGAACCTCTCCTCCGGGCCATGGGTGGCCGTCCGGTGCTCCTCCAGCGTTTCCCCAATGGAGCGGAGGGACCGTCGTTCTTCCAGAAGCGAGTGCCCGAGTCTCGACCCGAGTGGCTCGAGACAACCATCGTGAGCACCCCCAACGGCACAACCTCGCAGGCCCTGGTCGCGGCCGACCTCGCTCACGTGCTGTGGGCAGTGAACCTCGGCTGCCTCGGCTTCCACGTGTGGCCGTCCAAGGCGACCGACCCGGATCACGCCGACGAGCTCCGCATCGACCTCGACCCCACCCCTGGGGTAGCGTTCGCGATGGTTCAGGAGGCTGCCTGGGAGGTGAAGCGCCTTCTCGATGAGCTCGAGGTCGTCGGTCTCCCCAAGACCACGGGCAACCGCGGCATCCACATCTACGTCCGGTTGCAGCCGCTGTGGACGTCGTACGACGTGCGCTCGGCCGCAGTCGCCGTCGCTCGCGAACTGGAGCGGCGCCGGCCCGACCTGATGACGGCCGCGTGGTGGAAGGAGGAGCGGGGCAAGCGGGTGTTCGTCGACTTCAACCAGAACGCCCCACACAAGACGATCTTCGGCGCCTGGTCGGTGCGGGCCCGGCGCGGAGCTCAGGTGTCGACGCCCTTCGCATGGGACGAACTTGATGCGATCCATCCCGACATGCTCACCATCGCCACCGTGCCGCCACGGTTCCGCGCACACGGCGATGCCTGGGCGTCGATGACCAATCACCCGCAGTCGCTGCGGCCGCTCCTGGCGCTGCACGAGCGCGATGACGCGTCGGGCCTGGCCGACGCGCCGTGGCCACCGCAGTACCCCAAGATGCCCGGCGAGCCCTCCCGGGTGGCGCCGAGCAGGGCCCGCAAACCCGACTGACTGACGCCAGGAGCCCGGGACCGGCTTCGGCCCGGAACACGGTGAACGTGGCGACGCGTTCAAGTCTCCCCGAGCGCGTATCCTGCGCCGAAACCTGAGCGCCGAGCTCATGCCGAGACGCCGAGGTGGGCGCACCACTCCATTCCGAGCATGGGAGACTTGATGGTCAGGGGACGTTGGCGGTTGGTCCTGTACAGCGCGCTGATGTTGTTCACCGAGCTGGCGCTGATCCGCTGGCTCGGCTCCAACGTCATCTACCTCGCGTTCTTCTCCAACTTCGTCCTGCTCGGCAGTTTCCTGGGCATCGGCGCCGGGTTCCTGCACTCGCGGTCGCAGCGCGACCTCTCTCGGCTGGCGCCCATTGCGATGGGCGTGCTCATCGTGTTCGTCAACGTCTTTCCCGTCACCGTGGAGCGCTCCGCAGACCAGTTGATCTTCTTCGGTGGTGGCAGCGCCACCTCTGGTGTGCCCTCGTGGATCGCCCTGCCGGTCATCTTCCTGGCCACGGCGCTGGTGATGACCTGCATCGGTGAGGGCGTCGGCCGCTCCTTCAAGCTGTACAGCCCGCTCGACGCGTATCGCCTCGACATCATCGGAAGCCTGGCCGGCATCGTCGCCTTCTCGGCGCTCTCGTTCATCTGGGCCCCACCGCTTGCCTGGGGAGCTGCGGTCGCGGTGCTCTTCCTGCTTCTGCAGGGCAATCGCCGCTGGTTTCTCCAGGGGGCCTGCCTCGCGGCGATGCTGGTCTTCCTCGGCGTTGAGAGCTTCACCCCGCGCTTCAGCTGGTCGCCGTACTACAAGATCACCGAGACCCGCACGTCACCGACCAACCTCACCATCTCCGTGGACGGGATACCGCACCAGGGCACTGCGGACGTCCTCCACGATCCCGCTCAGCTCAACGGCTATCGACAGTGGCCGTACCAGGATGCCGGCAACCTCAACCACTTCGCCAACGTCCTCGTGGTCGGTGCGGGCAATGGCAACGACGTTGCGGTTGCGCTGGCGCACGGAGCCCAGCACGTCGACGCCGTCGAGATCGATCCCAAGCTCTACCAGATCGGCGTCGACAACCATCCCAACCACCCGTACCAGGATCCGCGGGTCAGCGTGCACATCACAGACGGTCGTGAATTCCTCGAGCACACGACCGAGAGGTTCGACCTCATCATCTTCGCCCTGCCCGACAGCCTGACGCTGGTCTCCGGCCAGTCATCGCTGCGGCTGGAGAGCTACCTCTTCACGACCGAGGCGATGCAGAGCGCCAAGCAGCATCTGCAGCCCGGCGGCTCCTTCTCCATGTACAACACGTACCGCCAAACGTGGCTGGTCGACCGCCTCGCCAGCACGCTGCAGCAGGTCTACGGGACCACGCCGTGCCTGCGCCGCTACGGCGCCACCTCCGTGGTGATGACCGACAGCGCCACGCCGGGAACGCTGACGTGCCAAGGGACGTGGCAGCCCGCCAAAGGCGCCTTCATCCCGGCGGCGACCACCGACGACTACCCCTTCCTGTACCTCGAGACCCCGAGCATCCCGTCGCTGTACATCTGGACGCTCCTGCTCATCGCCGCTGCCGCGGTGGTGTTCGTCCGCATCGCGGGCGGGCGTCTCCGGCCGATGGCGAAGTTCACCGATCTTTTCTTCATGGGCTCAGCCTTCCTGCTCCTCGAGACCAAGAGCGTCGTGCAGTTCGCGCTGCTGTTCGGCACCACGTGGTTCGTCAACGCGCTGGTGTTCATTGGCGTGCTGGTGGCGGTGCTGGTCGCCATCGAGATCTCGCGGCGATGGACGTTCCGCCGTCCGCGGCTGCTCTACGTTCTCCTCCTTCTCTGCCTTGCGGTCGCCTGGCTGGTGCCGCTCGAGAGCCTGCTGGCACTGGACTTCCTGCCCCGATTCGTCTGCGCCGTGCTGCTGGCCTTCACACCGATCCTCATCGCCAACCTCATCTTCGCGCAGCGTTTCAAGGCAGTCTCGGAATCCGTCACCGCGTTCGGCGCCAACCTGCTCGGCGCGATGCTCGGCGGCATCCTCGAGTACGCCTCGCTGCTCACCGGTTACCGGGCCCTGCTGGTCATCGTGGCGGTGCTCTACGCGATCTCGCTGGTGACCAGCCCAGGGCTGTTGCGCCGCGCCGCGTGAGCCGCTCAGCCGATCAGCTGGACGGCGGCGCGGGCCGCAGCACTCATCTCCGGGTTGAGTTGGTAGAACGCCCAGACGCCCTGCTTCGTGGATGTCACGATGCCGGCCTCGCGCAGCCTGGCGAGGTGGTGACTGACCGTGGGCTGGCCCAGTTCGAATGCGGCGGTGAAGTCACACACGCAGACGGGCTCCGCGGCGGCGGTCAGGATGTGCACGATCTGAACGCGAGTGGCGTCCCCGAGCGCTCTGTAGACGTGGGAGAGTTCGTCCACCCGCGCGTCGGAAAGCGGCGCCGCAACCGGCTGACAGCACCCTTTGACGCGGTCTGGTACAGAACGCTGGGCGGCGGTCGTTGGGGCGGCCATGCCCGGCATTGTACGCATTGACAGCCGTCGATGGGAGCGGTTACCATCGCATCTATCGACCATTTTCGATACGAGGAGGATCGACAGTGCCCTGCGACTGCCCCGGTGATGACTGCTCCCGCCCCTGCGCCACCGACGGCGATGGCTGACAACTCGAGAACGACGGACGGCGCGCTGACCGAGTTCAGCGACGGCGACAGGCTCCGCGAAACCGTCCGCACCCGCTACGCCTCTGCCGCACGGGCCGTGCAGCGCGAACACCCATCGAGCGCCGAAGCGTCGCTTTCTGACTGCGACACGGGCGGCTGTTGCGGCGCGTCACCGGGAGCGGCCGGCTGCTGTGGCGGTGGCCAGAAGGGAGTGATCTCCCGTGACCTCTACTCCGCGGACGAGGTCGCCGGGCTGCCCTCGACCGCCGTTCTCGCGTCGCTGGGCTGTGGCAATCCGACCGCCCTCGCTGAGCTCCATCCCGGCGAGATCGTGCTCGACCTCGGCTCCGGCGGTGGCATCGACGTCCTCCTCTCCGCACGCCGCGTGGGCCCCACCGGTCTTGCGTACGGCCTGGACATGACCGACGAGATGCTCGCCCTCGCCGAGCGCCATGCCGCCGAACAGGGAGCCGGCAACGTGAGATTCCTCAGGGGAACCATCGAGGCGATCCCGCTCCCCGATGACACAGTCGACGTGCTCATCTCCAACTGCGTCGTCAATCTGAGCGCCGACAAGGCTCAGGTCCTGCGTGAGGCGTACCGGGTTCTCAAGCCGGGCGGCCGGTTCGCCGTGTCCGACGTCGTGGTCCAGGGCCATCTTCCTGATGAGGTGCGGCGAAACACCGAACTGTGGGTCGGCTGCGTCGCGGGCGCGCTCGAGGAGAGCACCTATCGCACCCTGCTCGCCTCCGCGGGCTTCGACGGCATCGGCGTGGAGGTGACCCGCGACTACAGCGCCGAGCAGGTCGGGGCCGGTGGGTCAGCCACGGAGGCCGACGCCCTGGCGTCGGTCCGCGACGGCGGGGGTCGCGTTGTCAGCGCGTTCATTCGCGCCACCAAGCCGGCGCTTGGGTGAGCAGAGTGCGCGCGTGCCGATCGCTTGTCGTCAGCGAGATGCTGCCGTCGTCGTCAACTGTACGGTTGGATCATGTCGAGCGTGCCTGAGGTTCTCTTCGTCTGCATCCACAACGCGGGGCGGTCGCAGATGGCCGCCGGGCTCCTTGCTGAACACGCCGGCGGCGCTGTTCGGGTGCGCTCCGCAGGCTCAGAGCCGGCTGATCACCTGAACCCCGCCGTCGTCGCGGCGATGCAGGAGGTTGGCATCGACATTTCCAAGGAGTTCCCCAAGCCGCTCAACGACGATGCCGTGCAGCAGGCAGACGTGGTCATCACCATGGGCTGCGGCGACGCCTGCCCGTTCTACCCGGGCAAGCGGTACCTGGACTGGGACCTCGAGGATCCCGCCGGCAAGCCGATCGAGGTTGTTCGCCGGATCCGCGACGAGATCGACCGACGCGTGCACGCCCTCATCTCCGAGTTGCTCCCTCCAGACGAACCGTAGGCCTCAGGCTCGCTCTCCCTCCGCCAGCGCCCTGGACATGGCGTCGACAAGCTCGCGGGCGGACTCGAGTGAAAGTTCCAACGCGATGTGTCGTGGCCGGGCGTCGCCCTCCATGAACAGGTCGACGTTGAGCGTGTGGTCGAGCGCCGTCGCGTAGGGATGATCGAGGTACACGCTGGCCCTGACCACGGGCTCCCACC
>Ga0075522_10001118_pt1 | contig 20323 bp, 18 predicted proteins | sample NGEPerA_FD_74796 | JGI IMG/M metagenome (GOLD analysis project Ga0075522, IMG submission 74796) | Arctic peat soil microbial communities from the Barrow Environmental Observatory site, Barrow, Alaska, USA - NGEE PermafrostL2-A | ecosystem: Environmental > Terrestrial > Soil > Wetlands > Peat ...
CCTCTAAGACCGCTGGCGAGTATGGCGATACCCGTCCGCATCAGCAGGACTGGCAGAATGAGCTAGCGGGACTTCGAGCCGAAACGGAAGATTGCCGTCACTGCAAAGCAGCCAAGACTCGCACTGGCAACCCCAACGCCATCTGCGGTCCGCACCGTAACAACATCAATGTCCGTTACCGTACCCATCCGGCGAGCGAAACCTACTGGGCCTCGTAAATGACAACCACTACCTCCATCGTCGTCAACGGTTCACTTGTGCCGGTGAACAATCAGCTTGCCTTCACCACGACCCTACTAGTAGGCGATGCTGTATTCACATCTGGCGTCTTCGCCAACGACAACATCGGCAGCATCGCTGTGCGGATCGAATCCGATCACAGCGGATCACTAGCCTTCGAAGCGTCCGATGATGGTACCACCTGGGACACCGTAAGCACGACTGCTGTAACCGGTGGCGCCGTGTCAGAGGTCACGCTAGCTCCCTACGGAGGAATCATGCGTTTCGTCTATACCAACAGTTCTACTGCCCAAGGTGCATTCCGATTTAGTGCCTACAGCACAGCGGTGCGTGCTGATGTCTAATCGTCAGAAGCGAGGTGTCGGAGATCTGTGCATTCATGACCACTTGCTCGTGGGCGAGAATATCTATCTGACCGCTGAAGGTGCCGTCCGATGCGTAGCTTGTAAGTCTGATCGAGCACGTAGGTGGAACACCAAGAACCGAGATCTCCTGATCGCACAACGTAGCACTCCTGAGATGAAGGCCAAGAGAGCGGTGTGGATGGCGGGGTACTATCAAGATCACAAGGACGCATGTACCCGATACAAGGATGAATATGTTGCCCGAGATCCTGAACGATCTCGTCTTATCCGTGTCAAGAGTGCGCATACCCGTCGAGCCAACGATCGCAATGCCTGTGGTGCTTACACCCTTGAGCAGTGGCTTGCTCGAAGTGCCTACTTCGGCGGTCGATGCTGGTTGCAGCTAGAAGGCTGCACGGGTATCGGAGATACCATCGACCATGTGATCCCCCTCTCGAAGGGCGGCACCAACTGGCCCGCTAACCTTCGTCCGGCCTGCTCGAACTGCAACACTCGCAAGGGCGCCAAGACGCTAGATGCACTGAAGGTAGCATAATGAATCTCTGGACAACTGCATCGGAAGCGACCGTAGAGGTCAACCACCGCAAGCTCTTCGCCTCCCTTCGAGTCGAGGCCGTCGAGTATTGGCCCTTCCTCGCAGAGGCCGACAACACGAGTGACTTCAACAACCGTCTCGCCCTCATCTCCTCCGAGCTAGACCGCATCGTGCGTAGCCGCACTAGCGATGGCGCCACCTACCTGACGGCCCGAGCCGAGCTAGAGGCTTCCTTCGTCAAGGACTTCGAGACCATCACGGCTGCTCGCAAGACGGCTGGTGATCCGGGCTGGATTTCGCATGACCCTGACTGGTGGGAGAACAAGAACAAGGGTGGGTATGGGATGCCCAACTCCCACCCGTTCTGGTCAGAGGTGAAGTTCGAGGACATCGGCCAGTGGCGTGTCTTCGAGAAGGACGGTACGTGGTACGCCATGAACCGCAAGCAGAACGCTTGGCTTGATCCTAAGTCGAGGTCGTTCGCTGGTGGTGGACGCCAGGCCATCGTTGACTACGTGAACCAGTTCAATGAGAAGCCCGTCGACATTTGGGCCAGCAAGACAGCTGCCGAGAAGTGCACCGTCTGTGGCAAGCCCGCCACCAAGTACGTCGGTGGACAGGAGGGCTACTCCGCCTCCGGTCACCACGTGTGCGACACCCATGCCGACCACTTCAACAAGAGCAGCGCCAAGACCGCCCGCACTCCGAAGTCTGATGAGTGCCCCGAGGGATGCCCGGTTGTCTTTGGGAACCAGAGTGACCGCAACTACCACATGGACTGGCACAAGGCCGAAGAGAAGCGAGACTCTTGGTATCAGGGTCACCCGGAGGATCGCAAGGGTGATGACCACTACGAGAAGTTGAAGCACGCTTCGAAGACCGCCGTATGGGAAGATGAATGCTACGGATGTGGACACCGAGGCACCGACTGGAAGGGCGGTGGATACAGCATCCAGTGCCCGAAGTGCGGCAGCTACGAAGTGCATGGAACTGACAAGAGCCGCAAGGAATCAGCACATACCGCAACCTTGGTCCCCGGCAAGGATCTCAACTCCAAGCAGCGTAACAACGTCCTGAACGCTTTCCCGTACCGCTGGACACATGAGAACCGCAGTCGTACCCAAGCGTGGGGATCATGCCCGAAGTGTGACATCAGCAAGCCCTACGAGAACAGCAAGTCCTCTGAAGGTCATTCTCACCCGACGATCCCGTTGCAGCATGACGATCAGTGGCTCAAAGAGCACGCCTTCCACATGAACAAGAGGGACGAACTGAGCGGTAACCACCGTGGTGCCGAGCCTCACTATGCCCGCACCGCTTCCGAAGATTTGACCAATGATGACCTTCGTGAGTTGGCTGCACAGGGTAACGAGCTTGCCGCCGCCATGCTCAAGGTCCGTGAGGACTCCGGTCGAGGCGGCTCCCGCCACACCGCTGACGGTGCGTGCTCCTACTGCGCCGATAACGTGAAGGATGGAGACAAGTGCCCGAAGTGTGGCTTCACCAAGACCGCCGCCTACAACCCGTTCAGCGACCCGCAGTCATCGTACAACAACCCGGACAAGGGTCCGCACGATGGTGTCCCGCATGACCTCTTCCCTGATGGTGGCGTCCCGTTGCGTGGCGACCTCACCGCCGAGCAGTCGGCATGGCTAGAGGACCGAGACAGCAAGCGTTCGCTCATGCTCTCTTCGAAGACTGCTGGTCCGCACGGTGACTCCCGAGACATCATCGGCTACACCTATGACGCCGACGTGCACTGCCCCGGATGCGCCCTCGCACGCTTTGGCCAGGAGCCTGGTCGACACTGGGTTCGTGAGGACGCAGAAGACTCCGAGGGCAACCCCGTGCATCCAATCGCTCCATGGGACGAGACTTCCGAAGAGGGTGAGCACTGCGCTGATTGCGGTGAACAGATTAGAGAGGGAGTCGATGGCACTCTAGGCAAACTCAAGCCTAAGGATCTCGATGACAACTGGATCAATGCTGTTTGTCAGATCGGTGCCGATTGTCAAAAGCAGCACGATAAGAACCACCGCCACAAGCACAACTCGAAGGTCTACTGCCCCTGTGGAACATGCGGTAAGCCCTGCGAAGTAGTAGGTAAGATCGCATCTCGATACATGTGCGACGAATGCCGAGGACAATAACAGATGAGACACATAGCTACAGATTTCTCAGGTAATGGAGCGGGCAACCCCTTCAGTTCCCCTGCTGACTCCGCTACGGCGACTCCGACAGGTGGAGCAACACCTCAAGGTCAGACCGACACGAGTGCAGCGACGGCTAAGCCTGATGAACAGATGCTCAACTCTTCTGTCCCCTCAGGAGGTAACGTGACCCCCGCTAACCCCACACAGGCCTCCTACGATGTGGGGTGTCTAGACTGCGGCGACAACTTCGCTTTCGCCAGGGTCGCCTCGAACATGCGCTGCTTCTGCGGCTCCAACAACCTCGTCTACGAAGCTGCTGACGAAACACCTCTCAGTGCTGACGGATACATCGCCATTCACTACCCCAAGGGTCTCATCGGCTTGGTCGGTCCCGAAGGCGAGGGCTACCACTACTCTCTTGCTCGTGGTGACGATCTCTACACCGCAGGATGGGCACCCGCCGAGGATGATGCCAAGAATATCGTGGAGACACTCGCTCCCTCCTACGCCAGAGCGAGGACCGCTGCCAACTATGGTGGGTGGGAAGATGCTGGACCCGGTAAGCAGAAGGATCATGTATGGATGGGTAATCAGCCATCTCCATCTGATCCCGGCAAGGACTGGATTGTCCACCACAAGGATGGCACAACCATCCTCACAGATTCCTTCGCTACTGAAGATGAGGCATTCTCCTTTGCTGAGACCAAGTTTGTTACTGCCAGCCTCGGTACCTGGGTAGCCGCTGACTTCCCGCCGAAGAAGGACGACAAGGACAAGAAGAAGGACGACGAAGACAAGGGTGGCAACGAGACGCACCCGCCTGCCGGTGACTCTGGCGGCGAGGAAGCCCCTGCACCTGCCGCTGGAACCCCACCAGAAGTTCCACAGGAGGGTACACAGCCCCCCGGAGCAGTTCCGGTAGACCCTAACGCTCCCCCGGCCCCAGGAGCCGTACCAGGTGAAGTCGTAGATCCCCTCCTTCAGGTCATGGATACGGCACAGCAGCAGGTTGATGCTGCCGTCGATCAGGCTAACCAGCTTGGTCACGATGCCAAGGAAGTGGCCTACGACGTAGACCAGTTGTTCTCAAACTGGCGCTGCCAGAACTGCCAGATCGAGGGCGAGGCGAACATCTCCGACGACGGCCAGACGAGCCTCGATGGCGACCTCTTCGCCAACCAGCCGTGCGCTGCTCCTTCTGCTCCCGAGGAGAACCAGAACGCCGAGAACCAAGTTCCGCAACAGGCACAGCAGAACCAGCTTCCGCAGGGCGCCCCGGCTACCAACGATCAGATCCCCGTTACACAGCAGGGCATCCCGAGCCAGACCTCCGCCATCCGCTTTGTACCTGAGTGCGAGAAGTGTGGTTGGCGAGGCAAGACGTGGAACGAGAAGGAATGGGCTGACTACGACCACGATCAGCACGCCTTCCTCGAACACAATGACGAGTTCCGGCACACGCTCCCGAAGCCGAAGATTCCCACTGCTTCGAAGACAGCCACCGATGGTGACGGTGATGGCGATGATCCCGATCAGCGCAATGTGCTCGATCAACAGACAGCCCCCGCCAACAACCTGGCGAAGGAAGAGCGACTCACCGCCATGGTCGAGCAGATCCTCGATACCAATCCAGGGATGAATGCCCAAGCGGCCCGGCGAGTGGCCGAGGCGACCGTAGCCAAGTTCCCGTCGCTGGCTTCGTAGTATGAACGATACCCTGAAAGTCACAGCAGAGACCAAGTGGTGCGGAGGGTGTTCGCAAACAAAGCTCTTGACTGATTTTGCCAAGGCTAGCGGCAAACATGATGGGCGTCAGAGCCAATGTCGAGATTGTCTTGCTGAGTGGAAGAAGCAGCATCCAGTTGAACCCGGACGATATCAACGCAACTATCGCAGGGACAACTGGAAGCGGTTGTACGGTATAACTCCTGAACAGTATGACGAGATGGTCGTTGCTCAAGGTGGTGTATGTGCATCTTGTGGTTTCCCTCCGATGGTAGATGAGATGCTTCAGGTAGACCATGACCACACCACACAAGCCGTGAGGGGCTTGCTACACGGCCAGTGTAATCGCATCCTGGGACATGCTCATGATGATATTCGCCTGCTAGAGGCTGCTGCTGACTATATCCGCAAGGTGGCCTCATAATGAGCAATCGAATCCCCGAGGGAGAGCAAGTAGCGTATATCGGGGAGGGTAGCGACCTCAACGTCGATGACAGAGGCCGAGTAGTTCAGGCATCTGGCGATGGTAGCCATGTGCAATGGTCGACAGGACCATCTAAGGGACAGATAACACTAGAAGCCAACAACGATCTTGTGAGTATGCGCACTCGTGGTGGTGATGATACACTTGATGGTCCCCTCGTCACGATCGCAGTACGAGATGTTTACGATCGGGAAGGGACGACAGGTCTTCTGAATGCCTTGAACCGTGACGGCCACTTGGCGTTCTTCGAACCACTGGCTGTCGAGGCAGTAGAGATGATCCGAGACAACATTCGTACAGACGCAAGCTTCCGCCCTATCCTGTCGCAACTCAGCGCTGTAGAAGCGCAAGATCTCATCGCCCTAGCAACCTCGATCCTATTGCGTGACGCCTTCGGAACGAGCTAGAGATGGCCAGGACGTGCGACGGATGTGGACGCAAGATGTCTCCGTGGATTCCTCGCAAGAAGAATGCGTCTGGTGACTTCCTATGCGAAGGATGCAGTAATGGACGAGAGGGTAGACCATTGACTCGCCATGCAGAACTCAACGATGAGTATGCACAGTCAGTCAGTGACATGTCGGATAGTGAGTTCGATGAGTTCATGAGTTCGCTCAAGGGGTATGGAGTTGAGCAGGCCCGCATTGATGCGATGTACGAGACTCGTCGCACGAGTCAGTTGATCCGGGCACAGGCCCACCAAACTCCCGACGCTGATGGCTTCCTCGTCAAGGTCGCTCATGGCAATATGGATGGCGTTACAGTCTTCCACTGCCCCTTCTGTGGTTCTGGCCAGGTCGTCAACTCCGGTACCTCCATCGAGTGCGGCTTCTGCCATAGCGCTTTCACGGTTCTCGTACAGCCGCAGTTCCCGATGATGCCGCAGACGATCGATGGTCAGCCGTACACGCCGGGTGAGCAGCCGGGCAATGCCCCCACTACACCTGCCGCTGCTCCTGGTGAAGACCCGGATGATGAAGGCTCCTTCGGTGGCGACCAGCTATCCGAGAAGCTGCCTGATGATGATGCTACCGCCGACGCTCCCGCTGGTGATGATAGTGGTAACCCATTCGCCAAGAAGGACGACAGTGACAAGCCTCCGGCTCCGAAGTCATCGTCGCTTACAGGTGCATACATCACTGAGGAGGGTGTCGTGCTATCAGAGGACGAGTTCATGGCTCACATAGCTATCAAGTTCAGCCCACGTCGAGATGATACTCTCGCTGAGGTCAAGCAGCTTCACGGCAGGTTCTAGTGCCGGAGCTATGGACCCCAAGCGGCTCTCGACAGGTGCAAGCTGACGCCGATGTCTTCGGTGCTCTAGCAGACGCCACTGGACATCAGGACTATCACGCTCTAGCGAAGACCGCTCTCGCCAAGGGTAAGCAGGGCGCCGTCGACACGTCAGATGTTGTCGCTGAGATGCGTGCCAATCGCCGCATCACCAAGAATGCAATCGGCCAGAGCGGCGGAGCAGGTGCGGGTGGAGTCGGTCAGTTCTCCTTCGCCACTGCCCGCCCCCGTGATCCCCTCTTCTACTGGCGCCAGAACAACCTTCCCTATGACGTAGCGAAGGATGAAGAGCTAGAGAAGATCCGAGCCTTCTGCCGTCTTCTCTACATCACACACCCAGTCATTGCTTCGGCCATCGACATCTTCAGCAAGTACCCCCTCATCGGTATGGAGATGACGGGTAAGGACGATGAACTCAATGACTTCTATAGTGACCTCTTCTTCGATCAGCTTGACTATGAGGAGTTCCTACTCGACGTTGGTAGAGAGTATTGGACCGTAGGTGAGGCATGGCCGCTCGGTACCTTCAACGACACTCTCGGTGTATGGGAGTCGGACGAACTCATCAACCCGGATGACATTGAGGTCATCCGATCTCCGTTCCTCAAGGAGCCTAGATTCAAGATGAAGCTCCCCGAGACGATCCGCAAGATCATCATGGAGCGTGATCCGAAGTGGGAGTATGAAGCTCTCATGCGAGTGTACCCCGAGCTTGCTCACTTCAGCCGGGAAGAGTCGAAGATGGATGTCTCCGGCGTCCTTCTCAAGCAACTCAAGTTCAAGGCCGACAGCTTCCATCCTCGTGGTATCCCCATTCTCATGCGTGGTTTCCGTGCCGTCATTCAGGAAGAGATGCTCAACTCTGCCCAGGACGCTATAGCGGAACGTCTATACACGCCGATGATCGTGGCAAAGCTCGGTGCATCTGCTACCGACCTTGGTACGACGCAGCCGTGGGTGCCGAACCAGGGTGACCTCGAAGCATTCGAGGCTTCCCTCGATGCCGCCCTCGCTGGTGACTTCCGTGTCTTGATCCACCACTTCGCCCTAGACATCTCACAGGTGTTCGGCAAGGAGGCGATGCCGGACTTCAGCCCGGACTTCGACCGCCTCACTGACCGTCAGCTTCAGGTGTTCGGTCTGTCTCGCACGATGCTCAACGGAGCCGGACAGGGTGAGACCTACGCCGCCGACGCCCTCAACCGAGACATCGTGACTCAGTTGCTCTCGACATACCAGCGCAAGATCCAGCGCTTCTGGAAGCAACGAGCCATGGTGGTGGCTGAAGCTCAGGAGCACTATGACTACGAAGAGCGCAACGGTATCAAGTACCCTATCATGGAAGAGATCCTCGAAGTCAACGAGGAGACTGGTGAAGAGCGCATCGTGGAGCGACCGAAGCTCCTCACCCCTGAACTCACCTTCAAGACCATGAGTCTGGCGGACGAGGACAGCAACCAGCAGTTCATGGAAGCCCTCCGTGCCTCTGGTGTGCCGATCTCGATGAAGACCCGAGTCGTGAAGGTTGACATCGACCTCGATGATGAGATCGAGAAGGTCAAGGAGGAGCAGATCGAGCTTGCCGTCGCTGCTCAGGAGACCCGCAAGGAGACCTACCTGGCTCTCACTGCTGCTGGCCTGCCGGTGCCCGACGAACTCAAGGCAGCCTTTCAACCGATCGCACAGATGCAGGGTCCCGTCGATGCTGCCGGACAGCCAGAGGGGCCGCAGGTACTTCCGTCACTTGGTCTCGATCAGGCTGCTCCAACCGATGCCCTCGCTCCGACCGATGATGACCTCGCCGCCGCCGACGAGGCGGATCAGGAAGCTGAGGAGGACCCCAACTCCTTCGGTGGAGATGCACTGTCGGACAAGATGCCCGGTGACGATGGTGATGATGACGGTGGTAGTTCAACCATCCCCCTCCCGAAGAACCAACATGCCTCTCGCCCACCAGAGAGTGATGAGCAGAGGGGTAAGATGCCAAAGGATTCGAGCCTACAGACTGGACCTCGCCACGTCGGTGCTCGTCAGTTCCGCACCCTAGACCGTACCCGACCACTCAATGAGCAGCTTGCGGTTCCTGTCTGGCCCCACGTAAGTCCAACTAAGGAACGTAATGAGACGCCAAACTAGCTACCGACGCATTGACGCAGAGCTTCCGGTCCTCGGGACTATCGCCACCACCCGTAGCGGTGAGGTGGGCGAAGTCGTGGGACACATTGGTAACGAGGCGGTCATCCAGTTTGCTGGCCACATCCGAGGCAACTACTACCCGGACGAGATCACCTGGCAAGTCGTCGGCGCACAGACCGAAGGCAAGTGGCAGACCGAAGGTGCTGAGCTACACCTAGCCGACCGGGACTACCCCGAGCTTGGCGACATCCTCGGAAAGCCAGCACCTGCCGTTGTGCAGGAAGGTAACGAGTGGGGTCGAGTCGCCTCGAAGACTGCTGATGGGGATGGACCATGTGTAGTCTGTGGGAAGCCCATCGACAAGTCACAGCATCGTTGGACATCAATGCCCCAAGGCAACTACCATGACGAATGCTTCGGTCTCGTGGTGGCTCCTGAGCAGGCTGAGCCACTAAGTTCTACCTTCCCTGAGCTAGATGGGCGGTCTGCCTCCGCCAAGGTCGAGAACTGCCCGAACTGCCATAGCGCCCACATCTTTGTCTCGGGTGGCCAAGCTCGTCCCGGCACCAAGGGTCAGCAGATGTGTGGCAACTGCTTTCACACGTGGGACAAGACAGCCTTGAAGATGGCTACTCCCGCACAAGATGCCAGAGACATCTTGGATGTCTTTCCTGAAAAGGAGACTGAGGCTAATCCCAAGGTAACAGAAGTACATACTGATCCGTATCGTCAGGGCAAGCCCTCGAAGACCGCTTCCCTGAACGACAAGATGGATTTCGACCACGTTGTGCAGGTCTTGCCGGGCGGTCAGGTTGTGGATGCCCATGGAGTGTATGCTCCCGAGCTATACGACGACGAGTTGCAGGGCCAAGGATGGACCCTCATGGATGGCTATTCTGGACAGTCTGGATACTCTGGTCCCATCATGCACGATAGCGAGTTCATCGGTGGTGGACTAGAGCGAGATATCCTAGCTAACCCTGGCTACTATGTGACGTTGGTCAACAATAGTTATGACGAAGAGGAAGGTGAGGGTTGGGGCATCGCCTACAAGAGTGCTTCGAAGACATCTTCCCTCCATATCGCATGGAACATCGAGGATGTCCGCTCTTCTGTCGAGCAAGGCTGGTACGGACAGTCGGGTGTCGACGGTACCAAGATCGATCAGTTCTCGGCCAGCGCACTGACGCAGGTCTACGATGCGCTCACACCTGAGAACCAGGCGAAGCTCAATGCGCTCCCGCTCGAAAAGGCTGTCGATGTCGCCTTCAAGCTCATCAAGAGGCACCAGGGTTCGGTGACGGCTGACACGAGCAACCCAAACAACACGGATGGATTCACCGAGACGATCTATGATCCCTTCGGTGCTTTCACCGCTCAGCCTGGCGAGTGCCCGACCTGCTTCGGTGAGGGAGCCTTCAGCGCCATGAACCCGGACGGTAAGGGATTCGGCCCGGAGCACGACTGCCCCGACTGCGGTGGAACTGGGAAGAGCTAGCTAAGATGCGATATGAGATCTATCTCATCGAAGCTCAGAACTATTGGTATGTAGGATCTGCTATGCACGGTGCCCATGGGCGCTTCGCAAAGCACCTATCTGGCCACGGCAGAGCGCCACTGCTAGCTGCCAAGATCCAAGAACTAGGATCAGATGCTTTCAAGCAGATCATCTTAGAACAGGATCACGGAGACCCCATCGAAGCCGAGCAACGATGGTATGACTGGTATCTCACTAACGATCCTCGCCAGACCTTGAATGGTCGTCGCCCAGGTAGTTGGGATGGTTACGGCGCTGGCAGAACTCCATGGAATAAGGGTCAGCCTCGTTCGCCAGAGACGCTAGCGAAGATGAGTGCTACTAAGAAGGGGCATTCTACTTCGCCAGAGACAAGAAGGAAACTGAGCGAAGCTCGTCAAGGTCAGCAACATACCTCAGAGACAAAAGCTAAGATCAGCACAGCTCACAAGGGCAAGCCGAAGACATCAGAATCACGGTCCAAGATGAGTATTGCTCAGTGCGCTTCACGATGGAGTTGTGATGAGTGTGACATGGTGACTAACGGTGGAGCATTGGCTCTTCACCAGAAGGCATCAAAGCACCAAGGAATCTTGCGATGCGCATAGGTTGGACAATAGCTTCTGGCGATATAGCCAATATGAGCAACGACGAGCAGCAAGACCCGGATCAGGACAAGCTCGATGGGCTGACGGATGTCAACTCCGAGCCGGACTTCGGTGCTGGCGCCACTCAGGCAGCCCGCCACTTCGGTGTCGGTGTCAGTGACTACTTTGACGAGCCAGGGATGCTCGAAGATGTGACCCAAGATGCACCATGGAATCGGGATGGTATCTGGCTGGATTGGAGTCCCCAAAGTTGGAAGACGACGCTGGTAGCGAATGTCGATCCTCGTACACTTCATCCGACACAGAAGCGCCTCTTCAAGAAGTACCTCGATCCCTACATCAAGGACTCTATGGAGGACCCCAACGGCAGGCACTTCAATGACCTCCCTTGGGTGGTCGAGTATAAGGGTATTCGTTGGATTGTCGATGGGCATCATAGACTCGCTTCAGCGATTGCCAAGAATGACTTCTCTGTGAAGGTGCATCTTCGCAACATGGATAATGCGGACCCGGATCGCCCTTGGCACGGAACCTACGCAGCCAACGCCGACGAGCTTGCCACTGAGCCGATGGGTTACGACGACAACGACATGGACGATTTCAACACCGGCACGACAGGCCCCACCGTCACGCAGACGGATATCAATCCCGACAACTCCTACTCTGGCTCGAAAGTCAGACGACTAGCTAGTGGACGTATCGTTGGTGCTAATCAGTACACAACCTATGGTCGAGATCGCCAGGGACCTGCCGGTGCTCCTCGCAATATCGCCAAGGGACGAGGATATACGGATGGTCCCTACTACCACGCCACCGACTTTGCTGCCGAGATCTTGCGTGGTGGATTCCTTACCAAGGGCGCCGAGTCCTGGGAGATCCAAGACGCCGGTAGCATGGAAGAGTTCAAGTCTTTCGGCTCGGTTAATCAGGTATGGCTATCCAAGGACCCGAAAGAAGTCGGTCCTCATGAGTTTGGTCCCGGCTATGGATCTCACGTTCTCGAAGTGTGGGCCAAGCCAGGTAAGGTTGTCAATGGCGGTGGAAAGACTCTAGCCGGTGGGTACTATGTCAACGACCCTGCTAACGTCATCCCGATCTTGCAGGAGCGCACGTCCTCGTGGGATGACGTGCAGTCCAAGGCACAGCGCATCTACAAGGATGGTGGCGTCCGCATCATCTCCGTCACCGGTCCGTACATCGCCGCCCACGTGCTAGGTACCGATGGCACCTACGAGACAACTCTACAGCGAGGTCAGACAGGCAGTATCGACCAGTGGACGTGTTCATGCCCGTGGTTCGCCTACAGCTTCGGTCGCTCGGGCCGCTGGAAGAAGTACGAAGGTCGCATGTGCTCGCACGCTCTCGCTTTGCAGTACCAAGCACAGAGCGAAGGCATGTTCGGTCGAGAGATCAAGGAGCAGCCGACTTCGCCAGGATGGGACTCCGAGATCACGTACTACGAAGCCCCTCCGCCGAAGGATTGGCGTGCCAGCAAGACTGCTGTACTCCCCACCCCCGCAACCAAGGCCTATCTCCGCATCTTTGCCGCCGAGGAGCCACGGGACGATGATGGCAAGTGGACCAAGGGTATGGGTGACTCTGGCTATGGTAAGATCACGCCCGGCGAAGCCCGAGGTGACTCCAAGAAGGTCACCCCTCAGGAGTTCGATGCACTTGCCGAGAGAGGCAAGGCGCACTACGACCGCCTCCTGGCCGACAAGCGTCCCACGACTGCATTCGATGATGAGGACGAGTGGGAGAAGATCCGCTCAGGAGCTTTCGATTCTGCTCAGGAGTCATGGGGTGGCCAGACGATTGACCCGGCGACTGGCAGGGCCATCGAGCGCTCGAAGGGCTTCTCTCTCCAAGTACGTGCCCCCGGCGAGAAGCAGCTAACGGTTCCCGAGGATGCGTCAGAGGAAGAGTTCAACGACATGATGGATCGTGCTCGCAAGGAGTACGCCACGAAGCTCAAGGGCGCCGAAGTCTACCTCGGGGTATTCAGAGACGACGACAACAACCGCATCGACTTCGACCCCGTAACCATCGTGGACTCGGAGGCAGAGGTAGATTCCCTTGGCGCCTACACTCACGCAGTCGGCGGAGCCTACGACTTTGCTACTGGCAATGGTCACTTCCCGCCACACGTTGCATCCCTCTCCTCAGACACCAAGGAAGCCGTGCACGTCTGGTCGACCATCAAGGTCAACAACCAGAAGGCCCTTCCGAACCCGGAGCACGATGGCTTCCGCTATGCCTTCCACCAGATCCTTGGTGACGTAGGCAGCTTCCGTTACAACGCCAGCAACCCGGACTTCCTCAAGGGTGAGAACGAGGCGACTGTCTTCCTTAAGGCCTTCATGGATAACCAGGTACCATCGCACCGTCCGCTATATCGAGCCATGGGTCTGCACCCGGCTGCCTACATGACAATCCTAACGGCAGCCAACTCCGGTAGTATCGACCTCCCCCCGTCTAGCTGGTCAGCGAACAAGAGCTTGACTGAGCAGTTCGGTCTCGACTACATGCACGGCACCATGAAGTACGAGGAGCGCATCATCTTCGTGACTCGCCCCGGCTCAAGCTCATGGGCACTCGGGCGAGCTAGCAACACCGGCTTCGAGAGAGAGCACATCGTGGGTGGACGCTTCCACGTGGTCAGCATCAAGTTCCCGCCCGAGACGGACAACACCACCATCATCACTCTTCAGGAGACTGAGGGCTGGCCGGATGACTTCGGGGCGAAGGGCGACCTCATCGAACATATGGCCTTCGACTCTGCCGTGGTCAGCCCACAAGACGAAGGCAAGACCTCCCGTTACCTCACGATCGATGAAGCACGTGCCGGTGCAATAGACTACTCCATCCCCATGACCGCCGCTGATAAGGTAGATCCCCACAGGGGTATCATGGTCGCAGTCCGACCTCCCGATGTCGTGTGCGATGAGCTTGTCCTCTCAGACCCGGATGCTGAGGCAGTCGAGCAGCTTCACGTGACACTGGCCTATATTGGACCGGAGGAGTCAGAGGGTCTCGACCTCGATCTGCTCCGTCAGGTCGTAGAGGCCCAGTCTCAACTCTCGCCCTACATCCCCGCAACGCTTGCTGGCCATGGTACCTTCGAGAACCCGGATGAGGATGTCTCTGTCGTCCTGGTGGACTCCGAGGAGCTACAGGTCGCACGAGCACTACTTGTCTCTGCCCTCGACCGAGCGGGCATAGAGATCAGTCGTGAGCACGGCTTCACGCCACACATCACACTGACCTATGGCGAGCACGGTGACCTGCCTCATGTCGACAAGCAGCCGTTCTACTTCACCGAGTTCATCATCTCTCCGCCGAGTGGAGAGTGGGAGCATTATGAGCTAGCGACCAACATCTCGCTAGGGGCATCTCTGGTTGTGGCCGATCAGGAGAACCCCATTCCTCCGACACACAATGCCGAACCCTCGTGGGGTAGCACTCCGATCGATCAGGACGACCCTAGTGGCAGTCCGGCAGACAGTGGAGATGACTTCGGATCTGCATTGCCGGGGGCGCAAGCTGTCCTTGATGAGGAGCCAGAAGGCGCTCTCCCGAGCACTGATGGAGATGCCGGATCGGACGGCGCACAGTCAGACCAGGACTATTACCCCACCGATGAGCAGGACAACACGCACCTATACGGAGGTGAGGGAGCAGCCCCGAGCACGATAGCCTGGCTAGACCCTCGAATCTCCAACCAAGAGATGACGAAGGATGTAGATTCAATGGACATAGCTAAAGCGGCCAAAGATTATCTCATGACAAGTGAGGCTGTCAAGACCTTCAGCTTCGCAGAGCAACAGGCAATGATCTCTGAAGGTGAAGCAGAAGGAGTAGTCGCCAGTAACTTGGACCGACTAGACCTTCGCAATACGCATTATGAAGCTCTAGAAGTTCAACTTGCCCGTGCGGAAGCTATTGGGGAACCAGTATACTGGTGGGATGAGTAAAGCCAAGAAGACTCATTGACCTCGGGGTCATCCCTATTCTGGTGATAACCTTTATTTCAACCCTGGCCGGGATAGTCCGGTCTGTCTCGCTTGCAAACGTCAGCGCAAGGCTGATGCCAAGGGGGCGCCTCTTCTTGTCTCCAACAAGCATAAGACGCATTGTGACCAAGGTCATCCTTTAGCGGGGGAGAATCTTTATGTCACTTCGCTTGGCGGCAGACAGTGCAGGACATGTGATAAAGAGAACCACCACCGCCGTCATCAGATACGGTATGCTGAAGATGTAGAATATCGAGATCGGATCGAAGAAAACAACCAGCGTTGGCAACTAGAAAATCCTGAGCGGCTGCGTATCATCAGGAATCTAAATCAGTCTAGGCGTCGAAGCGCACCCGGTCATTGTACTGCCGATCAACTACAGGCCAGGATAGACCTCTTCGGAGGGAAGTGCTGGATGTGTGGTGCTCCCTGGGAACATATTGACCATGTGAAGCCCATCTCCAAGGGCGGGTCGAACTGGCCAGCTAATCTCCGACCGGCCTGCGAACCCTGCAACCTGCGGAAGTCTGACCAGTGGCCCTACGATCCCTGCGAGACTGCCTCCATCTCCGCCTAAGAGGTGTACAACTGTCTTCTTAGGAGTTTGTCCACGTGGGTATAAGAAACTTCAACAACACATCCGTACCACAGACGATCCTCAACTCTGGTGGTATCGGCAATACCTCCGGCGACACCGGCATCACCGTGGGCGACAACTCTTCGTACCCGTCGCTTCCTTTTACCCTCGGACTTGAGCGAGGCACTCCCGAGCAAGAGGTGGTCGAGTGCACGGCCCTATCCGGTACAACTGGATTCATTGTCACCCGAGGCTTCAATAACTCACCCATTGTAGCTCACCCTGCGGGCGCCTCCGTCGAGCTTACCTCGGCGGCTATTGACTTTGCCGAGGCAAACCTGTTCGTCAATCTCATGACGACCAAGGGTGACATCATCACATTCGGTTCGGATGCTGGACGCCATGCTGTCGGTGCAGACGGTACGTTCCTGTCTGCCGATCATACACAGACCGATGGTCTCGCATGGGTTCAGCCTGTGCCCTCCGGTGCCGTCTTCTACACTGCCGCCTCTGCCGCTCCGGCTGGGTATGCTCTCGCCAATGGTCAGTCACTCGCCCGCTCGGGAGCCGCTGCCAACCTGTTCGCACAGATTGGTACGACTTACGGCTCCGTTGATGGCTCACATTTCAATGTTCCAGACTGCGGGACACGTACCATTCGTGGTGCTGGTACTAGCTATGCCCTGGCAGCTACGGGCGGAGCGGACACGGCAGCCGCCCAGTTGCCTTCCCACACCCACACCAATACCGTCCTCATCGGTGGTACTCCGGTTACGACCGAGATTGTTGTCTATGATCCAGGTAGCACTATCCAACTTTCATCGGGTGCTCCCAGTACCCCACTCGGTGTATCCTACACCGTGTCCCCATCTATTGCGGTCACTATTGATGCTGCTGGTAATAGCAACACGATCAACATTGTGAACAAGTACATCGTCCTTACTCCGATCATCAAGCTCTAATGACGACTAGCATCGAAGTTTGGGCAGACAATGCCACCGGCACCCTAGGAGCACCAGGCACACCCGGTGACACTACACTCAGTGTGGCACAAGCGACTGGTGTTTTCCCAACGCTTAGTGCGGGTGAGGTCTTCCACCTTGTGATCGACTTCAATACGGTCAACGCAGAGATGGTAGAAGTCACTGCTACTTCCGGCTCCGCCCTACTCGGATGGATTTTTACCCTCCATGCTCCTGGTCTTGTCAATGACCATAATGGCCCTCCGGGTGCCGCTCAGGTGGCTCTCGTTATTACGAAGGAAGGTCTAGATAATCTGCTTGCCGAGTCCGTCGTGCTCTCTACGTTCACGACCGCAGGCGATATCATCTATGGTACCGGTGTTTCCACTATCACTCGACTTCCCATCGGAACAGATGGGTACGTCTTCACCGTCGTAGGGGGACTCCCCGCATGGGTGGCACCTGGCGCCCCTCCGACTGGCGCTGCGGGAGGAGATCTCGGTGGAACGTATCCTGATCCCACTATTGCATCTATCCAAGGTGTCGTCATCTCGGGTACGCCAACAGCGGGCGATGGCCTCTATGCTACCGGAGCCTCGACCGCCGCATGGAGTCCACTAGATGCGGCGCAGGTCGAGAAGGTCTTCAACGCTGCTGGTGATCTGCTCGTTGGTACCGGGTCGCATACTGGTGAACTTCTTGCATATGGTACGAATGGTGATGTGCTTGTGGGGGCAGGAGGTCTACCATCATGGGGTACTCCTGCTTCCGTAGTTGAATCCGCTTTCACCGCTGCTGGTGATCTCTTCGTTGGTACAGGACCGGGCACCGGAGAGATCCTACCTATTGGTGGCACACCTGGTGATGTTCTCACGATCGGCGGGGTTGATCTTTCTGGTCTCGAATGGGCACCCGGTGGCGGTGGCGGTGCGCTGACGCATGATGCTCAAGTTCTCGGTAGTGACGTTGTAGTTCCCATCTCTTCGACCGGGGCGCTCTTCACAACCGCTTCCTGGGGTGTCGGGTATTGGTTGGTGTCAATCACGGCATTGGTACAGACGACGGCGGGTGCTACAGGACGAGCAGGGGTCGCATTGGTCGCCAACACGGCTACTGCAACCTTCCTGGGAGGAGGAGGACAGGCTGTCCAAACGTCATTGCCCTCTGCGGTCACGGATACACAACTGCTCACCTTCACTTCTCTTGTACAGGTGACGGTAGCGGGTACTATGGACTGTTATGCCAAAAATACTGATACCGGTCAGACGGCAACAGTATTGCAACTCGAAACCGTCACCGGCTACAGTGTCACCGGCTACACGGCGGTCAAGATCGCATGATAGCCGCCATCAACTACGATCACGTCGCTCAGATCCTCGGGTCACTAACCCCATTCCTCGCCCTTCTTATCCTTCCCGCCGCTTGGTTCTTGAACAAGAAGGTCATCAAGCCACTCACCTTCGTACTCGGTCTCAAGCAAGAGGACTCTCCGACTGGCGAACCTATTCCTTCGATCCCCGTGCAACTATCAGAGATGCGCAAGGAACAGTCGGCGCTCAAGACTCAGGTCCGGGTCATCAATGCTCAGGTGCATCCAAACGGCGGGTCCTCAATGAGGGACGTAGTAGATTGCAACAGTAGAGATACTAAGCATGTCACTCTCAAGGTTGCAGATCTCCAACGCACTTTGGATGACCATCTCGCAGAGGAGCAGGGTGAGCGAGAGAAGATCGCTGCACTCACACTCAAGACCGCAGCCGAGGTTGCCACTCTCGCAACCAAGACCGCCTCAGATCTTGCTGCTCTCACCACGAAGACCGCCTCCGAACTATCACGCAGTAGGGAATCATGACAGAAAATAAAGACTACTCAAGTGAGTCTTCAGGACCAGCGACAGACAAAGCGGGTAATCCCGTGGTAGATCCGACCGCCAATGTCCTCGCATTGGTCGCAGCCGAAGCACGCCGACAGGATGACTTGCGCAAAGCGCAAGAGCAGCTTCGAGACGAGCAGATCAATCACGTAGAGGCTATCATAGCCCTACGTGCCTCGTTCGATAATGAGCTACGTGTCTCGGAAGCGAATCGCATTGACGCCATCAGGGCAGTCGACACCGGGGCTGTCTCCCGAGCCGCCGAAGTCGCAGCCGCTCAGGCTACCACTCTGGCTACTCAAGTGGCTGTCTCTGCTGAAACTCTGCGAGGCCAAGTGTCCGCAGCCGCTCAAGCTTCTAATGTGGCTCTCGCCGCTGCTCTTGAGCCGGTGCAGAGAGACATTCAGGACTTGCGCAAGGTGCAGTATGAGCAAGCGGGAGCCAAGCAAGGTTCATCAGATATAAGGACTTCCAACATCGATCAGAGGTCGCTGATCTTCGCTATCCTTGGTGTGCTTGCTACCGCAGCCATTATCATCAGCCCGCACATTCACTAATGCAAGTCTTCGTAGGTCATCGAGGAGAAGTGACAGAGATCCCGTCGACTTCTAGTAGTCGGTGAAGGCGATTCTGAGGTTCTTGGTGAACTGATCGAAGCGTACGACCTCATCGAACCCCTCTTTGACGGTCGGCTCCTCACGCTTCTTCACCATGCGGTCGATCACGAACTCCGGCACCTTGTCCTGACGAATCTCGTTGCGTAGCTTCACTACCTCGATGGGCACATCCCCAACCAGGGCCACCACGTAGTAGTCGTTCTGATCCGCCATGACCAGAAGATTCTGTCGCTCCCTTACCGTCAGGTTGGTGGCATCGTAGGCCGAAGGAAGTCCCTCCACCAGCCGCACCCGGAGCATGTGCCGGGCAGCCTCGTGCACGATCCACGGGTTGCCTTGCGTGGACACATCACCGAACATCGTCCGACGCACATCATCAGCCCCATGGCAGAAGCCAGTATGAGGCAACACCTGACTGAGGAGGGTCGACTTGCCCGAACCAGGCAGCCCCACCGGGACGATCAGAGTCTTCTTCGGAAACTTCAGCCGCAGGGTATCCATGGGCACAACCGTACCAGAAACGGTACCTTCCGGCAAGCTTGACAGGGGCACACCCCTAGCTTAGAATGGAGCCATGACCACAAACCTGTTGGAGAAGTTCAACTCACTGAAGGAGCCTGCCGCTCCGGTTCCTGCCGTGCGTGGAGGCAACGTCAAGCCCAATCGCTACGGTGGCAAGTGCGAGAAGTGTACCCGCTGGGTCGATCCCGGTGCCGGTTCTTTCCGCAAGGGCGACGAGGGCTGGATTGTCTTTCATGTCGAGTGCCACCGGCTTCCTTCTGTGGCTCCCCAGGCCGTCGAAGAGGTTGCTGGCCTCAAGCACGGGACCTACACCGTGAACGGCGACGAGGGACATGCCACATTCCGTATTAGCCATCAGGCCGATGACGCCAACTTTGCCCCCGGCAAGGACATCATCGGCGTCATGCTCGGCTCGGACAACGAGCGCTACACGAGCATCGGCTTCGTGACCGAGGGTCGGGTGCGCCTCTTCCGCAAGAACGTCGGCGTCAACCACTGGTGGGATGCCTACCTGGGCGAGTTGACCGCCGACCCGGAGGCTTCCCTCGTAGCCCTCAACTGCCGTCGCTGCAACCGGCTGCTCACTGAGCCGGAATCGATTGCGGCTGGTATTGGTCCGGTGTGTGCTGGGCGTGAGTAAGACCTGCAACAAGTGTAAGCTCCCCCTGCCAGAATCGGCGTTCAGTCCCGGTTCTGGCAGGAAG
>Ga0075522_10001119_pt1 | contig 20310 bp, 9 predicted proteins | sample NGEPerA_FD_74796 | JGI IMG/M metagenome (GOLD analysis project Ga0075522, IMG submission 74796) | Arctic peat soil microbial communities from the Barrow Environmental Observatory site, Barrow, Alaska, USA - NGEE PermafrostL2-A | ecosystem: Environmental > Terrestrial > Soil > Wetlands > Peat ...
GAATGGACCGCGCACCGCGCCCAGTGGGTGGGATTCCCCAGCCATGCCGGCCTGTGGGAGAAATCCCTGGGTCCCGCCCAGGCCGAGGTGGCGGCGCTGGCGCGGACTTTGGCCGGACCCGGCGGCGAGAGCGTGCGGCTCGTGGTCCGCGACGAAATGGCGGGACGCGCGGCGGAGGCCCTGCTGGACGGCGTCGAGGGGATCGAGATCACGCCCGCGGTGTTTGGCGACATCTGGCTGCGCGACACCGGGCCGATCTTCACCTCGGCGAGGAGGGCTGCGGCCTTCCGGTTCAACGGCTGGGGCGAAAAATACCGCCTGGAGGGCGACGAAGGGGTGGCCGAAACTCTGGCGAGAGACGACGGCGCGGCCCTCGTGCGTCATGATTTCGTGCTCGAGGGCGGCGCCCTGGATCACGACGGCGCCGGGACGGTGCTGACGACCCGCCAATGCCTGCTCAACCCCAACCGCAACCGGGGTTGGACGTCGGCCATAGCCGAGACCGCGCTCGCCGGATCCCTCGGCGCGCGCAAGACGATCTGGCTCGGCGATGGCCTGATGAACGATCACACCGACGGCCACGTGGACAATCTCGCTCGCTTCGTCGCCCCCGCCACCGTCGCCTGCCCGATGGCCTACGGGATCGACGACCCCAACGCGGCCGTCTACGACGCGGCGGCGCGGACCCTGGCGGCCTCGGCCGACGCGGATGGGCGGCGGCTGAAGGTCGTGCGGTTCCCCTCGCCCGGCCGCACCGTCGATTCCAACCAGCGGTCATTGGCCGCCTCGCACATGAACTTCCTGATCGCCAACCGCGCGGTGGTGGTGCCGATCTATGACGAGCGCGCCGGCGCCCTGGCGGTGGAAGCGCTCGAGATCCTGTTTCCGGATCGGTCGGTGATCGGCCTGCCGTCACGCGCGCTGATCACCGGCGGCGGCTCGTTCCACTGCATCAGCCAGCAGGCGCCGGCGTGAGCGTCCGGACCCTGACACTCGCCGCCGTTCAGGCCGCCTATGGCGAGGACCTGGCGGCGAACATCGCCAAGACCGCCGATCTGATGCGCGAGGCGGCGGCGGCCGGCGCCCAGGTGATCCTGGCCCCGGAACTCTTCCAGGGTCCCTATTTCTGCGTCCGGCAGGAAGAGCGCTGGTTCGCCCAGGCCAGACCGTGGCGCGAACACCCCTGCGTGAGCGCCCTGGCGCCCCTGGCCGCCGAGTTGGGCGTGGTCCTGCCGATCTCGATCTTCGAGCGCGAGGGGCCGCACTATTTCAACAGCGTGGTGATGGTCGATGCCGACGGGTCGATCATGGGGGTCTATCGCAAGAGCCATATTCCCGACGGCCCGGGCTATCAGGAGAAGTACTATTTTCGCCCCGGTGACACCGGCTTTCGGGTGTGGCGGACGCGGTTCGGCCGGGTCGGCGTCGGCATCTGCTGGGACCAGTGGTATCCGGAGGCCGCCCGCGCCATGACCCTGATGGGGGCGGAGGCCCTGCTCTATCCCACCGCCATCGGCTCCGAACCGCACGATCCGAACCTGGACACGGCGCTCCCGTGGCGGCGGGCCATGCAGGGCCACGCGGTCAGCAACACCATTCCGGTGGTCGGCGCCAATCGCATCGGGTTCGAGGCGTGGCCGGATTTCCCGGGCGGCGGCCAGGCATTCTATGGATCGAGTTTCATCAGCGACCATCGCGGCGAGCTCGTTGCCGAACTCGGCCAGGCTGAAGGCGTGGCGATCGCGGCCTTCGATCTCGATTTCCTGGCGCGGCACCGGGCGGCGTGGGGCTTCTTCCGCGACCGTCGGCCCGATCTCTACGGCGCCCTGACGGCGCCGCGCCCGACATGATCGAGACCGATCGGCTGATCCTTCGGCGTCGGCGGGACGTGGGGAGATGGCTCTCGGCGACCCCCGCGCCGCCACATCGTCAGATCTCGTCCGCGAATGTCGCGGCGGACCCGATTGGCGCGCGCTTGGCGGCCCGGATGTCCCGGAATGTCCCGACATGTCCCGCCGTGGTCGATTGACGATCCAGGGCCGGCCACACATCCTGCAACCAGAAACTTCTCGAAAAAGGACGGGGCAATGGCTTCCACGATGTCGAACAACAGCCGCCTGCTTCTGGGCGGTGTCGCGGCGATCGCCATCGCCGGGGGCGCCTATTATTTCGGGCGCGTGTATCCGCCGCAGAGCGGCCAGACCGCCGGCACCATCGCGCCCGCCGAGCGCTATCGCGCCAGCCAGATTCAGGCGTCGGACGTGGCGTTGGGCGACAACGCCGTCCCGATGCTGATGCAGACCGACGCCTTCGAGGTGATGATCAAGAACCCCTCGTTCCGCGCCCTGGCCGCCGACCCCGGCTTCCAGGCCCTGGCCCAGAACCCGGCGGCGCTGAGCGCCATGGCCCAGAACCCGGCCGCCTTCTCCGCCCTGGCGCGCGACCCCCACGCCTTCGCCGCGATGTCCGCCCGGGCCGTGGCCAGCCAGGCGGCCAACGCCCAGGCCTTCTCGGCCCTGGCGGCGAATTCGCAGGCCTTCGCGGCCATGGCCGCCCATCCTGAGGCGTTCGCGGCCATGGCCGCCAACGCCAAGGCCTTCGCCGCCTACGCCTCCAACGCCCAGGCCTTCGCCGCCGCCGCCGCCAACCCGGCCGCCAACGCCGCCATGGCCAGCCACGCCGAAGCCTTCAAGGCCCTGGCCCAGGACGCCAAGGCGATGGCCGCGCTGCGGACCGACTCCCAGGCCTTTTCGGCCATGGCCGCCAACGCCGAAGCGTTCCGGGCGCTGGCCACCAACGCCCAGGCCCTGTCGTCCATGGCCCACGCGGCCGACGCCTTCTCGGCGGCGGCCAGGGGCGAAGGCGGTCGCACCGTCGCCAGCGCGCAGGCGGCCCAGAGCATGAGCGCCCAGGCCGCCTCGGCCATGGCCGCCAACGCCCAGGCGATGAGCGCCATGGCCAGCCAGCCACAGGCGTTCTCGGCGATGGCGGCGCACGCCCAGGCGTTCGCGGCCATGGCCGTCCATCCGCAGGCCTTCGCGGCCATGGCCGCCAACGCCCAGGCCTTCGCCGCCTACGCCGCCAACGCTCAGGCCTTCGCGGCGGCGGCCTCCAATCCGGCCGCCAGCGCGGCCATGGCCTCCCACGCCGAAGCCTTCAGGGCGCTCGCCCAGGACGCCAAGGCGATGGCCGCGATCCGCGCCGACCCGCAGGCCTTCGCGGCCATGGCCGCCAACGCCCAGGCCTTCCACGCCTTCGCCAGCGACGCCAAGGCGTTCAACGCGGCGGCCCGCTCGAGCGCCTTTTCGGCCATGGCGGCCAACGCCCAGGCCTTCGCGGCCCTGGCGGCCAATTCCCAGGCCCTGGCTTCGATGGCCCGGTCGGCGGACGCCTTCTCGGCGGCGGCGCGGGAGTCGGGGAAGATGGCGGCGATGAGCCACGCGGCCGAGGGGATGAGCGCCCAGGCGATGGACGCCATGCGGGCCTATCCGCAGGCCTTCGCCGCCATGGCCGCCCAGCCGCAGGCCTTCGCGGCCCTGGCGGCCAATTCGCAGGCCCTGGCCGCCCTGTCGCATGACGCCTCGGCCTTCCAGGCCGCGGCGAGTCAGCCGGCGTTCGCGGCCCTGGCGGCCAATCCAGCCTTCGGCGCCATGCTCGCCGATCGCAGCTTCGCCCAGGCTCTGCGTTCGGAGTAGATGTCCTCACAGTAGGGGCGGACGTGCGTAGGAGGGGCCGGAGGTGATGGTGCGCGGGTGTCTGATCGCCCTGGCGATCCTTTTCGCCGGGGCGGGCCTCGCCCGCGCCCAGCCCGACTCCGCGCCCCCGCCGGGGCCGGCCCAGCAACCGCCGCCGCCGCTGGGCGACGTGCCGCCGGCCGTGCCCTCGCCGACCCAGCCCCTGACCGGGCCGCCGGGCGCGCCGCGCGAACAGACCGTCAAGCCCTACAGCCCGACCGGCGAGATCGAGCTCTCACGCCTGGAGACCCGCGACCTGCGGCTGCTCTATTTCGATCCGGCCGAGACCTATCTGACGCCGTACATCGCCCGCAGCTTCCTCAACTCCATCGCCTTCCAGAAGAAGATGTGGAACTGGAAGCCGTGGGACAAGACCACCGTCCTGCTCAAGGACTTCTCCGACTACGGCAACGCCGCGGCCAGGGCGTCGCCCAACAACGCCATCCTGGTCGATATCGCCCCGCTGTCGCAGACTTTCGAGACCTTCAGCGCCGGCGAGCGGTTCTTCACCCTGATGAACCACGAGCCGGTGCACGTGGCGACCATGGACGTGTGGAACGACACCGACGCGATGTGGCGCCGGCTCTTCCACGGCAAGCCGATGCCGCTGCAGGACCACCCCGAATCGATCCTCTACAACTACCTGGCGACACCCCGGGTCAACGTGCCGCGCTGGTACCTGGAAGGCAGCGCCGTGTTCATGGAGACGTGGATGGCCGGCGGCTTTGGCCGGGCGCAGGGCGGCTACGACGAGATGGTCTTTCGGGCCATGGTCCGCGACGACGCCCGCTTCTTCTCGCCGCTGGGCCTGGAGTCGGAGGGGACGGCGGTCGACTTCCAGGTCGGCGTCAACGACTACCTCTACGGCACGCGGTTCTTCAGTTACCTGGCGCTGACCCGCTCGCCGGAGAAGGTCATCGAGTGGCTGCGCCGCGACCCCGGCAGCGCCGGCTACTACTCCGTTCAGTTCAGACACGTCTTCGGCGATTCCCTGGACGACGTCTGGCGTCAGTGGATCCTCTGGGAGCACGGGTTCCAGAAACAGAATCTGATCTCGGTCGGCAAGTATCCCTTGACGCCGCTCGAGCGCCTGACGCCGAGGGCGCTGGGTTCGGTGTCGCGCGCGTTCATCGATCCGGCCACCGGAGCGATGATCGGCGCCTTCCGCTATCCAGGCGTCATCGGCCACGTGGGCGTGCTGGATTTCGGCTCCGGCCGCATCCGCCACCTCGTCGATGTCAAGGGCGCGATGCTCTACAAGGTGACCTCGCTGGCCTACGATCCCGGGACCGAGAAGATCTACTACACGATCGACAACTACGCCTACCGCAGCCTGATGGAAGTGGATCTGGCGACCGGCAAGACCCGCCGGCTGATCAACGACGGGCGGATCGGCGAGATCGTGTTCGACCCGAAGGACAAGTCGATCTGGGGCCTGCGCCATCTCAATGGCCTGGTCACCCTGGTGCGCATCCCCGCCCCCTACACCGGCTGGACGCAGGTCCGCACCTATCCCTACGGCACGATCCTCTTCGACCTCGACATCTCGCCGGACGGCTCGAAGCTGTCGGCGTCGGTGGGCGAGATCAACGGCGACCAGTCGGTCAAGGTGTTCAACATCGACGATCTGGCCTCGGACGACGCCAAGCCGCTGGCCGAAGTGAAGCTCGGAACCTCGACCCCGGAGAGCTTCGTGTTCTCGCCGGACGGCCGCTATCTCTACGGCAGCGCCTATTACACCGGGGTGTCGAACATCTATCGCCTCGACATCGCCACCCAGAAGGTCGAGGCGGTGAGCAACAACGCCACCGGCCTCTTCCGTCCCATCCCCCAGGCCGACGGATCGATGATCGCCTTCGAATACACCGGAGCGGGATTCACGCCGGTCAAGTTCGATCCCAAGCCGCTGGACGATCTGGGCGCGATCACCTTCCTGGGGGCCAAGATCGCCGAGAGCCATCCGATCGTGAAGACCTGGGCGGTGGGATCACCGGCCGCCGTGCCGCTCGACAGCCTGATCACCGACCGGGGCAAATACAATCCCCGCGACCAGATGAAGCTCGCCGACACCTGGCCGGTGATCGAGGGCTACAAGGGCGAAGTCGCCTTCGGCGGCCATGTGATCTTCGAAGATCCGATGCAGTTCGACCAGATCACCGGAACGCTCAGCTATTCGCCGAGCCACAGCCTGCCGCCGGAGCAGCGCTGGCACATCGATCTCGACTGGCACGACATCTCCTGGAACGTCCGCTACTGGCACAACGAGGCCGGGTTCTACGACCTCTTCGGCCCGACCGAGCGGGCGCTGAAGGGCGACGCCCTGATCGTCGGCTGGCGCAAGACCTTCGTCTATGACCTGCCGCGCGAACTGGACTTCACCGCCACGCTGGCCGGCTATACCGGCCTCGACACCGTCCCGGGGGCCCAGAACGTCGCCACCGGCGCCGACCGCAACATCGGCTCGCTGCGCCTCAATCTCACTTACACCAACACCACCCAGTCCCTGGGCGCGGTGGACCACGAGCGGGGCGTGCTGTGGAACCTGGCGGTCGAGCCCGACTATTCCACCGGTGGGCTCTACCCGCGCGCACGCGGCGGCTTCGGCTTCGGCTTTCCGATCGGCTGGAACCACTCCTCGGTGTGGCTCTACAGCGCCGCCGGCGTCAACGGCGGCGACCGGAACAATCCCCTCGGTACCTATTACCTGGGGGCCTTCGGCAACAACTATGTCGATGACGGAGCGGTCAAGCGCTACCGCGACTACGACAGCTTTCCCGGCTTCGAGATCGACGGCATCGCGGCGCGCGAATTCGCCCGAACGCTCGGCGAATGGAACCTGCCGCCGGTGCGCTTCGCCAACGTCGGCTGGCCGAGCCTCTATCTCAGTTCGGCGCGCACGGCGCTGTTCAGCGGGATCATGGCCGCGGGACCTCCGACCGGCGGAGAGCGGACCTTGGCGACGGTCGGCGGCCAGGTGGACTTCAACTTCACCCTCGCCCTGCGCCTGCCGATGACGTTCTCGGTCGGCTACGCCCACGGCTTCGAACTTGAGAACCCCCGCGGCCTCGACCTCGGCTCGGCGACCGACAACACCGGCACGGGTCCGCGCGGCCACGGCGAGGTGCTGATTTCACTGAAAATACTGTAGGGACCGGGGAATGGACCCGCTGGTCGTCAAGGCCCTGATCGCATTGCTGCCGGTGATCGGCTGCCTGGCCGTCTTCCAGCTCGTCGATGCATTCAAGCTGATCGGCATTGGCGAGATCGCCCTGCTCCTCGCCGGCGGGGCGGGACTGGCGGCGGCCAGTTACTTCGCCAACGGCGGGGTGATGGACACCTTCCCCATCGGCCTGGGCGACTATACGCGCTATGTCGCGCCGGCGGTCGAGGAGACCATCAAGGGCCTGCTCGTCGTCGGCCTCTTCGCCTTCAACCGGGTCGGCTATCTGATCGACGCGGCGATCGCCGGCTTCGCCATCGGGGCGGGTTTCTCGCTGACCGAGAACCTGTTCTACCTTCACCAGTTCCAAGGCGCCGACATCGGAGTGTGGATGGTGCGCGGCTTCGGCACCGCGATCATGCACGGCGGGGCCACGGCGATGCTCGCGGCTCTGTCGCAGATGCTGTTCGCGCCGCGCCTGCGCCTCCCAGCCGATCGCTTCCGATTCAATCCGCTGCTGTTCCTGCCGGGCCTCGCCGCCGCCATCCTGGTGCACGCGGCGTTCAATCACTTCCCGGAGGCGGCGCTCACCGCCATGGCGGTGGCGGCGGTCATCGTGCCGGTCGGACTGTTCGCGATCTTCGCCCTCGGCGAGACTTACGCCCACCGCTGGCTCGCCGCCGATACCGAAGCGCATTCGCGGCTGCTGGAGGACATGCGCAGCGGCGCGTTCGCGGGGACCGACGCGGGCCGGGCGATCCAGACCCTCGCCGCCCGGCTCGACGCCGGCGCGGCGCGCGATCTCACCGATTACGTGCGGACCAACGCCGAACTGGTGGTCCGGGCCGAGGCGACCCTTCTGGCCCTGGAACAACATCAGCACGTGGCGCTGGGTCCCACGGTGCGCGAACAGTTCGCCGCCCTTCATGGCCTCGAACGTCGGCTCGGCCGGACGCTGGTCATGGCCGTTCGCCAGCATCTGCGCTTCTCCCGCGACGATTTGTGGAAGATGCACGAACTCGAAGGCGACAGCCATCGCGGAGGGATCGGGTGAGGCCCCCGGTTCGGAGCGCGGGCTTCCAGCCCGCACTTTTCGGGGCGTCCGGACGGGTCGATGAGAACAAGAGCGGGCTGGAAGCCCGCGCTCCGAAAGGTGGTGTGCGGACCTCGGCGACAGCGGCGCTTGTGTTCCTGCTCGCGCCGGGCGCCGCTCTGGCCCAGCAGGCCGGGGCGCCGCTGTCGCCGAATGATCCCTCGGCGGTGGTGGCCAGGCCCAGTCCGCCGTCGCGGCCGATCACGCCGCCGCCGGCCGCGCCCGGCGCCGCGCCTGCCGACGATACGCCGCGGTTCGTCCTGACGTCCGTGACCTTCGACGGCGCCGCCGCGATCCCGGTGACGCGACTGGCCCCGGCGTGGACGCCTTGGCGCGGCAGGCCGGTGACGCTCGCGAACCTCGCGGCCATCGCCAGGGCGACCGAGGCGATCTACGCGGCGAGCGGCTATCCATTCGTCGCCGTGGTGCTCAATCCGCAGCGCGTGGTGGGCGGCGCGGTGCGCTTCAAGGTCGTCGAAGGCCACATCGCCAACCTGACGGTCCTCGGCGCCGACCCCCGGGCCAGGCGTCAGGCCACCGCCGCCTTCGAGCCGCTGGTCGACAGGATTCCGCTGACCGCGGCGGACGTGGAAGGGGCCTACGAGCGGGCCAAGACCGTTCCCGGCCTCGCCGTCGCCGGGGCGCTTCATCGCGGCGCCACGCCGGGCGGGATGGATCTGCTGGTCCAGGCCAAGCGCGAGGAATGGCTGCTCTACGCCAACGTCAACGACCTCTACCCCGACGCCCTGGGACCCTGGGGCGGGCTCATTGGCCTGGATCACTACGGAGATTCTGTCTACGGCGATGTGGCCTCCGCGCAGGTCTATGAATCCCTGGACGGCGGCCGCCAGACCGTGGCGCGCCTGAGCTATGCGCGCGGCCTCGATGCGTCCGGAACGACCATCGACCTCAGCGTCCTGGGGGCTTGGGCCGATCCGGGCCGGGCAGTCGCGCCCCTGGATCTGGCCACCAACGTCGCCACGGCCAGGATCGCGATCTCCCAGCCGATCATCGCCCGCCTCGCCCAGACCCTGACGGTCACCGGCGCCTTCGAGGTCAACAACCAGAAGACCGAGGTGTTTTCGAACGTTGGGCTCAGCGACGACAAGCTGCGCATCCTGAGCCTGGCGGCGGCGGGAGAGTGGCGATACCGGGGCGACGCGCGCGTCTCGTTCACGGCCGAGATCCGCCAGGGGCTGGACATCCTCGGCGCCAGCCACCGCGGCGACGCCGACCTTTCGCGGCAGGGCGCCGATCCGGCCGCCACCGTCGGCCGGCTGAGCGTGGAAGGCCTGAGCCCCGCCTTCCACAAGGTGCGGCTCGATCTGCGCGTCGAGGGCCAGCTGGCCAGCGCTCCGCTGACCGCCCCCGAACAATACCTCGCCGGAAACCTGACCATCGGCCGCGGCTACCAGCCCGGCGCCGACTTCGGCGACGACGCCCTGGCGGCAAGCGCCGAAGTGCGCTTTGGTCCCTATCCGCTGATGACCCGATATTCGATCTCACCGTTCGGCTTCTACGACAGCGCCCAGGTGTGGACCCGGACGCCGGGGGCGCCGACGGGGCGCGTTCTCGCTTCGACCGGCGCCGGCGTCCGTATCGAGACGCCAAATCGCCTCCATATCGAGATCACCTACGCGCAGGCGTTGCGGCCTCCCTTGGGTCTGGGCGAATCGACGCCGCACGGCCGGTTGCTGGTCAATGTGACGATGGGGTTGAATGGAATCTACGATACGATCCGCCGCCGGCTTTTTCCGGGAGTGAGCAGGTGAAGACGAGTGTGTGGACCGCGGGCGGAAATATCGACAAGGCGCTGCTGATTTCAGCGGCGATGCTGGTCGCCGGAGGCGCTCACGCGGCGGTCCTTCCTCAGGGACCGGTGGTGGCGGGAGCGACGAGCGGAGTGGGGGCGACGTTCAACTACGGGGTGGCCAACGCCCTGACCATCAACCAGAGCGCGGCGCGGGTGGTGATCGACTGGCAGTCGTTCAGCATCGGCCGCAGCGGGACGGTGACCTTCAACCAGGCGTCCCCGAGCTGGATCGCCTTCAACCGCGTGGATATCAATCCGGCCACCGGGATCAGTCCGCTTTCGACGATTTCTGGGACCCTCGGGGCCACCGGCGGGGTGTGGCTGTTCTCCACCGGCGGCATCCTTCTGGGGCCGACCGCGGTGGTCGATGTGGGTTCGTTCGCCGGGGTCACCGGCCCTCTGAGCGCGGCCGGCGGCCTCACCCAGCTGCTCAATCCGGGTCCGGGCGGCTTGACCACCGTGGGAATCGGCGCGCCGACCGGGGCCGGTGTCGAGACCATCGATGTCCAGAGCGGCGCCCAGATCACCGCCGCCACCGGCTTCGTGGTGCTGCAGTCCGAGACCATGGCCCAGAACGGCGCGGTGACGGCCTTCGACGGCGTCGACTACACCGTGTCGGAGAGCGGACGGATCGTCTTCACCACCTCCAGCGCCGGCCAGCGGTTGCAGAGCGCCGACGCCGTCATCGTTCCGGGCCAGGACCGGCCGAGCTTCAGCCACGGCGGGGTGACGGAGGCGGCCTGGGTGGGCATCGACACACCCGGCGGCGCGCTACGATCTGGCTATCATGGCCTGGTCAATCTGGACGGCGAGATCGAGGCGTCGGGCGTGAAGCCAGGAACCACCGACGGGGTGGTGCTGCTGATTGGCGGGGACCAGGGTCCGGCCTACCCCGGCTACACCGGTTCGAGCATCGGACTCGACGCCTCCGGTGGCGTCATCCGCGCGACGGAGGGGATGTCGGTGACCACCGACAGCGCCACGCTCGGCGCCGTGACCGTCGGCGGCGCGCTCGACGTGGGCGCCTACGGGGCGATCACGCTGGCCGGAGCGGCGTCGGTCGGCGGCTCGGCGCTCATCGGCAGCGGCGCGGGCGCGGTGGCCTTCGATGCGAATTTCAGCGCCAGCCAGGCGGTGACGGCGAACGCCCAGACGATCCTGGTCGGGCCGAACGTGACCGCGCGCTCGGACTCGGCGGGCGCTGGCGCGGGAGCGCTCATTCTCAGCAGCGCCGGCGATATCACGGCGGACCCCAGCTCGCTGCTGATCGGCGGGGCGGACGCCGCCGCGCCGACCAGCGCGGTCACCGTGCGGGCCGGTTCGGGCGCGGGGGGCGGGAACATCGTGCTGGGCGAGGTCTCCGCCAGCCGCGTCTTCGTGCAGAGCCAGTCGCGGGGCTCGGCGAGCGAGGGGGCGATAACCCTGGCCGGCGACGTGCTGGGGTCCCAGGGGATCACGGTCCTGGTCAACGATGTCGGCGCGGCGGGAACCGCCGCCGGCGACCTGCGGGTCCAGGGGGCCGTGACCAGCGCCGGCTTCGTCGATATCGAGAATCTCGGCCCCGGCGTCGCCGCTTTCGGGCCGGGCGCCGACGTGACCAGTACGGGAAATCAGGTTTTCCTCTACTCCGGAGGCGACACCACCCTGGCTGGCGGCGCGAAGCTGTCGGGCGTCTCGCTTCTCGACCACACCCTGGGGACCCTGACCGTCGCGTCGGGGGCGACCATCGCCACGACGGGTTCGGCGGCGGCGCCGGTGTCGCCGGTGATCCCCTACGGCTCGGACTTCAACCGGCAGTCGGGACTGAACCTCGCCGCCGGGAACATGATCATCCAGGGCGCGGTGCGGGCGGGCACGACGGCCGCGCCGGACGACATCTATATCGAGGTCCTGGGCAATCCGGGGGCCACCGCGGTGATCGGCGGGGCCGGCGGGGCGACGGGGTTCGATCTCTCCAACGCCAGCTTCGCCAACCTCGGCGGGCGGAACATCGTGATCATGGGCGGCCCCGGCGAGGCCACGGCGCCGGGCGCGAATCTGGACGTCCAGGACCTCACGCTCGACTCGAGCAAGCTCTCGGCGCTGTGGCTGGGAACGTCGAGCACGCGGTCGATCACCGTCTCCGGCGCCGTGGCCCCGACCGGACCTGGCGCGGTGAACGTCGATCTCGGCTTCGCGCGGCTGGGCCTGGGCGGCAGCTATGCGGGCGGCGCGGTGACCAACCCCGGCGCCGGCGGCCTGGATGGATTCGTCCCCGGCGAGATCGACGTCACCGGCGGCCTTGGCGCCGCCGGCGCGACCCTGGGTTCGGTCACCCTGATCGCGCGCAACGATATCCTGATGGGGGCGCCGGCCTTCATCACCGCAGCCCAGACGAATTCCAGTTTCGACGCCGCGACGCAGTCGGCGAGTTTCCCGGGGTCCACGCCGGATCATCTGTTCGTCGCCGCCGGCGCTCTCCAGATGGCGGCTCAGGGACGAATCGTCGAGCAGAACAGCCCCGGCGCCGGATTCCTCTACGCCGGTCTCGACCTCGCCGCGCCGACCGCGGTCGCGCCGCTGATCTTCGTGCCGGCGGCCCTGGAAGGACAGCTGATCGGCGGGGGCGCGTGGACCGCCGACTATGCCCCGGGACCGACCGCCATCGATCTGTTCGGGATCCTGCGGACCGCTTCGGGCGCGCGCATCGACGGTGTCGCCGCGGCCACCCAGCCGGATCTGCTCGACGCCGGGATTTCCACGCGCGCGGCCTATCTCATCAACACCTGCGCGTTCGGCGCGGCCTGCGGCTCGTCCGTCTCGATCCTGACCTTCCAGCCGCCGGAACTGACCATCGCGTCGGTGGATAGCGCCACCCAGGGCGCCGAAGGCGCGGCCGCCGGCGCCCAGGCCCTGGCATCGACGTCGGCGACAGCGGTCGATGTCGTGCCGGCGCTGACCAGCACGGCGATCAGCCTGCAGCAGGACGACGAGCGGCTGGGCGCGGCCAATCCGATCACCGAGACCGGCAACGGCGATCTTTCGTCCGGCCCCGACAACGCCTGCCCACCCCAGCCCGAACCCGGCAAGGACTGTTTGCGGCCATGACGCGTGGCTGGCTTTTTTCTTGCCTGCTGGCGTCGGCCCTGGTGGGGCCGGTCTGCGCTTCGCCGGCCCGCGCGGCGACGAGCGGCGATTTCAGCCTGGGCGTCAACAGCGAAAAACAGTCATGCCGGGCGGTCGAGAGGTTTGACGGCCCGCGGGGCGGGGCGGCCGTCGATATCTATTGCGGCCAGTGGGAGAAGCCATCGGGCTGGCTTGTGCTGGGTCCCGCCGACGCCCGGCAGGCGGTGCTCGGACGCTTGGCCCAGAGCTGCAAGGGGGCGGAGGCGGTTCTGCCCTCGACCGAATTCTCTGACCTGCGCCAGGTCGCCTGCGGCGCCCCCGAAGGCGGCCGGCCGGCCGGCCCCCGGCGCTTTGGCGTCGTCGCCCAGCGCGGATCGAGGGTCATGGCCGGGGCCGCCTACCCGGCCGATTGGGGTCCGCTGCTGGCCGCCGCCCGCGTCCTTTCCGGGGCGGCGGCGCGCACGGCGGCGGCGGCGAGCGACACCGGCCAGACGCCCGGCCTTCGCGAAATCGAGGCCGCCTATCCGCAAGGTGTTCCCGGGCAGGGCGCCGAATTCAACTATGAACTGCTGCGGCGGCGGGCTTTCGAGCGCAACGTCACCTGGAACTTCGCCAGTTCCGAGCGGGATTTCGAGACCCTGCTACAGGCGCATGACACGGTCAGCCCGGAAGACGGCGAGGGCCGGGCGGAGATCCTGGCCGAGATCGGCCTCAACCTCTCCAATGGCCGCCGGTTCGGCGAGGCGGCACGGGAGTTCGCCCAGGCCGAAACCCTGGCCAAGGCTGCCGGCGCGCAGGCGCTGGTCGGAAAGATCGCCAACTACCGCGCCCTCGATGACCTCAACCAGCGCAACTTCGCCGCCGCGCGGGACCTCGCTCTGGCGGCCAACCAGATGCGCGCCGCTCCCGCGGGCGCCGCCGGCGGCGCGGCGATCTCGGCCACCGACGCGCGCGCCGTCGATCGCGCGACGCCGCGGGCCCGGCGCGATCTGCTGCTCCAGCTTGAGGACACCACGGATGATGAGCGGGCCGCGATCCTTTCGGCGCAGGGCTTCTATATCGCCGGGGTGGCCGCCCGCGCGCTGCACGATCCGGATGCGGAGCGCTACCTCGCCGAGGCGTCCAGCGAGCTGTTGAGAACCCCCTCGCCGCCGGCCTGGCTATCGGCGGCGATCTTCAACGAGGAGGCGCAACTGCGGCTGGCGGCGGGGGACGCGGCCGGGGCCGACGCCCGCGCACGCACCGGCCTGACGCAGGTGCGACTGGTGGCGCCGCAAACCCGGGAAGAGGCGCATCTGCTGCTCACCCTCGCCGAGGCCCAGTCGGGATTGGGCCGGACCAGCGACGCCCTCGAAAGCGACCGCGCCGCGATGCGAATATTCTCACACCAGCTGGAAGAGCCCGGCCTGCCGGCCGATGTCGCCGGCGGACCGCTGCGGCTGCTTCTGCGGCAATGGTCGGCCACCCAGGATCCGGCTCTGGCCGGCGAATATTTCGAAACCCTGGCCTTGACCTGGGACGGAGCGGCGGCGCGCTCGGCGGCGCAACTGGCGGCGCGGCTGGCGCTTCGCGGCGCCGGCGATCAGGCGCGAAGCTACCAGGATGCCGAACGCGGCTACCGCGCCGCCCTGGCGCGGCGTCAGCGCCTGGCCCTCGACGTCGCCAGTCCAGCCGCGGAGGTCGGCCAGGCCGACGCCGCCGTCGCCGACACCGCCAGACGCTTCGCCGTCGCCGAGGCGGATTTGAGGGGTCTCGCCCCCGGCTATCTCGAACTGCTCAATCCGAGCGTGGTGGCCCCGGATGTTCAGAGCGTGCTTCCCGACAAGGAAGGCTATCTGCGGATTGTGATGGCCGCCGACGGCGGCTTCGGCGCCCTGGTGACCAATGCCGGCATCCGACCCTTCGCCATCGCCATGACCCGCCGCCGGGTCGATGAACTGGTGGCCAGAATCAGGCGAACGACGGCGTTCCGTGGCCGACGGCTGCCGGCCTACGACATCGACGCCGCCGCCGAGCTCTACGCCGGCGTCATCGGCCCGGTCGCCGGCGATCTGGCGGCGCTGGAGCGCCTGCAAGTGGACGTTTCAGGGAGCCTCGCCTCGGCCCCGATCGCGGCCCTGGTCGAGTCCCTGCCCCAAGGAGAGGTGGCGCGCAAGGTCGCCGATGCGGACTACAGCCAGGTCGCCTGGTTCGCCCGACGCCTGGCCATCGCCAACGCCCTCGGCCCCGCCTCGTTCGTCCGTTTCCGCAAGAGCCAGGCCGCGCGGCCCGCCGGCGCCCGCGGCATCGTCGCCTTCGGTGATTTCCATCCGGCCCCGGATGAAGCGGCCGCCCGGATCGTCGCGGCGCACGGCTTGCCGGAAAACTGCCAGGCCGACGTGGCCCATGTCCTGGCCAGCCTCGGCCCCCTGCCGGACACCGCCGAAGAGGCCACGGACGTCTCCCAGACCTTCGGTGGCGCGGCGCAACTGCGCCTTGGCGCGGCGTTCACCGACACCGCCTTCCTCGACGATCCCGCCGTCACCACCGCCCAGGTGATCCTCATCGCCACTCACGGCGTGCTCGGCCTGTCGCCGTGTTTCGCCGAACCGGCGTTGCTGACTTCGGTGGGGCCGACCGGAGAGGGCCTGATCGAGGCATCGCGGGTGCTCGACCGCAAGCTCGCCGCCCAGCTGGTCATTCTCTCGGCCTGCGACACCGCCGGCGGTGGGGCGCTGGACATCGGCCGCACGGGCCTGGCCGACGGCGGCGAAGCGCTCAGCGGCCTGGCGCGAGGCTTTCTCTACGCCGGCGCCTCCGATGTCATGGCGACCGAATGGAAGATCGATTCGGCAACTTCGGCGGCGGAGGTGAAGGCCTTCCTGGCTACCGCCTCCAAGCCGGGCGCGGTGCTCACCGAGGCCCTCGCCGACGCCGAGCGCACACTCTACAATTCGCCCGAGACCGGCCATCCCTTCTACTGGGCCGCGTTCATCCTGGTCGGTGACGGCGACGCGTCGATCGCGGCGTCGGCGCCGGAGGTCCACGCGGGGCCGTGAGGCAATCCTTCCCGGCTAGTCGTCCGCTTCGACCAATATGAAGGGATGCGAGTTCGTCGAACCTCCGCGGCCGGAGCGCGGGCTTCCAGCCCGCATCTGCGAAGCTGTTGATGTTCCAAAGAAAGTATACGGGCTGGAAGCCCGCGCTCCGAAGGCGATGTGATCGCGAACACCAGCGGAACGCAAGTGGCGCCCATCAAATTAGCTGAGGCGGGCGACTAGGCCGGACCGTAGCTTTCGATGAGTTCGAAGACGCTCTCGCGGTCGAGGCCGCCGGCGGGTGTTCGATTGAGAATCTGTTCGGCTTCGAGGGACCAGGTGTCGCCGTGCTGGCGAGCGAGGTCGGCGGCCTGGGCGGCGGCCTGGACCTCGTGATCGTCCATGCCGGCGAAGTCATCGGAAACCGGCGCCGCGCCCGCGACCACGGTTATGCGACCCTCGACCGCGGCGCCGCTGCTGTCGGTCGCCTTGATGACGTAGGCTCCCGGCGTCAGGTCGAGGCCAGGCAGCATCAGATTGATCGAGCTTCCGCTGGCATGGGCCAGCACCGCGCCCGAGGCGTTGGCGATCTGGACTTTGTAGGCGCCAACGCCGCCGTCCAGGCGCACCAGAAGATCGCGGGAGCCGGCGGTCAGGGTCTGCCTGCCCGAAGAAAGGCTGGTGATCGCGAAGCCCAGTTCCGCGCCCGGCCCGCGCAGGCGGACGTCCCAGGGTTGGCGCTTCATGTCGGGGAGCAGGTGATCGCTGACGTTGCGGTAGGCGTTGCCTGACAGGCTGGCCGCGCCGCGCCGGGCGCCGACGAGGTAGGTCTGGGCGCCCTGCACGGTGACCGGGCCGGCGCCATCGAGAGACAGAGTGACCCGCGCGCCGTTCTCCACGTGAATGGCGTCGGCCTGGCAGAGGACCTCCAGCACCCGTGGCCGGGCGACTGGCGAACCGGCGCGCTGGATGATCACGTCCTGCGGCCTGCCGACGATGCGGACGACGACACCAACCCCGGGACAGGCCCGCGCGGCCGGCGCGGCGGCGGCGAGACCGACGGCGGCCAGGGCGATCGAAGTCCAATCAGCTTTGTTCATCAGTGAAATCCTGGACGGTTTCGGCCAGCGCCGATCCGAAGGCGGGGCCGGAAAGAAAACCCCAGTAACCCAGGTGCAGGGCGATCAGCATCAACCCCACGCCGAGCCAATGGGCCATGAAAGCAACGCCGATGTTTAGCACGACCGGGTTCAGAGGCAGAAGCACGATCTCGCGGGTCCAATGGGCGCCCGGGCCGCGACTTTCGCGGTAGGCGCGCCGCGCCCGTCGCGACAAGGTGAAGCTTACGGTGATGATGATGCTGATGGCCGCCAGGGCCGACAACTGCAACGGCAGCGGGATCTGCCGCAGACCGCCGTGCGAGATCTGCAATCCGCGCGTGGCATTGGCGAGGATCATCGCCCCACCCATCTCGCCCAGCGGCGTCTGAAGGAAGTCGTTGGAGATCGAATTGGTGCCACCGATCACCACCAGGCGACGGCAGAGAATATCGGTGCTGGCGTCGGTCCCCGCCTGTTCGATGATCCCGGCCGAGATGCGCCGGAACACCGACGGATCGGTGTCGCGACCGCAGGCCGAATAGCCGGGCCAATCCCTGGGGAGCGACGGCCAGGCTCGGCCCTCCTCCTCGGGATTCAGCGACAGATGATAGTCGATGTCCTCGCCGTGCTGGATGAGCAGGTCGGGGTGGCCGCGGCACCGGGCAGCCGCTCCATCCATCCACCGCCGGACGTGGGCCGACTTGGGAACCTTGCCGTTCACCAGGGCGGCGTAGCTGAGAACCGCCGAAGCGTAGAGCGGCCCAACCCGGCCGTGGTCCATGACGCACTCATAGGGCCGCATCTCGACGGCGACGCCGTTGATGTCGGAGAGGACCTTGACGTCGCCCCAGTAGATGTTCGCCGCGGCGCCGACGATGTCGTCGTAGTCGGAGGTCGGCAGGGTGCGGACATTGCCGGTGAGGCCGAGAAGGCTTGGCGGGAAGGATTCGCGCGAGATCATCAGGCTCGGCGCGTGGGGATCGGCGGCCCAGGCGGCCAGAACCTCATGCAGCCTGGCCTCGCCGGCCGCGTCGCCGACCGTCGGGGCGGCGAGATCGACGTCGAGCATGACCACCTTGGGTCCGCGCCCGGGGGCCGCGCCGAGGATGTACCGCAACACGTCGGCGACCATGCCGCGCGGCGTCGAGGCGGGAGGTTCGCGCCCCGGGACCAGGGGGCGGGACTTGTCCTGCGCCATCGCAGCGTTGTCGATGTCGAGCAGCAGCACCGGATCGCCCCGGCCGACATAGACATCGGAGCGCAGATTGAAGGCGGCGGTCATCATCTCGCGGTCCGGCTCGCCGAGGATCGACTGCTGGAAGAACGGCTGGCGGATCAGCACCAGGACCACGGCGCCGCAGAGGAAGGTGATCATCGCGCGTCGCCAATACCGCGCGACGTCGCCGCCGATCTCCCGCAGCACCACGCCGGCCTTGCGCAACGGATCGAACATCCCCCGACCGGCCCCCGCCTCGTTCCACTCGTCGCCACCATACCCGCGCCGGCGCTCGAGCGCCTTGGTATTTCTCGAGGAGCTCATCGGGCCGACGGTGGACAGCGATAGCCTCGGCGAGGTCCTTGTAGCCGGGCCGTCTGAAACCCCGCTGGCGGAAGCGGCGGGCGTCCGGTTTCTCGCCGAGCCGATAGCGGAACGAGGTCCGTATGGGTTCGTCGTAGGCCGGTCCCGGCGGACCGGCGCCGTTGATCACGGCCAGCGGATGTCGCTCATCGTCCTGCCCGATCCTCGACCAACGATTGGCGTGACGCCACGGCCGATCATCCGCGGGCGAACCCTGGTTAACGTGGACGCCGCCATGGGTTATCCTTGGGACGCCGGCTCGGTCAATCCGGCCTGACATCGCGGTCAGTTCACCGCGACGCGTGAGAGTGCGGGGGGGCCATGGCCCGGATTCACTGGACTCATCAGGTCAACGCCGATTTTCACACGCCGGCGGATTGGTCGACCGGCGCGGTTCCGGCCGCCGCCGACGACGCTATCCTCGATGCGGCGGGCGCCACCCCCTACACGGTCATAGCCTCGACCAGCCAAACCGTCTCCTCGATCCAGACCGCATCGACCGCGACCCTGGCGATCACCGCCGGGGTGTTCGACGCCACCAACGGCACGGGGCTGGGCGCCAACGCGGGCGTGATCTCGGTGGGCAAGGGCGCGACCCTCGAACTGGGGGGAAACCTCGACAACGCCAAGGTCGTCTCCCTCGGCGGCGGCGCCACCCTGATGGTGGCGTCTGGCGGTCTGGCCCTCACCGGAACCGGTTTCGTGGAGCTGAGCGAAACCGCCGCCAGCCAGATCACCGGGGCCACGTCCGGCGCCGTGCTCACCAACGCCAACATCATCGAGGGCGGCGGCGATCTGGGCGCGGGCAAGCTGGTCCTGGACAACCGGGCTGGCGGAATCATCGCCGCGGTGGGCGGGCGGACCCTGACCATCGACACCGGCGCCGCCATCGTCACCAACGCCGGGCTGATCCTGGCGGCCGGAGCCGGGGGCGTGATCATCGACAGCGGACTGAACAACACTGGCCACCTGGCGGTCAACGGCGGTCCGATGACAGTGATCGGCGCTGTAACCGGCTCGGGCTACGCCGAGGTGGTCAGAGGGATCCTCGACTTCGCCGGGACCTTCAACCAGAATGTGGTGTTCGCCAGTGGCTCGACGGGCACGCTCGAACTAACCCATTCGACCGGCTACGCCACCGGCAAAATCCAGGGTCTTTCCACCACCGGGGCCAATTGCCTCGATCTCGGCGACATCACCTTCATCGCCGGCGTGACCACGGCCACCTTCAGCGGCTCCTCGGCTTCCGGCGTACTCACCGTCACCGACGGAAACCACACCGCCAGGATCAACCTGCTCGGCGACTACGTGGGTCACACCTTCACCACCAGCCTGGGCGCGGGCGGCGTCGGCACCGAGGTCGCCGATCCGCCGCCCTTTCACTGGGCGAGTCAACTCTCCGGCGGTTTTGCAACGGCGGCTGATTGGATCGGAGGCGTCGCACCCAGCCCCGGCGACGATGCCGTCCTCGATGCGCCGGGCGCCACGGCCTACACGGTCACCACTTCGGCCAGCGAGACGGTCAATTCCATCCGGACGGCGGTCACCGCGACGCTGTCGATCACCGGCGGGACCTTCACCGCGACCAGCGGGACGGGCACGGGCGCCAACGCCGGCGCGATCCTGGTCGGAAACGGCGCGAGCGTCACGATAGGCGGTTCGTTCGACAACACCGGCGCCATCGCCCTGGACGATACCAACGGCGACGC